>Ga0194132_10000107_pt1 | contig 155835 bp, 151 predicted proteins | sample TA2KigOf80mmetaG_FD_148612 | JGI IMG/M metagenome (GOLD analysis project Ga0194132, IMG submission 148612) | Freshwater microbial communities from Lake Tanganyika, Tanzania - TA2015054 Kigoma Offshore 80m | ecosystem: Environmental > Aquatic > Freshwater > Lake | place: Tanzania: Lake...
CGGGCGACAACGTGGAGATCACGGTGGAGCTGATCACCCCCGTGGCGATGGACAAGGAGCAGCGCTTCGCCATCCGCGAGGGTGGACGCACCGTCGGCTCCGGCGTCGTGGCCGAGATCGTCGAGTAATCAGGTCCGAAGCGCGCACGCGCGGAGCGAATCCATGGCGACGGAACTAGCAGCACAAAAGATCCGAATCCGGATGAAGGCCTACGACCACAAGCTCCTCGACCAGAGCGTCGGCGAGATCGTGGACACGGCGGCCCGCACCGGCGCGCGCGTGGCGGGGCCGATCCCGCTGCCGACCTCGATCAATCGCTTCACCGTGCTGCGTGGTCCGCACATCGACAAGAAGTCCCGCGAGCAGTTCGAGATCCGCACGCACAAGCGCCTGATCGACATCCTCGATCCGACGCCGCAGACGGTGGACGCACTGATGAAGCTCCAGCTCGCGGCGGGCGTGGACGTGGAGATCAAGATCTGAGCCGCTGGCCGGATCTGGAGTTGTTATGGCTACCGTGAACATCATCGCAGCGAGCGGCGGCAAGGCCGGCACGGTCGATCTCGACCCGGCCCTGTTCGAGAGCCGAATCCGCAATCACTTGTTCCACGCCGAAGTGCGTCGCCAGCTGACGCGCCGCCGCGCGGGCACGCACGCCACCAAGAACCGCGCCGCGGTTTCGGGCGGCGGCATCAAGCCGTGGAAGCAGAAGGGCACGGGCCGCGCGCGCCAGGGCACGATTCGCGCGCCCCAGTGGTCGGGCGGCGGCGTCGTGTTCGGCCCCACGCCGCGCGACTACGAGCACAAGCTGACCAAGAAGATGCGCAGCGCCGCGCTGGTGTCGGCGCTCTCGCTCCGTAACAAGGAAGGCGCGGTCGTGATCGCGGACGCGCTCGCGCTCGCGGAGTACAAGACCAAGGCCGGCAAGGCGCTGCTCGCCGCGCTCGGCGTGGCCGACAAGTCGGTGCTGCTCGTGACGGCTTCGGCGCAGCCTCAGCTCGAGCGCTCGCTGCGCAATCTCCCCGGCGTCGACGTGATTCGCGCCGAGGGACTCAACGTGTACGACGTCCTGCGCCACGAGAAGCTCGTGATCGCGAAGGACGCGCTCGCAGCGCTCGGCGCTCGCCTCGGGCAAGCGGCCGAGGGCCGCGCGCAGCGAGCCGCAGGCTCGCGGAGCACCAAAGGCGAGGCGGGGGAGTAGTCATGCAGATTCACGACGTGATCCTGCGCCCGGTCGTGACGGAGAAGAGCACCGTCGCTCGCGAGACCGTGAACGCGGTGACGCTGGCGGTCGATCCGGGCGCCTCGAAGCACGACGTCAAGCGCGCGGTCGAGGAGCTGTTCAAGGTGAACGTGCTGCGCGTTCGCACGTCGACGCCGCCGGCGAAGAAGAAGCGCATGGGCCGCTTCGTCGGCGCTCGCCGCGCGTGGAAGAAAGCCATCGTCGTTCTGGCCGAGGGTCAGAAGATCGAGTTCTTCGAAGGGGTCTAGTGTGCCGGTGAAGATCTACAAGCCGACGTCCGCGGGTCGACGCCAGATGAGCGTGGTCGACTTCTCGGACATCTCGAAGAAGCGCCCCGAGCGATCGCTCGTTTCGGGCCGCAAGCAGAAGACGGGCGGACGCAACGCGCACGGCCACATCACGAGCTGGCAGCGCGGGGGCGGTCACAAGCGCCTGTATCGCCAGATCGACTTCGTCCGTAACAAGAACGGCATTCCGGCGAAGGTCGCGGCGATCGAGTACGACCCGAATCGCTCGGCGTACATCGCGCTCCTCAACTACAAGGACGGCGAGAAGCGATACATCCTCGCGCCGCTCGGCCTCTCGGTCGGCGACGAAGTGATGTCCGGCCCGACCGCCGAGATCCGCCCCGGAAACACGCTGCCGCTCTCGAACATTCCGATCGGCAGCGTGATCCACGCCGTCGAGATGAAGCCCGGCAAGGGCGCACAGCTCGTGCGCTCCGCCGGCACCGGCGCGCAGCTGATGGCGCGCGAAGGCGACTACGCGCAGCTGCGCATGCCGAGCGGCGAGAACCGCATGATCCTCGCGCGCTGCGTCGCGACGATCGGTCAAGTAGGCAACCTCGACCACGAGAACATCAGCGTCGGCAAGGCGGGCCGCACGCGCTGGAAGGGCAAGAAGCCCAGCGTGCGCGGCGTCGCCATGAACCCCGTCGACCACCCGATGGGCGGCGGCGAAGGCAAGTCATCCGGTGGACGCCACCCGTGCACGCCTTGGGGCGTGCCCACGAAGGGTCACAAGACTCGCGTGAAGAAGGCGTCCGACAAGCTCATCGTGAAGCGGAGGAAGTGAGAATGGCCCGCTCCGTCAAGAAGGGGCCGTTCGTGGACCCGAGCCTGCAGCGCAAGGTCACGCGCGCGACTGCATCCGGCTCGAAGCAGGTGATCAAGACCTGGTCGCGGCGTTCCATGATCACGCCCGACTTCGTGGGGCTCACGTTCCACGTCCACAACGGCAAGCTGTTCATGCCCGTCTACGTGACGGAGAACATGGTCGGCCACCGGCTCGGTGAGTTCGCGCCGACGCGCAAGTTCACGGGCCACACGCTGGTGGCGAAGGCGGTGAAGCCCGCATGACCACCGTGAACGCCACGCTGCGAAATCTGCAGGTGAGCGCGCGCAAGGCGCGGCTCGTCGCGGATCAGATCCGAGGCAAGCAGGTCGAGGCGGCGCTGAACCTGCTCGCGCTTTCGGACAAGCGCGTCGCGCGCCCCATGCGCAAGCTCGTGAAGTCGGCCGTCGCCAACGCGGACGTGAAGAACGATCGCGAGAAGGCCGGCATCGACGTCGACAATCTCGTGATCGCCCGAATCTTCGTGGACGAAGGCCCGAGCCGGAAGGGCGTGCGCTCGCGCGCGCAGGGCCGCGCGAACTGGATTCGGAAGAGCACGTCGCACATCACCGTGGAACTCGAGGAGCGATAGACGTGGGACAAAAAGTCCATCCCTACGGATTCCGCCTGGGCACGCTCTATGGCTGGAAGTCGAACTGGTTCGACGAGCGCCGCTACCAGGACCAGGTCATCGAAGACTTCAAGCTGCGCAAGCACATCAAGGCGAAGCTGTATCACGCGGGCATCTCGAAGGTCGTCATCGAGCGGACCGGCGAGAAGTGCGTGATCAACATCCACACCGCGCGGCCGGGCATCCTGATCGGCAAGCGCGGCGCGGAAGTCGACGTGCTGCGCGGAGAGCTCGCGAAGATCACGCCGCACGAGATCTTCATCAACATCAAAGAGATCCGGAAGGCGGAGCTCGACGCGCAGCTGGTCGCCGAGTCGATCGCGATGCAGCTCGAGCGACGCGTCGCCTTCCGCCGCGCGATGAAGAAGTCGATGATGTCGACGATGAAGTTCGGTGCGAAGGGCATTCGCGTCGAGTGCAGCGGCCGGCTCGGCGGCTCGGAGATGAGCCGCCGCGAGCGCTACGCGGAAGGACGCGTGCCGCTGCACACGCTGCGCGCCGACATCGAGTTCGGCCTCGCGGAAGCGAAGACGACCTACGGCGCGATCGGCGTGAAGTGCTGGATCTTCAAGGGCGACGTCACGGACAAGGAGCTTCGCTCCGGACCGCTCGCGCTCCGCAATCGCGAAGAGGCGCAGAGGTAAGCGGCGATGCTTCAGCCCAAACGAACCAAGTACCGCAAGCAGATGAAGGGCCGCATGCGCGGCTTCGCCTACCGCGGCAACACCGTCGCGTTCGGCGAGTTCGGTCTGCAGGCCCTCGATCGCGGCCGCCTCACCGCGCGCCAGATCGAAGCGGCTCGTATCGCGATGACCCGCCACATCAAGCGTGGCGGGAAGATCTGGATCCGGATTTTCCCTGACAAGCCCATCTCGAAGAAGCCAGCCGAAACCCGCATGGGTAAGGGCAAGGGCAACCCGGAAGAGTGGGTCTGCGTCGTGCGGCCCGGCCGCATGCTCTACGAAATGGAAGGCGTGTCGATCGAGATCGCGCGCGAGGCGTTCCGGCTCGCGCAGCACAAGCTCTCGATCCCGACGCGCGTCGTGACTCGCGAGGAGCTGGCGTCATGAAGGCGAAGGAGCTGCGCGATCTCGCTGAAGCGGAGCTCGCGACCAAGGGCCGCGAGCTGCGCGACCAGCTGTGGAATGCGCGCATGAAGAAGGCGACGGGACAGCTCGAGAACCACGCGATGCTGCGCACGCTGCGGCGCGACATCGCGAGAGTGGAAACCGTGCTGCGCGAAAAGCGTGGAGCGAACCAGTGAGCGAACGAGGACGGCGGCGAACTCTGGATGGAGTCGTCGTCAGCGACAAGATGGACAAGACCGTGGTCGTCTCCGTGGAGCGGCTGGTGCAGGACACGACGTACTCCAAGTACGTGCGTCGCTACGCCCGCTTCATGGCGCACGACGAGTCGAACGAGTGCGCCGTGGGTGACCGCGTTCGCATCGTCGAGCATCGCCCGCTTTCCAAGCGCAAGCGCTGGAAGGTGGCGGAGACGCTCGAGAAGGCGCGCCGGGCGCAGGGGTAAGCGGCGATGATTCAACAAGAGACTGAGCTGGAAGTCGCCGACAACTCGGGCGCGCGCAAAGTCGCGTGCATCCGGGTGCTCGGCGGCACGCACCGCCGCTACGCGTCGATCGGCGACGTGATCGTCGTGACGATCAAGGACGCGATCCCGAACGCGCGCGTGAAGAAGGGCGAGGTGAAGAAAGCCGTCGTCGTGCGCACGCGCCGCAGCGTGTCGCGCCCCGACGGCTCCTACATCAAGTTCGACGACAACGCGGCCGTGCTGATCGACAACAACCGCGAGCCGATCGGCACGCGCATCTTCGGGCCGGTCGCGCGCGAGCTGCGCGCGCAGAAGTTCATGAAGATCATCTCGCTCGCGCCGGAGGTCCTCTAATGGCCGCCCCGCGCATTCAAGAGCGCTACCGCAAAGAGGTGGCGCCGAAGCTCCGCACCGAGTTCTCGTACGGGAACCCGCATCAGGTGCCGAATCTCTCGAAGATCGTCGTGAACATCGGCCTCGGCGAAGCGGTCGCGAACCCGAAGCTGATGGAGAAGGCGACGGAAGAGCTCGCGGCCATCACCGGTCAGAAGCCGCTCGTGCGCAAGTCGAAGAAGGCGATCGCCAACTTCAAGCTGCGCGCTGGCCTCCCGATCGGCTGCATGGTCACGCTGCGCGGCGCGCGCATGTGGGAGTTCTTCGACCGGCTCGTGAACGTCGCTCTCCCCCGCGTGCGCGACTTCCGCGGTACGCCGGCGAAGGGCTTCGACGGGCGCGGCAACTACACGCTGGGCCTGCGCGAGCAGATCATCTTCCCGGAAGTCGAGTTCGACAAAGTCGAGAAGATCGTCGGCATGAACGTGACCGTGTGCACGACGGCCAAGACCGACGCCGAGGCGAAGGCGCTGCTGGCGCACCTCGGCATGCCGTTCCGCCGGGCGTGAGCGGAGGAGTTTTCCCTAATGACTGATCCCATTTCTGACATGCTCGCGCGGATCCGCAATGCGGGTCAGGCGCGCCATCCGTCGCTGCAGGTGCCTTCGTCGAAGCTGAAGCTCGCCGTCGCGCGCGTGCTCGCCGACGCCGGCTACCTCGAGTCCGTCGGCGTCGCTGCGAAGGACGGCCGCCCGGTGCTCGAGATCAAGCTGCGCTTCGGCCGCGACGGCAAGAGCGTGATCGACGGCATGCGCCGCGTCTCGAAGCCGAGCCGCCGCGTCTACGTGAGCGCGGAAGAGATTCCGCGCGTGCGCAGCGGCCTCGGCACGGCGGTGATCTCCACGAACAAGGGCGTGCTTTCCGACGCCGCGGCGCGCGAGCAGCGCGTCGGCGGCGAGCTGCTCTGCGAGGTTTGGTAAGCAAGCGATCCAACGCGCGCAGCGCGTAGGTCGCGCGCAGCGAGCCGGGCGGCTCGTGAGCGACGAGGCAAGAGAACAGAGGCGAGCAGAGCTCGCGAAAGGCTTGTAGTCATGTCTCGCGTGGGTCGAAAAGCGGTCGCGATTCCGTCGGGCGTCACGATCGCCCACAAGGACGGCGTGATCGAAGTGAAGGGGCCGAAGGGCACCCTCAAGGAAACGCTGCACGCGCGCGTGAAGGTCGAGGTCGCGGGCGGCGAGGTGAAGTTCGGGTGCCCCGACGATCTGCCGCCGACGCGCGCGCTGCACGGGCTCGTGCGCGCCACGGTGCAGAACATGGTCACGGGCGTGACGATGGGCTTCACGCGCGAGCTCGAGATCCAGGGCACGGGCTTCCGCGCCGAGGTGAAGGGCAAGAGCCTGAACCTCACCGTGGGCTTCTCGCACCCGGTCGAGATGGCGATTCCGGAAGGCCTCAAGGTCTCGGTCGCGGAAAACAAGATCAAGATCGAAGGCGCCAACCGGCACACCGTGGGCCAGTTCGCGTCGAACGTACGCGAGGTGAAGCCGCCGGAGCCATACAAGGGCAAGGGCATCCGCTACGTCGACGAGCACGTGCGCCGCAAGGTCGGCAAGGCCGCGGCCGGCTGATCAGGCATTAGGGGAACCGTCTCATGAAGCGCAAAATCCACAACGCGAAGCGAGCCTCGCGCATCGCGCGCCGAGCGCGCGTGCAGCGCTCGCTCGCGAACACCGATCGCCCGCGCGTCACGATCTTCCGCAGCGCCAAGCACATGTACGCGCAGCTGGTCGACGTGAACGGCAAGACGCTCGCGACCGCGTCGACGCTGCAGGAAGGCCTCGCCGAGGGCTACACGGGCAACGTCGAGGCGGCCAAGCGCGTCGGCGCGGCGATCGCCGCCGCGGCGAAGAAGCACGGAGTCGAGGCCGTCGTCTTCAACCGCAACGGCTTCCTCTACCACGGGCGCGTGAAGGCGCTCGCGGACGCGGCGCGCGAAGCCGGCCTCCAGTTCTAAGCAGCATCGAGGGAACAAGATGAGCGACAAGCTCAATGCCAATGATTATGAGCTGAACGACCGCGTGGTCCACATCAACCGCGTCGCGAAGGTGGTGAAGGGCGGACGCCGCTTCAGCTTCAGCGCGCTGGTGGTGGTGGGCGACGGCAACGGCGTCGTTGGCGTCGGGCTCGGCAAGGCGGGCGAAGTGCCCGAGGCGATCCGCAAGGGCGTCGAGCGCGCGCGCAAGAATCTGATGCGCGTGCCGCTGCTGAACGGGACGATTCCGCACGAGGTGCTCGGGCAGTTCGGCGCCGGGCAGGTGCTGCTGAAGCCGGCGTCCTCGGGCACCGGCGTGATCGCGGGCGGCGGCGTGCGCGCCGTCGTCGAGTCGGCCGGCGTGCGCGACGTGCTCTCGAAGGCGCTCGGCACGAGCAATCCGCACAACGTGGTGAACGCGACGCTCGCGGCCCTGCGCGAGCTGCGCGATCCGGAGATGCGCCGCGCGGAGCTCGCGCGATGAGCAAGAAGATCACCGTGAAGCAGGTGCGCTCCGGCGCGCACTACGGGAAGAAGCAGCAGGCGACGCTGCGCGGGCTCGGGCTCGGCAAGCCGCAGCAGAGCGCGAAGCTCGAGGATTCGCCCGCGGTGCGCGGGATGATTCGCGCCGTCACGCACCTCGTGAAGGTGGAGGAGTAAGGCGATGCTGAATCAGCTCGCTCCGCGCCCCGGCGCGCGGCAGAAGCGCAAGCGCGCTGCGCGCGGCTCGGGCACGGGCCTGCAGAAGAGCGCGGGCCGCGGCGGCAAGGGCCAGGGCAAGAACTCGCGCGGCAACGAGACGCCGAACTACTTCGAAGGCGGTCAGATGCCGCTCGTGCGCCGCCTGCCCAAGCGCGGCTTCACGAACGTGCACCGCAAGCCGTACGAGACGGTGAACCTCGGCGCGCTCGAGGGCTTCGCCGCGGGCGCCGAGATCGACCTCGCCGCGCTGATCGCGAAGGGCCTCGTGCGCCGCAGCGCGACGCAGGTGAAGTTGCTCGGCGAAGGCGACGCGCCGCAGGGGCTCAAGCTGAAGGTGCACCGCGCCAGCGAGAGCGCGATCGCCAAGGTGCAGGGCGCCGGCGGCAGCGTGGAGATCGTGGCGTGATCGGAGGCGCCGCCAACATCGCGCGCATTCCGGAGCTGATGAGCCGCATTTGGTTCACGCTCGGAATGCTGCTCGTGTATCGCGTCGGCGCCAAGATCGCGACGCCGGGGGTCGACCCCGACGTCGTGCGTCAGTACTTCGAGACGCAGGGCGGCGGCGTCTTCGGCCTCTTCAACGTGTTCTCGGGCGGCGCGCTCGAGAGCCTCTCGATCTTCACGCTGGGCATCATGCCCTACATCAGCGCCTCGATCATTCTGCAACTGCTCACCGTCGTGGTGCCGCAGCTCGAGGCGCTGAAGAAGGAAGGCGAGCAGGGCCAGAAGAAGATCACCGGCTACACGCGCTACGCGACGATCGTGCTGGCGTTGTTCCAGAGCGCGATGATGGCGCGCGCACTCGAGACCGGATCGTTCGGAACGGGCGCCGTCGTGAACCCCGGATTCGGCTTCTACGCGCTCACGATCATCACGCTCACGACGGGCACGGCCTTCATCATGTGGCTCGGCGAGCAAATCACCGAGCGCGGCATCGGCAACGGCATCTCGATGGTGATCTTCTCCGGCATCGTGGTGAGCATCCCGGGCGCGATCGCGCAGGTGTGGGAGCTGATCAACACCGAGCAGCTGAATCTGATTTCGGCGCTGTTCGTGCTCGGCCTGATCGTGCTCGTGATCGGCGCCGTGTTCTTCGTCGAGAGCGGCCAGCGCCGCATCCCGATCCAGCACGCGCGCCGCGTGGTCGGCCGCCAGATGACGCAGGGCGGCCTCACCTACTTCCCGCTGCGCGTGAACACCGCCGGCGTGATCCCGCCGATCTTCGCGTCGAGCCTCCTCGTGTTCCCGAGCACGATCGCGCAGTTCTCGAACACCTCGGCGAGCGATCAGGGCGTCGGCGCCACGATCATGCGCTTCATCCAGGACTACCTGAACGCGGGCGGCTGGGTCTACAACGGCGTCTACGTCGCGCTGATCGTGTTCTTCGCGTTCTTCTACACCGCGATCGTGATCAACCCTGACGACGTGGCGGAGAACCTGAAGCGCCAGGGCGGGGCAATTCCGGGCGTGCGCCCCGGCCAGCAGACCTCGAAGTACATCGACGGCGTGCTCTCGCGCCTCACGCTCGTGGGCGCGATCTACATCTCGGCGATCTGCATCCTGCCCGTCGTGCTCTCGACGTACATGGGCCTGCCGTTCTACTTCGGCGGCACGGCGCTGCTGATCGTCGTCGGCGTGAGCAAGGACCTGCTCGCCGCGATCGAGGCCCACCTGCTCTCGCACCAGTACCAGGGCTTCGTGCAGGGCGTGCGCATGCGCGGGCGGTTCAACCGATGAGCGCGCGCCGTCTGTTGCTGCTGGGCCCGCCCGGCGCCGGGAAGGGCACGCAGGCTCAGCTGGTCGCCCAGCGCCTGGGGATTCCCCAAATTTCTACAGGCGATATGTTGCGCGCCGCGGTCGCTGCGGGAAGCGATGTCGGCAAGCGCGCGAAGTCCTTCATGGACGCGGGCAAGCTGGTGCCGGACGAGGTGGTGATCGGCGTGGCGGAGCAGCGGCTCGGCCAGCCGGACGCGAAGAAGGGCTTCATCCTCGACGGCTTTCCGCGCACGGCCGCGCAGGCGGATGCGCTCGACAAGATGCTGCCGGTGCTCGGTGTCTCGCTCGAGCGCTGCATCTCGCTCGAGGTCGACGAAGACGAGCTCGTGAAGCGGCTGCTGAACCGCGCGCGCATCGAAGGCCGCAGCGACGACAACGAGGGGACGATCCGCACGCGCATGCAGGTGTACAGGGAGAGCACGGCGCCGCTGATCGCTTATTACGGTGGGCGCGGCGTGCTCGCGAGGGTCGACGGCGAAGGCAGCGTCGAGGAAGTGGCCAAGCGCATTCGGCACGCGCTGGATTGAACGAAGTCAGGAGTTCGAGAAGCAAGGCAGAGCATCGACCGAATGCGGCTCGGGAAGCCGCAAGCGACCCAGCGGCGCGCGAGCGCCGCAGGGCGCGCGCAGCGAGGCGAAGCCGAGCGGAGCTCGCAAAGGATTCGACATGAAGGTTCGAGCATCGGTCAAGAAGATGTGTGAGAAGTGCCGGGTCGTCCGGCGCCGCGGCGTCGTCCGCATTCTCTGCGAAAACCCGAAGCACAAGCAGCGACAGGGGTAACTCATGGCACGCATCGCAGGCGTCGATCTGCCGCGCAACAAGCAGATCGGAACCGCACTCACTTACATCTACGGCGTCGGCAACACGACCGCGCGCCAGATCTGCCAGCGCGCAGACATCGACATGGCCACGCGCACGGATCATCTGCGCGAGGACGAGCTCGTGCGCATCCGCGAGCTGCTCGAGCGCGAGTATCAGGTCGAGGGCGATCTGCGCCGCGAGGTGCAGGGCAACGTGAAGCTGCTGATGGACATCGGCTGCTACCGCGGGCTGCGCCATCGCCGCGGTTTGCCGGTGCGCGGCCAGCGCACGCACACGAACGCGCGAACCCGCAAGGGCCCGCGCAAGACGGTCGCGGGCAAGAAGCAAGCCCCGGCCAAGAAGTAGAGGATTCATGCAGCCGAAAGCTGGCAAGAAGAAGGTCAAGAAGAACGTCGCGGCGGGCGTCGCCCACATTCAGTCGACGTTCAACAACACGATCGTCACGATCACCGATCCGGTCGGGAACACGCTCGCCTGGGCGAGCGCCGGCGCGCACGGCTTCAAGGGCTCGCGCAAGTCGACGCCGTACGCCGCGCAGATCGCCGCGGAGGAGTGCTGCAAGAAGGCCGCCGAGCACGGCGTGCGCGCGCTCTCGGTGTTCGTGAAGGGCCCGGGCGGCGGTCGCGAGTCCGCACTCCGCGCGCTTCAAGCCGCCGGCATGCGCATCAACATGATCAAGGACGTCACTCCCATTCCGCACAACGGCTGCCGCCCGCCCAAGCGGCGCCGCGTCTGAGGTAAGCGATGGCTCGTTACACAGGTCCCGCCTGCCGGCTCTGCCGCCGCGAAGGCACGAAGCTCTTCCTGAAGGGCGACCGCTGCTTCAGCGACAAATGCTCGGTCGACAAGCGCCAGTACGCGCCCGGTCAGCACGGCCAGAACAAGCCGCGCCTCACCGAGTACGGCGTGCAGCTGCGCGAGAAGCAGAAGGTGAAGCGCATGTACGGACTGCTCGAGCAGCAGTTCTCCGGCACGATGGCCAAGGCCTCGCGCATGAAGGGCCGCGCGGGTGAAAACCTGCTGCAGCTGCTCGAGCGCCGGCTGGACAACGTGGTGTTCCGGCTCGGCTTCGCGACCTCGCGCGCCGAAGCGCGCCAGCTCGTGCAGCACGGCCACTTCGCCGTGAACGGCCGCACCGTCACGATCCCGTCGTTCATCGTGCGGCCCAACAACAAGATCGTGCTGCGCGAGAGCTCGCGGCAGATCGCGCGCATCGTCGGCGCGCTCGAGGCGCTCGAGAGCCGCGCGGTTCCGGGCTGGCTCGAGATCGAGAAGGAGAGCTTCACCGGCACGGTGAAGGCGCTCCCGGTCCGCGAAGACGTGACGATGCCGATCGAAGAGCAGCTGATCGTCGAGCTCTACTCGCGCTAACCGCCCGCGCGATCTCGTCGAGATCGAGGGGCACGATCCGCCTGACCCACTGATTAGGGGGAACTTCGCATGCAGCAAGAACTGATCGCTCGCAATTGGCGACAGCTGATCCGCCCGCGCCGCCTCGAGCAGGAAGCCGAGGAGACGTCCGAGCGCTACGGCCGCTTCGCCTGCGAGCCGCTCGAGCGCGGCTTCGGCCAGACGCTCGGCAACTCGCTGCGCCGCGTGCTGCTCTCGTCGCTGCAAGGCGCCGCGATCACGTCGGTGCGCGTGGCCGGTGTCCAGCACGAGTTCTCGACCGTGCCCGGCGTGCTCGAAGACGTGAGCGACATCATCCTGAACCTCAAGGAAGTGCGGCTGCGCCTCAACGCGGGCGGCCCGAAGACGGTGCGCATCCGCCGCAGCGGAACCGGGGTCGTCACGGCCGCGGAGCTCGCCGCCGAGGACTCGACGATCGAGGTGATGAACCCCGATCACAAGCTCGCGACGCTCACCGGCGGCGCCGAGTTCGACCTCGAGTGCACGATCGATCTCGGCAAGGGCTATCGCCCGGCGGAGAAGAACAAGGTCGAGGATCAGCCGATCGGCACGATCCCGATCGACTCGATCTTCACGCCCGTGCGCCGCGTGAACTACACCGTCACGCCGGCGCGCGTCGGCCGCGAGACGGACTTCGACCGCCTCAGCCTCGAGGTGTGGACCGACGGCTCGGTCGCGCCCGCCGACGCGATCGCGTTCGGCGCGAAGATCCTGAAGGACCAGCTCTCGATCTTCATCAACTTCGACGAGCCGACGGAAGCGGCGCCGCAGGCGCACGAGGTCGGTGAGTCGCTGAACCCGCACCTGTTCCGCTCGGTCGACGAGCTCGAGCTGTCGGTGCGCTCGGCGAACTGCCTGCAGAACGCCAACATCCGCTACATCGGCGAGCTCGTGCAGCGCACCGAGAGCGAGATGCTCAAGACCAAGAACTTCGGCCGAAAGTCGCTGAACGAGATCAAGGAAGTGCTGGCCTCGATGGGCCTCTCGCTGGGTATGACCCTCGAGAACTTCCCCTCCCGCAAGGAGCTCGAGCAGCGCGCACGCGAACGCGAGGGTTGATTCGATGCGTCACGGGAATCGTCGAGGAAAGCTGCGCCGCCCGACCGGGCACCGGCTCGCGCTGCTTCGCAACATGGTCACCTCGCTGCTCGAGTGCGAGCAGGTGGAGACCACGGACGCGAAGGCGAAGGAGTTGCGCCGCATCGCGGATCAGATGATCACGCTCGGCAAACGCGGCGATCTGCATGCGCGCCGCCAAGCCGCCGCGGTGATTCGCCGCGACGACGTGGAGAAGAAAGTCTTCACCGAGCTCGCGGAGCGCTACCGCACTCGCAAGGGCGGCTACACGCGCGTGATGAAGTCGCGCGTGCGTGTCGGCGACGCCGCGCGCATCTCGATCGTCGAGCTGGTGGATCGGCCCGCCCCCGAGAAGGCGGCAGTCACCAAGTAGTGCGCAGCGGCGAGGCGAGGCCGTGAACGCATCGCGCATCGCGCGCTGGGTGCTCGGAGTCGCGCTGCTCGCCGCGGCAGCCTGGATGGTCGTGACGGGCGAGCGCGCGGCGCCGCCGGTCGAGGACGGCCTGCCTGCGCCGCCCTTCCGCGTCGCGCGCCTCGGCGGCGGCGAGCTCACGCTCGCCGAGCTGCGCGGCAAGGTCGTGCTCGTGAACTTCTGGGCCACGTGGTGCGCGCCGTGCGAGCAAGAGATGCCGGCGATGCAGCGGCTCTACGAGCAGCTCGCGCCGCGCGGCTTCGAGCTCGTCGCGATCTCGGTCGACGACAGCGCCGAGCCCGTCGAGAGATTCCGCGAGCGCCTCGGCCTCACCTTCCCGATCGGTCTCGATCCCGAGAAGGAAGTCGCGCAGCGCTACCAGAGCCTGCGCTTCCCCGAGAGCTTCCTGATCGATCGCGAGGGCGTGCTCGTCGCGCGCTACATCGGGGAGCGCGACTGGGACGCGCCCGAGTACGCGGGCCGAATCGCGCGACTGCTGGGCGCACCGCGCTGACTCCGCGCTGAGCATTTGTGACGACTGCCGCTGCGAGTCGCACGCGGCTCGTTACGTTGCGCTGCGGGGGGATGCGCATGGCAAAGCGCAGCGGGAAGCGTGCGCCGAAGGGGCGCGCGAAGCGAAAGCGGAGCCGGCGCGGCTTCGGGAGCAGCGTGCTCATCGCCGCGGGCGTCGCGGTCGGGCTGCTCGCCGTGCTGGCGGTTTATCAGGGCAACGTGCGCCACGTGCTCGACCTGCGCCGCGACTACTCGCAGGCGAACACGCGCATCCACACGCTGAACACGAAGATCGCGAGCGACGAGGCGCAAGCTGCAGCGCTCGAGAGCGACCCCGTCGCGATCGAATCGGCGATTCGCTCCGAGCTCGGGTTGGCGCGGCCGGGCGAGTGGGTGGTGCGCGAGGAAGACTCCACAAGCCTGCGAAATCCTTGACGATTCCGGCGCGGTCCGCGAGCCTGCGCGCATTCCGTCCATCCGCCCCCGCGGCTCAGTGAGACCTCCGTGCGCGAACGACTCCAAGCGGCTCTCGACGCCGCGGTCTCGGCTCTGCTCGAAGATGCTGGCGACCCGGCGCCCGCGCCGGGGTTCGCGCTCGATCCGCCGAGGCAAGCCGAGCACGGCGATTTCGCGACGAACGCCGCGCTGGTGCTCGCGAAGCGGCTGAAGCAGCCGCCGCGCACGGTGGCGGAAGCGCTCGTCGCGAAAGTGGGTGCGGCGAGCGGGCTCGTCGCCCGCGCGGAGGTCGCGGGGCCGGGCTTCGTGAACTTCTGGCTCGAGCGCTCGGGCTGGCGCAGCGCGCTGCAGGACATCCTCGCGGCGGGAAGTGATTACGGCCGCAGCGACGCCGGCAAGGCGCGCAAGGTGATGGTCGAGTTCATCTCGGCGAACCCGACGGGCCCGCTCTCGGTCGGCCACGGGCGGCAGGCCGTGCTCGGAGACTGCATCGCGCGCCTGTTCGACGCGACGGGCTGGCGCGTCACGCGCGAGTACTACTTCAACAACGGCGGCCGCCAGATGCGCGTGCTCGGCGAGTCCGTGCGCGCCCGCTACCTCGAGTTGTTAGGGCGCGCCGCGGCGCCGCCCGAGGATGCGCTCAAGGACGAGACGCTGCCGTGGCCGGCGGAGATCGGCGGCAAGCCCGTCGTGTTCCCGCGCGAGGGTTATCAGGGCTCGTACATCGCCGACATCGCGCAGGCGGTGATCGATCGCGAAGGCGAGGGCTGGCTCGCGGAGCCGGGCGAGCGCGGCTTTCGCATGGAAGCGGAGCAGCGCATCTTCGCCGAGATCCGCGCGACGCAGGACGCGCTCGGCATCACGTTCGACGTGTACACGAACGAGCTCACGATGTACGAGGAGAAGCGCGTCGAGGGCGCGCTCGCGGACCTGCGCAAGACCACGCGCGTGTTCGAGGAAGGCGGCGCGGTGTGGCTGCGCGCGACCGATCTCGGCCTCGCGCGCGATCGCGTGCTGGTGAAGTCGTCGGGCGAGCCGACCTACCTGCTGCCCGACGTGGCATACCACCGCCAGAAGCTCGAGCGCGGCTTCGAGCGCATCGTCGACGTGCAGGGCGCCGATCACAAAGACCAGGGCCCGTACGTGAAGGCCGCGCTCGCGGCGCTCGGGCTGCCGGCGGAGCGTGTCGAGTTCGTGATTCACGAGTTCGTGACGCTCACGGCAGGTGGCCAGACCGTGAAGCAGTCCACGCGCCGCGCAACCTTCATCACCGTCGACGAGGTGCTGAAAGATGTCGGCGCCGACGTGTTCCGCTTCTTCATGATTCAGCGCCGGCCCGAGAGCCACCTCGACTTCGACCTCGATCTCGCGAAAGAGACCGACTGGACGAAGAACCCCGCCTACTACTTGCAGTACGCGCACGCGCGCTGCTGCGGGATCGAGCGCCAGGCGGCGGAGCGCGGCGTGACCCTGCCGAAGGCGGGCGAGATCGACGCCGAGCGGCTGGCGCTGCCCGAAGAGATCGAGCTGATTCGGAAGCTCGCCGAGTTCCCCGACGTCGTCGCGCGCGCGGCGGAGGCGTGCGAGCCGCACCACGTCGCGTACTACACGCGCGACGTCGCGGCGCTGTGGAACCCGTACCTCCAGGACGGCAAGAATCACCGCGTGCTCTCCGACGACGCGGAGCTCACGGCCGCGCGCCTCGGCCTCGTGGCCGCGGTGCGCACGGTGATCGCGAACGGGCTGCGCCTGCTCGGCATGAGCGCGCCGGAGCGGATGTGATGAGCGAGACGCAGGCGAAGCGCGCGGGCACGAGCTGGATCGCGACGATCGGGGGCGCGCTGCTGCTGATGGTCGCGGGCTTCGGCGTCGGCCTGCTCGCGCCCGCGATCTGGGACGCCTCGCTCGTCGCCGATCACGTGAGCGGCAAGACCACCGAGGTGCCGCTGCCGGAGAAGGCGCCGGTGCGCGAGCAGGTCGCGGACGCGGGCGACTCCGAGCGCGCGCCTGCCGCGAGCGAGCCGGCGACGCCCGCGGTCTCGGCACCGCCGCCGAGCGGCGGATTCGCGGTGCAAGTCGGCGCGTTCGCGACGCAGGGTGCGGCATACGATCTCGCGGCGGAGCTGAAGCAGCTCGGGCACCCGGCCTACGTCGCGGATCAAGGCGGCAATGGCGCGCGCTTCAAAGTGCGCGTGGGTCCGATCTCGACGCGCGCGGACGCCGACACCCTCGCGGACAAGCTGAAGCGCGAGCAGCGCCTGCCGACGTGGGTGCTGGCGCGCGAGTCGAGCTGAGCCGCGGCGCGCCGTGTACCTAATCACCGGCGGATCGGGGCAGCTCGGCAGCGCCCTGCAGCGGGTGCTCGGCTCGCGCGGTGAGCGCTTCGCGGCGCCCTCGCACGCGGAGCTGGACGTGTGCGACGCCGAGGCCGTCGCGCGCGCGTTCGCCCGGCACGCGCCGCGCGTCGTCGTGAACTGCGCGGCGCTCACCAAGGTGGACACGTGCGAGCGCGACCCGCAGCTCGCCGAGCGGGCGAACGCCGAGGCGCCCGCACGCCTCGCGGCGGCATGCGCGAAGAGCGGCGCAAAGCTCTTGCAGCTCTCGACGGACTACGTGTTCGCCGGTGACGCGTCGCGGCCCATTCGCGAGGACGACGCGCCGGCGCCGCGTTCGGTGTACGGGCGCACGAAGCTCGGGGGCGAGCGGGCCGCGCTCGCGGCGCCGGGCGCGCTCGTCGTGCGTACGAGCTGGGTGTACGGGCGTGGGCGCAACTTCCCCGCCGCGATCCTCGCGCAAGCGCGCGAGGGCAAGCCGCTGCGCGTCGTCGCGGACCAGCGCGGCCGCCCCACGTACGCGAGCGATCTCGCCGAGGCGATCGTCGCCCTCGTCGCCGCGGGCGCGAGCGGCGCCGTGAATTTCGCCAATGACGGCGAGGCCACTTGGCTCGAGTTTGCGCGCGCCGTTCTCGACTCTTGCGGCTTCGCCGATCGGCCGATTGAGCCTCTCACGACCGAGCAGCTCGGGCTGCCTGCGCCGCGCCCGGCCTACTCGGTCCTCGATCTCGGCAAAGCGAAGTCGCTCGGCGTGACGCCTCGCCACTGGCGCGAGGCGCTCGCCGCGTACCTCTCCTCGCCGGACGCACCGAATCGTTAGGGAGGCCTCGGAGGATCCATGTCGAAGCGGAAACTCGAGCGCGTGCTCGTCACGGGTGGCGCCGGCTTCATCGGCTCGCACCTGTGTCGGCGCCTGCTCGCGGAGGGCTGCGAGGTCATCGTCTTCGACAACCTGCTCACCGGGAACATCGAGAACATCCAGCCCCTGCTCGGCCAGGCGAAGTTTTCGTTCGAGCACTACGACGTCACGAACTACCTGCACGTGAACGGCGAGCTCGACGCGATCCTCCACTTCGCTTCGCCCGCGAGCCCCGCGGACTTCGAGCGCCTCCCGATCCAGATCCTGAAGGTGGGCTCGCTCGGCACGCACAAGGCGCTCGGCCTCGCCAAAGCGAAGGGCGCGCGCTTCCTGCTCGCAAGCACGAGCGAGTGCTACGGCGATCCCCTCGTCTCGCCCCAGCCCGAGAGTTATTACGGAAACGTCAACCCCGTCGGCATCCGCGGCGTGTACGACGAGGCCAAGCGCTTCGCCGAGGCGATGACGATGGCGTACCACCGCCACCACGGCGTCGACATCCGCATCGTGCGCATCTTCAACACCTTCGGCCCGCGCATGCAGGTGAACGACGGCCGCGCGATCCCGAACTTCTTCACGCAGGCGATCCGCGGCGAGGACCTCACCGTCTACGGCGACGGCTCGCAGACGCGCTCGATCATCTACGTGGACGACCTCGTGGAAGGCATCTGGCGGCTCCTCAACTCGAGCTACGTCGGGCCCATGAACATCGGCAGCCAGGCCGAGGTCTCGATGCTCGAGCTCGCGCAGCGCATCAACACGATGTGCGGCGGCAAGAGCAAGATCGCCCACAAGCCCCTGCCGCCCGACGACCCGAAGACGCGCCGCCCCGACTCGACGCTCGCCAAACGCGAGCTGGGCTGGGAGCCGCGCGTGCCGGTGGAAGAGGGCCTGCGCCGCACGCGCGATTACTTCTACGACGCCCTCGGCGTGCCGCGTCCGAACGCCTAACTTGCGCCTGGGCAATCCCAGCATCGTGACCACGACTGGACGCTCAGCCGCGAGTCAACTCCTTGCCGGCTGCAGCGTCTCTGCAGCGCGCTCGCGACCACCGGATTCCTGCTCGCGCCACCTCCAACGCCGGTAGCCTCGTCACGATCATGGATCCCGCCCGCATCAGAAACTTCTGCATCATCGCGCACATCGACCACGGCAAGTCGACGCTCGCGGATCGCCTGCTCGAAGCGACCGGCACGCTCAGCGAGCGCGAGAAGAAGGCGCAGTTCCTCGACAAGATGGAGCTCGAGCAAGAGCGCGGCATCACGATCAAGGCGCAGACCGCGCGCATGAAGTTCACCGCGCGCGACGGCGTCGAGTACGTCCTCAACCTGATCGACACGCCGGGACACGTCGATTTCTCGTACGAAGTCTCGCGCGCGCTGCACGCCTGCGAGGGCGCGATCCTGGTGGTCGACGCATCGCAGGGCATCGAGGCGCAGACGCTCGCGAACGCCTACCTCGCGCTCGACGCCAACCTCGCGATCGTCGCCGTCGCGAACAAGATCGACCTGCCCGCGGCGGACGCGGACCGCGCCGCGCAAGAGATCGAGGACGTGATCGGTCTCGAGGCCGAGGGCGTGCTGCCGATCAGCGCGAAGACGGGGCAGGGCGTGCGCGAGGTGCTGGAGCGCATCGTCGAGGTGGTGCCGCCGCCGAAGGGCGACCCCGCGACGCCGCGGCCGAGCGCGCTGATCTTCGACGCGTGGTTCGACCCGTACATGGGCGTTGCGGTTCTCGTGCGCGTGCAGGAAGGCACGCTGAAGCGCGGCGATCTCGCGCTGCTGATGGCCGACAAGGTCGAGCACGAGATCAACGAGCTCGACGTGCTCGACCCGCATCCGCGCAAGGTCGACCAGCTCGCCGCGGGCGAAGTGGGCATCGTGTTCTGCGGCATCAAGTCGCTCGACGAGGTGCACATCGGCGACACCGTCACGCTCGCGCGCTCGCCCGCAGCGCAGCCGCTGGCCGGCTTCCGTGAAGTGAAGCCGATGGTGTTCATGGGCCTCTACCCCACGGATCCCGACGGCTACGCGCCGCTCAAGGCAGCGCTCGAGAAGCTGCGCCTCAACGACTCCTCGTTCCGCTACGAGCCCGAGACCAGCGCCGCGCTCGGCTTCGGCTTCCGCTGCGGCTTCCTCGGCTTCCTGCACGGCGAGATCATCCAGGAGCGGCTCGAGCGCGAGTACAACCTCTCGCTCATCACGACCTCGCCCACCGTGCGGTACCGCGTGGTGAAGACCGACGGCGAGACGTTCGAGATCGAGTCGCCCGCCGCGCTACCGGACCCCGGCGTGCTCGATCACGTCGAGGAGCCGGTGATCCTCGCGACGATCCACACGCCGAACGACTACGTCGGCCCGATCATGGCGCTGTGCCAGGACCGCCGCGGCGTGCAGCGCGACATCTCCGTGCACGGCTCGCGCGTGCAGATTCGCTACGAGCTGCCGCTCGCCGAGGTCGTGAGCGACTTCCACGACAAGATCAAGAGCGTGACGCGCGGCTACGGCTCCTACGACTACGACCTGATCGGCTACCAGCCGGCCGACCTCATCAAGCTCGACATTCTCGTGAACGGAGATGCGGTGGACGCACTCTCATTGATCGTGCATCGCGAGAAGGCGCATACCCGCGGAAACGAGCTCGCCGTGAAGCTCAAGGAGTTCATCCCGCGCCAGCAGTACGAGGTGGCGATTCAGGCCGCGATCGGCTCGAAGGTGATCGCACGCACGACGGTGAAGGCGCTGCGCAAGAACGTCACGGCGAAGTGTTATGGCGGCGACATCACCCGCAAGCGCAAGCTGCTCGAGAAGCAGAAAGAGGGCAAGAAGCGCATGAAGCGCGTGGGCTCGGTCGAGATTCCGCAGGAAGCGTTCCTCGCGGCGCTGCGGCTCGGGGACGAGTAGTGGCCGCCGCCGCGAATCCGGCGCCCGCTTCGCGCTCGCAGCGCGCCGCGATCGCGCTCGCGGCGTCCGTCCCGCTCCTCGCGGCGCTCGCGATCCGCGCCTTCGCGCTCGAGCCGTTCCAAGTCGCTTCCGACTCGATGCTTCCGACGCTCGAAGCCGGTGATCGCCTGTTCGTGAACAAGCTCGTCGCGCCCGAGCGCGGCGAAGTGGTGGTGTTCGAGCGCGCGGGCGAGCGCTTCGTGAAGCGCGTCGTCGCGCTGCCGGGCGAGCGCGTCGCCGTGCGCAACGGGCGCGTGTTCGTGAACGGCGTCGCGGCCGAGGAGTGGCGCACCGGCACGCTGCGCGTCGACCGCGCGGGGCGCGCCCTCGCGGGCCTGCGCGAGCGCATCGGCGGCATCGAGCACGCCGTGCTCGACGACCCGGAGGCGCAGCGCAGCGACTGCGAGGAAGTCGTGCCCGATGGCCACTACTTCGTGCTGGGCGACAACCGCGACCACAGCGCCGACAGCCGGAACTTCGGCGCGATTCCGCGCGAGGCGATCGTGGGCGTGGTGGCGACGTTGTTAGGGGACGGGCCGCGCTTCGAGACGAGCGGAGCAGGGGACGAATGAGCGCAGCCAAGGCGGACCCGAAGCAGGCAAAGGATGCACCGGCGCGCGAGCCGAACTGGTTTCGCGACGAGCTGCCGGGCCTCGCCGTCGCGGTCGGCATCGCGCTGCTGATCCGCACGTTCGTGTTCCAGACCTTCTACGTACCGAGCGAATCGATGGTCCCGACGCTGCTGATCGGCGATCACGTCTTCGTCAACAAGTTCGTGTACGGCGCGCAGGCCCCCGGCGTCGACTCGCGCTTGCCCGCGGTGCGCGAGCCCGAGCGCGGCGAGGTCGTGGTGTTCCGCTTCGCGCGCGGCTTTGGCGGCGACATCTTCCCGCCCGATCAGCACCGCGAGCTTCCCACCGAAAACTTCGTGAAGCGACTCGTGGCGATCCCCGGAGATCGCGTGGCGTACCAGAAGGAGCGCCTCATCCTGAACGGCGAGCCGGTCCCGCTCGAAGACACGGGCCTCGAGTACGTCGCGGCCGACGGCATCGCGCGCGATCTCCTGATCGAGACGCTCGGCGACTGCCGCCACTACATCCTCGATCAGCCAGACTACAAGCCTAGACAGGACGTGAGCGAGTTCATCGTGCCCGAGGACCGCTACCTGTTCATGGGCGACAACCGCGACAACTCGAAGGACGGACGCTGGGCCGGCACGGTCGACAAGGCCGCGCTCGCCGGGCCCGCGGGCCTCAACTACTGGTCGTGGGACTGGAACGGCACGTGGCTCTCGCTGCTGAACCCGCTCACGTGGATCGACAATCTCGTGAACAAGATGCGCTGGGAGCGGATGGGCGGGTTCGTCGAGTGCTTCCCGCCCGGCGAGACGCCGGAGCTGGTGGGGGCGACGAAGCGGGCGCTGCGGGCGGAGAAGCCCTAGGCCCGAGGCACGGAGCGCCACCGCGCCGCGCCGGCCAATCCGTGCCAGACCCCAATTGGCCTTCCCTGGCGTCGCCGGCGCCGGCAACTCACGCGCACTCCGTCGGAATTTCTTCCGCGCGCCCTAGCGCGCGCGATCTCGCTGGCTACGTTGCGCGCCGCTTCTGACCCTTCGCTCCTTTTAACTCCGTCCCGCGAGGCGGAGAAAGGCGCTCGATGGCGAACGACGGCTCCGGACAGCACGCGCGCGCAAGCACGGACGCAGCGCCCTCCGAGTCGCTTCTCCTCGACGACGCCGCGATTCGCCGCGCGCTGATGCGCATCGCGCACGAGATCGTCGAGAAGAACGACGACATCTCGCGCCTCTACCTCGTCGGCATCCCGAACGGCGGCGTGCCGCTCGCGAAGCAGCTCCTCGCGAACCTGCGCGAGATCGCCGGGATCGACCCGCTGGTCGGCACGCTCGACACCACGCTCTATCGCGACGACCTCGTCTCGAGCGGGGCGCGCCCGCGCCTGCGGCGCACCGAGATGCCGAGCTCGGTGGACGAGCGCGTCGTGATCCTCGTCGACGACGTCGCGAGCACGGGCCGCACGATCCGCGCCGCGATGGACGCGCTGCTCGACTTCGGCCGCGCGCGCTCGATCCAAGTCGCAGCGCTCGTCGACCGCGGCCACAGGGAGCTGCCGATCAAGATCGACTACGTCGGCAAGAACATCCCCACGCAGCGCGGCGACCGCGTGCAGATGCGCGCGAACGGCGCCGCGCTCGAAGTGGTGTTGTTACGGAGCGCCAGCGCGGCGAGAGCCGGCGACGCGGGAGGAGCGGCCTGATGATGGGGCGCGGTCTGCTCAGCATCGAAGACCTCGATCGCGACGACATCGAGAAGATTCTCGATACGGCGATGAAGATGAAGGAGGTCGGCGAGCGGGACGTGAAGAAAGTCCCGACGCTGCGCGGGCGCACGATCATCAACCTGTTCTTCGAGCCGTCGACGCGCACGCGCACGAGCTTCGAGATCGCGGGCAAGCGCCTCAGCGCAGACGTCGTGAACTTCTCGCCCTCGTCGTCGAGCCTCACCAAGAGCGAGAGCATTCTCGACACCGCGAAGACGCTCGACGCGATGGATCCCGACGCGGTGGTGATCCGGCACAAGGTGAGCGGCGTGCCCAAGCGCATCGCCGACGAGCTCGATGCGCCCGTGATCAACGCGGGCGACGGCGCGCACGAGCACCCGACGCAGGCGCTGCTGGACATGATGACCGTGCTCGAAGAGAAGGGGCGCCTCGACGGGCTCACCGTGACGATCATCGGCGACATCGCCCACTCGCGCGTCGCGCGCTCGAACATCTACGGCTTCCGCAAGATGGGCGCCGAGGTTCGCGTCGCGGGGCCGCCCACGATGATGCCGGCCCACGTGGAGTCGCTCGGCGTGAAGGCGTACTCGTCGCTGCGCGAGGCGCTCGACGGCACGGACGTGGTGATGGCGCTGCGCATCCAGACGGAACGCCTCACCGGCGCCGCGTTCCCGACCGTGCGCGAGTACTCGTCCACGTTCGGCCTCGATCGCCAGAAGCTCCGCTTCGCGAAGGACGACGCGATCGTGATGCACCCCGGCCCCGTGAACCGCGGCGTCGAGCTCTCGCACGATCTCGCCGATCGGCGGCCCAGCGTGATCCTCGACCAAGTGCGCAACGGCGTCGCGCTGCGCATGGCCGTGCTCTACCTGCTCGCCGGCCGGCGCAAGCAGGCCGCATGACGCGCGTGTACATCGAGGCCGCGAGCGAAGTCAACGCGGTAGCGGCCTAACAAGGAGTGCTCCCCCCATGTCCCGAGTTCTGATCCAAGGCGGGCGCGTGATCGATCCCGCGAGCGGACGCGACGAGGTCGCGGACGTGCTGCTCGCGAACGGCGTGGTCGAAGCGGTCGGCGCAAAGCTCGCGGCGAACGGCGCCGACGTGGTCGACGCGCGCGGCTGCTGGGTGACGCCGGGCTTCATCGACTTGCACACGCACCTGCGCGAGCCGGGTCAGGAGTACAAGGAAGACATCGCGTCGGGCGGGCGCTCCGCGGCTGCGGGCGGCTTCACCACGATCGCCTGCATGGCGAACACGAACCCGGTGAACGACGACCCCTCGGTCACGGACTACATCCTCGACCGCGCGCGGCAGGACTGCCCCGTGAAGGTGCTGCCGGTCGCGGCGGCGACGAAGGGGCTCGCGGGCGAGGTGATGACCGAGATGGTCGCGCTCGCGAAGTCGGGCGCCGTCGCATTCAGTGACGACGGCAAGACGATCATGGACAGCGGCATGCAGCGCCGCGTGCTCGAGTACTCGAAGCTGACGGGCAAGCCGGTGATGGTGCACGCCGAGGACCGCTGCCTCGTGAAGGATGGCGTCGTCAACGAGGGTCCGGTGTCGACGAAGCTCGGCCTGCCGGGCAATCCCGCGATCGCCGAGACGGTGCACGTCGCGCGCGACATCCAGCTCGCGGAGCTGACCGGCGCGCACCTTCACGTCGCGCACGTCTCGACCGCGGGCGCCGTCGCGCTGATTCGCGACGCGAAGAACCGCGGCGTGCACGTCACCGCGGAGGTCTCGCCGCATCACCTCACGCTGACCGACGAGGCGACGCTCGGCTTCAGCACGAACACGAAGATGGCGCCGCCACTGCGCAGCGCGGCGGACGTCGCCGCCTGCGTCGCGGGCCTCGCGGACGGCACGCTCGACGCGATCGCAACGGATCACGCGCCGCACGCGGTGCACGAGAAGGACGTGGAGTTCACCGCGGCGCCGCCGGGCATCCTCGGCTTCGAGACCGCGCTGTCCGTCGTGCTCGCGCTGGTTCGTAACAACTCGGTGACCGCGCAACAGCTGGTCGCCTCGCTCACCGTGAACCCCGCGCGCGTGCTCGGGCTCGCGCAGGGGCGGCTCGAAGCGGGCGCACCGGGCGACGTGGTGGTGATCGACCCCGAGAAGAAATGGATCTACGACCCGGCGAAGGGATTCTCGAAGAGCCGCAACTCGCCGTGGGCCGGGCAGGAGATGCACGGCCGCGTCACGCACACGCTCGTGAACGGGCGGCTCGTCTATCACGCTGACCGAGGAGTGCTGGTTCCGTGAGCAAGCCCGCTTCCGCGCCTGCGCCCGCCGCGCTCGCGCTCGCCGACGGCACGATCTACCGCGGCATCGCCTGGGGCGCGCGCGCCACCGCCGCCGGCGAGGTGTGCTTCAACACCTCGATGATGGGTTATCAGGAAATCCTGACCGACCCGAGCTACGCCGGCCAGATCGTGACGATGACGTACACGCAGATCGGCAGCGTCGGCGCGAACCCCGAGGACGACGAAGCCGCGCGGCCGTTCCTGCGCGGGTTCGTGGTGAAGGAGATGTTCGCGAAGCCGAGCAACTTCCGGTCCACGGAGACGCTGCCGGAGTTTCTCGCGCGCTTCGGCGTGCCCGCGATCAGCGGCATCGACACCCGCGCGCTCGTGCGGCGCATCCGCGACACGGGCTTCCAGAACGGCGTGATCAGCACGGACCCCGAGCACCAGGGCGCGGAGGAGCTCGTCGAGCGCGCGCGCAAGGCGCCGGGGCTCGAGGCGACGGACCTCGCGTACGAGGTGAGCACGAAGCGCACTTATCAATGGAGCGAGCCGGGCTGGCGCGGCGTCGACGGCCAGCTGAAGCGGGCGGCGCGGCCGGAGCCGACGCTGAAGGTGGTCGCGTACGACTTCGGCGTGAAGCGCAACATCTTGCGCCGCCTCGTCGACCAGGGCTTCGACGTGACGGTGGTGCCTTCGCGAACCCCCGCTTCGGAAGTTCGCGCCATGAAGCCCGACGCAGTGTTCCTCTCGAACGGGCCCGGCGACCCAGCCGCAGTGCAGGCGATTCGCGAGAACGTGCGCTCGCTCGCAGACGACTACCCGATCTTCGGGATCTGCCTCGGGCACCAGATTCTCGGCCTCGCGCTCGGCGGCGAGACGAAGAAGCTGAAGTTCGGGCACCACGGCGGCAACCAGCCGGGCAAGGATCTCGCGACGGGCAAGGTCGCCATCTGCGCCGAGAACCACGGCTACGCGGTCGATGCCGACTCGCTGCGCCGCGCGGGCGAGCCCGTCGAGATCACGCACATCAACCTCAACGACGACACGGTCGAGGGCCTCGCGCATCAGCGCCGGCCGCTCTTCAGCGTGCAGTACCACCCGGAGGCGTCTCCGGGCCCGCACGACGTCGACTACTTCTTCTCGCGCTTCCGAGAGATGACGCTTCGCCACAAACGCGGCGAGAGAGTCAGCGGAGCGCAGATCGCCAAGGGGAATTAGGGAAGTGCCGCGCCGCGACGACCTCCACACGATTCTCGTGATCGGCTCCGGGCCGATCGTGATCGGCCAAGCCTGCGAGTTCGACTACTCGGGCACCCAAGCGTGCAAAGCCCTGAAGGAAGAGGGCTACCGCGTCGTGCTCGTGAACTCGAATCCGGCGACGATCATGACCGACCCCGAGACGGCGGATCGCACGTACATCGAGCCCATGACGGTCGAGTCGGTCGAAAAGATCATCGCGAAGGAGAAGCCCGACGCGCTGCTCCCGACGATCGGTGGGCAGACCGCGCTGAATCTCGCGGTGGCGCTCGCGAAGGCGGGCGTGCTCGAGCGCCACGGCGTGAAGCTGATCGGTGCGAACCTCGCCGCGATCCACAAAGCCGAAGACCGCGACCTCTTCCGCGCGGCGATGAAGAAGATCGGCCTCGAGCTGCCTGCTTCCGGCGTCGCGACCACGCTCGACGAGGCGCGCGCGATCGTGAAGCGCACGGGGATCCCCGCGATCATTCGGCCGAGCTTCACGCTCGGCGGCACCGGCGGCGGCATCGCGTACAGCGAGGACGAGTTCGACACCATGGTGTCGTGGGCGCTCGCGCAGTCGCCCGTGACGCAGTGCCTCGTCGAGCAGAGCGTGCTCGGCTGGAAGGAGTACGAGCTCGAGGTGATGCGCGACACGGCGGACAACGTCGTGATCATCTGCTCGATCGAGAACTTCGATCCGATGGGCGTGCACACCGGCGACTCGATCACCGTCGCGCCCGCGCAGACTCTCACCGATCGCGAGTACCAAGTGATGCGCGACGCCGCGATCGCGATCATTCGCGAGATCGGCGTCGACACCGGCGGCTCGAACATCCAGTTCGGCGTCAATCCCGAGAACGGCGCAATCGTCGTGATCGAGATGAATCCGCGCGTGTCGCGCTCTTCTGCGCTCGCGTCGAAGGCGACGGGTTTCCCGATCGCGAAGATCGCCGCGAAGCTGGCGGTGGGGTACACGCTCGACGAGCTGCGCAACGACATCACGCGCGAGACGCCCGCGAGCTTCGAGCCGACGATCGACTACGTCGTGACGAAGATCCCGCGCTTCACGTTCGAGAAGTTCCCGAGCGCGGACAACTTGCTCACGACGCAGATGAAGAGCGTCGGCGAAGTGATGGCGATCGGGCGCACGTTCAAGGAGAGCTTCCAGAAGGCGCTGCGCAGCCTCGAGATCGGGCACGCGGGGCTCGAATCGCCCGCGCTGCCGCCCGGCGAAGCGGGCGAGAAGGCGCTCTGGAACATGATCGATCGCCCGAGGCCCGGCCGGCCGTGGGCGATCGCGGAAGCGTTCCGGCGCGGCCACTCGCTCGACGAGATCTTCGCGCGCTGCAAGATCGATCCGTGGTTCCTCGACAACCTGAAGGAGATCGTCGACACCGAGCGCGCGCTTCAGGCGGCGGCTCCGAATGACCGCGCCGCGTGGCTGCGGCCCGCGAAGCAGATGGGCTTCAGCGACGCGCGGCTCGGCGCGCTGTGGGGCATGCGCGAGGACGCGGTGCGCGCGCTGCGCAAGCAATCCGGCGTCGTGCCCGTGTACAAGCGCGTCGACACCTGCGGTGCCGAGTTCGAGGCGCACACGCCCTACCTCTATTCGACGTACGAGGACGAGTGCGAGGCGCGCCCGACGAACGCGAAGAAGATCATGATTCTCGGCGGTGGCCCGAATCGCATCGGCCAAGGCATCGAGTTCGACTACTGCTGCGTGCACGCGGCCTTCGCACTGAGCGACGCCGGCTTCGAGACGATCATGGTCAACTGCAACCCCGAGACCGTCTCGACCGACTACGACACGAGCGACCGCCTCTACTTCGAGCCGCTCACGCTCGAAGACGTGCTCGCGATCGTCGACAAGGAGCAGCCGTTCGGCGTGATCGTGACGTTCGGCGGGCAGACGCCGCTGAAGCTCGCCGTCGCGCTCGAGAAGGCGGGCGTGCCGATTCTCGGGACGCCGCCCGACGCGATCGACCGCGCCGAAGACCGCGAGCGCTTCGACCTCGTGCTCGACAAGCTCGAGCTGAAGCGTCCCCCCTCCGGCATCGCGCGCAGCTTCGAGGAAGCCCGCGCCGTGGCCGAGCGCATCGGATACCCCGTGCTCGTTAGGCCGAGCTACGTGCTCGGTGGGCGCGCGATGGAGATCGTGCACGATACGGAGAGCCTCGCGCGCTACATGCAGTACGCGGTGAAGGCCTCGCCCGAGCACCCCGTGCTCGTGGACCGCTTCCTCGCGGACGCCACCGAGGTCGACGTCGACGCGCTCGCGGACGGGAAGCGGGTCGTGATCGGCGGCGTGATGGAGCACATCGAGGAAGCGGGGGTTCACTCGGGCGACAGCGCGTGCTCGATTCCGCCGTACTCGCTCTCGAAGACGGTGGTGGACGAGATCGTCGAGTCCACGAAGAAGCTCGCGCGCGAGCTCGGCGTCGTCGGCCTCGTGAACGTGCAGTACGCCGTGAAGGGCAGCGACGTGTACGTGCTCGAGGTGAATCCGCGCGCGTCGCGCACGGTGCCGTTCGTGGCGAAAGCGATCGGGCGACCCCTCGCGAAGCTCGCTGCGCTCGTGATGTCGGGGAAGACGCTCGAGGAGTTGGGGTTCACCGAGGAGATCTGGCCGAAGCACTACTCGGTGAAGGAGGCGGTGTTCCCGTTCGTGAAGTTCCCCGGCGTCGACACGGTGCTCGGCCCCGAGATGAAGAGCACCGGCGAAGTGATGGGCATCGACTCCGACTTTGGGCGCGCCTATGCGAAGGCGCAGATCGAGGCGAACAACCCGATCCCGACCGCGGGCACGCTGCTCGTGTCCGTGCGCAGCGCCGACCGCGCGCGCGTGGGCGAGGCGGTGCAGGAGTTCGTCGACGCGGGCTTCAAGGTGCTCGCGACGGACGGCACCGCGCGCGTGCTCGAAGCGATCGGCATCAGCTGTGAGGTGGTGCCGAAGGTGGGGCAGGGCGCGCCGAGCGTGGTCGACCGCATCGAGCGCGGCGACGTGCACCTCGTCTTCAACACGGTCGAGTCCGTGCCGAGCGCCGTGCGCGACTCCTTCTCGATCCGCCGCGCCGCGCTGAACCGCGGCATCCCGTACTTCACGACGCTCGCCGGTCTGCGTGCCGCGGCGGGCGCGATTCGCGCGCTGCGCAAGGGCTCGATCGGCGTGAAGCCGCTGCAGGAGGTGCACGGGCTGAAGTAGCGGCGGCGTACGCGGGCCCGCCGCGGACGCCGTTACCCTGCGCCCCATGCACGCGACGCCCTTCGCCGCCGCGCTCGATGCGGTCGCTGCGCCGCTCGAGTTCGCGGCGAAGGACGAGTTCGCGCGCGCGGATCGCGTGCGCAATCTCGAGGCGTCCGTAACAACCGCCGCCGACCGCGCGCTCGCGCTCGCGATTCCGCCCGAAGCGCGGCGCCTGCTCGAGGCAGTGCGCGCACGCTTCGCGGCGCCGCTCGCCGAGAGCGAAGCGCGCCGCCGCGCGACCGCCGACTCGCTGCACGATCTCGCGCCGCTGCGCGACGCGGGCTACCCGGACCGCGCGATCGCGCGCGCGGTGGCGACGCTGCCGGGCGTCGGCCCGAAGCGCGCGCAGCAGCTCGCGCAGCGCGGGCTGCGCACGATCGCGGACCTCTTGTTCCACCTGCCCACGCGCTACGACGACCGCCGCGATCAGAAGACCATCGGCGAGCTGCCGCCCGGCTCGCGCGGCACGTTCGTCGGCGAGGTGATCCTCGCGGACTTCGTGCCGATCCGCGGCCGCGGGCGCATCTATCAGGCCGTCGTCGGCGACGGCACCGGAACGATCAATCTCAAGTGGTTTCGCGGCGGTGAGGCCGTCGCGAGCTCCATCAAGAAGGGAGTGCGCCTGCGCGTGACGGGCGACGTGAAGCGCTTCCGCTTCGACAAGGAGATCATTCACCCCGAGATCGATGTGTTAGGGGAATCCGGGGACGGCGGGAGCGAGGGCGTCGTGCCCGACTACGCGACGCCCGAGGGCATCCCGCCGCGCACGTTCCGCCGCATGATCGCGGCCGCGGTCGCGGACTACGCGGACCTCGTGCTGAACGCGCTGCCCGAGAAGCTCGCAGCGGAGCGCGGCCTGCCGGCGACGCCGGACGCGCTGCGCGCGATCCACAAGCCCGGCCGCGACGCCGACCCCGACGCGCTGCGCGCGCGCGCGACGCCCGCGCACGAGCGGCTCGTGCTCGAGGAGCTGTACCTGCTCGAGCTCGGCCTCGCGCTGCGGCACGCCGAGCGCGCCCAGAAGGCGGGCATCGCGATCGCGCCGGACGGCGCGAGGCTGCGGGCCGCGCTCGCTGCGCTGCCATTCTCCCTGACCGGTGCGCAGCAGCGAGCGTGGAACGAGATCGCGCGCGATCTCGCGCGCCCGCATCCGATGTCGCGCTTGCTCCAGGGCGATGTCGGCAGCGGCAAGACCGCGGTTGCGGCGCTCGCCGCAGTCGCGGTCGCCGAGGCGGGCGCGCAGAGCGCGCTGATGGCGCCAACCGAGATTCTCGCGGAGCAGCACGCCGCCACTCTGCGCACGCTCGTGCCGAGCCTGCGTATGGCGCTGCTCACGGGTTCTACGCCGCGCGCAGAGGCGAGCGCGATTCGCGCGCAGCTCGCTGCCGGCGAGCTCGAGCTCGTCGTCGGCACGCACGCGCTCGTGCAAGAGGACGTGCGCTTCGCGCGCCTCGCACTCGCAATCGTGGACGAGCAGCACCGCTTCGGCGTGCTGCAGCGCGCTGCGCTCGCCGCGCGCGCGCCGGCCGGCCTCGAGCCGCACATGCTGGTGATGACCGCGACGCCGATCCCGCGCAGCCTCTCGCTCACGCTGTTCGGCGACCTCGACGTCTCCGTGATCGACGAGCTGCCGCCCGGCCGCACGCCCGCGCACACGGAGTTGTTACGGGCGGGCGAGGGCCGCCGCGTGATGGAGGCGGTGCGCGCCGCGCTCGCGCGGGGTGAGCAGGTGTACGTGGTCTACCCGATGGTCGAGGAGAGCGAGAAGGTCGACCTGCGCGCCGCCACCGAGAGCGCCGAAGCGATCCGGCGCGCGTTCCCGCAGCAGCGCGTCGACCTCGTGCACGGGCGGCAGACGCAGGCCGAGCGCGCCGCGGCGATGGATTCGTTCAAGCGCGGCCAGACGCAAATCCTCGTCTCGACCACGGTGATCGAAGTCGGCGTCGACGTTGCCAACGCCACGCTCATGGTGATCGAGCACGCCGAGCGCTTCGGCCTCGCGCAGCTGCACCAGCTGCGCGGCCGCGTAGGCCGCGGCAAGAAGCCCGGCACGTGCCTGCTCGTCGCGCGCGGCAGCTCCGAGCAAGGCGAGGCGCGCCTGCGCGCGATGCTCGAGACGACCGACGGCTTCGTGATCGCGGACCACGACCTGCGCATCCGCGGCCCCGGCGACTTCCTGGGCACGCGCCAGAGCGGCTTCCTGCCCGACCTGCGCTTCGCCGACCTCGTGCGCGACGCGCGTCTCGTCGCGCTCGCGAAAGAAGCCGCGCGCGAGACCGTTCGCCGCGACCGCAAATTGTTACGGGCGCCCGAGCTCGCGCGCGCGGTAGAGACGCGCTGGGGCGAGCGGCTCGCGCTGGTGGGGGTGGGATGACGAGCCCCGCCGCGCTCGAGGCCCGCGTGCAAGCCATCGGTCGCGAGTTGTTCGAGCGCGCGCAGGGCGAGACGCCGGGCGTGTTCTCCTCCGCGTACTGGGAGGGTCAGCTGCTCGCGTGGGCGATGCGCGACGCGAGCTTCAAGGTCGACCTGTTCCGCTTCGTCGACGCGTTTCCGATGCTGCGCACGCGCGAGCAGGTGGCGCAGCACGTGGAGGAGATGCTGCTGCGCGACGGGCGCGAGCTGCCCGCGGCGATCGCGACCGCGCTGCGCGCGACGACGTCGCGCATCACGGGCAGCGTCGCGCAGGCGGCGCTGCGCAAGAACGTCGAGGCGATGGCGCAGCGTTTCATCGTGGGGCGCGATGCGCGCGACACGCTGCCGAGCTTGCGCAGGCTGTGGGACGCCGGCATCGGCTTCACGGTCGATCTGTTGGGCGAAGCGACGCTCAGCGAGCCGGAGGCGGCGGCTTACCTCGCGCGCTAACGCGATCTGATCGAGAACCTGCCCGCGCAGATCGCGAGCTGGCCGCGCGACGAAGTGCTGGAGCGCGGAGCGCAGCGCGAGATCCCGCGCGCGAACGTGAGCGTGAAGCTGTCGGCGCTCGACCCGCAGATCGACGCCGTCGATCACGAGGGGTCGGTCGCGCGGCTCGTTCAATGCGCGCTTCCGCTGTTCCTCGAAGGCAGGCGTCGCGGCACGTTCCTCAACGTCGACCTCGAGCAGTGGGCGAGCGCGGGCATCGCGTACGACACGTTCGAGCGCATCGCGCTGCACTCCGAGCTGAGAGACTGGCCGCACCTCGGCGTCGTGGTGCAGGCCTACCTGCGCGACGCGGAGCGGATCTACGAGCGCTTGCTGGCGCTCGCGCGCCGGCGCGGCGCGCCTCTCACGATTCGGCTCGTGAAGGGCGCGTACTGGGATTACGAGACGGTGCTCGCGGATCAGAACGGCTGGCCCGCGCCGGTGTGGCGCACGAAGGCGGAGACCGACGCTTGTTATGAGCGTCTCGCGCGGCGGCTGCTCGAGACGCATGCCGAGACCGCGCCCGCGTTCGGCTCGCACAATCTGCGCTCGCTCGCGCACGCGTTCGCGGTCGCGGAGGAATCAGGAGTTCCGCCGAGCGCGTACGAGGTGCAGATGCTCTACGGCATGGCGGAGCCCGAGCGCGCCGCGATCCGGGCGAGCGGGCGGCGCGTGCGCGTGTACGCGCCGGTCGGCGAGCTGCTGCCCGGCATGGCGTACCTCGTGCGGCGCCTGCTCGAGAACACCGCGAACGCGGGCTTCCTGCGCCTCTCGCATCACGAGCACGCGGACCCGAGCGCGCTGCTCGCCGCGCCGCAGCCGAGCGCCGGGCCGCAAGCGGCGCCCCCTCGCATGAAGCGCGGCGACCTCGCGACTCCGTTCGAGGGCTGCCCACCGACCGACTTCGCGGACGGCGCACAGCGGGCCGCGTTTGCGGCTGCGGTCGAAGCCGCGCACGCGCAGTCTCCGATCGACGTGCGCGTCGCGATCGCAGGGCACGTCGCGAAGCCCGCCGGCAGCTTCGAGCGCGCATCGCCTTCGGATGCATCGCGCAGCGTCGCGCGCGTCGAGCTCGCGAGCGTCGCCGACGCAGACACGGCAGTAACGACCGCGGCGGGCGCCTGGCCCGAGTGGCGCGATCGGCCGCTCGCCGAGCGCGCCGCGCTGCTGGAAGCGCTCGCGGACGCGATCGAGCGAGACCGCTGCGCTCTCGCTGCGCTGCAGTGCCTCGAAGTGGGAAAGCCGTGGCGCGAAGCGGATGCCGACGTGGCCGAAGCCGTCGACTTCTGTCGCTACTACGCGCGCCAAGCCCTCGTCGAGCTCGGGCCGCGGCGCGTGGGCGATGCGCTCGGAGAGGAGAACACGTTCTCGTATGAGGGCCGCGGCGTGTGCGTCGTGATCGCGCCGTGGAACTTTCCACTCGCGATTCTCACGGGCATGGCGACGGCGGCACTCGTTGCGGGAAACACGGCCGTGCTGAAGCCAGCCGAGCAGTCGAGCGCGATCGCGCAGGAGCTGCATCGCCGCATGCTCGCGGTGGGCTTCCCGCCTGACGTCGTCGCGTTTGTACCAGGGAGCGGAGAAGAGGTCGGCGCTGCGCTGGTCGCACATCGCGAGGTCGCGCAGATCGCATTCACCGGCAGCAAGAGTGTCGGCCTCGCGATCGTGGAGGCGGCAGCGAAGACGCGGCCGGGGCAGCGACAGGTGAAGCGCGTCGTGTGCGAGATGGGCGGCAAGAACGCGATCGTCGTGGACGACGATGCGGACCTCGACGAGGCCGTCGTGGGCGTGCTGCGCAGCGCGTTCGGCTACGCCGGGCAGAAGTGCTCCGCTTGCTCGCGCGCGCTGGTCGTCGACGGCGTGTACGACGCGTTCGTCGCGCGTCTCGCCGCGGCGGCGGGCTCGCTCGCGGTAGGCGCGGCGCATCTCGCGAGCACGACGGTGAGCCCCGTCGTCGACGCCGAAGCGCAGCAGCGCCTGCTCGCCGCGATCGAGTCTCCCGGCGCGCGCAAGCTCTTCGTCGGCGCTGCGCCGAGCGGCGGCTGCTTCGTGCCGCCCGCGATCCTCGCGGTCGACGACGCGCAGCACGCGCTGATGCAGCGCGAGCTGTTCGGCCCCGTGCTTGCCGTGTTTCGCGCGCGCGACTTCGCGCACGCGCTCGACGTCGCGACGAGCAGCGAGTTCGCGCTCACCGGCGCCGTCTACTCACGCTCGCCCGCGCATCTCGACGAGGCTCGCCGGCGCTTCCGCGTCGGCAACCTCTACCTGAACCGCGGCTCCACCGGAGCGCTGGTCGCGCGCCAGCCGTTCGGCGGCTTCGCGATGAGCGGCATCGGCACGAAGGCGGGCGGCCCGAGCTACCTGCTGCAGTTCGCGGATCCGCGAGTCGTCACGGAGAACACGCTGCGGCGCGGCTTTGCGCCGGAGCTCGTGGAGTAGCCCCGACTCAGCCCGCGCCCGCGAGAAACTCGCCCACCGCGCGGTTCCACGCGTCCGACTCCTCGAAGTACGGCGAGTGCCCTGCACGCGGGATCGTGACGACGCGCGCACGACATGCGGGCGGGAGCTGCTTCGCGCTCGCGGCGATCAGCGAAGGCGAGAACAGCGCGTCGACTTCGCCGACGAGGAGCAGCACCGGGCACGCGAGCTTCGCGAGCGCGGCGGCGTCGTGACGCGCGGCGACGAGGCTCGGCAGCACGTCGGCGAGCTTCGGATCGCCGAAGCCGCCGAGCTGCTGGTAGAGCACGGCGCGCTCGGGACGACGATCGAAGAAGTCCGGTGCGACAGCGGGATGGCGGCCGAGCTCATTCGTCGCGAAGCCGGCCCCGCGGCCCACGTTCGCCCAGCTGGCTCGCAGCTCCGGCGTGTCGATGCCTCCCGGCGTGTCGGCGAGCACGAGGGAGCGCACGCGTGCGGGCTGAGCGAGCGCGAGCCCGAGCACGGCCCAACCGCCCATCGACTGGCCGACGACGTCGGCGCGCGCGATGCCGAGATGGTCGAGCAGCGCGCCGAGATCGGCCGTGGCGCGCGCCGGGCTGTTAGGGCCGCCGCGCGCGGTGGAGCGGCCGAAGCCGCGCTGGTCCCACAGCACGACGCGCCGCGACTCCGCGAAGTGGGGAACTTGCTGAAACCACACCGCGTGATTGCCGCCGGCGCCATGGGTGAGCACGAGCGGCGGGCCGTCGCCGCTGACCTCGTAGTAGATGCGCTCGCCGTCGCGCTCGAGGTAGCCGGTGTCGCGTTTCATCGCGCGACCGTATCACGGGGCCGACACCGCTCGGTGTCGCGCATTGACACTCACGCGCGGGCTCGGCTACTCCACCCCGCGATGCAACGAAACGCGCACAGCCTGCTGGCCCTCGGCCTGCTCCTCCTTCGGAGGGCGGGAAGGGGCTAGCGCGCAGCGCACCACGAAGCCCTCTCCCGCCGCGCCGGCCGGAGAGGGCTTCGTGTTTCGAGGGTCGAAATCGCGAGAACTCCTGGTACGGCGCCGCGGGCGGGCGAACCAGGAGACCTCATGCCCAGCTCTCACGATCGATCTCGAGTCCCGAGCAACGCGGCCGCACCCTCGCCAAGTCCGTCGACACCGGGTGCCCGATCAGCGCACCCCGAGGTCCCGCCGCAGATCGAGGCCGCTGTTCGATCTCCGCTCGGCTCCGAAGACTCCGCCTCGCTGCGCGCTGCGCTTGCCCGGCGCATCGCGATCTTCGACACGACCCTGCGCGACGGCGAGCAGTCCGCCGGCGTGTGCTTCTCGGCGCACGACAAGGCGGAGATCGCTTTGCTTCTCGACGCGCTCGGCGTGGACGTGATCGAGGCGGGCTTTCCGGTGAGCTCGCCGGAAGAAGCCGCCGCGGTCGCGGCCGTCGCGCTCGAAGTGCGCGATGCCAGCGTGTGCGCGCTCGCGCGCGCGGTGCCGCGCGACGTCGCCGCGGCGGGAGAAGCGCTGCGCCACGCGCGTGCGCCGCGCATCCACGTGTTCGTGAACGCGAGCGACATGCAGCTCGCGCATCAGCTCGGGAAATCGCGCGAGCAGGTCGTCGCGATGGCCGCGGCGATGGTGCGAAGCGCGCGCGAATTCACGGATGACGTCGAGTTCTCACCGATGGATGCCACGCGCGCAGAGCCGGAGTTTCTCGCGGAGCTGGCGCGCGCCGTGCTCGCGGCGGGAGCGCGCACGCTCAATCTGCCCGACACCGTGGGATGCGCGACGCCCGAGCAAGTCGCCGAGATGATTCGCGGCGTGCGCGCGCGCGTGCCGGAGCTCGAGCGCGCGACGATCTCGTTCCACGGTCAAGACGACCTCGGCCTCGCCACCGCGAACTCGCTCGCCGCAATCGCCGCGGGCGCTGGCCAGGTGGAGTGCACCATCAACGGCATCGGCGAGCGCGCGGGCAACACCTCGCTCGAAGAGGTGGCCGCTGCGCTGCGCGTGCACGGCGCGCGGCTCGGCATGACGACAGCGCTGAAGCTCGACACGCTCTACGCGCTCTCGCGCATCGTCGCCGAGCGCAGCGGGATCGAGGTGCCCGCGAACAAGGCCGTCGTGGGGCGCAACGCATTCCGCCACGCTTCGGGCATCCACCAAGACGGCGTGCTGAAGCACCGCGAGACGTACGAGACGCTCGACCCGGCGTGGATCGGGCATCCCGTCGGCAGCGAGATCGTGCTCGGCAAGCTCTCGGGGCGCGCGCGCTTCGCGGCGCGAGTCGCTGCGCTCGGCGAGGTGCTGAGCGAGGCGCAGTGCGAGCGCGCGTTCCGCGCGTTCCAGCAGCTCGCGGCGCGAAGCCGCGAGGTGAGCGACGTGCAGTTGCGGGAGATCGTGGCGCGCAGCGCCGCGTGAGATCGGGCACGAAGCGGCGTGCAGCGGCGCGGTAGGATGAATCGCGCCGCTGCTCGTCAGCCCGAGGAGCCCGACATGCCCGCCTGCCTCCAGCGCCTCCGCGCGACCGACTCGCTCGACGCGATCCATCAAGCTCTCAAAGACGACGGCGGCGTGATCGTCGAGGGCTTCCTAACAAGCGACGTCACCGCGCGCGTCCGGGACGAAGTCGCGCGCGCGCGCCGCTGCGAGCCCCGGGCTCAAGCACCTGAACCCCGCGATCCAGTTCTTCTTCGGCGACAAGACGCGGCACGTGAACGGGATGGCCGCGCAGTCCCGCACGTTCGCGACGGAGGTGATGACTCACCCGATCTTCCTCGGCGTGTGCGACCGCGTGCTCTTGCCTGCGTGCGCGCGTTATCAGCTGAACCTCGGGCACCTGATCGATCGCGGTCCCGGAGCCGCCGCGCAGATGCTGCACCGCGACGAGCTCGTGTGGGTGCACCTGCCGCGGCCGCATCCCGAGGTGCAGGTCGCGTCGATGATCGCGCTCGAAGACTTCCGCGTGGAGAACGGCGCGACGCGGCTCGTACCGGGCAGTCACCGCTGGCCGCACACGCGCAAGCCCGAGCAGCACGAGATCGCCGACGCCGTGATGCCTGCGGGCAGCGCGGTGATCTACCTCGGCTCGACGATTCACGGGGCGGGCGCAAACTCGACCGCGAGCGAGTGGCGGCCGGGGCTCCACATCTCGTACGTGGTGGGCTGGCTGCGCACCGAGGAGAACAACTACCTAGCCGTGCCGCCCGAGATCGCGCGCACGCTGCCGCGCGCCGCGCAGGAGGTGCTCGGATACGCGGTGCACGACGCGATCGCGAGCGCGGGTGGTTACCTCTGGATGTTAGGCCTGCGCGATCCGGTCGATCTCATGCAAGAAGGGAAGCTGTGATCGCAAGTTGACGAAGGCTCCGCCGCCGGAAAGTGGGAACTGTCGTGAGCAAGCTCGAGCTCGTCTCTTTGACCGGGGAGCTGGCGCCGCCGCAGACGGGCGCGTGGCACGTGAAGCTCACGGACCCGGCGCGCAGCGTGATGACCGACTTCAACGAGCACGGCATCGTGAGCGTGCGCCGCGACGACGCGATCGACACCGCGCTGGAGCACATGCGCCACGCCGGCGTGCGCTCCGCGTTCGTGCTCGACGAGCCGCGCACGCGCGTGCTCGGCCTGATCACGGCCTACGACATCATGGGGGAGAAGCCGCTGCGCACCGCGCAAGAAGCGAACATGCGCCGCGACGAAGTGCTCGTGCGACACCTGATGGAGTCTACGCTCGACTGGAGCGTGCTCCGCTTCGAGGACCTCGCGCACTTCTGCGTGAGCGACGTGCTCGATGCGTTCAAGCGCTCGCGCCGCACGCACCTGCCCGTCGTCGAGAGCGCGGCGGGCACCCGCCTGCGCGGCGTGTTCTCGTCGGCGAAGTTGTTACGGCTCACCCACTGAGTCCGCTCGCCCGCGCTGCTCCGCCTTCCAGCGCATCGCCATGAGTATGCGGCTGCGCCCCGACGGGTGATCGAACATCAGCGCCTCTTCGAGCGGGCCTGGCGCGAGCTTGCGCGCCGGCGCCGGCCCAAGCCCACCACGCACGCCCGGCGCGGCGAATCAGCGCGCAGAGCGCGGCGATCGCGGGCGCGAGCATCACGACGTCCACGCCGAGCGCGATGCCTTGCTCCGCGAGCCACGCGCCGAAGCCCTGCGTCGCGAGGCCGTACTCGTGCTCGCGCACGAACTCGGCGTAGATCGTCCAGGGCAGCTCGAGCAGCGTGATCGCGACGATCGCGAGCGCGCCGAAGATCAGCGCGACGAGGCTCGGACGCTTCGTCACGCGCTCCGCGAGTGCCCGCATGCGGACCGCGGCGCCGAAGGACAGCAGCAGCCACGCAGCGGCGATCGACCAGAGCGCGCCCCACAACAACAGCCAGTAGCCGCCCTCGAAGTACGCGTCGGAGCGCGCCGCGACGTCGGGCGGAACCGTGGCGAGGAGCGCTTCGGTGGCGGCGACCGGATCGAAGCTGTCGGGCATGAGAACCTCGGGGCGCGAAGTGCGCGCGCTACGCGACGCCGCGCGCGGCGGATCGCGCGCTCACGCCAGCACCGCCTCCACGAGCGTCGGCCCCGGCGTCGCGAGCGAGCGCTTCAGCGCCTCCACGAGCTCGCTGTCCGTCGCGGCGCTCACGGCCGGTACGCCGAAGCCCCTCGCGAGCGCGGTCCAGTCGATCGTCGGGCTGCCGAGATCTGTTAGGGCGCGCGCCTTCGGACCCGGCTCGGCGATGCCCGCTCGCGCGAGCTCCGCCTGGAGGATGCGGTACTTGCGGTTCGCGCAGACGACGACCGTGGCGTTCACACCCTCGCGCGCCATCGACCACAGCGACTGCAGCGTGTAGAGCCCGCTGCCGTCGGCCTGGAATGCGATCACGCGGCGATCCGGGCACGCGATCGCGGCGCCGAGCGCGGTCGGGAGGCCTTGACCGATCGCGCCACCTGTCAGGCCCAGCATCGTGAACGGCGCGGCGCTCGCGGCGGCGCCCGCGTTCCAGGGCAGCCCGCTCGTGGCCGCCTCGTTCACGACGATCGCGTTCTCGGGCTGCAGCGACGCGAGCGCGCGGCCGAGCGAGGTGAGGTCGAGCTTCGCGCCCGTGGGTGCGAAGCTCTCGTGCGCGCGCGCGGGAATCTCGACGCGCGCGGGCGCGCCGAGCTCGTCGGCGAGCGCTTCGAGCGCGCCCGCGGCGTCGATGCCGGCGTCGGGATCCGCGAGCGCGCACAGCGGCGCGTTCGCAGGTGCGAGGCGCGGGGCCTCGTTCGCGTAACCGAAGAAGCCCACGGGCTCGCGCGCGCCGGCGAGCACGAGGCTCTTCGCCTTCGCGAGCGCGGCGCGCGCCTGCTCGGGAAAGTACGGGAGACCCGCGAAGCTCGGCAGGTGGCGGCCGCGCTCCATGCGCGACGGGAACGTCTCGATCAGCACCGTCGCGCCGCTCGCTGCGGCGATGCGCGCGGCAGCTGTTAGGCCGCGCAGCCCGAGCGCGTCGCCGCCGAGCAGCACGTAGCCGCCGCCGGCGCGCAGCAGCCGAGCGGCTTCGCGCACGCGCTCGGGCGCCGCGCTCGGGGCGCTCGCGCGCGGCGCAGGTGTGATGGCCGCGCTCGCGGGATCCCACTGCGCATCCGCAGGCAGGATCAGCGAGGCGATGCGCGCGGGGTGGCCGAGCGCCGCCGCGATCGAGGCTGCGCTCGCTTCCGCCATCTCGCTCGCGCTCTTCACCGCGAGCGTCCAGCCCGTCCAGCCCGTGAGCGCTGCGATGTCGGAGGTGAGCGGCGCGTCGAACGGGAGGTGCTCGACGGTCTGGTCGCCGATCCAGTTGATGACGGGCACGCGCGCGCGGCGCGCGTTGTGCAGATTCGCGAGACCGTTGGCGAGGCCGGGGCCGAGGTGCACCAAAGTCGCGGCCGGTCTGCCGCTCATGCGCGCGTAGCCGTCGGCGGCGCCCGTGCACACACCCTCGAACAGGCCGAGCACCGCGCGCACGCCCGGCGCCTTGTCGAGCGCCGCGACGAGCGGCATCTCGGTCGTCCCGGGGTTCGCGAAGCACACCTCGACGCCACCGCGCCGCGCCGTCTCGATCAGGACCTCTGCGCCGTTCATGGTTCGCCTCCCAAGTTGGGAATCGATAGTCCAGCGTCAGACGCCGAGTCCTCGATTCCGGAGAAATCGCAAGTTCAGCGTCAGACGCCGGATCCTCGATTCCGCGAGTCCAGGGAGCGTCCAGCATCGCTGATCTCGCCTGCTTCCGAACGGAGTTCTGCGCGCGCCGTGCGCCAAATTCCTCTGGAATCACGCGGGTCATGCCCCTATCGTGCGGCCCGCCGCGACCGGGCCGGTGCATCGCTCCGCACGCTCGCAGCGAGCGCCCGCCTCGCCGTTACCTCGGCGCGCGCGGGGCCCACTCACGCCCCGTTTCTCGAAGACTGCTCAGGAGATGTCATGGATTTCTCGGTACTTGCCCTTGCTGCCGGCGTTCTCGCCGTGGTGTTCGCCGGTCTCTGGTATCGCGCGGTGCTGGCGTCGCCGACCTCGACCGACAAGGCCAACGAGATCGCGGCTGCCATTCGCGAGGGCGCCGAGGCCTTCCTGAGCCGTCAGTACCGCACGGTCGCGATGGTCGGCGTCCCGCTGCTGATTCTCATCGCCGTCGTGCCGTCGCTCGGCATGTGGTACGCGATCGGCTTCCTGGTCGGTGCGCTGGCGAGCGCGGCGGCGGGCTTCATCGGCATGAACGTCTCGGTGCGCGCCAACGTGCGCGTCGCGAAGGCGGCGAGCAGCGGCTTCGGTCCCGCGTTCGACCTCAGCTTCAAGGGCGGCGCCGTGACGGGCATGATGGTCGTCGGCGCGGGCCTGATCTCGCTCACCGCGCTCGTGATGGCAGCGCCCGGTGCGCTCGAGAAGACCCACGCGCTGATCGGCCTCGCCTTTGGCGGCTCGCTGATCTCGGTCTTCGCGCGCCTCGGCGGCGGCATCTTCACCAAAGGCGCCGACGTCGGCGCGGACCTCGTCGGCAAGGTCGAGAAGGACATTCCCGAGGACGATCCGCGCAACCCCGCCGTGATCGCCGACAACGTGGGCGACAACGTCGGCGACTGCGCGGGCATGGCCGCGGACTTGTTCGAGACCTACGGCGTGACCGCCACCGCCGCGATGCTGCTCGGCCACATCCTCTATCCCGGCAGCGAGGCGATGTTCCTGTATCCGCTCGCGGTCGGCGCCGTCGGCATCGTCGGCTCGATCATCTCCGTGTACTTCGTGCGCATCAGCGAGCCCGCCGCCGGCGAGACGCCCGCGGTGATGGGCGCGATGTACAAGGGCCTCGCGATCGCATCGCTCCTGATGCTCGCGGGCGTGTGGTTCATCAACGGCCAGACCGCGATTCCCGCTGAGCTCAGCGCAAACGCGCTGCTGCTCTGCGCTGCGGTCGGCGCAGTCGTCACGGGCGCGATGATGTGGGTGACAGACTACTACACCGGCGGCAACTCGCCGCACGTCGTGCACATCGCGACCGCGAGCAAGGGCGGCCACGCGACGAACATCATCGCCGGCCTCGCCGTCGGCATGCAGAGCACGGTGATCCCGGTGCTCGTGATCGTGGCCGCGATCTGGGCGACCTACGACCTCGCGGGCCTTTACGGCGTCGGCATCGCGGCGATGAGCATGCTCTCGCTCGCAGGCATCGTGGTCTCGATCGACGCCTACGGCCCGATCACGGACAACGCCGGCGGCATCGCGGAGATGGCGGAGCTGGGCAAGGACGTGCGCGCGGTGACGGATCCGCTCGACGCCTTCGGCAACACCACGAAGGCGGTGACGAAGGGCTACGCGATCGCGTCGGCGGGCCTCGCAGCGGTGGCGCTGTTCGCGACGTTCATCGAGGACCTGAAGCTCGCGGGCGTGACGGCGAACTTCTTGCTGTCGGACCCGAAGGTGATGGCCGGCCTCTTCATCGGCGCGATGACCCCCTTCGTGTTCGCCTCCTTCGCGATGAGCGCGGTCGGCGAGGCCGGCGGCAAGGTCGTCGACGAAGTGCGCCGCCAGTTCCGCGAGATCCCGGGCCTGATGGAAGGCACGGGCAAGCCGGACTACCGCACCTGCGTCGACATCGTGACCGCCGCTGCGCTGCGCCTGATGGTCGCGCCCGCGCTGATCCCGGCGGCGATTCCGATCGTGGTCGCGCTGGCGCTCGGTGCGGAGGGCCTCGGTGGCCTCTTGATCGGCTCGATCGTCGCGGGCGTGTGCCTCGGCATCTCGATGACGACGGGCGGCGCCGCGTGGGACAACGCGAAGAAGTACATCGAGAGCGGCGCGCTCGCGGGCGAGAAGAAGGGCAGCGACGCGCACAAGAGCGCGGTCACCGGCGACACCGTGGGCGATCCCTACAAGGACACCGCGGGCCCGGCGATCAACCCCATGCTGAAGCTCGTGAACATCGTCGCGCTGCTGCTGATCCCGTTCCTCGCGTAGCAAGCCGTCGCCGGAGTGCGTCGAACGCACAGGGCTGGCTAGCCTCGCGGGGCGGAGGCACCAGTCATGCGAACCGTACACGTGCTGCTTCTGTCGGTTGCTGCAGTCGCCGGCGGGCAGCGAGTTCACTCTGAGGTCGAGACCGGAGACTTCCTTTCGACCGGCGATGGCCTGCTCGTTCGTGACACTGTTGCGAATCGAGAGTGGTTGAATCTCACGCTGCTCAAGGGGAAGGAGTCGACGTATCTCCACGGCCACCCCTACCTGACGCTCCATTGGTTCACTCACGCAGCGCGCAGCGATGTCTCGGAACTGTGGTTGAACGCGGGGATCCCATTCCAAACTGGAGCGAGTGGCGCGAACTCGCCGGGCGCCCAGAACCTCGTTGCGCTTTTGGGAGCGACCGAGGGCACCATCGGTGCCCACGGCACCTACGCCGACCCGCTGGGAGCGTCAGGAGCTCGCGTAGCATGGCTCTCGATCGGCGGGGCCGTGCCGAGCGCAGACATCATCGGTTCGCCGATTCACTCCACCCTCGGCAACCCGATCGTTGGACACTACCTGATGCGGCCCTCCACCGGCGCCGATTGCTCTGACGGAGTCGACAACGACCGCGATGGCCTCGCGGACTACCCGACAGACCCGGGGTGTGACTCACCGACCGACGAGCTCGAGCGGAGCGACGCCTTCGAGTGCGACGATGGGCGGGATCAAGACGGCGACACATTCATCGACTTCGCGCCCGGAGGCGGCGGCGATGCCGAATGCGACTGTCCGTCCGACGCCTCAGAAGCAGGCGCGCCGAGCTGTCTGATCTCCGTCGACTTCGCGGTCACGGGAGACGGGAAGCTCACGCTGGACCTCGGCAGCGGACTCGAGTGGCTCGACCTCACGGTCACGAGGGGAATGAGTCCCGTGAATGTCGGGAACTCTGTCTACGTGACGCAACATGGGTTTTCGATGTCCGACAGCGCGGGCGTCTCAGAGCTCTGGAGCGACGCCGGGATTCCTTTTCAATCGGGCTCTCACCCTTCCAACTCACCGGGAGTACAGAGCCTGATCGCGCTGATCGGGGCGACTGATGGAACCGATGCGGCGCACGGAGTCAACGTTGGCGGCAACCTCACTGGAACGAGTGTGTCACGACTCTGGACGAACGGCGGCAATCCGATCGCATCTCTCAACAACGATCCGATCCACGCGACCGTAGGAAACTCCGCAGTGGGGCACTATCTCGCGCGCCCCACCAGTGGACCCGATTGCAGCGACGGCGTTGACAATGACGGCGACGGGCGCGTCGACTCTGCGGACGCAGGGTGCTCGGGGCCGACTGATTGGCTCGAGCGTCGGAACGGGATGGAGTGTGACGATGGCGTCGACAACGACGCCGACGGCATGATCGACTATCCAGCGGATTTCGGCTGTTTCGGGCCCAACGACAGTTGGGAGGGTGTCTCGTCCGGGTCCTGCGGGATTGGGCCCGAGTTGCTCCCCGCATTGGGCGTGATCGCGCTGCTCCGAAGGAGGCGGCGCGGTTGATCGAGTCGAATACGTCCGAGCGTGATCCGCGCGACAAGCTGCGACCGCAGCTCGGGCTGCAGGATGCGGTGTTTCTCGTGGTCGCGTCGGTGGTGGGCTCGGGGATCTTCCTCACGCCCGGCGAGATCGCGGATCGGCTGCCGCACGCGGGGCTGATCTTCGCGGCGTGGCTCGTCGGAGGTGCGCTCTCGCTCGCGGGTGCGCTCGCGAACGCCGAGCTCGGGGCGATGTTCCCGCACGCGGGCGGCGACTACGTCTACCTGCGGCGCGCGTTCCATCCCGTCGCCGGCTTCGTCGTCGGCTGGATCACGTTCTTCGCGATCTTCGCCGGCACCGTGGCGACGCTCGCCGTCGGCTTCGCGGACCGCGTCGGCGCGCTGTACGGCTGGTCGCTGCCGAGCGTGTTGTTACTGGCGGCGCTCACCACGCTCGCCTGCACGTGGCTGAACGTCGCGGGCCTCAAGTACGGCGCGTGGGCGAACAACGTCACGGGCTACGTGAAGGTGATCGCGCTCTTCTCGTTCGGCCTCGTCGCGCCGTTCACGGGTCGCGGCGAGGTCGCGAACCTGTTCCCCCTCGTTTCGGGAGCGACCGAGGCGGCGAGCTTCACGGCCTTCGCCCTGGCGATGTCGCCCGTGCTGTTCAGCTACCTCGGCTGGAACGCGATCGTGTACGTCGCGAGCGAGCTGAAGGAGCCGCAACGCAACCTTCCGCGCTCGCTGTTCGCGGGGCTCGCGCTCTGCACCGCGATCTACATCGTGATCAACGCGGTCTACCTCTACGCGCTGCCGCTCGCAGAGCTGCGCCAAGCGAGCGATGTCGGCGCCGCGACGGCGACGGTGCTGTTCGGCGACATCGGCGGGAAGCTGATCCAAGGCTTCGTGCTGATCTCGATCCTCGGCACGCTGAACGCGACGGTGCTCGTGGGCGCACGCATCGCCTATGCGATGGCGCTCGACGGCCTGTTCGTGCCCGGCGTCGAGAGGGTTCACGAGACCCACGCAACGCCGGCCGTCGCGCTCTGGCTCCAGGCCGCCGTCGCGATCTCGATCATCGCGTTGCTGCAGACCTATCCCGGCGCGCTCGATTTCACCACGTTCGCGATCCTGCTCGCGACCAGCGCCGACGTGACCGCGCTCTACGCGCTGCGCATGCGCCAGCCGCAGCTCGCGCGCCCGTATCGCGCATGGGGCTACCCCGTGGTGCCTGCGCTGTATCTCGCCGCGAACCTCGCGATCGCGGCGTCTCTGCTCGTCGGTTCGCCGAAGTCGGCGCTCTGGTCGCTCGCGGTCTCCGCGACGAGCGTGCCGTTCTACTTCTTGTTCGCACGTCTGAAGCGGGGCCGCGCATGATCGACTTCTCCATTTCGCACACGCTCGCGCCCGTCGACGCGAAGATCGCCGCCACCGCGAATCCGCGGCACCGCGCGCTGCTCGAGAATTTCCGCGCGCATCTCGTCGCGGAGCTGCGCGGCGACGTCGAGGCGATCATGCAGACGCAGTGCGCGGAGCCGCAGTACCACTTCTACGGCTCGGGCGTCGGCGACTTCGGCCCGAAGGGCGGGGCGGCTGTGCGGGGCTTCTACGAGAACATCTTCGCGCAGGGCTACAACAAGCTGCGGTACGACGTGGAGCGCTGGGTGATCGACGATCGCGCGCTGTTCCACGAGGGCTGGATGCACATCGTCTTCCCGGGCCGCGCGCTCGTTGCGATGGGCATTCCGTGCGACGACTCATCAGGGAGTTTCGTGTTCTCGTATCGCCAGTCCGCGATCTTTCACTACGACGCGAGCGGCACGTGCACCGGCGAGGACACCTACAGCGACGGGCCGATGACGCCGCAGCGGCTGCGCAGGCTCACGCCGGAAGAAGAGGCGACGCTGCCGCGCTGATGCGCGAGCTCAGCCCGCGAGCGGGTTGCGTGTCGCGAGTGAAGGGAAGCGACCGAAGTCGCGGTCCGCAGTCCATAGCTCGCGCACCCCGTGCGAGATGCACACCGCGGCGATGCGCGCGTCGTGCGTGCGCGGACCGACGATTCGCCCAGCCTCGAGGAGCCGGCGGAGCTCGCTCCACGGCATGTCGCGTTCGCTCAAGAGAAGGACACGCGGAGAGCTCAGCCAGGCTTCAATCTGGGCGAAGGCGACCGCTGCTGGCGTAGGAGGTTTGTAGATGTTCGGGTGCGTGACGAGGCCGAAGAATTCCCCGATGCACTGCCATGGGATTCCCCAGGCAGCGCCGCCCTCCGCGAGCTCACGCATGAGCTCCGCTGCCCGCTCGTTCCAGTCGTGCTCGGTCCGGTGCGCATAGACGAGCAGGTTGGTGTCGACTGCGATCACTTCTCGACGTCTCCGCCCCGTTCGCCGTAGGAAGCAGCTCGCATCTTCGAGAAGTCGTTCAGATCCCAACCGGGTTGAAGGCCTTCACCACCGAACCGGCAATCACGCAGCTTGAACTCCGGGGTCTTCTCTTTGCGCTGCTTCAGCAGGAGCCGCAGGCCCTCTTCGATCAGGGCGCGCAGTGTCGTGCTCTCGCGAGCGGCCAGCGCCTTCGCTTCGCGGAGCAAGCCCTTCGGTAGCTCGATGGTCGTCTTCATATGGGCGACCATATCGGCGGCTCCGTAGAGCCACCACAGCGCCAAACCGCGACGCTCCGCGGTGGGTCTCCGGAGTGCGCCACGGCTTCCTTGCCCACCCCCGGAAACCTTCGTAGCTTCGCGCCCCTACAGCGTTTTTCTCCGAATCCGAAGAGGCTCCCGTGTCCGCCATCCGCCACGATTTCGACAAGCTCCGCCGCCTTCCGCCCTACGTCCTCGCCGAGGTCGTGGCCTTGAAGCACGCGGGGCGCAAGGCCGGTGAGGACATCGTCGACCTCGGCATGGGCAACCCCGACATGCCGACGCCGCCGCACATCGTGGAGAAGATCCGCGAGTCGTCGCTCGATCCGCACGCGCATCGCTACTCGGCCTCGCGAGGCGTGCCGAACCTGCGCGCCGCGGTGTGCGAGTGGTATCAGCGCAACCACGGCGTCGAGCTCGATCCCGAGGGCGAAGCGATCGCAGTGATCGGCGCGAAGGAAGGTCTCGCGCACTTCGTGCTCGTAACGGTGGGGCCCGGCGACGTCGTGCTCGCGCCGGATCCGACCTACCCGATCCATCAGTACGCCGTCGTGATCGCCGGCGGCGACTTGCGCCACGTGCCGATCGGCCCCGAGACCGACTTCATCGCGAATCTCGAGACGGCGGTGAAGCGCACGTGGCCGAAGCCGAAGCTCCTCATCGTGAGCTTCCCGCACAACCCCACGACGATGATCGTGGACAAGCCATTCTTCGAGCGGCTCGTTGCGTTCGCGAAGGAGCATCACCTGATGGTGATCCACGACTTCGCGTACGCGGAGATCTCGTACGACGGCTACAAGCCGCCGAGCATCCTCGAGGTCGAAGGCGCGAAGGACGTCGCGATCGAGTTCATCTCTCTCTCGAAGAGCCACAACATGGCGGGCTGGCGCGTCGGCTTCTGCGCCGGCAACCGCGAGATGATCCACGCCCTGACGAGAATCAAGTCGTACCTCGACTACGGTATTCCCACCCCGATCCAGGTGGGCGCGATCGTCGCGCTGCGCGGGCCGCAGGACTGCGTCGAAGAGACCGTGGCCGAGTACAAGGCGCGGCGCGACGCGCTGATCGACGGGCTCGCGAAGCCGGGCGCGGGGCAATGGAAGATCGAGAAGCCGCTCGGCACGATGTTCGTGTGGGCGCCGGTGCCCGAGCCGTTCAAGGCGCTCGGCTCGCTCGAATTCAGCAAGCGGCTCTTGCTCGAGGCGAAGGTCGCCGTTTCGCCCGGCGTCGGCTTCGGGCAGAACGGCGAGGGCTGGGTGCGCTTCGCGTTGATCGAGAACGTGCACCGCACGCGCCAAGCCGTGCGCGGCATCCGCAAGTTCCTCCGCAGCGCGGGGGCCTAGGCCGTGAGCGCAGAAGCGGTGGGCGTTGGCCTGATTGGTCTCGGGACCATCGGCACGGGCGTCGCGAAGGTGCTCCGTAACAACCGCGCGGTGATCTCGCAGAGGCTCGGCTTTCCGCTCGAGCTGGTGCGCATCGCGGACATGGACACGGAGCGCGATCGCGGCGTCGATCTCAGCGGCATTCGCTTCGACCAGGACGCCGCGGGCCTGATCGCCGACCCGAACGTGCAGATCGTGATCGAGCTGATCGGCGGCTACGGCGCCGCCAAGCAGTTCATCCTCGCCGCGATCGAGGCGGGCAAGCACGTCGTCACCGCGAACAAGGCGCTGCTCGCGATGCATGGTCGCGAGATCTTCGACGCGGCGGCGAAACGCGGCGTAGACGTCGCGTTCGAGGCGAGCGTCGGCGGCGGCATCCCGATCCTGCGCTCGCTGCGCGAGGGCCTCAGCGCGAACCGCATCCTCTCGATTCACGGCATCGTGAACGGCACCACGAACTACGTGCTCACCGAGATGGAGAAGACCGGCGCGCCGTTCGAGTCGGTGCTGAAGCGCGCGCAGGATCTCGGCTACGCCGAGGCCGACCCGACCTTCGACGTCGACGGCATCGACGCCGCGCACAAGCTCACGCTGCTCGTCGCGATGGCCTACGGCGCCGACATCACGCCGAAGGACGTGCACACCGAAGGCATCCGCGGCATCACGCCGCTCGACTTCGAGGCCGCCGAGGAGTTCGGCTACCGCATCAAGCTGCTCGCGATCGGCCGCTCCCATCGCGACGCCGCGGGCCGGGAGCGCGTCGAGGCGCGCGTCCACCCCACCATGATTCCCGCCGACTCGCTGCTCGCGAAGGTCGACGGCGCCATGAACGCGATCGCGGTGCACGGCGACGCGGTCGGGCCGACGCTGTTCTACGGCGCGGGGGCAGGGGAGATGCCCACCGCGAGCGCCGTCGTCGCGGACTTGATGGAGATCGCGCGCGAGATTCGCCGCGGCAGCGCGGGCCGCGTGGCGCCGCTCTCGTATCGCCCCGATCACCTCGAGCGCAAGGATCTGCTCTCGCTCTCGGAGATCGAGGCGAGTTGTTATTTGGTGTTCACCGTGCGCGACGAGCCGGGCGTGCTCGGCCGCATCGCGACCGCGCTCGGCGAGCACGGCATCAGCATCGAGTCCGTGCTGCAGAAGAGCGCGAACGCGGCGACGGGCACCGTGCCGATCGTGGTGTTCACGCACCCCGCGCGCGAAGCGGCCGTGCGGCGCGCGCTCGCGGTCGTCGACGCGATGCCCGAGGTCGCGGCGCGCACGCGGCTCGTGCGCATCGAAGAGGGGGTGTGATGGCGGCGAAGGCTCGTCACCGCGCTTGGTTCCAGTCGCTGAAGAACCCGGCGGAGCGCTACGCGCTCGACGAGATCGTCTACACCGATCGCAGCGGCGGCCTCCTGCAAGTCGTGCACGACATGGACGCGCTGAAGCGCACGTCGGGCAATCGCTGGAAGGAGCTGTTCGAGCGCCGCGCGCACAAGACCGAGTGGCCGTACGGCTCGGGCGTGTGGGGCAAGAAGGAGTGGGTGCTGCCGGAGATCGAGGCGGACAACGTCGTCTCGATGTACGAGGGGCACACGAACTTGTTCTGGGCCGACCGCTACGGCCGCGAGCTCGGGCTCGAGGATCTCTGGATCAAGCTGTGCGGCAACACGCACACCGGCTCGTTCAAGGACCTCGGCATGACCGTGCTCGTGTCGATGGTGAAGGAGATGCGCGCGCGCGGGAAAGCCGTGCGCGCGGTCGGCTGCGCGTCGACGGGCGATACCTCCGCGGCGCTCGCCGCCTATGCCGCTGCGGCCGCGATTCCGTCGATCGTGTTTCTGCCGCGCGGGAAGATCTCGATCGCGCAGCTGATTCAGCCCGTTTCGAACGGCGCAATCGTGTTCGCGCTCGATACCGACTTCGACGGCTGCATGGAGATCGTGAAGCAGATCGCCGAGAAGGACGGGATCTACCTCGCGAACTCGATGAACTCGTTGCGCATCGAGGGCCAGAAGACGGTCGGCATCGAGATCGTGCAGCAGTTCGATTGGGACGTGCCGGACTGGATCATCATTCCGGGCGGCAACCTCGGGAACGTGTCGGCGCTCGCGAAGGGCCTCGACATGCTCGTGGATCTCGGACTCGTCACGAGGCGCCCGCGCATCGTCTGCGCGCAGGCGCAGAACGCGAACCCGCTCTATCGCGCCTACCAGCGCGGCTTCGCGACGTTCGAGCCGATCCACGCGCAGCCCACGCTCGCGAGCGCGATCCAGATCGGGAACCCCGTCAGCTACGAGAAGGCCGTCGACGCGATCAAGCGGTACGACGGCATCGTGGAAGAGGCGAGCGAGTCCGAGCTGGCCGAAGCTGCGGCGCGCGCCGATCGCACGGGGCTGTTCAACTGCCCGCACACGGGCGTCGCGCTCGCGGCGATGGAGAAGCTGGTCGCGAGCGGCACGATCAAGAAGAGCGACAAGGTCGTCGTCGTCTCGACCGCGCACGGCCTCAAGTTCGTCGACTTCAAGCTGAAGTATCACGAGATGCGCATCGAAGGCGTCGAATCGCAGTGGCCGAATCCGCCGATCGAGCTCGATGCGAAGTACGGCCTCGTGCGCGACGCCATGCTGCGCGAGATCGAGCGCCGCTTCGGCAAGCACGCGTGAAGCGGATCAGCGCGGCTCGGCCTCGGCCGCTGCGCCCGCCGCGCAGCTCGCCCGCGACCGAGGGAGGAAAATGTTCACCGGCATCGTCGAAGCCGTAGGCGAGGTCTCCGCCATCACGCCGCGCGGCGAGACCACGCGCATCGCGGTGCGTTCGCACCTCGCGCGCGAAGTGCGGCTCGGCGACAGCGTCGCGGTGAACGGGTGCTGCCTCACGATCGTCGAGTCGCACGCGGAGGAGCTGCGCTTCGACGCGATTCGCGAGACGCTGGAGAAGACCGCGCACGGCGACCTCGCGCCCGGCGCGCGCGTCAACCTCGAGCGCGCCATGAGCGCGAGCGCGCGCTTCGACGGGCACATCGTGCAGGGCCACGTCGACGAGGCGGGGCGCGTGCGCGAGTGGCGCAGGCGCGGCGAGGACGTGCAGCTGTTCGTCGCGACCTCGCGCGAGTTCGCGGACCAGTGCGTGCCCAAGGGCAGCGTGACGGTGCACGGCGTCTCGCTCACGATCGTGGGCGTCGCGAGCGACGGCTTCGACGTGGCGCTGATTCCGCACACGCTCGAGGTGACGAACCTGCGCGACCTCGCCGTGGGCGCGCGCGTGAACCTGGAGGCCGACGTGTTGGGGCGATACGTGCGCAAGTACCTGGAGCGCATGCTGCCGGAGCGGCGCGCGTGAGACAGCTCGCACGTGGGGTGGTCGCAACGGTCCTCTCGTTCAGCACCAGCGCTGCACTCGCAGCGGATCCCTGGGAAGCCACGATCGATCGCGTCGCGCGCGGCGTGGTCGCGCTCAAGGTCTCGGCGGTGCGCGCCTTCGACACCGAGGGGCCGTCGACCTCGGTGGCGACGGGCTTCGTCGTCGACGCCGAGCGCGGACTGATCCTCACCAACCGCCACGTGGTGCAGCCCGGTCCGGTGAAGGCGCACGCGATCTTCCTCAATCACGAGGAGATCGAGGTCGTCCCGATCTACCGCGATCCGGTCCACGACTTCGGCTTCTACCGCTACGACCCGAAAGCACTGCAATTCATGCAAGCCGTCGCCCTGCCGCTCGCGCCCGAGGCGGCGCGCGTCGGCGTCGAGCTGCGCGTGATCGGCAACGACTCGGGCGAGAAGCTCTCGATCCTCGCGGGCACCCTCGCGCGGCTCGATCGCGACGCGCCGAGCTACGGCAACGGCTCGTTCAACGACTTCAACACCTTCTACTACCAAGCCGCGTCGAGCACGTCGGGCGGCTCCTCGGGCTCGCCCGTGGTGGACCGCGCGGGCCGCGTGATCGCGCTCAACGCAGGCGGCTCCCGCGGCAGCGCGACGAGCTTCTACCTCCCACTCGACCGCCCGCTGCGCGCGCTGCGCCTGCTGCAGGCGGGCGAAGTCGTCATGCGCGGCACGCTGCAGACCGTGTTCGTGCAGCGCCCTTACTACGACCTCGAGCGGCTCGGGCTGCGCAAAGAGACCGAGGCGCGCGTGCGGCGCGCGAACCCCGAAGCGGTGGGCATGCTCGTGGTGCAGGAGGTCTCGCCCGAGGGCCCCGCGGACGGGAATCTCGCGCCGGGCGACATCGTGGTCGCGCTCGAAGGCAAGCCGCTCACGGGCTTCGTGCCGCTGGAAGAGGTGCTCGACGCGAAAGTCGGCGCGACGGTCGCGCTCGAGATCGAGCGCGGCGGCGAACCGCTCACGCTCGAATTGCCGGTGGGCGACCTGCATGCCGTCACGCCCGCGAGCTTCCTCGAGTTCGGCGGCGGCGTGGTCACGCCGCTCTCGCTGCAGCTCGCGCGCGCCTACGCGATGCCGGTGCGCGGCGTCTACCTCGCGTCGTCGGGCTACGCCTTCGGGCGCTCGGGCATCGGCGCGGGGCAGGTGATCGAGGCGCTCGACGGCGTCCCGATCGGCAGCCTCGCGGAGCTCGAGCGCGAGCTCACGAAGCGCCCCGACGGCGATCTCGTGCGCGTCCAGCTGCGGCCCCTCGGCGAGACCGGCGCGCCGCGCATTGCGCCGCTGCGCGTAGACCGGCGCTGGTTTCCGATGCAGCGCTGCGACCGCGCAGACGGCGAGCCGGCCTGGAAGTGCCGCGCGTCGGATCCGCCGCCGCCGCCGAAGCCCGCGCCGCGCGTCGCGGTGAACCTCGCGACGGAGGGCCCCGGCCCGGTGCCGCGCCTCGCGCACTCGCTCGTGCAGGTCCGCTTCGACGTGGCGCTGCCCGTCGACGGCGTGCAAGGGGGACAGTTCTCTGGCGCGGGTCTCGTCGTCGACGCGGCGCGCGGCCTCGTGATCACCGATCGCGACACGGTGCCGATCTTGTTGGGGGACGTGGAGCTCGTGATAGGCGGCTCCGCCGTGATTCCCGGCCGCGTGGTCGCCCTGCACCCCGAGCACAACCTCGCGCTCGTCTCTTACGACCCCGGCTTGTTAGGCGCGACTCCGCTCGCGAACGCGGAGCTCGATCCCACGCCGCTCTCGCCGGGCGAGAAGGTGTGGCTCGTCTCGATGACGGCGCGCCAGCAGCTGCTCGGCCGCAGCACGAAGGTCGAGCGCGTCGACGTGCCCGCGATCCCGGTGCCCGACACGCCGCGGTTCCGCGAGACCAACGTCGACCTGATCTCGCTCTCGGAAGACGCCGCTGGCATCGGCGGCGTGCTCGCCGACAAGAAGGGCCGCGTGCGCGCGCTGTGGGCCTCGTTCTCGACCGACGCCGGCGGCAAGTCGAACTCGTTCTTCGCCGGAGTGCCGATCGCGCTCGTGCAGGACTGGCTCGCGACGAATGGCGGGGGCTGGCGGACGCTCGGCGCAGAGCTGGAGGCGATCCCGCTCTTCCGTGCGCGCGAGCGCGGCCTGCCCGACGAGATCGCGGCGGAGCTCGAGCGCGCGGACGGTGATGCGCGCCGCGCGCTGGTCGTGCGTCGCGTGACCCCCGGCACGCCTGCGGAGAAGCAGCTGCGCGTGGGCGACCTCGTCGTGCGGCTCGGAGGGCGGGCGCTCGTGAGCCTGCACGCGCTCGAGCGCGCGGTGCAGAGCGGACGCGTCGAGCTCGGTGTGGTGCGCGACGGCGCGCTCGTGGGCGCCAGCTTCGAGGCGCAGGTGGCGCCGCCGACTGCTGCGGAGCGCGTGCTGCTCTGGGGCGGCGCGTTGCTGCAGGAATCGCCCGCGGCGCTCACGCAGCAGCGCGGCCTCCCGCGCGAGGGCGTGTACGTGGCAGGCCGCTGGCGCGGCACGCCCGCCGAGGCGCACGGGCTCTCGCCCACGTGGCGCATTCTCGCGGTCGACGGTGCGCCGGTGCGCGACCTCGACGCGTTCCTCGCCGCGGTCGCGCACAAGCCGGACGGCGCCTCGCTGCGACTCTTCGTCGCGGACCTCGAGGGCCGCGAACGCGTGATCACGCTCGAGATCGATCTCGCGTACTGGCCCACGACCGAGCTGCGCCGCGTCGATGGCGGCGCCTGGGAGCGGAGTGAAGTACGCGGGCGTTGACCTGCGCGGGCCAGTGACAACCCGCGCGAGCGCGCCACCCTCGCGGAGCGGAGAGCCGAAGTGGCGAAGCGAATCGGAACTGCGATGGCGGCGATGGCGTGCGCGCTGTGGGCCTCGTCAGCGAGCGCGCAGACGCTCGAGCCCCCGCCGGCCTCGCCGACCGCGCGCGAAGTCGCCGAGCGCGTCGAGAACAACTTCCGCGGCGAGTCGGGTTTTCTCGACGCCACGATGATCGTGAAGTCGCCGCGCCTGCCCGAGCCGCGCCGCATGCGCTTCCAGAGCTGGGACGATCGCGGCGGGAAGCGCTCTTTCGTTCGCGTGCTCGAGCCCGCGAAGGACAAGGGCACGGCGTTCCTGAAGCTGCATCCGAACCTGTGGAGCTACATCCCGCGCGTCGAGCGCACGATCCGCATCCCGCCCTCGATGATGCTGCAGTCGTGGATGGGCTCGGACTTCACGAACGACGACCTCGTGCGCGAGTCGTCGACGCTCGACGACTACACGCATCGCTGGCTCGGCGTCGACCCGAGTCATCAGGGCTCGCGCGCCTTCGTGATCGAGCACGTGCCGAAGGAGGGCGCGCCCGTCGTGTGGGGCCGCATCGCGGTGTGGGTCGACGCTGCGCGCCTCGTGCCCGTGCGCCAAGAGTTCTTCGACGAGGCCGGGGAGAAGCTGCGCGTGATGACCCTCTCGGACCTGCGTGCCGTGGGCAGCCGCGTGTATCCGCACCGCTGGTCGATGACGCCGCTCGACAAGCCGGGCCACGAGACGCGCATCGAGGTGAACGAGATTCGCTTCGGCGAGAAGTTCGCGGACGACATCTTCACGCAGCGGAATCTGACGCGGAGAGACTGAACCTTGCGCTGAGGTGACCGTGATCCTGCGCCTCGCATGGAGAAACATCGGCCGTAACAAGCGGCGCACGGGGCTCACCGTGGCCGCCGCGGTGTTCGCGGTCGTGCTCGTCGTGCACATGATCGCGCTCACGACGGGCGTGCACGAAGGCATGATCGAGACCAACGTGCGCATGCACGCGGGCCACCTGCAGGTGACCGGCGCGGGCTACCTCGAGGACCGCACGCTCGAGCGCTTCGCGCGCTGGACGCCCGCGCTCGCGCGCGCCATCGACGGCGCGCCGGGCGTCGCCGCGGCTGCGCCGCGCGTCAACGGCTTCGCGCTGCTCTCGAACGGTCCGGCCTCGCAGGGAGTAGCGCTACTCGGGGTGGATCCCGCACGCGAGGGCGCCGTGTCGGTGTGGCCCGAGCGCGTGGTACGCGGCGAGTTCCTCGGCGGCGGCGAGCGCGAGATCGTGCTCGGGGAGCGCGTCGCCGAGGCGCTGCGCGTCGACGTGGGCGACGAGCTGCTCGTGTTCACCGTCGCCTACACGCTCGAGAACGCGTACGAGATGTTCCGCGTGCGCGGCGTGCTGCGCGCGCCGGACCCGACTCTCGACCGCTCGCTCGCGCTGATCTCGCTCGCCGATGCGCAGGCGCTGCTCGTGTACGAGGAGCGCGTGAGCGAGATCGCGCTGCTCGCGCGCGACGCGGCGCGGCTCGCCGAGACGCGCGCAGCGGTGGCCTCCGCCGTGACGACCGTTTCTGCGGAGGCGCTCGACGTGAACCCGTGGCAGCGCGTGATGCCCGAGCTCGAGCAGATGCTCGTGATCGACGACGCCCAGAATTACTCGATGCTCGGGATCCTCGTGCTCGTGGTCACGTTCGGCCTGCTCAACACGATCCTGATGTCCGTGCTCGAGCGGCAGCGCGAGCTCGGCGTGATGCTCGCGCTCGGCCTGCAGCCGCGCGCGCTGTTCCGGCTCGTTTACGTGGAGTCGCTGCTGCTGTCCGGTGTCGGGCTCGCGGTGGGCCTCGCGCTCGCCATTCCGGGGGCGGCGATCATGGAGCAGAATCCGATTCCGCTGACCGGCGAAGTCGCGCAGATGACGGCTCAGTTCGGCGTCGACCCGATCATCACGTGGAAGCTCGAAGCGTGGAATCCGCTCGCGGCCACGGCGCTGATGATCGGCATCGCGCTGCTCTCGGCGCTCTATCCCGCGGCCAAGGCTGCCTCCGCGCGTCCCGTCGACGCGCTGCGGAGCCTGTGATGGCGCCCGCGCCGATGGAGTTCGCGCGTTCACTCGCGCGCCCGAGTACTTGGCGCCTCGCGCTGCGCGGGCTCGGGCGCCAGCCGCGGCGCAGCGGCGTCGTGCTCGCGGCCGTCGCGATCGGCCTCGGCGCTCTCGTGCTCGCGATGGCGCTGCAGTTCGGGCTGATCGAGCAGATGGTCGAGACGGCGATTCGTACCGAGATCGGCGACCTCCAAGCGCACGCGCCCGACTGGAACGAGGCGCCGCCGCTCGAGCGGCGGCTGCCCCTGGCCGAGTCGCTCGCGGCGCTCGAGGGGGCGCCGACACTGAGCGGTGTCGCGCCGCGCGTGCGCGGCGAAGGCCTCGCGCAGTCGCCGCGCGCGAGCGTGGGCGTGCGCGTGCTCGGCGCGGACCCGGAGCGCGAGCCGAGCGTGTCGACGCTCGCGAGCTTCGTGCGCACCGGCGCGTGGCTCGGCGAGCCGCGCCGCGTCGTGATCGGGTCCGGGCTCGCGCGCCGGCTCGGCGTCGAGGTGGGCGGGAAGGTCGTGCTCTCCGTGCAGGACGCGCGCGGCGATCTCACGGGCGAGTCGTTCCGCGTGGGCGGGATCGTGAACGCGCCGTCGCGCGAGCTCGACGAGAGCGTCGTCGTGGTGCGCATCGACGAGGCGCAGCGGCTCTACGCGATTCCCGGCGAGATCTCGGAGGTCGCGCTTCGCGCGCGCGACGGGGAGCAGCTCGCCGCAGCGAGCGCGGTCGCGAAGCGCGCACTCGGCGAATCCGCCCGCGTCGAGACGTGGCGCGAGCTCGAGCCGATGCTCGTCGCATTGCTCGGGCTGTTCGACCAGATGGGCTGGGTGATCTACGCGGCAATCTTCGTCGCGATGGCCTTCGGCATCGCGAACGTGCTGCTGATGAGCGTGTTCGAGCGCACGCGCGAGATCGGCGTGATGCTCGCGATCGGCATGCTGCCCGCGCGCATGGTGGCGATCGTCACGGCGGAGAGCGTCGTGCTCGTGGTCACCGGCGTCGCGCTCGGGCTCGCGCTCGGCTTCGGCGCGATCTGGCTGCTGCGCGACGGCATCGATCTCGCAGCCTGGAGCGAGGGCATGCGCGAGTTCGGCGTGCCGACGCTGCTGAAGCCGGTCGCGCGAGCCGGGGACGTGTGGGCGCCGCTGTGGGTCGCCGGAATCACGGCGCTGATCGCGGGCTTCTGGCCTGCGCTGCGCGCCGTGCGCATTCGCCCCGCCGAAGCGCTGCGGAGAACCTGATGCCGATCCTCGACGCGCGTGACGTCTCCAAGCATTACGACGTGCGAGGAATTCAGACCTGGGCGCTGCGCGGCGTCTCGCTCGCGATCGAGCCGGGCGAGTTCACGGTGCTCGCAGGCCCGAGCGGCTCGGGCAAGACCACGCTGCTGAACCTGTTCGGCGCGCTCGATGCGCCCACGTCGGGCGCCGTTGCAATCGACGGGCAGGACCTCGCCGCGCTGTCGCGTTCGCAGCTGGCGCAGCTGCGGCTCGAGAAGCTCGGCTTCGTGTTCCAAGCCTTCAACTTGATCCCGGTGCTCTCCGCCCGCGAGAACGTCGAGTTCGTGATGGAGCTGCAGGGCGTGCCGGCGAAGGAGCGGCGCGAGCGCGCGCTCGCGATGCTCGCGGAAGTGGGGCTCGCAGAGATCGCGGACAAGCGGCCCCTCGAGATGAGCGGTGGCCAACAGCAACGCGTCGCGGTGGCGCGCGCGATCGTGAGCCAGCCGCGCGTGATCCTCGCCGACGAGCCGACCGCGAACCTCGACTCGACGACCGCGACGAAGCTGATCGAGACGATGGAGCGCCTCAACCACGAACGCGGCGTGACGTTCGTGTTCTCGACGCACGATCCGCAGGTGATCGCGCGCGCGCATCGCGTCGTGCGCCTGCGCGACGGGCAGGTGGTCGCGGACGAGAAGGGCGGCGCGTGAAGCGAGCGGTGCTCGCGCTGGCGCTGCTGCTCGCGGCGCAGACGAGCGCCGCGCGCGAGCTGTGGCGCTCGGGCGAGCGTGTCCTCGAGTCGTCAGGCTCGCTGCGCGAGGTGCTGACGACGACGAACGGCACGAGCGCGGACGAGTTCCTGACGCGCGCAGGGAGCGATGCGAGCTGCCTCGCGGCGGCGACCTTCGCCGATTGCGCGGGCTTCGAGGCCGTGGGCGACAAGGACGTGTGGCTGAGCCTCACGCGCGCGCGCGTGACGCTCGACGCCCGCGCCTCGAAGCAGTGGTCCGCGACGCTCACCTACGACCACGAGTGGCGCGGCGGCACGCTGGACACGTTCGAGGGCGCGCTCGGGGACGAGCCAGAGACGCTGCTCGATCTCGAAGACGAGATCGAGCTGTTCGGGCTCGAGCCGCGCGGCGACCACTTCCGTTGGCGGCATCGGCTGTATCGCGGCTACGTGCGCTACGAGGGCGCTCGCCTCCACCTAACAATCGGGCGGCAGCGCCTCGCCTGGGGGACGGGCCGCCTCTGGAACCCGATCGATCGCCTCTCCGCGGTCGGCCCGCTCGCGATCGAGAGCGACGAGTTCGGCGGCATCGACGCGGTGGAAGCGCGCTGGATGATCGATGGCGACAACTACCTGCAGGCCGTCGCCGCGCCGGGCGACCACGCGCACGAGTCGCGCTACGCGCTGCGCTTTCACGGCGTCGTGCGCGACGTCGATGTGTCGCTGCTCGCCGGCTCGTTCGAGCAGGCATGGGCCGCCGGCGCGGATCTCGCGGGAAATCTCGGCGGTGCGGCGTGGCGCATCGAAGCGGTGTGGACGGACCCCGAGCGCGAGGTGTGGCTGCTGGACGACGCGGCGTCTCGCCAGCTCGCGAAGTTCTGGCAGGCGGTGTTCTCGATCGACTACACGCTCGATGTCGGCCCCGGCGTGTACTTGTTATTCGAGCACCTCTACGACGGGAACGCGCTCGGCTTCGGTCGCGGTCGCGCGGGCGTGCTGCTCCCGTTCTTCGCCTCGACGGGTTCCTCGATCGGCGACGTACCGCGCCCCCACGGCTCCGAGCGCTTCGGCGGCTCGCGCGTGATCTCGCTCGCGAAGCACACCACCGGTGCACAGCTCGGGGCCGACGTCACCGCGGCGGTTCGCGTAGACCTGCTCGTGCTCTACGACTGGACGGGCTCGAGCGCGGCCTTCGCGCCGATCGTCTCGTACACGGGCTTCAACTCGCTCGAGCTGCGCCTCGGCGCGCAGCTCTTCGCTGGCCCGCGGCGCTCCCAGTTCGGAGCGCAGCAAGCGATCGGCTTCGCGATCGCCGAGTGGTTCTTCTGATGCGCACGCACTCGGCGCTCGCGGACTCGCTCCAGCTCGCGACTTCGCGCGCCGCGACGTGGCTGCGCGGTGCTCAGCCTCCGCGCGTCGCAGCAACTCCTCCGGCGCTGCCGTTGATCCTCTACGAGTTCGAGGCGTGCCCGTACTGCCAGCGCGTTCGCGCGGCGCTCGAGGCGCTGGGTCTCGAGGCCGAGATCCGGCCGTGCCCGAAGGGTGGAACGCGCTTTCGGCCGGAGGTGATCGCGCGCGGCGGCAAAGCGCAGTTCCCGTATCTCGTCGATCCGAATCAGTCGCGCGCGCTGTACGAGTCGTCGGACATCGTGTCGTATCTCTACGCGCAGTACGCACCCGCCGCGCCGCGCCCGCACACGACTCCCGCGCTCGCCGGTTCCCTCGCGTCCCTGCTGCGAGGAGCGCGCGGCGCGCGCGTGGCGCCGTCGCGCGAGCCGCTGGAGGTCCTGATCCTCGTCGGAGCCGAGTCGAATCCCGAGGCGCGCCTGGTGCGGGAGCTGCTCTGCGAGCTCGAGCTCAGGCACCTCTCTCGCCGGGGTGATCCGAACGGGTCTCCTCGGCTCGAGGACCCGAGTGCCAGTGCGAACGCAGTCGGCTGGCGGGCGATTCGAGCGCTCCTGCGCGCGTACGCGTTCCCCGAGGAAAAATTAGCGCCCCGAAGTCGGCCGAATCGGCGTAGACTGAAGTTCGCGGGGACGGGGCGGGGGCTCGAGACGGGGTAGCGGCATGAAGCAGCTCATCGAGGCGATCGTGCGAGCGCTCGTCGACAAGCCGGACGAAGTGCAGATCAAGGAAGTGATCGGGGAGCACGCGCATGTGCTCGAGCTGCGCGTCGCGAAGGACGATCTCGGCAAAGTGATCGGCAAGCACGGCGCGCACGCGTCTGCGATTCGCACGATCATGGCGGCCGCGAGTGGCAAAGAGAAGAAGCGGTACATCCTCGAGATCATCGAGTACTGAGGCGCTCGCCGAGTTCGTAACCCGCGATTTCAGTTTCGTACTCGTGGGGACTTCGCCCCTCGCGAGCGCGCCGGCCGAATGCGCCCGCGCCAGCGCGCACTTCGCGCCCCGACTTGCGCGCCGGCGATGGCGCGGCACGTCGTTTGCGAATCGCTCCACGCTGCGGTGAGGTCGATCACGCGCGGAGGGGCCAGTGGAGCAGACGATGGCGTCGCATACGGCAGAGGATCACTTTCGAGCGGGACGCGAGGCGCTGGCGGGTGACGCCGCAGCGGAAGCGCTCGACCACTTTCGGTCGGCGCATCAGATCGATCGCGCGAACCCGCGCTACCGCTCGTTCTACGGACTGTCGATCGCGCTCGTCGAGCGGCGCTTCGACCGCGCGCTCGAGCTGTGCCGGTCGGCCGCGAAAGAGGAGTTCTTCAATCCCGACCTCTATCACAACCTCGCGCGCGTCCACCTCGCGTTCGGCTTCAAAGCTGAGGCGATTCGGTACTTGCGCCGCGGCTTGATGATCGATCCCGCGAATGGCTCGATGCAGAGCGATTTGCGAGATCTCGGAACGCGCGGGCGGCCGCCACTCGGATTCTTGCCGCGCCGGCATCCGCTGAACCGGATGGTGGGCCAGCTGCGCCGCTGGTGGAGCGAACGCGCCGCGCCGGCCCAGCAGAGCGCCTAACAACCGATCGCCCCAACAACTCTCGCCGCGGCGCGGCAGCGCTGCCGGTCTTGCGCGCGGTCGACTCGGGGTGCGCGCGGGATCTCCGTCGGATTCGCCTCGCTGCGCGCTTCGCTGCCGCGTCGTTCTCCGCTCGGCTTCGCCTCGCTGCGCGCGTCGCTTGCGCTAGCGCTTCTTGTGGCGCTGCCGCTTCAGCATCTTGCGCTTCTTGTGCTTGCGCATTTTCTTGCGGCGCTTCTTGACGACGCTTCCCACGACGAGTCCTTCCGAATGAGACGCGGAGAGTTAGGCAGGACGTTTTCGCGAGTCAAGGCGCGCAGCCTCGGTCGCTCGCGGATTCGCAGCTTCGTAGGCAAGGGCATGATTCTTTTGCATTTCTCCCTTGACTCGGCGGAGCGGCAGGGGTTAGTTTCGCTCGCAACTCCCGGCCTAAACGCCGAGAGCAGCGACGGAAGAAGGCGCAGTTGCCTTCAAGTCGCCGGTTCGATCGCCGATGAGGTGCTCGAACCATCAACCAGGGGGTGACCCAGAGATGGCAGCCAAGAAGAAGGGCGGCAAGAAGAAGGCCGCGAAGAAGAAGTAGTCGAGCTCGAAAGAGACGATTACGAAGTCTTCGGACCCCGGCTGGCGGCAACGCCCGCCGGGGTTTCCTGTCTCTGGGCGAGCGCATCTCGGTCGACCCGTTTCGGGGCTCGCCGATCGCCGTTAGCTTGCGCCCCCTTCCGCGTCACCCAGGGAGATTCCGATGGCCCGCATCACGATCGAAGACTGCATCGCGAAAGTGCCGAACCGCTTCGATCTCGTGCAGATGGCGTCGATCCGCGCCAAGCAGCTGCGCAAGGGCGCGCGCACGCTCGTCGACTCCGCCGAGAACAAGGAAGTCGTGACGTCGCTGCGCGAAATCGCGGCGGGCCTCGTGAAGCCCGACTACTCGCAGAGCGAAGAAGGCCCGGCGTAGCGCGAAGGGCCGCGGCCGAGCGGCTGCTAGGTCCCTAACAAGCGAATCGGCACCGTGAACGTGACCGACGTGCCCTGGCCGACTTCGCTGGCGACCTCGACGCTTCCCTCGAGCAGCGTCACGAGCTCGCGCACCAGCGTGAGCCCGAGGCCCGCGCCGCGGTAACGCTGGGAGCTCGCGTCTTCGACTTGGAAGAACTCGTCGAAGATGAACTGGCGGTCGTCCGCGCAGATGCCGATGCCGGTGTCGCGCACCGAGCAGCGCAGCTCGCCACGCGCGACGCTCGCCTCGATCTCGATCTTCCCGCGCGGCGTGAACTTCACGGCGTTGTCGAGCAGCAGGAACAAGATCTGGTTCACCTTCGCGAGATCGGCGCGGAACTTCGGCATCTCGTGGACGGTGCGCTCGATCGTGACGTCGCGTCCGGCGAGCGTGTCCTGCACGCTGAAGATCGCCTCTTCGACCACTTCGCGGAAGTTCACCTCCTGCAGCTGCACCGGCAGCTCGCCCTGCTTGATGCGCCACAGGTCGAGGATGTTCTGCAGCGTGCGCTGGAAGGCCGTGCCGTCGTCGAGCGCCGCGCGCAGGCTCTGCTTGGCGGACTCCGAGAGCTGCTCGTTCTCGCCGGCGAGCACGGCGATGATCGCCTCGATGATGCTGTTCAGCGGCGTGCGCAGCTCGCGCGACATCTTCTCGATGAAGTCGCTCTTCAGGCGCTCGACCTTGCCGAGCTGTTCGCTCTTGCGCAGCAGCTCGATGTCCTGCGCGAAGAGCGCTTCCGAAAGCTTCAGCACTTCTTCGCCGGACTCGCCGGCGGCGTCAGGAGCGTGCTCCTTCTCGAGTCGCTCGATGCGCGCCTCGAGGTGGGCGTGATCGAGCGCGGTCGCGGCGGCCTGCGCGATCAACGCGAGCGTCGCGTTCGCACGCTCGTCGAGCGGCGCCGAGAGACCGACGACGAGCACGCCCCAGCCTCGCTCGCCCACGGTGAGGGGCAGGGCGATCGCCCCGGCACTGACGCGTGACCCGAATCCCTGCACGCCTGCTGCGCGGACCGGCTCGCGCGTCTCGGTGGCCTTCTGTACGAGCGCGTCCGTCGCGCGTGCTGCGCTGCGCGCCTCTTCTGCCGACGCGAAGCCCGCGGCCGCACGCAGAGACGCGGCAACGCCCGCACGGGGTGCGTGGCCGCGCGCGAAGAGCAGGGCGGCGCCGCGTGCGAGCTCGGCGGCGCTGGCGGTCGCGTGCCGCAGTACAGCGGAGAGGGGGTCGCCGCCGGCGCCGCTGGCCGTTTGGGTGACGGTCCGCATCGGTTAGAACCGCACGTCCGAGCCGAAAGCGTCGTCCTTCTCGACGTCGGACCCGCTGACCTCCTCGTCCCCCTCGAGCTGCAGCTTGGTCTGAAAGTCCGTCGGGTTCGACGCCGCCGCGAGCGCGGTCTCGGTGTTGATCTTGTTCGCCTTCAGCAGATCGAGCAGATGCTGATCGAACGTCTGCATGCGCTCTGGCCGGCTTCGCGCGATGTAGTCCGTGAGCTCGGCGGTGCGCGTCGCGTCGCGGATGCACTCCTGGATCGAGCGAGTCGAGCGCAGGATCTCGACCGCCGGCACGCGCGCGTCTTCCTTCTTGTTCACCAGCAGCCGCAGCGAGACGATCGCCTTCACGTTGTCCGCGATGCGCCCGCGTACCGCCAGCTGCTCGTCGACCGGGAAGAATGAAACGAGCCGGTTGATCGTCGAAGCCACGTCCGCCGTGTGAATCGTGGAGAAGACGAGATGCCCGGTCTCCGCAGCCTTCAGCGAGGTGTCGACCGTCTCGAGGTCGCGCATCTCGCCGACCATGATCACGTCGGGGTCCTGGCGCAGGGCCGCGCGCAGCGCCGCCGGAAAGCTCTCGGTGTCGGTGCCGATCTCGCGCTGGCTGATGATCGCCTTCTCGTGCGTGAACACGAACTCGATCGGGTCCTCGATCGTGACGATCTTGCATTTCCGGGCGCGATTCACTTCGTTGATCATCCCCGCGAGCGTGGTGGACTTGCCCATGCCCGTCGCGCCCGTGACGAGGACGAGGCCGCGTCTCACCTGCGCGATGTCCTTCAGCACCGACGGAAGATTCAGCTCGTCGAGCGCCTTGATCTGCAGCGGGATGACGCGCAGCACGATGTTGTAGAAGCGGCGCTGCCGAGAAATGTTGGCGCGGAAGCGGCCCTCGCCGGGCAGCTCGTACGCGAGGTCGACCTCGTTGAAGTCCGTGCGCGCGCGCGGATCGCCCTCGAGCAAGAGCGCGACCATCGCCTCGGTGTCCTGCGCGGAGAGCACCTTGTACCCCAGCTCCACCAGGTTTCCGTTGAAGCGGTAGAGCGGCAGATTTCCGACTTGGAAGTGAATGTCGGATGCGCCCTTCTCGATCCCGAGCCGAAGCAGGCGGTGAAGTTTCTCGCGATCCATGCGCAGCGGGCTCCCCAAACCTCAGGAGGTGGCAAGCGATTCGCTCATTCATCGGCAAACGCGAGGGCTCGCTTGACCGAAACACCGCGCCGCGCCGGTTATGCTCGGCCGCCTGCACGGGAGCAGTCGTGATGCGTCGGGTTGGCTTCGCCGCGGGCGCGGTGTGCGTCGGTTGGTGGCTCGCGGTCGCTGCGCTGGCGCAGGAGTCCGGGGCGCCGCCTGCGGAGCCGGTCGCGGCGGAGCCCGCGGTCGCCCTCGACCAGCTGCTGACCCTGCCCGAGGACCGCACCTACGCGGTGGACAAGAAGGGCGGCCTCACGCGCGGCGAGTGGCGACGGCGCTTCCACGAGGTGCGCGCCGATCTGGTCAAGGAGCGCGAGGCCCTGGAGGCGACCGAGGTGAAGCTCGAGGACGCCGCCGGCGCGGCCTGGTCGGTGAATCCGATCCCCGGCAGCGAGACCGACACCAGCCGCTCGCCCGTCGACTTCCAGCTCCGCACCGAGCTGCGCAGGCACCGCGAGGAGATCGAGCGCCTCGAGCGCAAGCTCCGGCAGCTCGGCATCGAGGCGAACCTCGCGGGCGTGCCCGAGGAGTGGCGCAGTTAGCTCAGAGCCATCGGCCACTCGGTGCCCGGCACGGAGTGGCGGTTTCGGGCTCGGCTACTCGCGTCGCCCCCAGCGCACCGCCGCGGGCACGAACGCGAGCGCCGGCAGCGTCAGCGCACCGGTCAGCGCGAACCACGCGGCGTAGCTCGTCGCGGAGACGACATCGCCCGAGACGCCGCCCACGAGGCGCCCCACGAGCGGCGATAGCGCCGTCAGCACCGCGAACTGCGTGCCCGCGTGCTCGCGCTCGCACGCGCCCACGAGCAGGCTCACCAGCGTCACGCTCGCGACGCCGCCGCAGATCGATTCGGCGAGCGATGCACCCGTCACGGCGGCGAGCGGCGCGCCGGCGACCGCGGCGGCGGCGTATCCGAGGTTCGACGCGGCGGCGAGGGCGCCGCCCACGACGAGCGCCTTCGCGATCGACGTGTGCGCGACGAGCACGCCGCCGAGCGCCGCGCCGAGAATGCCCATGAGTGCGCTGACGCCACTCGGGATCAGGCCGATCTGTGTGAGCGAGTGCCCGTGGTCGCGCCAGAACGGGCCGACCATCGGTCCCATCGCGAGATCGCCGAGGCGGAAGAACACGAGGAATCCGAGCGCGCCGACGAAGCCCGGCCGCGCGAGGCTTCTGAGCCCGCGCAGCCAGTCGGCGCGCTCGCTCGCGACGCCTTGGAGGCGCGGCAGCGCGAGCGAGGCGAGCGCGAACACCGCGATCGCGAGCGCGAACGCGCCGTGCAGCGTGGCCCAGCCGAGCTGGTCGGCGAGCACGAGGCCGCCCGCGCCGAAGGCGAGCTTCCCGACGCGATACACCGCGACGCGCACCGACGAGAGCTGGGCCTCCTCGCCGCGTGCGGTCAGGGCGACGGCCGAAGCGTCGATCGCGATGTCCTGCGTCGCCGAGGCGAGGCAAAACGCGAGGATCAGGACGATCGCTGCGCTGCCCGCCGCGTGCCCGGGAAGCAGCGCGACGGCGCACGCCATCACGACGAGCGCGGCCGTGATCCAGCGCCGCCACTCGCCGACGGCGTCGACGGCGGGCGCCCAGAGCGCCTTCAGCGTCCAGGCGAGACCGAGCAGCGACATGCGCCCGATCGTCTCCAGGCTCGCGCCGGCGTCGCGCAGGTAGACGGGCCACACGTCGGAGAAAATCCCCATCGGGAAGCCCTCGACGAAGTACAGCGCCGCGACGAGCGCGACTTTCCGCCGAAGCTCCACGCGATCCCCCTCCCGCACAGAAGAACACCTCGACGCCGGAAACGCTCGTGGGTACTGTGCGCCGCCTTCCACGAACTCTCGGTGATGCGCGAGGAAACGATGTCGGATCAGCAAGAGCCCAAGGGCAAAGTCGACGCGGTGGCGATCCTCTACATCGTGGGCGGGATCCCCGCGATCGTCGCGTTCGTCCTGATCCTGTTCGCGCTCGTGCGCATGGGCGCCCCGATTCCGGCCTGAAGTCCTGCGGGGCGGCGCTCAACTCGCCGCACGCCTGAGCCGATGCGAACAGGGCCATGCCCTGTCCTCGCGCTGCCCGCCGAATCGTTGCATCTCTGCTGCTCGTCGCGTCACTGACGCCGGGCTGCGCGCACATGCCCATGGCAGATCGCGCGATCGGGCCGTTCGCATACTTCAGCGCCCCGGCTCTCGACGATCCGTGGAGCCCGAAGATCGCCGGCTGGCAGGCGCGCGAGCGCGCCGCGCAGGCCGACGTCGCCGAGGCGCCGGCCTCCGTGTCGGGCGCCCCCGAGGCGGCGGCTGCGCCAGACAGCGCGACGCTGCGCGAGAAGTTCGAGGCGTTCCGGCGCGAGCAGCGCCGCGCGCAGGTGCGCGAGGTGGCCGCGTGGATCCAGGAGAACTCGCGTAGCCACTACCGGCCCGATGGCGCCTTCGACCATTGGGCCACGCTCGAGGAGACGCTCGCCGCGGATGGCGATGACTGCGACGGACTCGAGCTGCTGCCCTTCACGCTGCTGCGCGACCTCGGCATCCCCGAGCAGGAAGTCTTCCGCGCGATCGTCTACCGCGAGAGCGACGGCCAACACCACATGGTCACGCTCTGGTTCGAGAGCCCCGACGACCCCTTCGTGATCGACCCGACCGGCGCAATGACGCGCGGCATGCCGCGCATGTCCGAGGTGCCCGGCTGGGCGCCGCTCAAGCTGTTCAGCGACACGCGCGAGTACACGCCCCGGGAGCTCGCGGCCACGCGCTAGCGCGCGGGCCATGACCTGGGCGCAGCGTTCGATACCGTGCGCGCCCCTGTTAGGGAGCCCGCGCGCGTGGACCGGCGAGACGAGAACGGCGAGTTGTTATTGCCCGTGATCGAGAAAGAGAACGATCACCCCTGCTTCGAGTGCGCCAAGTGCTGCACCTACGTCGCGGTCGAGATCGACGGGCCGACGACGCCGAAGGAGTACGACCAGGTCGTCTGGTACCTCTACCACGCGAACGTCGAGGTCTTCGTCGACTGGGACGACGCGTGGCACGTGCTGTTCCGCACGCGCTGCGAGCATCTCTCGCCCGCCGGGCTCTGCGGCGTGTACGAAGCACGCCCCGCCATCTGCAAAGACTTCGACTGGCGCGAGTGCGAGCAGCGCTTCACGCCCGCCGACGGCCCGCCCGACAAGCTCGCGTGGGTGAGCGCGGGCGAGTTCCTCGCGTGGCTCGAGAAGACGCGGCCGCGCGCCTTCGCGCGCTACCAGGCGCACGTCGCAAAGAAGCACGCGACCGGCCACGAGCGCGAGCTGCTGCGGGTTCGCGCGAAGTCGCGCGCGCGCTAGCTAGCCGCGGCGCGCGGGGCTGCGTCATGCTGCGCGCATGGACACCATCCAGCGCAAGCTCGACTCCGAGAAGCTCAAGGAATACGCCAAGCACGTCTTCGGCCTGCTGAACGGCGCGGTCACCTCGTCGCTCGTCTACCTCGGCGACGAGCTCGGCCTCTACCGCGCGCTCGCGGAGGGCGGCCCCGCGACGTCCCAGGAGCTCGCCGGCCGCACGAAGCTCGCGGAGCGCTGGGTGCGCGAGTGGCTCTACAACCAGGGCGCGGCGCGAATTCTCGACACGCTGCCCGACGGCCGCTTCGCGCTCTCGCCCGAAGGCGCCGCGGTGCTCGCGAACGAGCGCCACCCCGCGTTCGGCGCGGGCATGTTCTCGCAGCTGCCGAAGACCCTCGCGCTGGTGGAGCAGCTGCGCGGCGCGTTCCAGAGCGGCGTGGGCTTGCCCTACGACGCGATCGGTCCCGAGGGCGCGCGCGGCATCGAGCGTGGCTTCGCGCCCTGGGTGAAGAACTTCCTCGTGCGCGTGGGCGTGCCCGCGATCGAGGGCCTGAAGGCGAAGCTCGAGGCGGGCGCGAAAGCGGCCGACGTCGGCTGCGGCTCGGGCGCCGCGCTGATCGAGCTCGCGAAGGCGTTTCCGAGGAGCGACTTCCACGGCTACGAGCTGTCTCGCTTCGCGCTCGCGCGAGCCGAGGAGAACAAGCGCGCGGCCGGCGTCACGAACGTGACGTTCCATCACGTCGACGAGGAGCCGCTGCCGGCGGACGGCTCGTTCGCGCTCGCGCTCACCTTCGACTGCCTGCACGACATGACGCATCCCGAGCGTGCGCTGGCCGCGATCCGAAGAGCGCTCGCGCCCGATGGCGTGCTCTGGATCGCCGACATCAAGGCGCTGCCGACTTATCAGGAAAACGTGGCGAAGAACCCGATGGCGTCGCTGATGTACGGCTTCTCGGTGCTCACCTGCATGTCGTCCGCACTCTCGGAGCCGGGCGGCCTAGGCCTCGGCACGCTCGGCTTTCACGAGGGCTGTGCGCGCGAGATGACCGGGGCAGCAGGCTTCACGCGCTTCAAGCGCCTCGACATCGATCACGCGGTGAACGCGTTCTACGAAGCGAGGCCCTGAAGCCGCGTCGGCTCCGCTCGCGCCGCGCGTGCAGAGCGCGAGTCGTTACCGGTCATCTTCCTCGTCTTCCGGCGCTTGCTCGATGCGCAGGCTGCGGCGCTCCTTCTCGGCTTCGGCGGTCGCCGCCTCGCGCTCGCGCTTGATCTTGATCTCGAGCTCCTTGCGCGCGGTCTCGGCCGCCTCGCGCTCCGCTTCGATGCGCCCGCGCTTGATCGCGATCAGGCGCCGCTCGAGCAGGCGATTGCGCATCGCCACGAGCTCGCGCGGCAGCGTCGCGGAGGGCGCGCCGGGCGCGTAGCTCACGGTCACTTCTTCGCGCGCGAACGTGCCGTCCGTCGCCTTCGCCACGACCTCGAGGCGATTGAGCCCCGGTTGCACCGGGACGAGCGCGCCGAACGAGCCGTCGGCGTTGATGATCGTCTCGCTCGCGCCGGAACCGTTCGTCAGGTTCTTGATCTCGAGCGACTCGAGGTTCGCGAAGTTCACTTGCTCGACGACGTTCGGGAGGTCACCGGGCGTGCTCACGGGGAAGAAGTAGCCGCCGGTGTAGGCCGCGAGCTGAACGCACGTGATCGGGTTATCGAGCGCTTCCTTGCCGATCGCGAACGTGTGGATCTGCACGTCCGCGCGGCGCGCCTGCGAGGCCGCGCGCAGCACGGAGCGCGTGTTCTCGGAGCTGAACTCCATCGGGTACGGCGCGGTGGGCCGGCCGTCGGTGAAGAACATCACGACCTTCTGGCTGCCGGAGTCCGGCTTCGAGAGGCTGCCGCGGAAGCCGCGCAGCTCGCGCACCGCCATGCGCACCGCCTCGGTGATGTTCGTCGCGCCCTGCGGCCCGCGCTTGAAGATGCGGTCGAGCGACTTGCCGACGCGCTCGAAGTTCGTGGTGAGCGGTTCCTCGGTGATCGCGGCGGGCATGTTGCTCTCGTAGATCATGCCCGTGTACGGGTCGCGCTGACCCGACTCGCCCGCGAAGGAGACGACTCCGACGCGCGTGTTGCGCGGGTCGAGGCTCTCGATCACGCGCTTCGCCGCGGCGATCTCGGCGGCGAGAATCGAATCGCCGGGGTCGGATTGCTTGAAGATGCCCGAGAGCCCCGACGCGCCGACGACGCCGTTGCCGTTGATGTCCGCACCCGAGGCGCCGCTCGTCGAGCTCGAGGTGTCGATCACGACGATGACGTCGAAACGCTTGAACTCGCCGAGCAGCGCGAGCGCGCGGCCCGCAAGAAAGGCGCCTTCGGGGCTGCCCACGATCCCGCCGTCGTGCGGCTCCTCGATCTCGAGCTTCAGCGTCGTCGAGAGCGCGCCCGCCTCGCCGAGCAGCGCCTCGCCCTGTGCGAGCTCGCGCTCTTCGCCGATGTCGACGTCGTCGCCGACGGACGGCGCCTTCGCGACCGCGTCGATCTCCTCCTTCGGCGCGAGGTGCACGAACTTCGCGAACGCTTCGCCGCGCCCGGCTGCGAGCGGCTTCGTCATCGCCGAGAGGACCGCGCCGATCGGCGCGATGCCGAGTCGCAGCGTGCCCTCGTTCTCCTCGGGCCAGGCGGCTTCGAGGATTCCGATGACCTGGTCGCCGGGATACCGCACGACCGGCGCGCCGCCCCAGCCGCGCAGATCTGCGGGTACGTCGAGGCGCACCTCGATGCGGCCCTCGGTCGCGGCCCGCACGGTGCCGAAGAGGTCGTCCTCGTCGGCGCTGGTGCCGCTCGGCACGCCGAGGATGCGCACGCGCTGATTGAGCGTGCTCTGTACGGGGTTCACGTCGGGCTCGAGCACGCGCACGCCGCTCGGCTTCAGGTCGAGTGCGAACACCATGAAGTCCTCGGACAGCACGCCCTCCGTCGCCGACGAGAACGCCTTGCCCGGCGCGACGAGGAAGCGGCTCGAGACGCTCGCGCGGCGCTTCGTGCGCGCGGTCTCGAAGCTGACCTCGGTCGTGCGTACGAGCTTTCCGATCTCGAACTGGTGCGCGGTCGCCACCGCCACGGCGCCCTCGTCGTTCTTCGCGGCGATGAAGAACGCGGTGCCCGCGGTGAACACTTCTTTGCCCACCTGCATGCGCGGTCGCACGACGGCGGGGTCCGCTGCGAGTGCGGCGGCACCGATTAGGGAGACGAGGGCGAACGTCAGAAGGCGCGGTGACTTCATGGGCCGGCCAAGATAAGGGAGCGACTCGGTGCTGCCAGAAACGCGCGCAGGGCTCCAGGTTCCGCGCGGCTTCCGATACGTTGCGACCTCGGGGGGAGTTTCGTGAGAGCACTCACGCTCGCGTGCGCGCTCGCGCTTTCGACGGCGCCAGCGCTCGGAGAGACGCCGCGCGCGCGCGATCGCTTCGATCGCGTCGTGATCGACGCCGGCCACGGCGGCGACGACCGCGGCGCCGAAGGGCCCGCAGGCCTCGTCGAGAAGGAGCTCGTGCTCGACCTCGCGCAGCGGCTCGCGAAGAAGCTGCGCGCGCGCGGCATCGCGGTCTCGCACACGCGCGCGGGCGACGCGTTCGTCTCGCTCGACGAGCGCACGCGCATCGCCAACGCCGCGGGTGCGGATCTGTTCCTGTCGATTCACGCCAACGCCTCGCGCAGCGCGAGCGTGCGCGGCATCGAGACGTTCTTTGCCTCGCCCGAAGCGAGTGACGAGGCAGCGGAAGAGCTTGCGCGCGCCGAGAACGCGGCTTTCGGCGCCGGCGCGGCGAAGCTCGCAGAAGGCGACCCCGTGCTCGCGATCCTCGGCGACCTGCTCGCGACGCAGCATCTCGCCGACTCGCAGGCGTTCGCGCGCCTCGCGCAGGGCGAGCTCTCGCGCGGCGCCGCTCGCTCGCGCGGCGTGAAGCAGGCGCCGTTCGTCGTGCTGATGGGCGTGCGCATGCCGGCGGTTCTCGTCGAGGTGGGCTTCATTACCAACCCGAGCGACGAGAAGGCGTTGCGCAAAGGCGCGGAGCGCGAGCGCATCGCGAGCGGGCTCGCGCGCGCGATCGCCGCGTTTCGCGAGCAGCAAGACGCGCGCGCGGGAATGAAGGCCGCAAGCGGAGGCGAGTGATGAAGAGGCTCGATGGGCGTCTGCCCGAGCAGCTGCGGACGGTGAGACTGATCCCGGACTTCACCGACAATCCCCTCGCTTCGGTGCTGTGCGAGTTCGGCGCGACCAAGGTGCTGTGCACGGTGTGCGTCGAGGAGACCGTGCCGCGCTTTCTCCAGAAGCAAGGCAAGGGCTGGGTCACCGCGGAGTACTCGCTGCTGCCGGGCTCGACGGATCGCCGCACCGAGCGCGAGGCGGCGAAGGGCAAGCAGTCCGGCCGCACGCTCGAGATCCAGCGCCTGATCGGCCGCAGCCTGCGCGCGATCGTCGAGCCCGCGGCGCTCGGCGAGCGCACGCTGTGGGTCGACTGCGACGTGCTGCAGGCCGACGGTGGCACGCGCACCGCCTCGATCACGGGCGCCTACACCGCGCTCGCGCTCGCCACGCATCGGCTGCGTCGCCGCGGCGCGATCGACAAGAGCCCGCTGCGCGACTCGATCGCGGCCGTGTCCGTGGGCGTCGTCGGTGGTCGCGTCGTGCTCGACTTGCCGTACGAGGAGGACTCGCGCGCCGAGGTGGACATGAACGTCGTGGCGACGGGCAGTGGGCGGCTCGCGGAAGTGCAGGGCACCGGCGAGGGCGCGACGTTCTCCCGCGAGGAGCTCGAGCAGATGACTTCGCTCGCGCTCGCGGGCATCGCGGAGCTGACGCGCCTCCAGCGCGCCGCGCTCGAAGCCGCGGGCGTGACCCCCTAACGAGCGATGCCGACGCGCCTGCTGATCGCCACGGGCAACCGCGGCAAGCTGCGCGAGCTCGCCGTGCTGCTCGGCGATGGCTTCGCGCCCGAGAGCCTCGCGGCGCATCCCGAGGTGAAGCTGCCGCCCGAAGGCTCGGACTACGCCGCCAACGCGCTCGCGAAGGCGCGCAGCGCGGCCCGCGCGAGCGGCCTGCCCGCGCTCGCCGACGACTCCGGCATCGAGGTGGAAGCGCTCGGTTTCGCGCCGGGTCCGCTCTCCGCGCGCTACGGCGGCGACGCCCTCGACGACGCGGGCCGCGTGCAGTTGTTACTGCGCGAGCTCGCGGAGCGCGGCCCGAGCGCGTCGCGCGCTGCGCGCTTCGTCTGCCTCGCCGCGCTCGCGCTGCCGAGCGGCGAGACGTGGCAGGGGCGCGGCGAGTGCGCCGGGCGCATTCTCGAAGCGCCGCGCGGCGCCGGCGGCTTCGGCTACGACCCGGTGTTCGCGCCCGCCGGCGAGGAGCGCAGCATGGCCGAGCTCGCCGAGGCGGAGAAGAACCGCATCTCGCATCGCGCCCGCGCGCTGGTGGCGCTCGCACCCGCGCTCGCGCTGCTCCCGGAGCGCTAGGGCCGGCTCGCGAAGAGCGACCCGAGCACCTCTTCCGGCGTGCGGCGCGCGGGATCGAAGCGCGCGACCTCGTGCAGGAGCCGCGCACTCGCGCGGCCTTCGAGCGGCGCCGCGCCGACGCTCGCGAGGAACTCGCTGAGGCCAGCGCGGCAGAACGCGCCGAGCGCAGCCGCCGATTCGAGGTGGCGCGCGCACGCTTCCCACAGCGCATGGCGCGGGACGCGCTCGCCGATCGCGAGCGACAGCTCGATCGCGAAGTGGTCGAAGCGGCGGCGCTGCGGCGTGGTCATGCGGGGGAGTGGCTCGCGCGGGGCCGCGGGTGACTCGCTCGCGGCTACGGTCGCGCCCATGTCTCGCTCGCATTCGGCGCTCGCCCTCGCGCTGGTCCTCGCGCTCGCTGCTTGTGCGCCGCCCTCGCCCCCGGACGCGCCGGCAACGCAGGTGCAGCTCGCGCCGATCGCGCCGGAAGCGCTCGCTCCGTTCGTCGCGCGCGTCGAGGCCGTGCGCGGCGCGCGCTTCACCGAGCCCGTGCGCGCGTTCGAGATCGCGCCCGCCGACGTCGAGCGGCTGCTCGACGCCGAGATCGACCGCTTCGCCCCTCGCGAGCAGCTCGCGGCCGAGTCGCGCCTCGCCGCGGCGCTCGGCCTCGTGCCGCCGGGGGCCGATCTGCGCGCACTGCTGCTCGAGCTCGCGAGCGGCAGCATCGCCGGGATGTACTCGCAGGCGGATCGCGCCTTCTACGCCGTCGCCGGCGCGGAGTCGGCGGGTGCCGCGAGCGGCGGCTCGCTCGAAGTGCACGAGCTCGTGCACGCGCTGCAAGATCAGCGCGGCGAGCTGTTAGGCGCGCTGTTCGGCCTCGCCGGCGACGACGACATCGCGTTCGCGCTCTCCGCGCTGCTCGAAGGTGAGGCCACCTGGGTGGAGCTGCACGATGCTGCGGCGCGCGGCGGCCCCGCGCCGCCGGATCCTGCCGCCTTCGACGTGCAGTTCCGCGCCCAGATCGCGTCCTTGGACGGCTTCCCGCGCCTCCTCGCGGAGTCCACCACGGCGACATATCCGCTCGGCTATGCGCTCGCCGACCGCCTCGCGCGGCGCGGCGGCCCTCCCGCGCTCGACGCCGCCGCTGCGGACCCGCCGCTCAGCAGCGAAGAGCTGCTGCACCCAGCGCAGTACCTGGATGCCTCGCAGCGCACGCCGCTCGCGCAGCTTCCGCGCGCGCCGCGCGTGCCCGGCTGCCGCGTCGTGGCCACCAACACGTATGGAGAGCTCGGCGTGCGCGTGTGGCTGCTCGATCGCTGCGCGTCTGCGGCGGCCGCGGAAATCGGCGGCGCGGGCTGGGATGGCGATCGCGCGTGGCTGCTCGCGTGCAGAGGCGAGGAGGGCGCGGCCTGGCTCGTGCAGCTCGACGAGCCCGCCGCGGCCGAGCGCCTGGCGCGCGTCGTGAGATCGCGCGCCGCCGTGCTCGGCACGCTCTTCGTCGAGGCGAGCGGGCGCCGCATCCTGCTCGCGTCGAACCTCGCCGCGCCGCAGCGCGCGCAGCTGCTCGCACTCGCCGAGGAGCCCCGCATCGCGAGCTTCGCCGCGTACCTGCGCGCGCATCCCGAAGTGTCGGCGCGCATGCGCGAGCTGCGCCGATGACGCGCATGCTCGGGTTGGCGCTCGCAATCGGCGCAGCGGCGGCGTGCATGGCTCCACCCGCGAGCAGCGCCGCCGGACCGCCAGCGCAGGCGCGCGAGCTCGTCTACTTCCCCCGCGGCGACTGCGAAACCGAGACGATCGAGCTCGAGCTCTACGACCGCGCGTCCGCCGCGTGGATCCCGCACCCCGAGCATCCACGCCTAACAACCGGCCAATGCGTCGCCCTCGACGCCAGCTCCCTCCTCAACGAGCTCCGCCTCCGCTGCATCGACCCCGCCGGCAAAGCTCCCCCCTCAGACTGGATCACCGGCTTCGAAGTCGCGCACGGCGATCCATGCAGCAACCGGAGCTCGCAAGCAGCCAACGCCCAAGCCACGAGCTGACTGGGCGCAAGCCAGAGCAACCAAGACCGACGCGCCACGCAAACGCCAGAACACCCTCGCAGTCGAACGCTCCACCCAAGCATGTCGGCCGAGACCGCAAGCGAAGCGCGCAGCAAACCGCGGAGTCTTCGACGCGGTTTGCGAAGTCGACAAGCAAGAGGCGCTGGATCTCGGTGTCGAGAAACGGCAAGACGCCCCGCACCCCACCTACCCCGTAAACCGCCCCAGCTCCCGTTCCAGCGCCGCGCTGCGTTAGTGCAGCGCCTTCACCGTCGCGCGCATCGACTCGGCGCGGCGCGTGGTTTCGGCAGCGCCATCGCGGAAGACGTGCGTCGCCTCGAGGATGTGGCCGGCGGCGGCGCGCTGGGATTCGGCGCCGTCGCGAATCTGCGTGAGCGCCGTCGCGACGCTCTCGACGGCGCGCGACGAGACGCGGCTCTGGTCCGAGAGGTCGCCCGTCGAGCGCTTCAGGCCCTCTGCGAGATCGCGCACGGTCTCGATGCCGCGCTGAATGTCGCCGCCCGCGTTGTCCTGCTCGCGCGTCGCGCGGCCGATCTCGTCGACCATCGTGCGCACGCGCATCAGCTCCGCCGAAAACGTCTCGATGCCGCGCACCTGATCCTCGGCCGCGCGCGCGATTGCGTCGACCGCGCCGCTCGAGCGCTCGGCGCTCGTGCGAATCACGCGCAGCGCAGCGCCGGCCTCCTCCGAGCGCCGCGTGCCTTCGCGCACGCGCTCTGCGCCGGACGAGGTCGCTGCCACGGCGGCGTCGATGCCCTTCAGCACGGAGCCGATGGAGCTGCCGATCTCGCGCGCGGATGCGGCGGTGCGCTTGGCGAGGCCCTTCACTTCGGCCGCCACGACCGAGAAAGCTTGTCCGTGCGAGCCGGCCTGCGACGCGATGATCGCGGCGTTGAGCGCGAGCAGGTTCGTCTGATCCGCGACTTCCTCGATGACCCGCAGCACCTGCTCGATCGCCTTCGAGCGCTGCGCGAGGTCGCCGACGATGCGCTCGACCTCGCCGAATCCGTGCGCGACGGCGCCCATCCCGGAGACGACTTGGTCTACCGCCGCCTCGCCGCTGCGGGCTGCGTCGGCGGCCTGCTGCGTCGCATCGCGGCTCTCGCGCGCGTTGCTCTCGACTTCGCGCAGGGCCTGATCGAGCGAGAGCATCGCGTCGGCGGTGGATTTGGTGGCATCGCCGAGTTGGCTCGCGTTGCCGGCGATCTGGCGCACGGCGGCCGTGAGCTCGAGCACCGAGGCAGCGGTTTCGTCCACCGTCTCGAACAGCTGGTTCACGCCGCTCGCCGAAGCGGTGAGGGCGCGGTCGGTCGCGGCGGTGGTGTCGCTCGCCTGCTTCGCGCTCTCCGCGAGAACTCCCGTCGTGCGGCTCAGCTCGGCGACCTGGGTGCTCAGCTGCTCCACGGAGGTCGCGGTGTCGGCTGCGGCGCCTTCGTGTTGGCGCGCGTCGTCGAGCATCGCGTTGCCTGCGTCGGAGAGGCGCTTCGCTTCGCCCGCGATGGCGTGCGAGCTCTCGCGCGCCTGCGCGACGAGGGCACGCAGGCTCTGGCCCATGCGATTGAAGCTGCTTGCGAGTCCGCCGATCTCGTCTTCGCGCGCGATCTTGGCTTCGGCGCGTAGGTCTCCGCCCGCCATCGCCTCGGCGCTGCGGGCGAGCTCCGCGAGAGGGCGTGCGATCTCGTCGCGCAAACGGCCCGAGAGCACGGCGGCGATCGCGAACGCGCCGAGCGCGATCGCAGTCATCACGGCCGCCATCGAGGCGATCTGCGCGAATGCGCCGTTCAAGCTCGTGCTCAGCACCAGCGTGCCGAGCGAGCGGCTGCCCGAGCTGATCGAAGCCTTCCAAACGGACTGATTGGCGAGCAGGGAGGCGCCGGACGCTTGCTCGGGGAGCGCGGCGACATCCTCCGGGATCTCGCCCCACGACGCAAAGACTTCACCCGAGGGCTTCACGAGAACGGCGTACGCCGCGTCGGGCTGATTGGCGAGCGTCGCGAGGGCTTCCGCTGCGGCATCGGCGTCGTCGAACTCGAACGCGGCCTGCGAGAACGTCGAGATCACCTCGCCGACGGTCGCGAGGCTGCGCTCCGCATCGCGCGTCACCACGTAAGCCTCGAGCGCGAGCATCGCCGCCAACGCGACGCCGAGCGCACCGCCGGTCGCGAGCAGCATGGAGCGCGTGAGCGCGGCGCGAAGCGACGTCTGCTGGCTCATTCGAAGCTCGAGGCAAGCCGCATCAGCTTCGAGCTGAGCTTGAGGCCGCGCCTCGCGACGTCGCCGCGGTTCACTGCGAACGCGGCGCGGCCGGACTCCAGGCGAATCGCGATGTCGGTGTCGGCGAGCTTCGTCGGCTTCTCGCTGATGCGGATCGGCTTCGCGCTGGCGAGCGCTCTCGACTCGTCGGGCGAGGAGACGAACACGATGTGCGCTCCAGCGGCGCTTGCGGCGTCCGCGGCGGCGCGAACCTCGAAGGCGCGCCCTTCGAGGACCTGGCCATTCGCCAGTGCGCGCATCCGTTCAGCGAGCGCGGGGTTGCCGACGACGGCGACGACGATGGGAGCTGTCGGAGAGGCGAACGCTCCGTCCGGCCAAGTCACGTACTTGCTGAGCAACAGGATGAACGTCGCGCGGATTTGATCCTCCGCGGAGTTCGCGAGCGCTGGCGCCGCGCTCAGCGCGAGAATGCTGAGCAGCGAGATTGCGAGATGGCGCAACGAACGACGCATCCCCCCCCCCCCGAGGCGATGCGCGTTTATCGAGAGGTTACGCCCAACCCTTGAGGGCTGATTGACCCAATTTGGTCGGCACTCAATGTTGGTATGTGGCCCGCGTGCGCTCGAGCCGCGCGAGGCTGTCGGCGAGCCCGCCGGGCCGGCTGCGCGCGAGCCACGCGCTGCGCTGCTCGGCGATCGCCTCGCCAAGATCGCGGCTCAGCTCCGCGTCGCTCGGGCACGGCAGCCTTGCGCCGCGCGCGAGGCGCCACGCGCCGTGGCGGGCGAGACGCGCCGCGACGGCAAGCTCGCGCGCTGTCTGCGCACCGTCTGCCGCTTCGCTGCGCGTTTGCGCGAGCGCCGCGATCGCTCGGCCGAGCTGCGCGATCGTGGCTTCGAGGCGCGCCGCGTCGATCTCGCCGAAGCTGCCGAGCAGCGCGCCCTGCACGATCTCCGCGAAGAGTGGGCTGCTGTTGAGGGCGTGCTTGCCCGTGCCCTGATAGGTCTCGGCGAGGTCGACGGCGAGCGCTCCGAGCGTGCGACTCGCGTCGCGAAACACGAACGCGTCGAGCAGCGGCGCCATCGCGAGCTCGCGGTTCGCGTCCGCGCACCAGGCGAGCGCCGCGCCATACGCGAGCGGCAGCCAGCTCGCGCTCGGCGGCTGCAGGTGCCCGTTGTCCCCCCAGTCGGTGACGAGGAAGCCGCGCGCGCCGCGGGAGCGCCCCACCTCCGCCGCATCGCGCAGGTTCTCGCGCGCGTTGCTCCAGCGGCCGAGCAGCGAGTTCCAAGTCGAGGTGCCGGGGCACACCCAGAACGGAAAGCCCGAGTCCGCGAACGCCTCGCACTGCGCGCCGAAGCCGCGCAGCGCGCGCTCGCCGATGCCGAACTCGGCGAGGATCGGCAGCAGCGCGGGCGGAAACGGGAGCGCCTCGAGTGGGCGCTCGTAGTGCCACACGCACGCGGTGAGCCCCGCGCGCGGCAGCTCGCGCACGAGCTCCGGGTGCTCGCGCAGCGTGTCGCCCCAGAACAGCACCTCGCGACCTTCCGCGATCAGGGGCTGCGCGATCCGTAACAAGTGCTCCAGGTACACGCGCGCCTTGCCGCGCGCTGCGGCATCCGCGGCGCTCGCGCCGCGGCCGAGCTCGAAGGTCTCGTCGCAGTTGACGTGGATGCGCGAGCTCGCGTGGTGAGAGAGCAGCTCGCGGCAGAGCGCGAGCGCGAAGTCGGCGTTGTCTTGCGTGGGCGCGAGACAGCCTGCCGGCAGCTTCATGCCGAAGCGCGTGGCGAAGCCGTCGGGGCGCTCCGCACGCGCGCGGTACTCGCGGTGCGCGAGCCAGCGCCCCATGTGGCCGAACGTGTTTTGGTTCGCGCACAGCTCGATGCCGTGCGTGCGGCAGAGCGCATCCAGCCAGCGTGTGTCCTCGGGCGTCATCGGCGAGGCATCGCGCCAGACGCGCTCGTGCGCGGCGTAGGCGAAGGTGTGCTCGGTATAGAGCTGGAGGTGATTGAGGCGCAGCAGCGCCATCAACTCGACGATGCGCGCGAGCGTCTCGCGCGTGGGTACGCGGTCGCGCGAGATGTCGAGCAGGTAGCCCCGCACGGCGAAGTCGGGCGCGTCCTCGATGCGAAGCGCCGGGAGCGCGTCGCCGCTTTGCTGCGCGATCTGGGCGAGCGCCGCGCGCGCGTAGCGCTCGCCCGCCGCACCGCCGTGCTCGATCGCGATGCCGCGCGAGTCCAGCGTGAGCGTGAATGCTTCAGCGCCGAGCGCGCGGTTCTCGTGCGAAACGGGCTCCGCGCCGCGCGCTGGGCCGGCGCCCGCGAGGCGCTCGAGCCGCCGCGGCCGCGGCAGTAACAACAGCTCGCTCATCGCATCCCGAATCCGGTGCGCGCCTGCCAGCGCGAGAGCGCGAGCACCGCCCACGGCGCGATGCGTTTCGCCCAGTACGCGAGCCAGGCTTCGGGCGCGACCGGCGCGACGACGCGGTTCTTCTGCACCGCGCGCAGGATCGCCCGCGCGACGCGCTCGGGGCCGTAGTTCCTGCGCTGATACGACGCGACCACCTTCTCGCGCAGCTCCGGCGTCGCGTCCGCGCCGCGCATGCGCGCGCTGCGCGTGATCGGCGTGTTGATGATGCCCGGGCAGATCGCGGTCACGCCGATGCCACGCCGCGCGAGCTCGATGTGCAGGCACTCGCTGAGACCGAGCACGCCGTACTTCGTCGCGCAGTACGCCGAGAGCGGCTCCGCAGGCAGGAAGCCCGCCGCGGAAGCGACGTTGACGACGTGGCCGCCCGCGCCGCGCTCCACCATGCGCGGCACGAAGAAGTGACAGCCGTTCACGACGCCGAGCAGGTTGATCTCGACGATCCAGCTCCAGTCTTCGAGCGAGGTGTCGAGAAACCCGCCGCCGAGGCCGACGCCCGCGTTGTTCACGAGCAGGTCGACGCCGCCGAGCTCGCCGAAGACGGCGTCCGCGAAGGCGCGCATCTCCTCCGCGCGTGCGACGTCGACGCGCCGCGCCAGCACGGGTGTCTGCTTCTCGAGCTCGGCGACGAGGCGCTCGGTCTCGGCGAGGCCCGCTTCGTTCAGATCGCAAATCGCGAGCGAGGCGCCGCGGCGCGCGCACTCGAGCGCCGTCTCTCGCCCGATCCCGCTGCCCGCGCCCGTAACGACCGCGACCTTGACCGCGAGCGACCTCACGTCCATCGCGACGACTCCAGATTCACTGCCCAGGCGCGAACCACAGCGGCGCGCCCGGCCCGAGCGGAATCCCGAGCACGACCCACGCCACGAGCAGCAGCGTCCACGTCGCGAGGAACGCGAGTGAGTACGGCAGCATCATCGCGACGAGCGTGCCGAGGCCGCTCTTAGGCGCGTAGCGCTGCATCAGCACGAGCGAAATCACGAGGTAGGGATTCAGCGGCGTGATGCAGTTCGTGATGGAATCGCCCACGCGATAGGCCGCCTGCGTGAGCTCGGGGCTGATGCCGACCTGCATGAACATCGGCACGAAGACCGGCGCGAAGAACGCGTACTTCGCGGACATCGACGAGATCGAGAGGTTTGCGGCGGTGACGAGCACGATGAAGCAGGCGAGCAAAAGCGGCGCCGGGAGGTCGGCGCGCGTGAGCACGGCGCCGCCCGCGATCGCGAGCATCTCGCCGAGGCCGGACCAGCGGAAGTACTCGATGAACTGCGCCGCGAAGAACGCGAGCACGATGTACGGGCCCATCGCCGCCATCGATTCGCCGAGCAGGCGCGCGGCGTCGCGGTCGTTCTTCAGCGTGCCCGCGCGAAATCCGTAGGCGAGGCCGGGCACGAAAAACATCACAAACATCAGCGGCACGATCGCCGCGACCCACTTCGGATTGTTCCCTGCGGCGCCGTGCAGCGGCGCGCCCTCGATCGCGACCGCCGCGACGAGCAGCGCCGCGAGCACGGCGAACGCGACGCTCGCCGCGCCGAGTCCGCGCTTCTCGCTCGCACTCAGCGTGGCGTTCGCGCTCGCCTCCGGCGCCGCGACGCCCTGCGCTGCGAGGCGCGGCTCCACCCAGCGCGCCGTGACGAACCAGCCGACTGCGGTGAGCAGGATCGTCGAGGCCTGCATGAAGTAGAGGTTCGCGGTGGCGGTGACTTCGTACTGCGGCGCCACGAGCCGCGCGGCGGCGGTCGAGAAGCCCATCATGATCGTGTCGATGCCGCTCGGCAGCAGGTTCGCGCTGAAGCCCGCGGCGACGCCTGCGATCGAGGCCGCGATGCCCGCGAGCGGCGAGCGGCCCGCGGCGGCGTAGAGCGCGGCGGCGACGGGGGGAAGCACGACGTAGCCGGCGTCGGTGGCGAGCGAAGAGCTCACCCCGAGGAACACGACGACGGGCGTGAGCAGCGCCGGCGGGGCAGAGCCGAGCGCGGCCCGTAACAACACGCCGATCAAGCCGACGCGCTCGGCCAGGCCGATGCCGAGCATGCCGACGAGCACGACGGCGAGCGGCGGGAACGCTTTGAAGTTGTCGACGAGGCTCGCGAGCGCGAAGTGCGCGCCCTCGGACGAGAGCAGGCTGCGCGGCGCGAGCGGCTGCGAGAACGCCTCGCGCGCGACTTGCCCCGTCGCGGGATCGAGCACGGCGCGCGTCACGGGCTGTTGGGTTGCGGCGTCGATCAGCGGGGCGCCGTCCGCGCCTAACACCTGCTCGCGCACTTCGCGCGTGCCGCGCTTCTCGACGCTCCAGTCGAGGCGCACGGCGATCTCGGAGAGCGCGATCACGCCGAGAGCGCCGACCAGAAAGAGCGTCGCGGGGTCGGGGAGCTTGTTGCCGAGGCGTTCGATCGTGTCGAGTGCGGACATGGGGGCGCACACTACTACGGCGGGGGTTGTCGACTCGCGGTTGTGTGGGGCGCGCGTCGATGACTCGCGCTTGTGCTTGTGCGTGGCCCGCTCACTCGTGGCTTCGCAGCCGGCGCGGGCCTCCGCGGGGGCTCGGCTTCGCTCGGCCGCGCGGGCGCGTCAGGCGTAGGCGTGCGCGTATTGCGGTGTTTCGCGATGCAACGGAGTGTGCGCGCGCCTCGCGCCTGGGCACTCGCTCCGCGACCCCCGCTGCGGCCCGCGCCGGCTGCTCGAGGTGTGCGCTGCTCACGCCCACTAACTGGGGGAGGGCGCGGATCGGCGCGCCGTTGAGGCGCGCCTCCCGCGCGCTTTCGCGTGGTCAGGCGGAGTTGGGGGAGTTCGCCATTCGAGCCGTCTTGTTGCTCACAGGCTCAGAGGTTCGGAGTTCGGTGGGGGCACGCTGCTAGGGTCGCTCGTTCTTATGGGCGCGCGGCTTCGCATTGGGATTGCTTACGACTTGTTGGGGACGGCGCCGCCGGGTGGGCCGCCGGATGCGGATGTGGAGTACGAGCCCGAGGCGACGGTCGAGGCGCTGGAGGCGGCGATTCGGTTCGCGGGGCATGAGCCTTTGCGCGTGGGGAGTCCGCGCGCGCTGCTGGCGGCGATCGGCGCGGGCTCGCTGCCGAAGCTCGATGCGGTGTGGAACATCGCGGAGGGGTTTGGATCGCGGAATCGCGAGGCTTGGGCGCCGGTGTTGCTCGAGCTCGCGGGTGTGCCCGCGCTCGGGTCCGATGCGCTCACGCTGTCGCTCTCGCTCGACAAGGCGTGGACGCTCGACGTCGTGCGCGCGGCGGGAGTTGTTACGGCGGGGCACCTCAGCGTGGGTTCGTCCGCCGAGTTGTCTGCGGCTTCGTTGCCGGGGCGATTTCCGCTCTTCGTGAAACCTCGCTGGGAGGGCACGGCGAAGGGGATCTCGCTGCGCTCGCGTGTCGAGAACGAGCGCGAGCTCGCGGAGGCGGTGGAGCGCGTCACCCACTCCTATGAGCAGCCCGCGCTGATCGAGCCGTTTCTGCCGGGGGCGGAGTACACCGTGACGCTGATCGGGAAAGATCCGCCGCGCGTGTTGCCCGTGCTGCAGCGCGCGCTCGAGGCCAGAACGGGTATTGGCGTGCACGCGGTGGAGCGGGGCGCGGCGGCGCCGCTCGCGCACGTGACGCCCGGCGCGCTCACACCCGCGCTCGAGGCTGCGCTCGCGGAGCAGGCGCAGCGCGCCTTCGCGGCGCTGCGTTGCCGCGACTTCGCGCGCGCGGACTTCAAGCTGGATGCCGCGGGCCGCCCCTACTTCCTCGAGCTCAACACGCTGCCGACGTTTGCCCCGGATGGCTCGTTCGGCATCTTGGCCGAGCTGATGGGCCGCTCGCTCGCGGACCTGCTCGCTGAAGTTCTCGCGGGTGGCCTGAAACGACTGAGGCTCGCTTGAACGATCGAACCGAGAAACGGCAAGCGCCGCACGGCGGCGCGCGCAGCGAGCCGCAGGCGAGCGAAGTCAACAAGACCACCGCTTCGCGCGAAGACATCGGCTCGCCGCACTGGGCGAGCTGGACGTGGCAGATGCAGCACCGCATTCGCGGCGCGGCGGAGCTCGCGCGATTCGTCACGCCCACGGACGACGAGGCGCGCGCGATCGCAGCGCTGTCCGAGCGCTTCCGCTTCGTGATCACGCCCTACTACGCCTCGCTGATGGATCCCGCGGATCCCGAGTGCCCCGTGCGCAAGCAGGTCGTGCCGCGGCTCGCGGAGCTCGGCGATCCGCACGGCCTCGCGGATCCCCTGGACGAAGTGGCGCACTCGCCGGTCAAGAACGTCGTGCGCGTGTACGAGGACCGCATCGCGTTTTGCGTGAACAACGAGTGCGCGCTCTACTGCCGCTACTGCCTGCGCAAGCGCATGGTGGGCGACGAAGAGTGGACGATGAAGCGCGCCGAGCTGCAGGTCGCGCTCGACTGGATTCGCGCGACTCCGGCGATTCGCGACGTGCTGCTGACGGGCGGCGACCCGCTCGTGTTCAGCGATGAGCGCCTCGAGTGGCTGATCCGCGAGCTGCGCGCGATCCCGCACGTCGAGATCGTGCGGCTCGGCACGCGCTTCCCGGTCACGCTTCCGATGCGCGTCACGCCGGAGCTGTGCGAGATGCTCCAGCGCTACCACCCGATCTGGGTGAACACGCACTTCAACCACCCGAAGGAGCTGACGCCCGAGGCCGCGCGCGCGTGCGATCTGCTGACGCGTGCGGGCATCCCCGTCGGCAACCAGAGCGTGCTGCTCGCCGGCGTGAACGACGACATCGCGACGATGAAGGCGCTCTGCGAGGGCCTCGTGCGCATGCGCGTGCGGCCCTACTACGTGTATCAGGCGCAGCTGCTCGAAGGCACGGGCCACTTCCGCGTGCCGATCGAACGCGGCGTCGAGCTGTTCCGCGCGCTGCGCGGGCGCACGAGCGGCTTCGCGATTCCGCAGTACGTGCTCGACACGCCGTACGGAAAGGTGCCCCTCGACTACCCGTTCCTGAAGGGCCGCGAAGGCGACTACGTCGTGATGGAGAGCTTCGACGGGCGCGTGTGGCGCGAGCTGAATCCGGCGTGACCGAAACCACCGCCCGCCGCGTCGGCTTCGCAGCGCTGCTGCTCGTCGCGAGCCAACTGCTCTCGCGCGTGCTCGGCTTCGTGCGCGAGTCGGTGATCGCGGCGCTCGTGGGCCGCGGCCGCGCGACGGACGCCTACAACGCCGCGTTCCAGATCCCGGACTTGCTCTTCTACTTCCTCGCCGGCGGCGCGCTCTCGATCGCGTTCATCCCGCTCTACTCGCGCGCGAAGTCCGAGCAGGGCGATGCGGCGGCGCAGCGCTTTCTCGCGACCGTGCTCGGCACGATGACGGCGCTCGCGCTCGCGGCGAGCGTGTTGTTATGGACGTTCGCCGACGCGTTCGTGGCGCTGCAGTTCCCGCGCTTCGAGCCCGAGGCGCAGGCGCTCACGGTGCGGCTCACGCGCATCGTGCTGCCGGCGCAGATCTTCTTCATCGCGGGCGGCATCGTGCGCGGCGCGCTGATGGCGGAGGGGCGCTTCGGCTCCCAGGCCGCGGCGCCCATCGTCTACAACCTCGGCATCATCGCGTGCGGCGCGGTCGGCGCCCGCGAGCTCGGCATCGAGGGCTTCGCGTGGGGCGCGCTGTTCGGCGCGGCAGCCGGCTCGCTCGGCACCGCGCTCTACGAAGCGCGCGGCCGCATCGCGCTCGGCTTCCGCTTCGCGCCGCTCGATCCCGAGTTCCGCCGCTACCTCGTGGTGGCACTGCCGCTCATGCTCGGCGTCACATTGATCACGGTCGACGAGTGGTACGACCGCTACTTCGGCGGCCTGCTCGCGGTCGGCTCGATCGCGACACTCGCGTTCGCGCGGCGCTTGATGCAGCTGCCCGTCGGCCTCGTGGGCCAAGCCGTTGCGACCGCGGCGCTCCCGACCTTCTCGAAGCTGCTCGAGGACGGGCGCAAGGACGAGCTCGACCGGCTCGTGCTGCGCACGCTCCAAGCCTCGACCGCGATCGCCGTGTTGTTGGGCGTCGGCACGGCGGCGCTGTCGGACGCGCTGGTGCGCGCGGTCTACGTGCGCGGCGAGTTCGCGCTCGGCGACGCCGCGCCGGTGGCGACGGCGCTGCAGCTGTTCTGCCTCGGCGTGCCGGCGTGGGTGGTGCAGACCGTGGCGGTTCGTCCGTTCTACGCGCGCGCGGACATGTGGCGGCCGATGCTGCTCGGGACCGCATTCGTCGTGGTGGCGTTTCCGCTCTACGCGTGGCTCGGGCGCGAGCAGGGCGCCGCAGGCCTCGCGCTCGCGGGAGCCCTCGCGATCACGGCGAACGCCGTCGCGACGCTCGTCGTCGCGCGTCGCCTGCACGGCGCGCCGCGCCTGCTTCCGCTGCTCGGCACGCTCGTGCGCGCGATCGCGGCTTCGCTCCCGACCGCGGCGCTCGCGTGGCTCGTGGCCGACATCGCGGGCACGCGCAGCGGCCTCGGCACGACGCCGCGCGCGCTCCTCGAGCTGGCAGTCGGCGGCGTCGTCTACGCCGCACTCGCACTGCCGCTGCTTCACGCGCTCGGCGACGAGCCCACGCGCGACGTGTTCGCCCGCGTTCGTGCGCGCATTCGGAGGAAGGGATGAAGCTGCGAGATCGCGTCGCGATCGTGACGGGCGCCGCGCAGGGAATCGGCGCCGCGTGTGCGCGCGAATTCGCGCGTGAGGGCGCACGCGTCGTCGTGTCGGACGTGAACGATGCGCGCGGCGAAGCGGTCGCAGCCGAGATTCGCGGCGCCGGCGGCGAGGCGCGCTTCGTCCACGCCGACGTCGGCGAGAAAGCCGATGCGGATGCGCTCGTCGCGAGCGCGGCGAGTCATCATGGGCGCCTCGACGTGCTCGTGAACAACGCGGGCATCGTGCACGCCGCGAGCTTCCTCGACTTGCGCGAGGAGGACTTCGATCGCGTGCTGCGCGTCAACCTGAAGGGCGCGCTCTTGTGCGGGCAAGCGGCGGCGCGGCAGATGCTCGCGCAGCCCGCGCGCGAGAACGGCGCGCGCGGCGTGATCGTGAACATGTCCAGCGTGAACGCCGTGCTCGCGATCGAGAACCAAGTCCCGTACACGGTGAGCAAGGGCGCGATCAATCAGCTCACCAAGACGATGGCGCTCGGCCTCGCGCGCAGCGGCATTCGCGTGATGGGCATCGGGCCCGGCTCGATCGCCACCGAGATGCTGCGCGACGTCGTGCTCACGGACGACGCCGCGCGCGCTCGCATCCTCTCGCGCACGCCGCTCGGGCGCCTCGGCGAGCCCGAGGAGATCGCGCGCATCGCGGTGTTCCTCGCGAGCGACGACGCGTCGTACCTCACGGGCACGACGATCTACCCCGACGGCGGGCGGCTCGGGCTGAACTACGTGATGTAGGGCGCGCGGCGACGCGGACGAATCGGCCCGTCCAGTGAGGCTTCGGGGACGTTCCGCAAGCAAGTAAAGAAACCAGGCCCTTTTCTTTACTTTCTTGCGGAACGTCCCCCCTCCGGGGAGTCGCGGTGTGCGCGATACGCTGCGGCGCATGCGCATTCACGGACCGGAGCGGCTGGCGGGGCAGGGGCTCGATCCCGAGCAGGAGGAGTCGGGCAACCGCGCGATTCACGCGCTGCTCGCGGACCCGAAGATCGGCGCGCAGGTGGATCTCGTGCTCACGTGTCGCGCCGGAGAGAACGGCGCGCCGGGCGCGTACGAGATTTGGTCGGCGCGCGGGCTCGTGCGGTTCCAGCGCGTGATTCGCGACGGCGGCGCGCTCGGCTTCGAGGTGCTCGAAGTCGTTGGGGAGAACCCCGTCGCGAATCAGGACCCACTCGCGCTCGCGACGCTCGACGAGGAAAAGCGCGCTGCGGCAGCGAGTGGGTTCGATGCGGAGGACGCCGCGCGCCGCTTCATCGCACCGGCGCAGCAGAGCTACCCGTTCGCATACGAGCGCGTGGCCCAGCTGTTCGACTCGCCGAACGCGCCCGATCTCGCCGTCTCGCCGCGCGACTGGTGCCAGGGCACGCAGCCCGGCACGCACGGGGCGCTGCACGTGCGTCAGGCGCGCGCGCCGCTGTGGCTCTCGGGCAAAGGTGTTAGGCGCGGCGTGCACGCGCTCGCCGCGCGCGCGGTCGACATCGCGCCGACCTGCCTCGCCGCGCTCGGTTTTCCGCGCATCGACGGCTGCGACGCCACGGCGCGAACGGCGAGCGAGCGCGGCGTCGCGCCCGACGTGTATCTCGCGCGCCAAGACGGGCGCGTGCTGCGCGAGCTGCTCGACGCGGACGCCCCCGACAAACCGCGGCGCCTCTACGTCTTCCTGCTCGATGGCTTGCACCAGACCGAGCTGGAGGATCGCCTCGCCCGCGACCCCGAGGCCCTGCCGAATCTGCGGCGCCTACGCGAGCGCGCGGGCGTGCTGCGCGGCGGCTCGATCGTTAACTTCCCCTCGATCACGTGGCCCAGCCACACCGCGATCGGCAGCGGCGCCTGGTGCGGGCATCACGACGTGGTGAACCCGACTTATTACTTGCGCGCCTCGCGCGAGACGGTGTCGCCGCAAGGCAAGCAGGCGGGCACCGAAGGCTATGCAGCGGGCGCGATCGAGAGCTTGTACGAGGCGTTTCATCGCGTGCGCGGATCGCAGTGCATGACGGCCGCGATTTACGCGCCGTTCGGTCGCAGCGCGAAACACGCCGTGCTCGAGGGCCGCAACCTCTGCGACCGCGGGCGCGTGAAGGAGCTCACCGCGCAGCTCTCGGTCGACCAGCACCCGCGCTGGGCGCGTGAGTTCAAGGGCGTCGCCGACGAAGCGGTGGTCGACACGCGCGGCGTCGCGCAGGTGATCGAGCTGTTCACGCGCGAGGATCTGCCGCCGCCGGACTTCGTCTACCACGAGCTCGTGCTCACGGACGGCGCTGGCCACGACTACGGCCCACACGCCGACGGTCTACGCGACGCACTCGCCGAGAGCGACAAGCGCATCGGTCGCGTGCTCGCACTGCTGGATCAGCTCGGCCTGTTCGACGAGACGCTCTTCGTCGTCACCGCCGACCACGGCATGGCGCCGCAGGATGTCTCGCTGCGCGCGAATCCGAGCTGGCACGTGATCGACGCAGGCCTCTCCGGCGTCGTGGCGGAGCCGATGATCTGGCTGCGCGATCTCGCGGTCCGCGTGGAGCGCGCGCCCGATGGGCGCACCGCGCGCGTGCTCGTCGCCGACAACGACGCAGACGCGAGCGGCGAGCAGCCCGCGCTCGCGGGCGCCGAGGTGCTCGTGGAAGCGCACCGCGCGGGCGCGGCGCCGCGCGTGATCGCGCATGGCACGACCGACGCGGGAGGCATCTTCGGTTTTGCGACGCCGAGCGACGTCGACTCGACGCGGATCGCCGTGAGCGTGCGCGCGCCCGGCCTCAACCCGCGCCACTTGTTACTGGACGGCACGCGCCTCGCGCTCGATCTGCGGGACGTTCTGTACGGAGCGAAGGCGCGCGCGTGAACGGGGGCGCGCGAACGCGTGACGCACGTTCTCGCGCGCTCAGCGAGGCCACCGTTCGATCTTCGCTCGCCTCCGAAGACTCCGGCTCGCCGCGCGCTTCGCTTGCATGGCAGTTCTTCATCGACCGCGGTGGCACGTTCACGGACTGCATCGCGCTCGCTCCCGACGGCGCGCTTCACACGCGCAAAGTGCTCTCGCACGAGCGCGCGCCCGTGGAGGCCATTCACGCACTGCTGCGTGACGCCGGGGCGTGGCGCGCCGGCGACGCGCTGCCGCCGTGCGAGCTGCGGCTCGGCACGACGGTTGCCACCAACGCGCTGCTCGAGCGCCGCGGCGCGCACGTGCTGCTCGCGACGACGCGCGGGCTCGGCGATCTGCTCGCGATCGGCACGCAGGAGCGGCCCGAGCTGTTCGCGCTCTCGGTGGTGAAGCCGCCGCCCCTGCCCGCGCGCGTGATCGAGCTGCCAGGACGCATCGACTTTCGTGGCCGCGAGCTCGAAGGGCTCGACGAGGCGGAAGCGCGCGAAGCGTTTCGCGTCGCGCGCGCGGCTGGGCTCGAGTCGGTCGCGGTCGTCGGCCTGCACGCGAGCGTCGAGCCGAGCTGGGAGGAGCGCGTCGCCGCGCTCGCGCGCGAGGCGGGCTTTGCGCACGTCGTCGCCTCCAGCGAGATCGCGCGCGAGCAGGGAATGCTCGCGCGGGGTGAGACCGCTGCGGCGGACGCGTACCTGACTCCCCTGCTGCGTCGTCATCTCGCGTCGCTCGCGCAGGAGCTCCCCGGCGCACAGCTGCGCTTCATGCAGTCCTCCGGCGGACTCACCGACGCGGCGCGCTTTCGCGGACCCAATGCGCTGCTGTCAGGGCCGGCGGGCGGTGCGCTCGGCGCCGCGCGCGCCGCGCGCGAGGCGGGCTTCGCGAGCGCGATCGGCTTCGACATGGGCGGCACCTCGACCGACGTGTCGCTGATCGTGAACGGCGAGCCCGATCGCGCCTACGAGACGGTCGTCGCCGGGATGCGCGTGAAGGCGCCGATGCTGCGCGTACACACGATCGCGGCGGGCGGCGGCTCGCTGTGCCGCTTCGACGGCGTGCAGCTCACCGTTGGCCCGGAGAGCGCGGGCGCCGACCCGGGGCCGCTGTGTTATGGCCGCGCGAGTGCGCGCGAGCTCACGATCAGCGACGCGAACTTCTGGCTCGGGCGTCTCCCCGCGGAGCGCTTCCCGTTTCCGTTGCAGCGTGAGCCCGTCGAGCGCGCGTTGCTCTCGCTGCAACGCGAGCTCGCCGCCGCGGGCTTCTCGCGCACGCTCGACGAGATCGCTGCCGGCTTCGTCGAGATCGCGAACGCGAACATGGCGCAGGCGATCGCGCAGGTCTCGATCGCGCGAGGTGTCGACCCGCGCGAGCTCGCGCTCGTCGCGTTCGGCGGCGCCGCGGGTCAGCACGCCTGCGCCGTCGCGCGCCGGCTCGGGATGCGCACGCTCCTCGTGCATCCGCTCGCGGGCCTGCTGAGTGCGCACGGCATCGGCGCGGCGCCGCGCAGCTGGGACGGCCAGCGCGACGCGGGCCGCGTGCTGCTCGCCGGCGATGCCGCGCCCGCGAGCGTGCTCGCACTGCTGGACGCGCTCTCGCGCGAAGGCGAAGCGGCGCTCGCGGCCGAACGCGTGCAGCGCTCCAGCGCGGAGCGAATGCTCGACTTGCGCTACCGCGGTGCGGAGACCGCGCTGACGGTGCGCGCCGAGAGCGGCGAATCGTGGCGCGACGCGTTCGAGCGCGAGCACCGCGCGCGCTTTGGCTACGCGCGGGCGCGCGCGATCGAGATCACGACGGCCCGCGTGCGCGTGCTCGAGGTCGTCGCAGCAGGCGCCGCCTCCGGTACAACCGCGCACACGGAGCCGCGGACGGAGCTGAGCGAGTGCTGGTTCCCCGGCGCGGGCCGCGCGCGGGCGCTCGTGCGGGATCGCGCGTCACTCGCGGCAGGTGAGCGCGTCGAAGGCCCGGCACTGATCGTCGACGACGCGAGCACGCTCGTGCTCGATCCGGGCTTTCGCGCCGAGGCGCTCGCGAACGGCACGCTCGTGGTGCGCGATCTCGCGGGCGCAGCGCGCGCGCAGGGCGAGGCGCGCGATGCGAACGACCCCGTTCGCCTGGAAGTCGCAGGCTCACGCTTCATGTCGATCGCCGAGCAGATGGGCCTCGTGCTCCGCAACACCGCGGTGTCGGTGAACATCAAGGAGCGCCTCGACTACTCGTGCGCGGTGTTCGACGCGAGCGGCGGCCTCGTCGCGAACGCGCCGCACATCCCCGTGCATCTCGGCGCGATGGGCGCGACGGTGCGCGCCGTGCTCGCGCGCTTCCCCGCGCTGCGCGAAGGCGATGCGATCGCGACGAACGATCCGGCCGAGGGCGGCTCGCATCTACCCGACGTGACGGTCGTGACGCCTGTGTTCGTGGGCGGCGCGCTGCGCTTCTTCGTCGCGAGCCGCGGTCATCAGGCCGACATCGGCGGCATGTCGCCGGGTTCGATGCCGGCGGACTCGCGCACGCTCGAAGAAGAGGGCGTCGTGCTGCGCATGTTTCCCCTCGCCAGCGAGGGCGCCTTCGACGAAGCGGGCCTGCGCGCGCTGCTCACACGCGCGCGGTATCCCGCGCGAAGTCCCGACGACAACGTCGCCGACCTCGAAGCGATGGCGGCGGCGAATCGCGCCGGTGCGCGGCTTCTAGCGGAGTACGTGGCGGAGGAGGGCGCCGAGCTGCTCGCCGAGCTGATGCGCGCGCTGCAGGACGCCGCCGCACGCAAAGTCTCGCGCGAGCTCGCGAAGCTCGGCGACGGCGCGCGCGAGTTCGCCGACGTGCTCGACGACGGGACGCGCATCTGCGCGCGCCTCACGCTCGCAGCAGGGCGCGGCGTACTCGACTTTTCTGGCACGTCGCCCGCGGTCGCGGGCAACCTGAACGCGCCGCGCGCCGTGGCGGAGGCTGCGGCGATCTACGCGCTGGGCTGCCTCGTCGCCGAGCGCATCCCGCTGAACGGCGGCTGCCTCGCGCCGCTCGAGCTGCGGATTCCGCGCGGGTCGCTGCTCGATCCGCCGCGCGACGCCGCGGTCGTGGCGGGCAACGTCGAGACCTCGCAGCGCGTCGTCGACGTGATCCTCGGCGCGATGGGCGTCGCCGCCGCGAGCCAGGGCACGATGAACAACCTCGCGTTCGGCGATGCCTCGTTCGGCTACTACGAAACGCTCGGCGGCGGCTCGGGCGCGACGCCCGGCGCGCCGGGCGGCTCCGGTGTGCACGTGCACATGAGCAACACGCGCATCACCGACCCGGAGGTGCTCGAGTCGCGCACGCCGGTGCGCGTGCACGAGTTCTCGCTGCGCCGCGGCTCGGGCGGAGCCGGGCGCTGGCGCGGCGGCGAAGGCCTCGTGCGCGAGCTCGAGTTCACGGCGGCGGTGACGGCGTCGCTCATCACGGAGCGCCGTGTGATCGCACCGTGGGGCGCCGCAGGCGGCTCGCCCGGCGCGCGCGGCGCGAACTGGCTCGTGCGCAGAGACGGCACGCGAGAGCGGCTGCCCGGCCGGGCCACGCTGCAGCTCTCGCCCGGCGATCGGCTGCGGCTCGAGACCCCGGGCGGGGGAGGGTGGGGCGCCGGGATTTCGGATTGACTGACCGAGTCGGTCAGTTTAGGGTCGCTCCATGCCGCGACCGATTCCGACCGATCGCTTCGACGCTGCGATTCGCGCAGCGACCCGCGTGTTCTTGCGCCAGGGCTATCGCCGCACGCAGATGGCCGACATCGCGGACGAGCTCGGCGTCGCCAAGGGCACGCTCTACCTCTACTTCGAGAGCAAGGAGGCGCTGTTCGAGCAGGCGCTGCTTCACGCCGATCGCAGCGCCGCGATTCCGCTGCCGCGCGAGCTGCCGGTCCCGACGCCACGCGCAGGCGCGACGCTGCGCAAGGTGCGGGCTCGCCTCGCGCGCGAGGTGCAACTGCCCGCGCTCGCAGCCGCACTCGCGAAGAAGCGCGCGCGCGACACGCGGGTGGAGATCGACACCATCGTGCGCGAGCTGTTCCGCCTGCTCGCCGCGCACCGCATCGGGATCAAGCTGCTCGATCGCTGCTCGCCCGACTTCCCCGAGCTCGCCGCGCTCTACTCCACCGGCGGGCGCGGCGGCATCATGGCGCTGCTCGAGCGCTACATCCGTGCGCGCGTCGCCGCGAAGCAGCTCGCGCCGATCGCAGACCCCACGATCAGCGCGCGCATCACGCTCGAGATCGCCGCGCAGTGGGCGATCCACCGCCACTGGGACCCGATTCCGGATCCGCGCTTCGCCGACGAGGCGCTGATCGAGGACGGCGTCGCCCTGTTCGTCAGCCGCGCCCTGCATGGAGACCTGCCGTGAAGCACCGGCTGCTCGTCGCGACCCTAATCACCTTCGCGCTGCTCCGTGGCGATGCCGTCGCGGAGCCACCGCCTATAGCCGACTGGCCCTACACGGAGGGCGCGCCGGGCGGCGGGCGCTACTCGCCGCTCGCGGACATCACGCGCGACAACGTGGGCGAGCTGCGCGTGGCATGGAGCTACCGGCATGGCGACTTCTTCGAGGGCGCGTTTCCGCTGCGCGTGAATCGCGGCAGCGCGTTCGAGTCGACTCCGATCGTGGTCGACGGGCGGATGTTCTTCACGACGCCGCGCAACCGCGTGATCGCGCTCGATCCCGAGACCGGCCGCGAGCTGTGGACGTTCGATCCCGAGCTCGAGCGCGGGCGCGCCTACGCGAACATGTGGATCAACCGCGGCGTCGCCTACTGGCGCGACGCGCGCGCGAGCGGCGAGTGCGCAGCGCGCGTGTTCGTGGCGACGCTCGACGCGCGCTTGATCGCGCTCGACGCCGCGACCGGGAAGCCGTGCGCGGACTTCGGAAGGCGCGGCGAGGTCAACCTGCTCGACGGGGTTGCGCCCGTGTACGACGAGTGGGAGTACAACGTCACCTCGCCGGGCACGGTCGTTGGGGATCTCATTGTGGTCGGCAGCTCGATCGCCGACACGCTGCGGCCCGACGCGCCTCCGGGGCACGTGCGCGCGTTCGACACGCGCACCGGCGCCGTGCGCTGGACGTTCCACACCGTCCCGCGCGCGGGCGAGCCCGGCCGCGAGACCTGGGAGAACGGCACGCGCCTAACAGGTGCGGTGAACGTGTGGTCCACGATCACCGCCGACCTCGCGCGCGGCCTCGTGTTCCTGCCCGTGAGCACGCCGAGCCCCGACTTCTACGGCGGCGACCGCCTCGGCGACAACCTCTACAGCGACTCGGTGGTCGCGCTCGACGCCGCGACCGGTGCGCGCCGCTGGCACTTCCAGACCGTGCACCACGACCTCTGGGACTACGACCTCGCTGCGCCGCCCGTGCTGGTGACGATCGAGCGGGAGGGCAAGCGCATCGACGCCGTCGCGCAGGCCACGAAGCACGGGTTCGTGTTCGTGCTCGATCGCGAAACGGGTGCGCCGCTCTTTCCCGTGCACGAGCGCCCCGCGCCCGCGAGCGATCTCCCGGGTGAGCGCGCGTCGAAGACGCAGCCGATTCCGAGCGCGCCGCCGGCGCTCGTGCCGCAGTCGTTACGGTCGAGCGACGTGTACGCGCCCACGCCGGCGCACGCGAAGGCGTGCCGCGAGCGCCTCGCGGAGCTGCGCAACGACGGCCTCTTCACGCCCCCGAGTACGCGCGGCTCGATCCTCTACCCCTTCACCGCCGGCGGCGCGAACTGGTCGGGCGCGACGTGGGATCCCGTGCGCCAGCGCTTGTTCGTGCCCGTGAACAACCTCGTGCACGTGATTCGCCTCGACGAAGTGGCAGAGCGCGCGACGGGCGGAGGCGCCGACGTGAAGCCGCTGCGGGGCGTGACGCTGCGCAACGCGTGGTGGCTGCTGACCGGCCGCGGCGTCGGCGAGCGCTACCAGCTGAGCCAGATCAACGGCCGCACGCTGCTGCTGAACGACGGCGTGCCGTGCAACAAGCCCCCGTGGAGCGAAGTCGTCGCGGTCGACCTCGCGCGCGGCGACATCGCGTGGCGCGCGCCCACCGCCGTCGGCGCAGTCGACGCCGCGCGCGCGAGCTTCGGCCCCGCGCTCGCGACTGCGAGCGGCCTCGTCTTCCACGGCGGCACGAAGCAGCCGCTGCTGCGCGTGCACGACGCGGCCAGCGGCGAGCGCATCGCGACCTTCGACTTGCCCGCAGGCCTCCACGCCGGCCCAATCACGTACAAGCTGCGCGCGAACGCGAAGCAGTTCCTCGTCGTCGCACCTGGCGGCCACATCGGCGTCGACTCGCCGCTCGGCGACCACGTGATCGCGTACACGCTGCCGTGATCGACGGCGCGAGGTGCGGCGAAGCACACTGAGCTGCGCGCTGATCTGGCAGCGGGGGTGAGGTGCACGGGGCGGCGGGCGACGTAACGGCGCGGCGGCGTCGGTCCAGTGCGTCTCCGACGGCCGCGCGGCCCTTGCTCGCCCCGAGCGAGCCCCTTACTGTGCGTCGCCTTTTTCGGGCGCGTAGCTCAGCTGGTAGAGCAAGGGACTCTTAATCCCTAGGTCGAAGGTTCGATCCCTTCCGCGCTCACCAAGGATCCCCGCTCGTCGCCACTCACTTCAACAACGGATCCCGCGGCAGCCCCAAGATCCGCTCCGCGATCTGATTCCTCACGATCTCCGAGGTGCCGCCGGCGATCGAGCCGCCGCGCGAGGCGAGCAGCAGCATCGCGGCCATGCCGCCTTCGCCGTCGAACGCGGCGCCTTGCTCGCCGACGAGGCGCGTGCAGAGCGCGGCGACTTGTTGCGCGGTCTCCGAGCCCAATAGCTTCGTGATGTTGCCTTCGGCGCCGCGCTCGCCCCCGGCGACGGCGCGCGCTGCGGAGCGCAGGTTGAGCAGGCGCGCGACGGCTTGCGCGGCGATCAACGTGCCCACTTCGCGCTGCACGCCGGTGTCGTTCGGCGCGTGCTTCTGCCACAGCGAGAGCGGCGACGGGCCGCCGGGGCCGCTGCCGCGCACGCCGCCGCCGATCGAGACGCGCTCGTTGCCGAGCGTCGCGCGCGCCACGGTCCAGCCTTGGTTGACGGGGCCGACCACGTCGCTGTCCGGCACGAACACGTTGTCGAAGAACACCTCGTTGAAGTGGGAGTGGCCGGTGATCTGCTTCAGCGGGCGCACCGTCATCCCCGGCGCGTGCATGTCGATCACCATCATGGTGATGCCCTGATGCTTCGCCGCGTTGGTGTCGGTGCGCACGGTCGCGAAGCCGCGGTTGCAGAGATGTGCGCCGCTCGTCCAGACCTTTTGGCCCGTGACGCGCCAGCCGCCGTCCACTTTGACTGCGCGCGTCTGCACGCCCGCGGCGTCGGAGCCCGCATTCGGCTCGCTGAACAGCTGACAGAACTCGAGCTCGCCTTCGAGCGAGGGCCACACCCAGCGCGCGACTTGTTCCGCGTTCCCGTGCTGGAGGATTGTCAGGGTGTTCCAGCCGCTGATGCCGAGCTCGGGCCGCTGCGCCTCGCGCCCGCCCTTCGCGAACTCCTGGTCGATCACGAGCTGCTCGATCGCGCTGGAGTTGCGGCCGTAGGGTTTCGGCCAGTGCGGCACGAGGTAGCCGCTGCGCGCCACGGTCTTGCGCTTCTCCGCCTCCGGCAGCGCCTTGTACTTCGCCACGAACTCGCGCACCTCGGCGCGGAACACCTCGGCCTCTGGCGGCAGGTCGATCGAGTAGGCGCGCTTCACGCCCGCGGCGGCGAGTCGCGTCACGTCTGCTTGCGCTTGGTCGGGCTTGAAGATCGCGCTGAGCGCGCCGGAGCGGCGCACGTAGAGATGCGCGTCCTGCTCCCACGTGTACCCGATGCCGCCGTGCACCTGAATGTTGAGCTGGCACGCGCGCGCGAGCGCGGGCAGCGCGACGGCCGCGGCGACGGCGCTCGCCATCTCGGCCTGTGAGTTTTCGAGCTCCGCGCGCGCGGCGTCCCACGCGGCGGCCGTCGCGCACTCGGCGTCGACGCGGATGTTCGTGCAGTGGTGCTTCACCGCTTGGAACGTGCCGATGGTGCGCCCGAACTGGACGCGCACCTTCGCGTACTCCGCGGCCATCTCGCTGCATGCGTGCGCCGCGCCCGACGCCTCCGCCGCCGCGAGCGTGCGCCCGAGCCGCAGTGCGGTGGCGCGCGCGCCGCGCATCACGCGCGAGTCGTCCACCGCGACGCCCGAGCACACGACTTCCGCAACGCGCCGGCTCGGATCGAGCGAGAGGCGCGGACGAATCGCGACGCCTTCTTGGTCGCGATCCACCACGACGAGATCGTCGCCCACCGCCAGCACGAGCCACTTCGCGAGGCCCGCCCCCAACACCAGCCCCGCGTCGCCACGCAGCGCGTCGTCGAGCGCGGGCGCCTTCGCATCGCGCTCGAAGGGAGCGAGCGCGCCGCTCGCGCCCGTCGCCGCGTTCGCACCGCGCGCGAGCGCGCCATCGAGGCCGACGGCGCCGATCTCCTCGCCCGACGCGAGGCCGGGCAGCACCGCGCGCTTCAGCGCGTCGCTGCCGCACGCGTCAATCACGGCTGCGGCCCACACGGTCGGCAGGAACGGCCCGGGCGCGACGGCGTATCCCATCTCCTCGAGCACGACCGCGAGCTCTTGCAGGCCGAAGCCGCTGCCGCCGTAGCTCTCCGAGAGGTGGAGCCCGGTCCAGCCGAGCTCCGCGAGGGGCTTCCAGAACGGCGGCAGCGATTCCTGCTTCGCTTCCAGCTGCGCGCGATTCGCGGCGCGCGCGCCGTTGTCGGCGAGGAACGTGCGCGCGACGCGCGCGAGCTCGAGATGTTCTTCGGAGATGGCGATCGGCATGGGGGCTCCTTCGCGTGGTTCGAGAACGAGGCTCGAATCGATCGCGATACCGTACCTCGCAACGCGAGAGCCCCGCTCGGGGTGAGGAGAGAGCGATGCGCCTCGGTCTGTTGTTAGGAATGGGCAAGGATTGGCGGGCCTCGGTCGAGCAAGTCCGCATCGCCGAGGATCTCGGCTACGCGCACATCGCGAGTGGCGAGGCGTGGGGGCCGTCGATCCTGCCGTGGCTCACGCTGGTGGCAGCGAACACGTCGCGCGTGACGTTCGGCACCGCGATTCTCAACTGCTTCTCGCGCACGCCCGCCGTGATGGCCCAAGAGTTCTCGATGCTCGACCAGATCTCCGGCGGGCGCGCGATGCTCGGCCTCGGCAGCTCGGGGCAGTTCGTGATCGAGCACTTCAACGGCGTGAAGTTCGATCGTCCGCTCCAGCGCATGCGCGAGACGGTGGAGATTTTCAACAAGCTGATCGCGGGCGAGAAGCTCCACCACGCCGGCGAGATCTTTCAGCTGAAGCGCGGCTTCCAGCTCGACTACGCGCGGCCGCGCACCAAGATCCCCGTCGCGATCGCCGCGATCACACCGAAGTCGATCGAGCAGACCGGGGAAATCGCGGAAGGCGTGATCCCGATCCACTGGGCGAAGCCACGCTTCCCCGAGCTGCGCCAGCAGCTGAACGACGCGGCGAAGCGCGCCGGCCGCGAGGCGAGCTTCACGATCATGCCCTTCACGAACGTGACCGTGCTCGACGGCCACGAGGACGAGAAGAAGTGGCACGCCGCCCGCCAGCAGATCTCGTTCTACGTGAACCAGATGGGCGTGTTCTATTGGCAGATGCTCGTGCGCAGCGGCTACGAGGCCGAGGTGAGCGCGTCGCGCAAAGCGTTTGCGGAGAAGCGCTACGACGAGGCGATCGCCGCGATGTCGGACCGCATGGTGCGCGATCTGCAGGTGATCGGGCGCATCGACGAAGTGAAGGAGCAGCTGCGCGAGCGCGCCGCGCTCGGCGCCGACTTGCAGCTGATCTACGCGCCGCGCGCCGAGGGCCGCGAGTTCGCGCAGCAGCTCGAAGCGCTGGTGCGCTGATGGCCACCTACAAGTTCGTCGTGCTCACGAACGCGAAGCCGGGCGAGGACGCGGCGTATCACCGCTGGTACGACGGGGTGCACCTCGGCGACGTGCTGGGCGTGCCCGGCTTCGTCTCCGCGCAGCGCTTCGAGATCGCGAACGCCTCAGATTTTTCGGGCTACAAGTTCCTCGCGATCTACGACATCGAGTCGGACGACCCGCAGGCGACGCTCGCGGGGCTGATGAAGCGCGCGGGCACCGACGCGATGGTGATCTCGCCGGCGATGGATCCGAAGGCGTCTACCAGCCTGTGGCGCGCGATCACGCCCGTGGTGAAGCCGCGCGCGGAGTGACGCCGCGTCGCAGCGTGCGGGTGGCATAACAACTGCGGCGCGCGCCAGCGTCAGCCGGAAGCGAGGAGTTTCCGATGCTCGACGTGATGAAAGGCGTGCGCGTGCTCGAGGTCGCGCAGTTCTGGTTCGTGCCATCGGCGGGCGCGGTGCTGGCGGACTGGGGCGCGGACGTGCTCAAGGTCGAGCATCCCGTGCGCGGAGACGGGCAGCGCGGCCTCGCGTCGAGCGGCGTCTCCACGGACGTCGGCGGCGTCGACTTCCTCGTGCAGCAGCCGAATCGCGGCAAGCGCAGCGTCGGCATCGACATCGCGAGCGAGGCCGGGCGCGCGCTGCTCTACGAGCTCGCCGCGCAGTGCGACGTGTTCCTCACCAACTTCCTCCCTGAGGCGCGCCGCAAGCTGCGCATCGACGTCGACCACATCCGCGCCGTGAACCCGCGCGCGATCTACGTGCGCGGCCACGGGCAGGGCGATCTCGGGCCCGAGCGCGAGATGGGCGGCTACGACGCCACCGCGTTCTGGCATCGCGGCGGCATGGCGGCTGCGTTCACGACGCCAGAGATGAGCGAGCCGCTGTTTCAGCGCGCCGCTTTCGGCGACGGGATCGGTGGCATGACGATCGCGGGCGGCATCGCTGCGGCGCTCTTCCACCGCGAGCGAACGGGCGAGGCGAAGGTGGTCGACGTCTCGCTGCTCTCGACCGCGATGTGGGTGCTCTCGCCCGACATCGTCGCGAGCAAGCTGCTGCCGCCCGAGATGTCGCAGCTGCCGTGGGCGCCGCGCACCGCGCGCTTCAATCCCGTGGTCAACAACTACAAGACCAAGGACGGGCGCTGGCTGATCCTCGTGCACCTCCAGCCCGATCGTTACTGGCCGGATCTGTGCCGCCGCATCGGGCGTCCCGACATGGCGACGGACCCGCGCTTCAAGGACGCGAAGGTGCGCTTCGAGAATCGCGAGGCGTGCATCACGGAGCTCGACCGCACCTTCGCGCAGCGCACGCTCGCCGAGTGGCGCGTCGCGCTCGACGGCATGGAGGGCCCGTGGGCGCCGACGCAGACGGCGCGCGAGCTGCACGAGGACCGCCAGGCGATCGAGAACGGCTACACGCAGGAAGTGGAGGGCGGCAAGCGCGGGCGCTTCACGCTCGTGCGCAGCCCCGTGCAGTTCGACGGCCAGCGCGCCGCGCTCAAGCGCGGCCCCGAGATGGGCGAGCACACCGACGAAGTGCTGCGCGAGAAGCTCGGCCTCACGATCGAGCAGCTGCTCGAGCTGAAGGCGAGCGGGGCGATCTATTAGGGACGGCGCCCTAGCGCGGGCCGGTTCATCGACTGCGCGCTCGCTGCGCCGCGTCTAGGACTTCTGGTCCCCCCACTCATTCCAGTGCGTGATCGTCTCCGGCTTCGGGCGCTCGGCGCGCTTGAAGTCGGTGCCCTGCGTGTAGGCGACGGGCAAGAGGGCGACCTGCATCACGTTCTCGGGGATGCCGAGCAGCTCGGCCGCGGCCTTCTCTTGGAAGAGGTGCAGGGTTGTTAGGGCCGATCCGAGCCCGCGCGAGCGCAGCGCGAGCTGGAAGCTCCACACGGCGGGGTAGATCGAGCCGAAAAAGCCGGACCAGCCGACGCCGGGCGTGCCTTCGGGTGGGCGGCCCTGCACGCACGGGATCACGTGCACGGGCACTTCGGCGAGGTGGTCCATCAGGTAGAGCGCGCTGCCGAACACGCGCTTCGATTGGGCGTCGGTCGCGTTCTTCTCGGCCTGAACGAGGTAGGCCTCGGCCCCTTTGCGGTAGATGTCGGCGAGCGCGCGGCGCTTGGCGGCGTCTTCGACGACGACCCAGCGCCAGCCCTGGCTGTTCGAGCCGGTGGGGGCTTGCTGCGAGAGCGCGATGCAGTCGAGCACGACCTGGCGCGGCACCGGCTTCGCGAGATCGAGGCGTTTGCGCACGGCGCGCGTGGTGGCGAGCAGATCGTCGGTTTGGGCGAGGTCGAAGCGCATGAGTTCTCCTGGTGAGAGGCGAGCATGCCACGCGCGATACCGTCGCGCGCGGCCCGAAGGAGAAGCGCCGTGATCACCGCCATGCCGCGCATCGCGATTGCAGCGCGGGACTTCGCCGGCATCGTCGCCGCCTTTCGCGACGTGCTGGGCATGCCCGTCGTCGATCTCTCCGCCTACAGCGCGCCGAACCTCGGCGCGAAGCTCGCGATGTGCGTGCCGCCCGGTGGCTCGAACATCGAGCTGATGAGCCCGCACGATCCCGCGGCGCCGCTGAGCGAGAGCCTCACGCGCTTCCTCGCTCGGCGCGGCGACGGCCTGTTCGCGCTCATGCTCGAAGCGCCCGACCCGAACGCCGAGGCCGAGTTGTTACGGGCGCGCGGGCTGGGCGTGCTGCCGCTGATGGCCGGCGCCGGCGGGCGCGACGTGCACCCGCGCAGCACGCACGGCGTGCTGATCCGCGTCTACCCCACCGCCTCGTTCCAAGCGCAGCCCGAGCAGATCACGCGCAACGAAGCTCGTGCGCTCGGCCTCTCCGGCATCGCGCGCGTGGTGATCGCAGTGAGCGACGCGAAGCGCGCGCGCGACACCTACGAGCGCGCGCTCGGGCTCCGCGTGCTCGATGCCGGGATCGCTGCGGAGCGCGGCGTCGAGCGCGTGCTCGTGCGCGCGCCGAGCGGCGGCGTGATCGAGCTCGCGCAGCCGCTCGATGTGTCGCGCCCGTTCGCGGCTGCGCTCGCGCAGCGGCTCAGCACCTCGGGCGAGGGCATGGCTGCGCTCGTGCTCTGCGCGCGGGATCCGGAGGCCGTGGGTGCGGCGCTGCTCGCACGCGGGCTGATCGTCGACACGCGGCAGGCGGGCGCGATCGAGGTGGACGCGCGCAGCTTGTTCGGGACGCGCGTGATCGTGGAGCGCGCGGCGAGCGCGTAGCGCCACGGCTGGGCTGCGCACCCGAATCCGCGACAAACTCGCTCTCATGCTCCGCGCGCTCCGCATCCTCGCGATCGCCGTGGTCTCGCTCGCACTCGCGGTCGTCCTCGTCTTCCGCATCTGGCTCGCTCAGCAGCCGCCGCAGACGCGCAGTGCGGTCGAGGCCTTCACGCTGCGCGAGCTGTTCGTCGCGATTCGGGACACGGTGTCGCCGCCGCCGGCGCAGGACTTCGCGGCGTTCGGGCGGCGCGAGTACGCGGGCCGCGGGCACTCGCCGTGGGTGCTGCGCTCGAGCCTCGATGGGCGGCCGCGCATGCTGTCGCTCGCGCTCGCGCCGGGCGTGTGGCTCGCCTACAGCACCGAGACGGCGTCGATTCATCTGCTCTGGCGCGGCGAGATCGACTTCACGGGCCCCGCGTTCGACGAGCAGCACGGCGGTGAGCCATTGAGCCGCGGCTCGGCATGGCTTCGCGGCGAGGCCGCGACGGCATGGCGCGTACGCGGCGCCGGCGGCTGGGAGCCGGCGCGCGTGCGCTGGCGCGCTTACGGCGTGGACGACGCGGGGCGCGGGGCCGCCTGGCTGCGCTTCGAGGTCAGCGATGGCGCGGGCAACACTCGCGTGGTGACAGAGCGCCCCGAGCTGTTAGGCCGAGACGCCCGCGCGGGCTCGGCCGCCGCGCCGCTCAGATTGGAGCGTGTGTTCGAGGTCGCGGAGGGAGCAGGCGCCGAGGTGGCGCTCTCGCTCGGAGCCGGCGCGGAGTCCACGGAGATCGAAGCCGCACGGCTCGAGGGCGAGTTGTTACTGCTCGCGCCGGGGCGCTCGCGCATCGTGCAGTCGTTCGCCGGGCCTCGTGAGCCGATCGCGAGGGCGGCGCAGGTGCAAGAGGGCGCGTTCGCGCAGCACGACTGCCTCACGTGTCATCACGCGACTGATCGCATCAGCGGCCCGGCGTGGCGCGAGATCGCGGCACGAAACGCGGGTGCGAACCCCGAGGCGACGGCTGCGGCGCTCGCGCGCAGCATTCGCGAGGGCAGCGCCTCGCGCTGGGGTCCGGCAGCGATGCCCGCGCACCCCGCGCTCTCCGACGCGGAGGCTCGCGCGCTCGCGCTGCTCGTGCTGGAGACGGAGCACGACGCGCTGCTCGCCCCCGAGAGCGAGGCAGCGAGCGGCGCGATCACCTACGAGAGCGACACCGAGCCGCGCCTGACGACTCTGCATCCCGCGCTGCGGGCCACGCCGATCGCCGCGCCGGGATTCACGCCGCGCGTAGGCGGCCTCGCGTGGCTGCCGGACGGGCGGCTCGCAGTGGCGACCTGGGATCGCGACGGCGCTGTGTTCGCGATCGCGGGCTGGGACGGCGCGGGCGAGGGCGTGCGCGTCACGCGCATCGCGGAAGGCCTGCACGAGCCGCTCGGCCTCGCGTTCGCGGACGGCGCGCTGCACGTGATCCAGAAGCAAGAGATCACGCGCCTCGTCGACCACGACGGCGACGGCTGGGTCGACGAGTATCGCGCCCTCGCGAACGGCTGGAGCGCGACGTCGAACTTCCACGAGTTCGGCTTCGGGCTCCCGCAGGTCGGCGACTCGCTCTACGCCGCGCTCTCGGTGTGCGTGCTGAACGGCGGCAAGAGCTGCGCGGAGCAGGCGCCGGATCGCGGCGAGTTGCTGCGCGTCTCGCTTGCTACGGGCGCGAGCGAGGTCGTCGCGGTCGGCTTACGCACGCCGAACGGAGTCGCGGCGGGGCCCGACGGCGCGCTCTACGTCACCGACAACCAGGGCGACTGGCTGCCCGCGAGCAAGCTGGTTCGGATCGAGCCGGGCGCCGACTACGGCTGGCGCGCGCCCGGCGTCGCCGCCGCGGAGGGCGTCACGCCGCCGACGCTCTGGCTGCCGCAGAACGAGATCGGCAACTCGCCCACGCAGCCGCTCGTGCTGACGCGCGGTCCGTACGCGGGGCAGTTGTTATGGGGGGACGTCTACAACGGCGGGCTCAAGCGCGGTGCGCTCGAAGAGGTCGGCGGGCGCGCGCAGGGCGAGGCCTTCCACTTCTCCGGCGGCCTGCGCGGTCCGGTGAATCGCCTCCTCGCCGCGCCGGACGGCAGCCTCGTCGCGGGCGAGATCGGGAGCCGCGGCAATTGGGGTGAGCAGGACAAGGCGTGGCACGGGCTCGAGCTGCTGCGCTTTGCCGACGAGCCCGCGTTCGAGCCGCTGCGCGTTCACGCGCGTCGCGGCGGCTTCGATGTCGTGCTCACGCGCCCGCTCGCTGAAGGCAGCGCGCTCGAGCCGAGTCGCTTCCGCGTGCAGGATTGGCGCTACGTGCCGACTGCGAGCTACGGCGGCCCGAAGCACGACCCGCGCACGCTCACGCTGAGCGCGGTGCGCGCCTCCGCGGATCGGCGCACGCTCTCGCTCGACGTCGCGGGCCTCGAGGCGGGCCGCGTCGTCTACCTGCGCCTCGATCGCGGGCTGCGCAGCGAGCGCGGCGAGTCGCTGTGGGTGAACGAGGCGTGGTACACGCTCAACGCGCTGCCGAGCGATGGCGCTGATGCCGCAGCCAACCCAGACGCCCATAACAAGCTGAGCGCTGCCGAGCGCGCCGAGGGCTGGCAGCTGCTGTTCGACGGCCACTCGTTCGCGGGCTGGAAGATCTACGGCGAGAACGGCGACGCGATCTCGGGCTGGGTCGTGCGCGGGGGCGCGCTCGAGTTCACGCGCAACCTCTCGTTCGCCGGGCTGGTGTGGAATCACCTGAATCCGTGGGGCACGCCCGCGCTCGACCTGATGACGAAGCAGCGCTTCCGCAACTTCGAGCTGTCGATCGACTGGCGGACCGAGCCGGGCGGCAACAGCGGGATCTTCTACGCCGTGCCCGACGAGACCGACCGGCTCGCCTGGACGCGCGCGCTCGAGATGCAGGTGCTCGACGACGCGCGCCATGCCGACGGCCAGCTCGAGAAGCGGCGCGCGGGCGATCTCTACGACCTCGTCGCGAGCGAGCAGCGCGTCGTGCGCGCCGCCGGCGAGTGGAATACGGCGCGCATCGTCGTGCGCGGCGCGCACGTCGAGCACTGGCTCAACGGCGTGCGCGTGCTCGCGATCGAGCGCGATTCACCCGCGTGGCAGCGCGCGCTCGCCGCGAGCAAGTTCGCGGACACGCCCGGCTTCGGCGCCGCGCGCGAGGGCCACATCCTGCTGCAGGACCACGGCGACGCGGTGTGGTACCGGAACGTGAAGCTGCGCCGGCTCGCGGATTGACGCGTCCCCTAATGGCTCACGGTCCCCGCCGCCGGTGTGAGCTGCAGCTCGTGCGTCCAGCACGAGCGGTCCTGCGAGTGCAGGTACCAGTAGGCCTCCGCGATCTTCTCCGGATTCATCACGAGCTCCGGGCGCTTCTGCGCGATCGCGAGCGCGCGCGTGCCTGGCGAGTCAATCAGGCCGTCGACGATCACGTTCGCGACGTGGACGCCGTGCTCCGAGTACTCCTCGGTCAGCACCTGCGCGAGCGCGCGCGACATCACGCGCGGGTAGTAGAGCGACTGGCCCGTTAGGCGCTTGCGCCCGCGCAACGCGGCGGGGTTGTTGGTGATGAGGAACGTGCCCGCGCCGCGCGCGCGCATCGCCGGCAGTGCCTCCTTCGCGACGAGGTAGGGGCCGCGGCTCGCGATGTGCTGCGCGGTGTCGAACAGCTCGACCGGGATGTGCTCGAGCAGCTCCTTGCCGGGCGGGAGATCGCGGCCTTCGAGATAGCCCGCGTTGTAGATCACGACGTCGGGCTCGCCCGCCTCGCGGCGGATCGCCGCGAACGCGCTCGCGACCGAGTCGGGCGAGACGAGGTCCAGCTCGAACACGCCGCACTGCGCGCCTTGCGCGCGCACCGCCTCGGCGAGCCCGTGCGCATTCGCCGCGGCGCGCGTCGTCAGCGCCACGAAGTAGCCCTCGCGCGCGAACTTCAGCGCCAGCGCGCCGCCGATGCCGAAGCGCGCGCCGAGCGGCAGCGCGCTCGCGTCGAGCGCACGCCCATGCGCGAGGCGTGTGTTGCGCCCGTCCGCCTGCCACTTCGAGGTGGCGCCCACGATCACCGCCACGCCGCGCCAGTCGCTCATCTGCTCCTCCTGAGATGGGGGACATGCTGTGCCAACCTCGCGCGTTCCACGAGGAGGAACCTGCGTGCCGCAGCTGAAGCGCGTGCTGATCGCCAACCGCGGCGAGATCGCGATTCGCATCGCGAAGGCGGCCTCGGCGCTCGGCATGGAGTCGGTCGCGGTGTATGCGGGGGCGGACGCCGCCTCGCTGCACACGCGGCTCGCGACGCGCGCCGTGGAGCTCCCGAGCGCGGGCGCGGATCCCGTGCGCGCCTATCTCGCGATCGACGCGCTCGTGCGCGTCGCGCGCGAGACCGGCTGCGACTGCGTGCACCCCGGCTACGGCTTTCTCGCCGAGAACGCGCGCTTCGCGGAGGCGTGCGCCGCCGCGGGGCTCGTCTTCGTCGGACCGCGCGCCGAGACGATCGCGCTCTTCGGCGACAAGCTGCGCGCGCGCGGGCTCGCGCAGTCGCTCGCGATTCCGGTCGTCCGCGGGAGCGCGGCGGCCCTAACAAGCGTGGCGCAGGCGGCGAAGCTCGCGGGCGAGATCGGCTTCCCCGTGATGCTGAAGGCGGCGGCGGGCGGCGGTGGGCGCGGGATGCGCGCGGTGCGCAGCGCGGGCGAGCTGGCGGAGGCGTTCGAGCGCGCGCACAGCGAGGCGCTCGCGGCGTTCGGCGACGGCGCGCTGTTCGTCGAGAAGCTCGCGCTGCGGCCGCGCCACATCGAGGTGCAGATTCTCGGCGACGGGCAGGGTGGGCTGGTGCACCTCCACGAGCGCGACTGCTCGGTGCAGCTGCGCAACCAGAAGGTGATCGAGGTGGCGCCCGCGCCGAATCTCGATGCTGCGCTGCGCGAGAAGTTGTTGCGAGACGCGCTGGCGCTCGCGCGCGCTGCGGAGTTCGCGAACGCGGGCACGGTGGAGTTTCTCGTCACGCCCGAGACGGGCGAGCATTTCTTCATCGAGTGCAATCCGCGCATTCAGGTGGAGCACACCGTCAGCGAGCTCGTCACGGGGGTCGATCTCGTCGAGGCGCAGCTCCAGATCGCGTGCGGCGCCTCGCTCGCGCAGCTCGGCCTCGCGAGCCAGGCGGCGATCGGCGCGCCGCGCGGCTTCGCTCTGCAGGCGCGCGTCGTGGCGCAGGGGGCGGGCGTGATGCGCGCCTACAAAGAACCGAGCGGCCCCCACGTGCGCGTCGACGCATGCGGCTACGCGGGCTACGCGCCGCCGCCGCAGTTCGATCCGCTGTTCGCGAAGCTGATCGCCGGCTCGGGCTCGGCGGGCACCTTTGCCGCGGCGGTCGATCGCGCGCTGCGCGCGCTCGCCGAGTTCCACGTCGACGGCATCGCGACGAACCTCGCCTCGCTGCGCGCGATCCTCTCCCACCCCACGTTCCGTGCCGGCGACGCGCGCACCTCGCTGCTGGACGAGGCGCCGGAGTTGTTACGGGCGGAGGCGCCCGCGAGCGCCGCGGTCGCGCTGCTCGCGCAAGAGGGCGCTGGCGCGCGCGCAGCAGGTGCGGCGGCCAGTGCGCCGCGCGCGCGCGCGTCGACGTTGCCGGCGCTCGACGTGGCCGAGGGGCACGCAGCGGTGGAGTGCCCGGTCGCGGGCGCCGTCGTCGAGGTTCGCGTTCGCGCGGGAGAAGCGGTCGCCGCGGGCGATGCGCTGCTCGTGGTGACCGCGATGAAGATGGAGACGCTGATCACGGCGCCGTGCGCCGGCACCGTCGCGAGCGTGCTCGCGCTGAGCGCGGGCGACGCGCTCGATCCAGGGCAGATCGTCGCCACGATCGCGCCCGCAGCCGGCGCGGTGGTGGGGAAGCGCAGCGAGGCGGGCTGGCAGGAGGTGCTCGACCAGGTCGACGCGCTGCGCACGCTCGCGAACGCGCGGCTGGCCCCCGGCTCGCGCGACCCGGGCGTCGTGCGCCAGCGCGCGCGCGGCAAGCTCACCTGCCGCGAGCGCATCGCGCTCGTGCTCGATGCGGGCAGCTTCCGCGAGGTCGGCAGCGTTGCGGGCTTCGCGAGCTACGGCGACGACGGCCAGCCCATCGAGTTCACGCCGGCGAACCAGGTCGGCGGTTACGGCAAGATCGCGGGCCGCACCGCGATCGTGTGCGCGGACGACTTCACGTCGCGCGGCGGCCACGCGGACGGCGCAATCGCGGCGAAGAGCACGCATCTCGATCGCCTGGCGATGGAGCTGCGCGCGCCGTCGCTGCGGCTGCTCGACGGCTCCTCGGGCGGCGGCAGCGTGGCCGCGATGGTCCCGCAGCAGAAGCGCGAGGGAGAGAGCGCCGCCGCGGAGAGCAGCGGCGCGATCAAGGCGGGCCGCCCGCGCGTCGCGGGTGGCGGCGGCTCGTTCCTGCCCGGGCACCTCGGCAGCGACCTCTACGCGCGGCAGCTCGCGACCGTGCCCGTGGTGAACTTGTTGCTCGGGAGCGTGGTCGGGCTCGGCGCGGCGAAGGCCGTGCTCGGGCACTTCTCGGTGATGGTGCGCGGCATCTCGCAGCTGTTCGTCGCAGGCCCGCCGGTCGTGAGCCACGCGGTGGGCTACGAGATCACGAAGGAGGAGCTCGGCGGCTGGCAGATCCACTGCGCGAACGGCGCGGTCGACAACCTCGCGGAGACCGAGGAAGACGCGATCGCGCAGGCGAAGCGCTTTCTCTCCTACCTGCCGAGCAGCGTGTACGAAGCGCCGCCCCTGACGAGCGCGAGCGATCCGGCGGAGCGCCGCGACGAAGAGCTGCTCACGCTCGTGCCGCGCAAGCGCACCACCACGTTCGACATGCGCCGCGCGATCCGGCTGCTCGCCGATCGCGACTCGTTCTTCGAGATCGGATCGCTGTGGGGCACGGACCAGATCACCGGCTTCGTGCGTTTCGGTGGGCGCGTGCTCGGCGTGATCGCGTCCGACTCGCGTCACGTGAACGGCGGCGCGCTCACCGCGCAGGGCTGCGAGAAGCTCACGCGCCACCTCGACCTGTGCGATCTCTTCCACATTCCCGTGCTGAACCTCGTCGACAACCCCGGCTTCGCGGTCGGCAAAGAGCACGAGATCGCGGCGACGATTCGCCGCGGCGGGACCTGGATGGTCGCGTTCGCACAGGTGAGCGTGCCGATCTTCACCGTGCTGATGCGCCGCAGCTTCGGCGTCGCGGGCAACAACCTCGCGACGCCGGTCTCGCGCGCCTGCGTGCGCGTCGCGTGGCCCGCGGCGGACGTGGGCGGCATCCCGCCCGAAGGCGGCATCGAGGCTGCCTACAAGCGCCAGCTCGCCGAAGCCGCGAATCCCGCCGCGCTGCGCGCCGAGATCGAGGCGCGCATCGAGAGCGTGCGCGGCCCGCTCGGCCCGCTCTCGAAGTTCCAGCTCGAAGAGATGATCGACCCGCGCGACACGCGCAGGCTCGTGTGCGAGTGGGCCGAGATCGCCCATCGCGTCGCGAGTGAGCCCGCGAGCCTCCAGCCACGTCAACTCGGATTCCGTCCGTGACACGGCCACTTAGGGTCTGGCACGAAACGGCCGGGAGCGCGAATCCGTGCCAGACCCCAAGTGGCGGTCCCCAACTCAATCCGGAGAAAACTCGATGAGCAGCGTCCCCACGACCAGCCTTCAGCTCTTCTCGAACCTCAGGAAGGACGGCACGCTCGAGCTCTCGCTCGCGGAGTCGCCGGTGCCGGCGCCGAAGGCGGACGAGGTCGTGGTGCGCGTCGAGGCGACGCCGATCAACCCCTCGGACCTCGGCATGCTGCTCGCGGGCGCAGACATGAGCGGTGCGAAGTACGCGGGCACGCCCGCGCGTCCGGTGGTCACGGCGCAGGTGGGCCACGAGATGCTGCGCGCGATGGCGGCGCGGCTGGGTCACCCGATGCCGGTGGGAAACGAGGGCGCTGGCATCGTGATCGCGGCGGGCAGCGCGCCGGAAGCGCAGGCGCTGCTCGGCAAGACCGTCGCGCTGATCGGCGGCGCGATGTACGCGCAGGTCCGCGTCGCGAAGGCGGCACTGTGCCTCGTGATGCCGCCCGGCACGAGCGCGCGCGACGGCGCCTCGTGCTTCGTGAATCCGCTCACCGCGCTCGGCATGGTCGAGACGATGCGCCTCGAGGGACACAAGGCGCTCGTGCACACCGCCGCCGCCTCGAATCTCGGGCAGATGCTCGTGAAGCTGTGCCTCGCCGACGGCGTCGCGCTCGTGAACGTCGTGCGCAAGCCCGAGCAGGAGCAGTTGTTACGGGGACTCGGCGCGAAGTACGTGTGCAACACGAGCGCGCCGAGCTTCCGCGACGACCTCACCAACGCGCTCGCCGAGACCGGCGCCACGATCGCCTTCGACGCGATCGGCGGCGGCAAGCAAGGCAGCGTGATCCTCTCCTGCATGGAGGTCGCGGCGCTGCGCACGGCGAAGGAGTTCAACCGCTACGGCTCGACCGTGCACAAGCAGCTCTACATCTACGGCGGCCTCGATCGCGGCCCGACCGAGCTCGTTCGCAGCTTCGGCATGGCCTGGAGCGTGGGCGGCTGGCTGCTGATGCCGTTCCTGCAGCGCGTCGGCCCGGCGGCCGCACAGGCGCTGCGCGAGCGCGTGGCGCGCGAAGTGAAGACCACGTTCGCGAGCCACTACACGAAGGAGGTGTCGCTCGCGGAAGCGCTCACGCGCGAAGCGATCGGCGTGTACGCGAAGCAGGCGACGGGGGAGAAGGTGCTGATCACGCCACAGAAGGCGTGAGCGGCATCGCTTACGCCGCCCTCGGCAGCTCCCACACCACGCGCACACGACCCTCGTCCACCATCTCCTCGAACACCGCTTCGGCCTCGGCCTCCGAGTCCGCGACGGAGCGCAGGGCCTCGAACAGCTGATGGAGCGTGGTCTCGAGCAGAGACTTCCCGGCGACGATCTGGATACGCATGGCGTCGTGCCTCCCCGCCCCCTTGGAGGCCGTGAGCGAGGCGAGGTAACGGCTCACAGAAAGCGCGCGCGCAGCTCCGGCGTCGGCACCCAGCACTCCTCGCGCTTGCCCCACCAGCCGTAACGGTTGCGAGCGACAACGTCGTACACGGCGTCGCGCAGCGGGCGCGGCACGAAGCGCAGCAGCGCGGCAAGTCTCCACGCGCCGCCCACACGCCCCAACACCTCGAGCGCGGCGCTGCTCTTCACCCAGTGCCGCTCGCCATCGACCAGCACCACGGTGTCCATCGCATCGGGCGGAAGCCCGTGCTTCGCGACGAGCGCGCGCCCCGCCTCCGACTGCAGCGACGCGAAGCGAATCCGCGCCTCGGGGTCGTGCGCGATCACCCACTGCACCGTGCCGTTGCAGAGGTTGCACACGCCGTCGAAGAGCAGGATCGGGCCGTCGAGACTCATCGCGCGAAACCTAACGCCGCGCGCTCACACTCGCGCGCGCAAAGAACTTCTTCCTCGTACTCGACACGCCGCGCTCCTCGCGAAACCCCTCCGCCTCGATCAGCGCGATGAGCTCGCGCACGCGCGCCTCGCCGATCACGTGCGGATGCACCTCGAGCACGAGCTTGCGCACACCCGTCCAGTCGATCGCCGGCAACAGCTCGCTCTCGCCCCCCTCGATGTCGATCACGAGACACGTCGGCCGCACGCGCCGCAGCTCCTCGTTCACCGCGAGCCGCGGCACGCGCACCGCGCGAGCCTCGCCGCTTCGCTCGCGCAGCGACGACGACACGAACTCGCGCTCCACGAACAGCTCCGCTTCCCCCGCCTCCCGCGCGAGCACGCCATGCACGAGCGCCGGCGACACGCCATTCGCCGCGAACGTCTCCCGAATCCGCGGCAACAGCGCCGGATTCGCCTCGTAACAAGTCACGCGCTCACTCCCGACGCGCAAAGCGCACAGCGTCGAAACGAAGCCAACCCCCGCGCCGACCTCCATCACCACGTCATCCGCATCCAGCCGCAACAACACACAGCGCGCTTCCCCGCGCTCGTACCGCTCCGCATAGACCTCCCGCCGATGCGCCGCCGACGCATCCGCCGGCACCTCGAGCCACACCCCATGCAGCCGCACACGCGACGGCCTCCTGACGAGCCGCCACCAAAACCGCGGATGACGCCCGACCGAATCGAGCCACCACCAAAGCCGCGCGCTGAGTCTCCGCACCATCACGCACACAACATGGCCCACGAAACGCCCAGTTCCGCGCACGCAAACCACGCCGCGAAAAGCGCGCAGCGTCGCGGGAGGCGCGCCTCAACGGCGCGCCGATCCGCGCCGCTCTCCACCCCCACACGCGCCGAGCAAACGCACGGCAAGGAGCCGCGCGGGGAGGCGGGGGTCGCGGAGCGAGTGCCCGGGCGTGGGCGCGCTCACGGCAATCGGCATCGCACCAGAACCCTCGGTCAGCGCACGGCTTCGCCCAGACGCGCCCACGCGGTCGAGCGCAGCCGAGCCCCCGCCGGACCGCGCGGCGGCGCTACGAACGGGCGCGCCGGCACCCAAGCACCCACGAAGGGCGCGCTCGAGCGAAGCGAGAGCCGCGCACCCAAGCAGCGAACGGGCGCGCGAAGCGCCGCCCGATGCAGCACCTACGCCAGCGCCGCCTCCGCCTTCCGCGCCGGCGCCTGCGCCGATCGCGACACGATGCCCGTCGCCTCGTCCAGCCCCGCGAGCATCCGCCCGTACAGCCGAATCTTCAGCGACTCCAGCACGATGAACCCGAACAGCGCGCAGATCGACTTCGAGACCGCGCCGGCGAGGCCGACCAGCTCGAGCATCGCGTCGCCGCCGTCCTTCGCGAGCACCAGCACCACGAGCCCTAACAACGTCCCGATGAACCCGATCGGCGGCAGGATGTTCGAGTACAGCGTCACCGGCTTGGCGTAGTTCGCCTCGTATTCGTTCGACACGTACTGCCGCGAGGCGTCGATCAAGAACGCCATGGGCATCTTCTCGGGATTGTCCTTCTGCGACGCCCGCAGCACGCGCAGCACCTGAATCGCGATCGGCTCGTTCACGCCGGGCGTCTCGCGCTCGAGGGCCTTCTGGATCTCGCCCGCCGAGACCTTGCGCGTCACGGCGAAGCCGCGCATGCAGGCGCGCAGCCCCCACCAGAACGGGAACCAAACGGCGATCAGCGCCATGACGGTGACGATCAGCGCCGCGATCGAGCCGGCGTTCCAGGTTGCTTCGGGGGCCATGGGGGTCACTCCTCATCTCGTGGCATCGAGGCCAGCTTTGTTTCTCCGCTCGCCGTTGGCGCGCTGCGCGCTTCGCTTGCGGTTCGATCTCCGCTCGACTTCGCCGCGCTGGGCGCGGCGAAGCGCCGCTCGCTCACTCTTCCGGCATGTCCGCGTTGAGGCGCTCGTTCGGGTCGTCGTCGCGCCAATACTCTTCCTCGACGAGCTCGAGCGCCTTGGTCAGGTTCACGCGGCGGCCGGCCGGGTAGTCGACCATCAGGTTTCCGCGCCCGCGGTAGCGGAGCTTCACGTCGTCGATCAGCGCCTCCGCACGGTGCGGGGAGTCGAGCTTCGCGAGCACCTCGATCGCATTGAAGCGAATGCTCGCGTCGAGGCCGGCGAGCTCGGGGTGGTGGCTCGTCCAGTCCTTCGCGAGCAGCTTCTCGACGTGGTCGTCCATGTAGCCGTAGAAGAACGACTTGAAGACCACGATGCCGTCGTCGTCATCGCGCCGGACCATCGAGTCGAGCGTGCGCAGGTGGCGCACGATGTCGTCGCGCGTGCGCTGCATCTCGCGGTGCTTCTCCGCGAGCGTCTCGCCGCCGAGCGGCTTGTGCACGCGCGCGAGCTCGATGTCCTCGAGCGGCACGGGCTCGTAGCTGGCGCAGCCGGCGAGGGCGCCCGCGAACGCGAGCGCGAGGAAATGTCGCGTGCTCGTCATGCGCCTACTCCTCGTACGCCGCTTCGGTCACGTCGACGTCGGCGTGCTCGTGGTACATGCGTCGCAAGAGCGCGTGGATCGGGTGATCGCGGCGCGTGCGCAGGTCGCCCGAGAGTCCGTCGGTCTCGAGCGTGGACTTGTAGAGCGGCAGCGTGCGGCGGCGCGCTTCGATCTGCGTGTCGAGCCGCTCGAGCAGCGCGCTCGTCTCCATGATCTCGCGATTCAGCTGCGCGAGCTGAGCGGCGTCGAGCTTCTCGCCCGAGCCGACCTTGCCCACGACTTCGCCATCGTCGCCCATCGACGCCGGGGGCGCGGTTTGCGAGCCGCCCGCGAGCTGCGACTGCAGGCCCATGAGCCGCGACTTCACCTCGTCGCGCTGCACCTTGAGCTTCGCGAGGCCGGCCTCCAGCTCGTCGATGCCTTTGCCCTCGGCGTAGCCGAGGTACACGAGCACGAGGCTGTCGGAGAACGCGCCGACGAGCGTCTTCAAGCGCGTGCTCTCCGGCTCGTTGCTGCCGATCCAGCGCGCGAGCGCGCGCGAGCGCACCGCGCCTTCCGCCGCGGGGCGCACGAGGCTCAGGTACTCGCTCTCGCGGCCCTGCCGCTGCAGCGCTGCGGTGATGCCCGGCCAGATCTGCCGATCGAAGGGGAAGATCTTCAACGCCGCGCGGTACTGGCGGATCGCGAGGTCGACCTCCTCGATCGTCGGGCGCTTCGCGTACACGAGGTAGGAGTCGCCGACGCCGCGCGCGGCTTCGTGCGCGGCGAAGTACGCCGAGTCCGGCACGCCTTCCTTGCCCTCGTTCGTGGCGTAGTAGAGGAACAGCTGCAGGTAGCGCGTGTAGAGGCGCGCGGCGTTGCGCGCGTGCTCGTCGGCCTTGTGCGGCAGCTCCTGGCTCTTCGCGAGGTAGTAGTCGGCGATGTTGAGCGACGACTCCTGGATCTCTTCCCAGAGCGTGCGCATCGCGAGCACGTACTCGGGCTTCTGCGTGTAGCCGAGCTCGCCCCAGCCCTCGCTGCCCGCCTCGGCCATGCGGTTGTAGACGTCGATCGCGTCTTCGATGGTGAACGTGGTGTTGATCTCGGGGTCGACGCCGAGGCGCTGCTTCGCGGCGTAGATCTCGCCGAGCAGGCGCAGCGTGCGCGTGTGCACCGCCGCCTCGCCCTGCACCGTGTCGGCGCGGTCGAGCGCGACCTGATAGCTCGCGCTCGCGACCTGCAGCGCCTTCACGGTGGCGTCGCCGAGGCCCTCGCTCGCGAGCTTGCCGCGCGCGGTGTCGTGGTGCTTCGCGGCTTCGAACAGCGCGAGCGTGAAGGTGAGCGAGCCGGCGTCGCTCTCGGCGCCGTCGAGGCGATCGAGAATGCGGCTCAGGTACTCCTTCGACGATGCGCTCGCCGGGATCACGTCGGGGTGACCGCCGACGCGGCCGTCCGCCAGCATGCGGATCACCGAGCCGAGCGGGTCGAGGCCGCTGTCGATGCCGAGCTCCTGGCTGCGTAACAAGATCAGGCGCGCGACGTTCTCGTAGAGATACGGGAGCGACGCAGCGAAGCCCGCGGCCGGCGAGTCGTGCAGCGAGAGCGCCTGCATCGTCTGATACGGCTCTTCGAGCGGCACCACGACCTTCTGCCAGAGGTCGAGCACGTAGCCGACGAAGTCGTGCTCGCGCCCGAGCTCGAGCGCCTCGTGCGCGTGGATGTAGTGATACCAGTAGTGATTCTCGCTGCGGCCGAGCTGCTCGCTGAGCTCGTCGATCGCGTCGACGCTCTTCTCGAGCTGGTCGGCATCGGCGTTCGCGAGATAGAGCAGCAGGTAGCCGATCGCCTGGCGGCGGATGCGCAGCTCGTCGTCGGGGCCCTGCTCGTCGCTGGCCGCGACCGACTCGAACTGCTCGGTGATGTACCGGTCGAGCGGCACGCCGGCTTCCTTGCCGTACTGCTCGATCCGCGCCTTCAGCGCCGCAGAGTCCGCCGACGAGTACACGTAGGCGTAATCGAGGTAGCCGTCCCACGCGTTGCCTTCTGCGCTGGCGATCTGCGCGAACGAGAGCGCGGCAAGAGCCGCGCCAACGACGGCGATGCGGACACGTCCTAACAACATGCTCAACCCCCTAAGCATTCGAGTGCGAGGCGAAGCTAGACGCAGCGGTCGACCGCGGGCCGGTTCGGCGCGCGCTCGATCCACATCAGGAATGCGTTGAGATTCTTCGTCTCCACGAAGCGGTATCGGCCGGCGGCGCTCGAACATTCAGTGCGTCCTCGCACCGCGCCGAGCACCGCCATCTTGCGCTCGTCCTCCTCGCGGTCCGTGGCGCACGCAGCCAGCGAGCCGAGGGGCACCGCAGCGAGGTTCTCGCCCTGCGCGCCGCCCGTGCTGCGCTGCGGCAGCGCGCGCTCGGTGCGGCCCACGGCCTGGGGCGTCACGTCGGCGGCGGAGGCGCTCGGCGTCCCCGCGTTGAAGCCGAGGCTCTGCGGGCGGCTCGACGCCGTGGGCGCGCTCGTGGGGCGCTTCACGGCGTTGCGCGTCGCGAGCGCGGGCGCCACCGCGCTCTCGTCGAACGCGGCGGGGGGCGCCGCGCTGGCGGCCGCGGCGAACGCGACCGGGCGATTCGAGGGCGTGTTGTTGCGTGCGACCACGTTCGTGCGCACCGCGCGTGAGGCGACCGCGGCGGGAGCGCCCGTGGGCGCGGGGTCGCCGATCGGCGCGAAGTCCGCGAGCGCGGGCAGGGCGGGGCGGTTCGCGGCCGGCGCGTTCTTCGCGACGCGCGTGGTCTGCGGCAGCGGCGCGGGCTCCTCGGACGGAACCGCGGGCACGGGCGAGAGCGGGTCGATGCTCACCACCTTCGGCGGCTGCTTCACCGGCTCGCGCGCGACGCGCACCGGAGCGGGCGTCGGCACGAACTCCCTGGGCGGCTCAGCGGGCGCGGGCATTGCAGGCATCGGCGGCGGAGGCGGCGGCTGCTTCTTCACCACCTTCACCGGCTCGGGCTCCGGCTCTGGCATGACCTGCTCGGGCTCCGGCAGCGGCACGGGCTCTTCCTGCGCGATCACCTCGGGCTCCGGCTCGGGTTCGGGCACCACCGGTTCCGGCTCGGGCTCCGGCAGCAGCTCTTCCTCCTCGAGCTTCGGCATCGCCATCACGATCTGCGTCTCGCCGCTGTCGGGCGGGCGCGCGAAGAACGGCGAGAGCACGAACGCGAGCGCGAGCGCCGCGACGAGCCCGCCGCCACCAGCTAGGGCGAGGCGCGCCGCGATGCGGCCGGCGCCCGCCTTGCGCAGCTCCTCGAGGCCGCCGGCGAGGTCGCCGCGCGCCGTTAGCGCGCGCGCGTAAGGGCTCGGCGTGAACGCGGGTGCGAGCGTGATCTTCGCGGCGCCGTGGCCGTAGGTGTGGCGGAGGCGGTGGCCCATCGCGCGCCTACTGCGCCGGGCCGCCCGCGAGCGGCGTCACCGTGACGCGACGGCGCTGCGGCCATGCCTCCTCGATTGCGCTCACCGCCGTGAGCAAGTCTTGGCTGCGCGAATCGGCATCGGGCGCGAGCACGGGGCGCGCGCCGCCGCGCTTCGCGAGCTCGCCAAGCTTCGCGCGCAGCGTGCTCTCGGAGATGCGCGCCGTCGACGCGGGATCGCTCGGATGCATCAGCTCGAACGGGCTCGCTGTGCCGTCGCCCGTCGGATGTACGCGCAGCTGCCAGGCGATGCTCGCGGACGAGGGCATGCCCTCGGCCTCGGTGTTGATCTTCGGAACCACGATCTCGCCGAGCTCGACGGCGAGCTCCTTCCCAGATTGGAACTGGGTCATCGCGATCAGCAGCAGGAACGCCAGATCGACGAAGGAGAAGAGCCACACCGGAGCGCCGTGTACGGATTGATCGCTGGCAGCCATGGCGCATAACAGCGGAAATCCGCGCGCCGACATGAGTGACGGCTCTCACAAAGGCGGCGTTCGGTCGAAGCGAAGAGCACGTGTTGCTGGAGGGCTCGAATGCGTCGTCGACTCGCCACTTTTGCGGGCGCTTTGCTAGCGGCCGCGAGCCTCGCGCCCGCCGCGCATGCAGCGGAGTTCTACGCCGGAGGCACCTTCCTGCAGTCGCTCGGCCGCGACAACTCGACCGGCGAGATCATCGCGAACCAGCGCCGCGTCGTCGGGAGCGATGGCGACTCCTCGCTCGGATACGGCGTGACGATCGGCTTCGGCTTCGAGTTCGAAGAAGTGCTCCCGCAGAAGTGGGACTCGTGGGGCACCGCGTTCCGAGTCGAGAGCGAGTTCATCTACGGACGGCAGTGGGACTTCGTCAGCGACACGCGTGACACCGCCACCGGCGCGTCCACTCCGGTTCCGCCGGTCCAGGTCGGCGAGCTCGATCTCGACCTGCGCGCGCACGAGTTCGTGCTCTCGGCGCGCTACGCGTTCCACCAGAAGCCGCTCGCGGAGATGGAGTTTCCGTGGCCCGACTCGTGGCCGCGCTGGCTCGGCGGCGACGGCGAGAAGGACGCCCCGAAGCGCGCGAAGCCGCAGAAGCCGAAGAAGAAGCGGAAGTGGCTGCCGAGCTGGCTCGGCGGACGCCGGGGGCCGTAGGTCGCGGCCGCAAGCCGGGGGGCTGGCCGCGCGTTGCGATTCTCGGACCGAGCACGCGGCTACGTTGCGGGCATGATCCGCTCGCGTGCGCTGCGCATCGGTCTCACGGCGCTGTTGTTAGGCGCGCCGCAGCTCGGGCGCGCGCAGGACGAGGAGCCCGCGCGCGTGCGCTCCATCGAGGTGGACCGCGGGCCGCGCGGCGATCACGTACTCGTACAGGTGGACGGCGCGGTGGCGCCGCGGCTCGTGGTCGAAGCACCCGGTCGCGTCGTGCTCGAGCTGCCCGGCGCCGTGCTCGGGCCGCGAGCGGCGCGTGCGCTGCCTCCCGCCGCGGGCACCGCGATTCGCGGTGTGAGCGCGAGCGAGGAATCGGGCGCAGTCACGGTTCGGATCGAGCGCGCGCCCGGCGCCGCCGCGCAGCTCTCCCGCCAAGGCCCGCTGATTTCGATCGAGTTCGCACGGCTCGCGCGAGAGGAATCGCGCGTGACGCTGCGCCTCCGGGGCGCGCCGCTCGCGCAGCTCGTGAACGAGGTACAGCGCATCACGGGCGAGACGTTCATCTACGACGACCGCCTCCAGGGCACGGCGACCGTCATCGTCACGGCGCCCGTCACGAAGAGTGAAGCGCTCGAGATTCTGCACGCGACGCTCGAGGGCAAAGGCTTCGCGGCGGTGCCTGCGGCTCAGGGCGAGTGGCTCGTGCTGCCGCTCGACGACGCGCGCAGCCGTGCGCCGCGCGCAGGTCGCACGCTCTCGCGCGACCGCGCGCGCCTCGTCACGGCGCTCGTGCACTTCCGCGACGCCACCGCGGAGCAGATCGTGAACGCGATGCAGACGTTCTCCGGCGCGACGGTCACGGCGGTCGCGCACGCGCCGACCAACGGCGTCGTCCTGATCGGGCCCGAGTCCGCAGTGCAGCGCTGGCACGCGCTCGCGCGCGCCCTCGACGAGACGTCGCGGCGCGAGCTGGCCGTGCTTCGCCCGCGCTGGCGCAGTGCCGCGGAGCTGCAGGCGCTGCTCGCGGACTCACTCGTCGACCCGTTCACCGGCCGCGCGCGCGCCGAGCTCTTTCTCGACGAGCGCACCAACGCGCTGATCGCGCGCGCGGAGCCCGAGGCGCTCGCCGCGCTGCGCGCGCGCATCGACGAGCTCGATGTCGCACCCGAAATCGATGGCGACGTCGCGGTGTTTCGCATGCGCTTCGCGGACCCCGAGAAGGTCGCGACGCTGCTCACGGGAATCGCGAGCGGCGGCTCCGCTGCGGGCGCGCCGGGCCGCGCTCCCGCGCTTCAGCTCGGCCGCGCCGCCGTCGTGGCCGACGCGCCGAGCCGATCGCTGCTCGTGAGCGGAGGCGCCGAGGCGCAGCGCGAGGTGCGGCGCTTGCTCGAGCAGCTCGACGTCTCACCGCCGACGATCTCCGTGCGCGCGCACATCTCCGAAGTGACGACGACGGGCGACCTCGCGCTCGGGGTCGACGCATTCCTCCCCTCCACCGATCCGTCGAACCCGAGGCGCACGGTCTTCGGTGTCGGCATCGGTGATCCCTTCGGCCTCGCGCCGCCTGGTGGAGTCGACCCGACGTTCTTCGGTGGATATCGGCGTCGCAGCCTGTTCACGATCCCGGTCACGACTCCGGACGGGCGGGTCGTCAACGTCAACGTGCGCGAAGCCGCGCAGATTCGCGCGCGGGCGGGCGAGGTGCGCGTGCGCTCGCTGATGCAGCCGCAGCTGCTCACGACGAGCGGCGAAGAGCACGAGCTCTCGGCGGGCTTCAACGTGCCGATTCCGACTGCGGCAAGCGACTCCGCCGGGGGAAGCACGGACGATCCGTTGACGACTCGCGTGAACATCGAGCGCCAAGACGTGGGCGTGCGCCTGCGCCTCAAGCCCGTTGCGGGCCAAGCGGGCGACGTTCTCATCGCCGTCGAGCTGGAGGTCACGGGCGTCGCGCCGAGCCTCGGGAATGCGGCCGTCGGGCCCACGCTCGTGAAGCGCACGCTGCAGGCGCACACACGCGTGGACGATGGCGGCATGGCGGTGCTCGGCATGCTGCTTCAGCGCGGCGGCTCCGAGATCGCGACGGGGCCGCCGTATCTGATGGACACGCCGGTGCTCGGGCATTTGCTCACTCAGCGGCAGTCGCAGGAGAGCGAGCGCCGCATCGTGATGGCGCTCGAAGCGCGAATCGAGCGCAGCGCCGACGAGCGCCTCGCGGACTCGATCCGCATGCGCACGGCTCACGAGCGTGCACTCGCTCGCCACGGCGCGCTGCGCGGGAAACGCGCGACGTGGGCGCTGCTCGTCGCGACGCGCACGCGCGAGGCGGACGCGCAGGCGCTCGCCGCAGAGGTCGGCGACATCGCCGGCACGCGAGCGCGCGTCGTCGCCTGGACGTGGGACGGCGCGCAGCGCTTTGATGTCGTCGTCGCGGGCTTTCCACATGCGATCGACGCGATCGACGCGTTGCCCGAGATCGAGCAGCGTGGTTGGTCGCCCGAGCTGATCGCACCGCTGCCGCAGTGACTTCGCTCGGCTGCTACCGCACTTAACTTCGCTCGGCTGCTACCGCACTTAACTTCGCTCGCCTGCGGCTCGCTGCGCGCTTCGCTTGCGCTCAGATGCGCGCGGGCGTTGCGTGCGAATGCGTCGGGGCCGAGCTCGCGCGCGGGGCGAGGCGTCCGCCCAGTTGTCCGTCGTCGCGCACCCAGAGCGAGCTCGCGCCGAGCGCGTCGAGCCAGGCGCCGCCGCGTTCGCCGCGCAGCATCGCGCTCGTCGTGAGCGTGCCGGCGACGAGGCACGCAGGCGCCGCAGTCGTTACGGACGCGAGCCCGCGCGTGGGCCAGCCGGTGCGCGGATCGAGGACGTGCCCGTAGCGCGTGCCGTTCGCGACGATGCAGCGCTCGTAGTCGCCGCTCGTCGCGAGGCCGCCGCCGCTCAGCGCGACGAACGCGAGGGCGCGCTCGGGTGCGCGCGGATCGCGCACTCCGATGCGCCACGGCACACCGCTCGGATGCGGCCCGATCACGGCGAGGTCACCGCCGAGATCGACGAGCCCGTGGCGAGCGCCGAGCTCGCGGCACTTCGCAGCCGCGAGGTCCGCCGCGTACTCCTTCACGTAGCCGCCGAAGTCGATCTCCATGCCCGCGCGCGGGAGCACGATGCGCGGCGCATGCCATACGACCTGATCCCAGCCGATCAGCGGAAGCAGCGCGTCGATCTCGCGCTGCTCGGGCACGCGCCCCGACTTGAAGTTCCACGCGCGCCGCAGGATCCCCGACGTCACGTCGAAGCGGCCCTCGCTCTCGCGCCACGCCGTCGCCGCATAGTCGAGCAGGCGCGCCGTTTCGCCATCGACCTCGACGCCGCGCGCATCGCCCGCGCTGCGATTGATGCGCGAAGCCAAGCTGTCCTCGCGATAGCGCGAGTACTTCGCCTCGAGCCGCACCACTTCCGCCTGCGCCGCCGCCGCGATCGCGTCCGCGCGCTCGTCGCCGTAGATGCGAATCTCGCACGGGCTGCCCATCGCTTTGAACGAGAAGACGCGCATCCGATCACCGGATCACGAAGCGAAGAGGAGTCGAGGAGCGAAGCGGCACCTCACGACAAAAGCAGCTGATTCCTGACGACGAAACGCGGGCTCGCTGGATACCGCAAGCCGCGAGCGCCCAAGCCGGGACGTGCGCGGTGCGTGCCGCGGCGCGCAGCGAGGCGGAGTCTTCGGAGCCGAGCGAAGCACGAGGAGAAACGCGGCGCCTCGAATACACCTGACCTAGAACCCGGTCCGCAAAGTCACGAGAAGAACGTCGAAGTCGACCAGCCCCGGGTTCTCGGTGCCCACGCCGCCGAGTCGGAAGTTGCCGCCGCTCTGATAGTGCTCGTACTGCACGCCGAGCGTCGCATTCGCAACCTTGAGCAGATCGCCGAGACGCAGATCCGCTCGCAGCTTGTACGAGATCGCGCCGTAGGGAGAGAGCCGGTAGTCGCTCGATGCGTTCTCGCTCGGCAGCAAGCCCGCGGCGAAATAGGGCGCATAGAAGTCGGCGGCGCTTTGCGTGTAGTAACGGACCGACGGCGCGACGGTGACCAGGCCGAACACGTCCTGATACCACCCGAGCTCGAGGGTGTTGCCGACGACTCCAAAGGTGTCCCACGCCAGCTGGTAGTCGGCGTGGAGCGAGCCGCGCGCGCGCTCGAAGTGGCGCCGGTAGCGCGTGAGCCACGAGAGCTGCGTGCGCGTGCCGGGGCGGTGGTCGGCGAGGTTCGTGCCGCTCGCGTGCACGAGCTTGTACGGGTCGCTGAGGAAGCCGTCGGCGTACTGCAGCGTGAGCGAAGTCTGCGCGACGGACGCGCGGTCGATCACCTGCGAGAGGCCGAGCGAGAACGTGCCGGTCTTCTTGGTGCGCTTCCTCGGGTTCGGATCGAACGAGGTCGCGGTCGGATCGATGTCATCCGTCGAGAAGCCGATGCCCCACGAGAAGGTGGTGAGCTTTTCGTTGAAGTCCTTCTCGCGGCCGAAGCTGAAGTTGATCGACGAGTAGTCGTCCTCGAACGAAGTGCCGCCGGCGAGCGTCGTGCGCGACTTCTCGCCGATGAACTTCACCGAACCGAGGATGTCGGTGCGCGTGTCCTGAATGCTCGCGCCGGTCATCACGACGACCGGATCGCCCGCGAGGTTCGGCTCGATGAACCACGGCGAGGCGCCCGTCATCTTCTCGTACATCACGTCGAGGCCGAGCGAGATGTGCGAGCCGATCGGCACGGCGAGCTTCGCTTGGTGCGTGTCGATGTCGTAGCGGTCGCGGCTGCCGGCGCTGATCTTGCTCGCCCCGATGCGGCCCTCCGAGTACATCGAGTAGCCGTAGTCGAGCTCCCAGCCGTTGTCGGTCTGGGCACCCGCGAGCCCCGGCAGCAGCGCGAGCGCGCTGCTCGTGAGCGCCGCCAGCGTGCCGAGCGCGCGCCGCTCTTCAGCGCGCCTCACCGTGCGGGCACGTCGCTTCGTCCTCTCGCGCATCGCGTTCCCCTCCGCTCGCGCTCAGTTGCAGCCGCAGCCGCCGCCACCCACGCCGCCGCCGGGCATCGCGGCCTCCTTGGCGAAGTAGGTGTGGTTCTCTTGCGTCGCGGTCACGTCGTCCACTTCCCACGCCATGTCGGGCCGCGCGAGGAGATTTCGCTCCCACGGGTCGACGTGCGTGCACGCGCTCGCGAGCATCGCGAGGATCCCTAACAACACGAGCTTGCCGTGCATGTTAAGCTCTTCTTCTTGTCGAGGAGTTTCTGGACGTGCTTGCGGATCTCGTCCATGTCTCCGTTGCGGTAGCCGCGGTGCACGAGCCGGACGACGCCCGTCTCGTCGATCAGGTACGTCGTCGGCATCGTCTCGAGGCCGAAGCGCTTCGGGAGCATCCCCGTCGGGTCGCTCGCGTTCAGGTAAGAGACCGGGCGCTTGGCGAGCGCCTTGCGCGCGTCCTCGAGCTTCTTGTCCACGTTCACGCCGAGCACGACGAAGCGGTCGGCGGGGAACTCCTTCGAGATCTTCTCGAGCTGCGGCATCGCGGCCTGGCACGGCGTGCACCACGAGGCCCAGAAGTCGACGAGGACGACCTTGCCGCGCATTGCGTGGAGCGCGACCTCGGCGTCGCCGACGACGCTGCGCGCTTCGAAGTCGGGCGCGCGATCTCCTTCCTCGAGCGCGAGCGATGCGCTCACGCGGCCCGGCCGCCAGATCGGCCACTATCGCCCGAGCGGCGACGTCGAGACGAACGCGTCGCGCATCAGCAACAACGTGCAGCTGCTCGCCGAGTCGATCGTGCTCAACTACATGGCGCTGCACGACGACGTGGGCCGCTTCGCATCGGCTCTGCCGATGCATGGGCTGGGGACCGGGGCGCAGTTGGATGCCCTGATTGGCTTCGCGCCGATTCGTCCCACGCCGCCGTAGGCGGCGTAGGACGAATCGATCTTTCCTGGTTGACTTCGCATCGGCCTCGAAGACTCGGCCGCTGCTGCGCGCTTCGCTTGCGGCCTCGGCCGACCTGCTCGAGCGTTGGCTCGACTTCGAGGTCGCTCCTGCGTGGCCTCGGCGCGTCGATGCACTCGGGCGTGCGGTGCTTGTTATTGGATTCGGGGCAGCACCTTGTCGGTGAAGAGCTGGAAGGTGCGCTCGCTGAGTGGGGCGAGCATCAGGTAGTCGAGGAACATCTCGCTCTGTAGCCGTTGCAGCTGGTCGACGACTTTGTCGGGGCTGCCGTGGACGATGACGTCGTTCAGGTAGTGCTCGGTGGGATCGAGCTCGGCGCCGTCGCTGCGGAAGGCGTTCATCGTCTTCGCCTTGACGTAGGAGCCCGTGGTCCAGGCGGCTCCGCGGCGTGCGACGGCTTCGGCTTCCGCGTCGCTGTCGGCGATCGCGACGAGGCGCGCCATCGGGAGATCGCGCCCCGCGATCGAGAAGCCGCTGGCTTCGAGCTTCTCGCGGTAGAGCTCTCGCTTGCGCGCGATCTGCCCGTGCGTCGAGTGCGGATCCATCAGGATCGAGAGCCCGCGGCTCGCGGCCCAGAGGATCGGATCCGCCGAAGTCGCGCCGATCCACGCGGGCAGCGGCTGCTGCAGCGGCTTCGGCAGCACCTCGAGGTTCGCGAACTGGTGGTACTTCCCTGAGAACGTGAGCCGCTCGCTCTTCCACGCCGCGAGCACGACCTCGACGGCCTCGCGAAAGCGCGGGCCGCTCTCTTCCGTCGCGACGCCGAAGTTCGCGAACTCCGTCGCGTCGAAGCCGCGCCCCGCGCCCCAATTCACGCGCCCACCCGAGAGCACGTCGAGCAGCGCGACTTCCTCCGCGATGCGCAGCGGGTGATAGAGCGCCGCGAGCGTGACCGCGGTGCCGATGCGCAGCCGCTGCGTGCGCGCCGCGATGTGCGTCGCCATCACGTGCACCGAGGGGCACACGCTGTACCCCGTGAAGTGGTGCTCCGCGAGCCAGATCGCGTCGTACCCGCCGCGCTCCATGACATCCACGCGCGCCAGCGCCCGCTGATACACCGCCGGCAGCGGCACCTTCCGATCCGGCCAAGAAAAGAACTGCAAAACCCCGACCTTCATGCCGCGATCATGCCCCATCTAGAGATAGGGCGAGAGCGCCCCGCGCATGCGCCTTCAAGCGCCGCGCCCCGAACTCTTGGAGCAATCTGCAGACCTCGGTGCATTGACGTACGGCCGCGATGGCAGAGCGACCTCGAAGTCGAACGCTCCTCCCAAGCGTGTCGGCCGAGGCCGCAAGCGAAGCGCGCAGCAAAGCGCGAAGTCTTCGGAGCGCTTTGCGACGCAAACAAGACAAAAGCGCACGGCTCGAAATCCCGGAGAAGCGGTTACCTTCGCTCGCCTCCCCGCGCCGGGGTGGCGGAACTGGCAGACGCAGAGGTCTTAGAAGCCTCTGTCCATTGGACGTGCAGGTTCGAGTCCTGTCCCCGGCACCAGCAATCTCTCGAGAGGATCCATGAGCGTCTCCGTCTCCGCGGTCGAATCCAGCCCCGTCGTGCGCATCCTGACCGTCGAGGTCGACGCCGAGCGCGTGCGCAAGGCCTTCAACGACGCGTATCGCGACCTCGGGCGCAGCGTCACGGTGAAGGGCTTCCGCCCGGGCAAGGCGCCGCGCGGGGTGCTCGAGAGCCTGTACGGCGCGTCGCTGCGCGAAGAGATCGAGCGCACGCTCGTGAATCAGACGTTCCCGGAGGCGATTGCGCAGGCGGGCGTCGCGCCGATCGCCGAGCCGGAGATCGAGACGGAGCCGCCCGCGCAGGATCGCGCGTTCAAGTACACCGCCACGATCGAGGTGCTGCCGAAGATCGAGCTGCCGGAGTGGCGCGGGCTCCCGGGCACGAAGCCGCGCGTGGAGGTGCAGGACGCGGAGGTGGAGCAAGAGCTCGAGGCGCTGCGCAATCGGCGTGCGCCGCTGGCGGACGTCGACGGCCCCGCGGATACGGGCCACACGCTCACGCTCGATTATCAGGGAACGATCGACGGCGTCGCGTTCGAGGGCGGCAGCGCCGAGAACTCGTTCATCGAGATCGGCTCCGGCGGCTACATCCCGGGCTTCGAGGACCAGCTGAAGGGCGCGCGCGCCGGCGACGCGCGCGAGCTGCGCGTGACCTTCCCCGCCGACTACGGCGCGAAGGAGCTCGCCGGCAAGAGCGCCGTGTTCGCGGCGCAGGTGAAGAAGGTCCAGAAGCGCGAGACGCCGGCGCTCACGGACGAGTTCGCGAAGTCGCTCGGCGACGAGGGCGTGACCACGGTGGATGCGCTGCGCGCGCGCGTGCGCAGCGACCTCGAGACGCGCAAGGAGCGCAGCGCGAAGGAAGAGCTGCGGCGCAGCGTGATGGAGGCGCTCGTCGCGCGCGCCTCGTTCGACGTGCCGCCGGGCCTCGTGACGCGCCGCGTCTCGCAGCGCCTCGAGATGGCGTATCAGCAGCTCGGGCAATTCATGCCGCACGAGGAGCTGCACCAGCGCATGGATCAGTGGCGCGAGGAGTGGCGGCCCGAGGCGGAGAAGGAGGTGCGCGAGAGCCTCTTGCTCGAAGCCATCGCCGACGCCGAGAAGATCGAGATCGCGGACGCGCAGCTCGACGAGCGCATCGCGCAGATGGCGCGCGATCAGGGCCTCGCTGCCGATCGCCTGCGCAAGCAGTACGACGAGCGCGACATGCTGGAGAACCTGCGCGGGCGACTGCGCATCGATGCCGCGCTTGACCGAGTGCTCTCGCTGGCTACTGTGGCCTAGCCGCTCGCTTAGCGCGCAAATTGCGCGCGAAAGCCGCGCAGCGGGGCCGAACGGGGGTGATCGGTCGCGCGGTTCCTAACAAGTCTCGCTCGCGCGTGAAGCCGGGCGCATTCGAGAGCCGGAGCCGCGACGCGCATGCCGCTGATCCCCATGGTCGTCGAGCAAGATCACCGCGGTGAGCGCTCGTACGACATCTACTCGCGGCTGCTGCGCGACCGCATCATCTTCCTGAGCGGCCAGATTCACGACGAGTACGCGAACCTGATCATCGCGCAGCTGCTGTTCCTCGAAGCCGAGGATCCGAGCGCGGACATCCACCTCTACGTGAATTCGCCCGGCGGCGCGATCAGCGCGGGTCTCGCGATCTACGACACGATGCAATACATCCGCCCCGACGTGTCGACGTTCTGCGTGGGGCAGGCGGCGTCGATGGCGGCGGTGCTGCTCGCAGCCGGCGCGAATGGCAAGCGCAGCGCGCTGCCGAACTCGCGCGTGATGATTCACCAGCCGTGGGGCGGCGCGCGCGGTCAGGCCTCGGACATCAACATCCAGGCCAAAGAGATCCTCAAGCTGCGCGATCGCCTGAACGAAGTGCTCTCGAGCCACACGGGACAGGCGGTGGAGCAGATCGCCCGCGATACCGAGCGCGACTACTATATGAATGGAGACGAGGCCCGGACGTACGGGATCGTCGACCAAGTAGCGGCACATCGGCCGCGGCCCGTGGCCGCGACCCCTGCGCAGCGCGGCATTCGGGGGGCGGCGAAGACGTGAAGAAGCGGGACGACAACGCGAACCTGTCGTGCTCCTTCTGCGGAAAGAGCCAGCGCGAAGTCCGCAAGCTGATCGCCGGCCCCACCGTCTACATCTGCGACGAGTGCATCGAGCTGTGCAACGACATCATCGCCGAGGAGTACGGGCAGGACGAAGCCCGGCGCGAGACGTCGAAGGTTCCGAAGCCGCAGGAGATCAAGAGCTTCCTCGACGACTACGTGGTCGGGCAGGAGTTCGCGAAGAAGGCCCTCGCGGTCGCGGTCCACAATCACTACCGCCGCATCGAGAATCAGGGCCGCCTCGGCGACGTCGAGCTGCAGAAGTCGAACATCCTGCTGCTCGGCCCCACCGGCTCCGGCAAGACGCTGCTCGCGCAGACCCTCGCGAAGATGCTCGACGTGCCGTTCACGATCGCGGATGCCACCACGCTCACCGAGGCCGGCTACGTCGGCGAGGACGTCGAGAACATCGTCCTCAACTTGCTGCAGGCCTCGAACTACGACATCGAGCGCGCGCAGCGCGGGATCATCTACATCGACGAGATCGACAAGATCGCGCGCAAGAGCGAGAACCCGTCGATCACGCGCGATGTCTCCGGCGAGGGCGTGCAGCAGGCGCTGCTGAAGATCATCGAGGGCACGATGGCGAGCGTGCCGCCGAAAGGCGGGCGCAAGCACCCGCAGCAGGAGTTCCTGCAGGTCGACACCTCGAACATCCTGTTCATCTGCGGCGGCGCGTTCGTCGGCCTCGACGAGATCATCCAGCGCCGCACCGGCGTGAAGGGCATCGGCTTCGGCGCCGACGTGCGGTCGCGCAACGATCGCAAGATTGGCGACTTGTTGCGCGAGATTCAGCCCGAGGACCTGCTCAAGTTCGGGATGATTCCGGAGTTCGTTGGCCGGCTGCCTGTGATCGCGACGCTCGACGAGCTCGATGAAGCCGCGCTCGTGAACATCCTCACCGGCCCGAAGAACGCGCTGGTGAAGCAGTATCAGAAGCTGTTCGAGCTCGAGGACGTGCGGCTGCGCTTCACGGACGGCGCGCTGCGCGCGGTCTCGCGGCAAGCGCTCGCGCGCAAGTCGGGCGCGCGCGGTCTGCGCGCGATCCTCGAGAGCGCGATGCTCGACGTGATGTACGACATCCCCTCGCGCGACGACGTGGTCGAGTGCGTGGTGAACGAAGAGGTGATCGAGCAGGGCGCGGAGCCGCTGCTCGTGTACAAGCGGGAAGCAGAGTCCGCTTAGGCAGCGCGGCTGCGGGGGAGAGCGCATGTCCTTCTTCAAGAGCGACGATCCGAAGGGCACGCCCCCGGCGCCCGTGAAGGCCGAGCGCGTGATGCCGCTGCTCCCGCTGCGCGACATCGTCGTGTTCCCGACGATGGTGGTGCCGCTGTTCGTGGGCCGGCCCAAGTCGATCAAGGCGCTCGAGGAGGCCGCCGCCAACGGACGCGAGCTGTTCCTCGCCGCGCAGCGCGCCGCCGGCAAGGACGAGCCGGGCGAAGAGGACATCTATCGCGTCGGCACGCTCGGCTCGATCATCCAGTTGTTACGGCTGCCCGACCAAACCGTGAAGGTGCTGGTCGAGGGCCGCGCGCGCGCGCGCGTGAAGCGCTTCGTGCAGCAGGAGCCGTTCTTCACGGCCGACGTCGAGGCGCTCGAAGAGACCGAGCCGCGCACGCCCGAGATCGAGGCGCTGGTGCGCAGCGTGCACCAGACCTTAGACAACTACGTGAAGCTGAACAAGAAGGTCCCCGCGGAGGTGCTGCAGTCGGTCAGCCAGATCCAGGCACCGGGCAAGCTCGCGGACACGATCGCGACGCACCTCAACACGAAGCTCGAAGACCGCCAGCGCCTGCTCGAGCTCGCGGACCCCGGCAAGCGCATCGAAGAAGTGTTCGCGCTGATGCAGGCCGAGATCGAGGTGCTCGAAGTCGAGAAGCGCATCCGCGGCCGCGTGAAGAAGCAGATGGAGCGCTCGCAGAAGGAGTACTACCTCAACGAGCAGATGCGAGCGATCCAGAAGGAGCTCGGCGAGAAGGACGACCTCAAGAACGAGATCCAGGAGCTGGAGGAGCAGCTCAAAGCGAAGAAGATACCCGACGACGCGCGCGACCGGACCGAGAAGGAGATCCGGAAGCTGAAGATGATGTCGCCGATGGCGGCGGAAGCGACGGTCGTCCGCAACTACGTCGACTGGATGCTCTCGCTGCCGTGGAACGAGTACAAGGACGAGAACCACTCGATCGGCGATGCGGAGCGCGTGCTCGACGAGGACCACTTCGGGCTCGAGAAGCCGAAGGAGCGCATCGTCGAGTACCTCGCCGTGAGGGCGCTGGTCGAGAAGATGAAGGGCCCGATCCTCTGCCTCGTGGGCCCGCCCGGTGTCGGCAAGACCTCCCTCGGCAAGTCGATTGCGCGAGCCACCGGCCGCGACTTCGTGCGGATCAGCCTCGGCGGCGTGCGCGACGAGGCGGAGATCCGCGGGCACCGGCGCACGTACATCGGCGCGCTGCCCGGCAAGATCATCCAGTCGCTCAAGAAGGCGGGCTCGGGCAATCCCGTCGTGCTGCTCGACGAAGTGGACAAGATGTCGATGGACTTCCGCGGCGACCCGTCGTCGGCGCTGCTCGAAGTGCTCGACCCCGAGCAGAATCACACCTTCAACGACCACTACCTCGACATCGACTACGACCTCTCGCGCGTGATGTTCATCTGCACCGCGAACGTGCTGCACCAGATCCCGCGGCCGCTGCAGGACCGCATGGAGATCATCCAGCTGCCCGGGTACATCGAGAGCGAGAAGCTCGCGATCGCGCGCGACTACCTCGTGCCGAAGGTGCGCGAGCAGAACGGCCTCGAACAGCGGCACATCGACATCAACGACGCCGCGATTCTCGAGATCATCCGGTACTACACGCGCGAGTCTGGCGTGCGCAGCCTCGAGCGCGAGCTCGCCTCGCTGTGCCGCAAGGTCGCCCTCGCCGTCGCGAAGGAAGGCAAGGACAAGGCGAAGAAGCAGAAGATCTCGCCCGTGCAGGTGCGCAAGCTGCTCGGCGTGCGCAAGCACCGCCACGGCGAGGTGGAGACCGAGGATCGCGTGGGCCTGTGCACGGGCCTCGCGTACACCGAAGTGGGCGGAGAGCTGCTGCAGACCGAAGTCTCCGTGACGCCGGGCTCGGGCAAGCTGGTCGTTACGGGCCGCCTCGGCGAGGTGATGCAGGAGTCGGCGAACGCGGCGATGTCGTACGTGCGCTCGCGCGGGAAGCAGCTCGGCCTCGTGCCGGACTTCTACTCGAAGGTGGACATCCACATCCACGTGCCCGAGGGCGCGACTCCGAAGGACGGCCCGAGTGCGGGCATCACGATCGCGACGGCGATCACGTCGGCGCTGACGCGCGTGCCGGTGAAGGCGAGCGTCGCGATGACCGGCGAGATCACGCTGCGCGGGCGCGTGCTGCCGATCGGCGGGCTCAAGGAGAAGCTGATCGCGGCGCTGCGCGGCGGGATCAAGACCGTCGTGATTCCGAAAGAGAACGAGAAGGACCTCAAGGAGATCCCCGCTCTCATCACGCGCGGCCTGAAGCTGGTCCCCGTGGAGCACATGGACGAGGTGCTGGTCGCAGCGCTCGCGCACGCCGACGTGCGCGGCTTCCTGCGCGCCGGCGAGCACGTGGTGGAGGCGATCTTCGCGGGCGCGGCGGCGGCGGCTCCCGCTGCCGCGACCGAGGCGCCGCGGATCAACTAGCTGCGCGCGGGTCGAGAGGCGTCCCGGACAGCGAGGACGCCGCCTTCCTCCACGTTGACTCCGCAACGGCGTCGAAGACTCCGCCGTTGCTGCGCGCTTCGCTTGCGGCCTCGGCCGACGTGCTTGGGAGTAGCGTTCGACTTCCAGGTCGTTCTGGCGTGGGTGGGTGGGGCGGGGATGGGCTGAGGGGTGCGAGGGGGCTCGTCAGTCGGCGAGGCGCGCGCCGCGGGTTTCGGGGATCCACTTCGCGACGATCGCGACGCACGCGAGGTTCGCGAGCGCGAGCGCGGACATTGCGCTCGCGGTGTCGCCGAACGCGGCGATCGCGCGGCCGGCGACGAGCGGGCCCACCACGAAGCCGAGGCGCCCTAACAAGCTGCCCGCGATGCCGGAGGCGGTCGCGCGCAGCGCGGTCGGGAACAGCTCGGCGGTGAGCGTGTTCGTCACCGTCCACGCGCCGCCGAGCGCGGTCACCGCGCAGTAGGCGGCCGCGACCGGCAGCGCGCCTTCTGCCTGATAACACAGGATCGTCGCGGCGCTCGAGAGGGCGAAGTAGAGCATCGCCGTCGCGCGCCGTCCGAGGCGGTCCATCGCGTAGCCCGCGAGCAGATAGCCCGCGATGCCTGCCGGGATCGTTCCCCACGGCAGGCGGCCGATCATCTCCGCGCCCCAACCGCGTTCGGCGCCGACGAAGCGGATGAATCCCACGAGCACGCCCCCGGACCAGAAGCTGAGCGTGAACCAGAGCGCAGTGACCGCGGCGAGCCGCGGGAGGAGGCCGCCGCGCGTGAACGCGCGCAGATCGCGCAGCGCGTCGCGCGCGTGCGTTTGCGCCGCCCGGCCCGCCTCGAACAGCGCGGTCTCGCGCAGCGCCAACGCGTAGATCGGCGCGAGCAGCAGTGGCAACGCGCCGATCGTGTAGGTCGTGCGCCAGTCGACGCCAGCGAACAACAACGGCACCGCGGCGCCCACGCCGGCCGCCGTGCCGAGCAGTCCGTTCGCACGTCCGCGCAGCGCGGGCGGCATCTCCTCGGACAGCATCACGTAGGCGAGTGAGAGCTGCGCGACCATGAAGAGGCGACCGCCGCACTGGAGCCAGGCGAACGCCGCGAGCGAATCCGCACGCGCCGTCGCGAGCGAGAACGCGCCGTACGCCGCGAGCGAGAGCAAGAGCGCGGGCTTGCGTCCCACGCGATCCGCCCACCAGATCACGACGCCGGACGCGATCGCGCCCCAGCTCAGCCACGAGATCGCGTCGTACACCTCGATCGTGCTCGCGCCGAACGTCTGCTCGACGCCGCGCATCGTCACCATCATCAGCGCGGCGTCGAAGCCCTCGATCGCCGTCGCGAGGGTGAGCAGCGCGAGCAGGCGCTTGTGGTACGGCGACAGCCGCGCGAGCGAGTCCGCGTCCGCACCTCGTGCTTCCACGCGGGCATGTTGCACACGCACTGCGCGCGAGTCGAGGCGTGCTGCGATCTGGGCGCGCGTGCTGCATCTTGCTCGCGCGAAGGAGTGCGCATGGCCGACGCGAACGACGACATCCGCGCGAAGCGCGCGGCGTGGGAGGCGGGCACGCTCGCGCGCGAGCTCGCGCGGGGCGAGCGCAAGCCGGCGTTCACGACGCAGGCGATGCACTGGCCCGTGGACCGCCTCGCGACGCCCGCCGATCTCGACGCGATCGGCTTCGACTACGCCCGCGATCTCGGCTTCCCCGGCGAGTACCCGTTCACGCGCGGCACCGACGCGAACGGCTATCGCAGCCAGCTCTGGACGATGGCGCAGGTGACCGGTTTCGGGACCGGCGGCGACTGGGCGAAGCGCGGGCGGTACATGCTCGAGCGCGGCTTGTCGGGGCTGATCATCGAGTACGACCTGCCCACCACGAACGGCTACGACAGCGATCATCCCCTCGCGGCGGGCGAAGTGGGCCGCGCGGGCACCGCGATCGACACGCTCGCCGACATGGAGGCGGCGCTCGACCTGCCGTTCGAGAAGCTGAAGCACCTAACAAGTGTCTGCAACGGTCCGCAGCCGGTGAATCTCGCGCTGATCCTCGCGGCGCTCGAGCGGCGCGGAGTCGACCCGCGCAGGTTCACGCTGCAGATGCCGAACATGATCCTGATCGAGTACACGTGCGTCGGGCGCTACATCTTTCCCCCCGAGCACGGCCTGCGGCTCTCGACCGACGTGATCGAGTACACGATCCGCAATCACCCGAACTGGATCCCGATCTCGGTCGTCTCGGCGCAGCTCTACGCCGCGCGCGCGAACCCGGTGCAGGAGCTCGCCTTCGGCTTCTCGATCGCGATGGAGTACCTGAACGCGGTCCTGAAGCGCGGCTTCCACGTCGATGAGGTCGCGCCGTACTTCTCGTTCATTACCGGCATCGACATGGACTTCATGGAGGCCGTGGGGAAGCTGCGTGCGTACCGAAAGGTCTGGGCGCGCATCATGAAGGAGCGCTACGGCGCGCAGAAGCCCGAGTCGCTGCGGCTCAAGCTGATGAGCTCGCCGGGCACGATGTCGATGACGCTGCAGCAGCCGCTCAACAACATCGCGCGCCTCGCGATCCAGATGCTCGCCTGCGCGCTCGGCGGCGGCGCCACCACGATGACGAGCCCGCTCTACGACGAGGCCCACGCGCTGCCGAGCGAGGACGCGATCGCGGTGGGCGCGGCGATCCAGCACATCGTGGCGCACGAGACGGGCGTGGCCGACGCGGTCGACCTGCTCGGCGGGTCGTACGCGGTCGAGCTGATGACGCGCAAGATCGAAGACGCCGTGATGGCCGAGATCGCGAAGATCGACGCGATGGGCGGCGCGCTCGCCGCGATCCAGCGCGGCTACTTCCAGAAAGAGCTCGCGCGCGAGCAAGTCGAGCGCAACCGCGCGCTCGAGACGGGCGAGCGCGTCCTCGTCGGCCAGAACTTCGCCGTGCGCGAAGAAGCGAAGCGCGCGATCGACATCTTCCGCCTCGACGAAGAGACGGAGCGCCGCCAGATCGAGAAGCTGCACGCCGTGAAGGCGAAGCGCGACGCGAGCAAAGTCGCCGAGACGCTCGAAGCGGTACGCGAGGCTGCGATCGACGGCAGCAACCTCGTGCCGCCGATCCTCGAAGCCGTGAAGGTCTACGCGACGCAGGGCGAGATTTGCGATGCGCTGCGCGAGGTGTTCGGCACGTACACCCCTGACACGCTCACGAGCGGAGTGTGAGAGCGTCCGCGCGTGCTCGCGACGTGGAACCGCGCTCAGCGCTGCTTGCGCCGCCCGCGCAGTGCGAGGCCCGCGAGGCCAAGACCGGCCAGCACGAACGAGGCGGGCTCTGCAACGGAAATCCCGGTCCAGCCCACGGTAAGCCGCATTCGCCGCGGATCTGTCGGATAGTTCAGGGTGGCGCCGAGCAGCGGGATGGAGCTGAAGGAGAGGTCTCCGTCAACCGCCAACAATTCGGAGCCGGTGACACAACCGCCGAAGTCGCACACGGCCTGGAAGCTCGACACGAAATCCGCCAGTGGAGATGCGCCGTTGCTGAAGTTCAGCCGCACGCCCGTGATGTTCATCCCGCCACCGAGGACTCCGGGCGTCAGGACGCCTTCGATCGTCAACCGGCGAAGAAGCTGAAGTCTCGACTCGTGTCTCCAATCGGGTCGGGCAGCCTCGCCAACAACTCCGGGGCGTTCGGCGCGAAGTCGATGGTGTGGACAGTGTTCGTGGCCTCGAAGACCGTGACGCTGGTGAGATTCGTCAGGGTCTGAATCGGTGAGGCGCCCGCGGAGGTCGCGACGAGCGCGAACGCTGCTGAGAAAACTGCCGAAGTTGCCCTGCTGCAAATCGTCACCGCTCACCCCTCTTCTTAGACTTCTTAGACCGCAGCCTGGAGGTGGCGATCTCTCTGCCCGCGAAGCGAGGATGCGAGCAAGTCACGAGTCGACTCCCAACGCGGCATCCGCCGGCATCGCGGGGGTTCGTCGCGGGTACGGCAAGCGAGCCCGCTGATCCCTTACGAATTTGCGATGACCTCCCGGAGCGATCAACCGAGCCCGAGCTCCAGGTGAACTCGACGGCGAAGATCGAGTGTCGAGTGCCCCGATCACCCAGAAGAGAATGAAGCCCCCGATGCACCGCCCCCACCGCCCAATCCGCGTGCTCCTCGCCAAGCTCGGACTGGATGCTCATACGATCGGCATCACGGTGATCGCGAAGGCGCTGCGCGATGCGGGCATGGAGGTGATCTACACGGGGCTCAAGCAGACGCCCGAAATGGTGGTGAACGCCGCCATTCAGGAAGACGCGGACGTGATCGGCATTTCGAGCCTCAGTGCGGCGCACATGCAGCACCTGCCGCGCGTCGCGCACTTGTTACGGGAGCAGGGCGCGGGCGAGAAGCTCGTGATCGCGGGCGGCGTGATTCCTGCGGAGGACGTGGCCGCGCTCGAGGCGGCGGGCGTCGTTAAGATCTTCACGATGGGCGCGAAGACCGACGAGATCGTGGCCTACATCCGCGCCTGGTGGGCCGCGGGCGCGTGAAGACCCTCGCGCTGATCGCGCGCAAGCCCGGCCTCTCGCGCGACGAGTTCCGCGCGCACTACGAGACGCAGCACGCGCCACTCGCGCTGCCGCTGATGAGCGGCCTCCTGCGCTACGTGCGCCACCACGTCACGGAGGAGCTGCACGGCGCAGCGGGCTTCGACGTCGCGACCGCCTTCACGTACCGGGATGCGGCGGCGATGCGCAGTGTCGTCGCGAAGCTCGCTACGCCGGCCGGCGATGCGGTGCTGCGCGACGAGCTGCGTTTCATGGACAAGCCGCGCAATCGCTTCTTCGAGCTGCGCGACGTCGAGGAGACGGGCGCACGCGGCGAGCCGGCGCGCGTTTCAATCATCGTGCTCGCGCGGCGCGCAGCGGGGCAGGGCGAGCACGAGTTCGCGTCGCGTGCGCTGCCCGATCTGCGCGACGCCGTGGCAGGTTTGCGCTGGTCGCTGCATAACGACTCGCTCGCCACGTTCGGCGAGCCGCCGTGGCACACGGTGACATTCCTGCACTGCGAAGCCGCTGCATCGATCGGTGCGTGGTGCGTTGCGCGCGAGCGAGAGGCCGCGCGCGTGGTGGCGCTGCGCGTCAGCGAGCACGAGACGCCGCTGCCGCCAGCGGGGGTGCCCTGAAGCGGGATTCGCATCTCGCGAGCTCTGCGCGCCGCGTCGAGTCGTCCGCGGCCTTCGTCACGTCCACGCGCGCCGCGCGGCTCACTCCTGCGGGAACCGGCAGCTCCGCCGCAGGCGCGGCGAGACCAGCGCCGTTTGTGGGACTCGGGAGCTCGAGCAACAAGATCGATTTGCGGCCTGGGGGCGGGCGAAATTCGCTTCGGCCAGGTGTAACGTGTTCAATCCCGCGAACACCGAGGAGCCTGCCCGTGGCCCAGATGCCCACGAACGAAGTGCTGAAGGACATGCACCTGCGCATGGTGCGCATCCGGATCTTCGAAGAAGAGGCCGGCAAGCTGATGGAGAACGGGAAGGTGCCCGGCGCGCTCCATCTCTACGTCGGGCAGGAAGCCGTCGCCGCGGGCGTGATGGTGAACCTGAACGACGACGACCAGATCACGAGCACGCACCGCGGGCACGGGCACCTCGTCGCGAAGGGCGGCGAGTTCAAGCCGATGTACGCCGAGCTGTTCGGCCGCTCGACCGGCTACTGCAAGGGCAAGGGCGGCTCGATGCACATCTCGAACCTCGACGTCGGGATGCTGGGCGCGAACGGCATCGTGGGCGCCGGTCCGCCGATCGCGGTGGGTGCAGGCTTCAGTAACAAGTACCGCGGCACGAAGCAGGTCGCGGCCACGTTCTTCGGCGACGGCGCCTCGAACGAGGGCGCCTTTCACGAAGCCGCGAACATGGCCGCGCTCTACAAGCTGCCCGTGCTGTTCGTGTGCGAGAACAACGGCTACGGCGAGTACACCTCGCAGGCGAATCACCAGGCGATCAAGGACGTCGCCGATCGCGCCGCGGGCTACGGCATGCCCGGCGTGATCGCCGACGGCATGGACGCGGTCGCGGTGTACGAGGCGACGGCGGAAGCCGTCGCGCGCGCGCGGAGCGGCGGCGGGCCGACGCTGCTCGAGTTCAAGACCTATCGCTTCTACGACCACGTCGGCGTGCGCGGCATGGGCATGGCGTATCGCACGGACGAAGAGGTCGCGGCCTGGAAGAAGCGCGACCCGATCGTGCTGCTCGAGGAGCGCATGGCGTCGCTCGGCGTGATGTCGCGCGAGGAGGCGAAGGCCGTGCACGAGCGCGTGAAGACCGACGCCGCCGAGGGCATCGCGTTCGCCGAAGCGAGCCCGTTTCCGACGCCGGATCAGCTGACGGAAGACGTCTACTACGTGAGGTAGGGGCGTGGAGTTGTTACGGACTTGGTCCTCCCTGCGCGTGTACGAGGAGCCTCGCGGCCCTCGGTCGCGGGCGGCGGGGGCGGATGCAGCGGGCGAGGCTGCGCCTCGCCGCTGATCCGTCGTCAGGCATCGCAATCTGAATTCACGAATCGAGGTCGAAACCATGGCAGCAGCAGCAACGAGCACGGCGCCGGCGGGCCCGCGCAAGCTTCCCTACGTCCTCGCCATCACCGAGGGCGTGCGCCAGGCGATGCAGGAGTTCCCGGAGTCGTTCATCGCCGGCGAAGACGTCGCGGGCGCGGGCTCGGTGTTCGGTTGTTATCGCGGGCTGCTCGCCGAGTTCGGGCCGAGGCGCGTGATCGATACGCCGATCAGCGAGAGCGGCATCATCGGCCTCGGCGTCGGCGCCGCCGCGACGGGCCTGCGCCCCATCGTCGACATCATGTTCATGGACTTCCTCGGCGAGTGCATGGACGAAGTCGCGAACCAGATGGCGAAGATGCGCTTCATGTTCGGCGGCAAGGCGAAGCTGCCCGTCACGCTGCTCACCTTCGCCGGCGCCGGCATGAGCTTTGCGGCGCAGCACAGCCAGAGCCTCGAGAGCTGGCTCGTCCACCTGCCGGGCCTCAAGGTGATGATGCCCGCGACGCCCTACGACATGAAGGGCGCGATCATCGCCGCGGTGCGCGACGACAACCCCGTGATCGTGATCATGAACAAGGTCTCGCTCGCGATGATGGGCGAGGTGCCCGAGGCGCCGTACTCGATCCCGATCGGCAAGGCGACCATCGCGCGCCCGGGCTCGAACTTCACGATCGTCGCGACGGGTCGCATGCGGCACGAAGCGCTGAACGCGGCCGAGCAGCTCGCGAAGGAAGGCATCGACGCGGAGGTGATCGACCCGATCACTCTCTCGCCCTTCGACACCGAGACCGTGGTGAGCTCGGTGAAGAAGACGCACCGCGCGGTGGTCGTGCACGAGGCCGTGCGCTTCGGCGGCTTCGGCGCGGAGATCGCGTCGCAGATTCAGGAGCTCGCGTTCGATCATCTCGACGCGCCGGTCGGCCGCCTCGGCGCGCCGTTCGCGCCGGTTCCGTTCAGCCCCGCGCTCGAGAAGCACTATCTGCCCGACGCCGGGAAGATCGTCGCCGAGGTCAAGCGCGTGATCGGGAAGACGGTCTAAAGAGCGCGCGCGCCGAACGGAGTCGAACACGTGCCTGCTCCGATCGGCATCTGCTGCAATCCCGCGTCCGGCAAGGACGTGAGACGCCTCGTCGCGCGCGCCTCCGTGTTCGACAACCAGGAGAAGCAGGCGATCGTGCGGCGCGCCGTCGTCGGCGCGATCGCGGCGGGCGCGCGCAGCTTCCGCTTCATCCCCGACACGCACGATCTCGCGGCGAACGCGCTCGCGGAGTTCGCGGGCCAGATCGAGGCGCAGGAGGTCGCCGCGCCGCGCACGGGCTCGGTGCTCGACACCATGCGCGGCGCGATCTCGCTGCGCGCTGCCGGCTGCGGCGCCGTGATCACGCTCGGCGGCGACGGCACGAACCGCGCGTTCGCGACGGGTTGGCGCGATGCGCCGCTGCTGCCCGTCTCCACCGGCACGAACAACGTGTTCCCGCGCTTCGTCGAGGCGACGCTCGCCGGCGCCGCCGCGGGTTTCGTCGCCACCGGGCGCGCACCGCTCGCAGAGTCCGCGCGCCGCGCGAAGGCCGTGAGCGTCGAGATCGCGGGCGAGAAGCCCGATCTCGCGCTGATCGACGCGGTGCTCACGCAGGACCGCTTCGTGGGCGCGCGCGCGCTGCTCGACGCGGATCGCCTCGTGCTCGCGCTGCTCACGCGTGCGGATCCCGCGGGCGTCGGCATCACCTCGATCGGCGGACTCGTCGCGCCGGTCGGCGATGAGGACGACGCCGCGTTGCTGCTCGAGTTCGGCGAGGGCGCCGGCATCGTGCACGCGCCGATCGCACCCGGCTTCTATCAGGACGTGCGCGTGCGCAGCGTGCGCCGCATCGCGTTCGGTGAGCCCGTCGAAGTCACCGGAGCCGGTGCGCTCGCGTTCGACGGCGAGCGTGAGCGCGTGCTCGCACCCGGCCAGCGCGCGACGCTCCGCGTGCAGCGCGATGGCCCGTGGGTGATCGACGTGCCGCGCGTGCTCGGCCGCGCCGCGCGCGAAGGCTGGCTGACGAAGGGATTCGAGAGCTCTCATTTCCTCCGCGCTTCTGATCGCACACCGCTGGCCTCGGTGGCGATCCGCGCGGAAAAGTCAAAGTAAGGACTGCCTGCATGCCCGCAGAAATCTTCCTCACGAAAGTCGGCATGACGATGTCCGAAGGCGTCGTCGCGCAGTGGTACGTGGCGGACGGCGCGAGCGTCGAGAAGGGCAAGCTGCTCTATCGGCTCGAGACCGAGAAGGTCGAGCTCGAGGTCGACGCGGACGCGTCCGGCGTGGTGAAGCACTGGATCGCGGAGAACGTGACGTGCGCGCCCGGCGACTTGATCGGCTTCATCTTCGCGCCAGGTGAAGCGATTCCCGCGGACCTCGCGGGGCTCGCAAAGAGCGTCGGCCCCGCGGCCCCGGCACTCGTTACGGCCGCGGCGCCCGCGGCAGCACCGCGAGCGGCCGCGGCGCCGGCCGCCGCGAGCGCGCCGAAGCGCGCGGCGAACGAGCGCATCGTGGCGTCGCCGATCGCGCGCCGGCTCGCGAAGGAGCGCGGCGTCGATCTCGCCGCGCTCGCGGGCAGCGGCCCCGCGGGCCGCATCGTCGAGGCCGACGTGCTCGCGGTCGCGAGCGAAGCGCCCGCGGCGGCGGAAGCGCGCGACATCAAGGCCTCGCCGCTCGCGCGCCGGCTCGCGCAAGAGCTCGGCGTCGACCTCGCGGCGGTGAAGGGCACGGGCCCCGGCGGCCGCATCGTGAAGGAAGACATCGAGGCCGCTGCGGACGCACCGAAACGCGCTGCGCCGGCGTCGCGTCCGGCCGCCGCGCCCACAGTCGTTACGGGCCCGCGCGCGGGCGAGAAGATCCCGCTGCGCGGCATGCGCAAGACGATCGCGACGCGCATGTTCCAGAGCCTCCAGTCCAGCGCGCAGCTCACCATGAACATGGACGTGCGCATGGACGACGCGGTGCGGCTGCGCGAGCAGCTGATCGCGGAGTGGCAGAGCGAGGCGGTGAAGCCGAGCTACACGGACCTCGTGGTGCGCGCCGTGACCAAGGCGCTCGCGCAGCATCCGCGCATGAACAGCGCGATGGGCGAGACGGAGATCGCGCTGCTGCCGGACATCCACGTCGGCATCGCGGTCGCGCTCGACGAGGGCCTGGTCGTGCCCGTGATCCGTAACACCTCGCAGCTGAGCGTGAAGGAAATCGCGCAGGAGTCCGCGCGGCTCGTGAAGGCGGCGCGCGCGGGCCAGCTCAGCATGGACGACTACGCGGGCGGCACCTTCAGCGTGTCGACGCTCGGCATGTTCGGCGTCGACACGTTCACGCCGATCCTGAACCCGCCGCAGAGCGGAATCATCGGCGTGAACCGCATCCGCGACGACGTGGGCTGGGACGGCGATCGCCCCGTGAAGCGCAAGGCGATGCAGCTCTCGCTCACCTGGGATCACCGCGTGCTCGACGGCGAGCCCGCGGCGCGCTTCCTCGCGACCGTGCGCGACCTGCTCGAAGCGCCGTACCGGCTGCTGGTCTGAGGCGGCAAGCGAAGCGCGCAGCGAGGCGGAGTCTTCGGAGCCGAGCGGAGAGTTGGAGAGCCAGATGACCCAACAGTTCGACACGATCGTGGTGGGCGGCGGCCCGGGCGGCTACGCCGCGGCGATTCGCGCCGCGCAGCTCGGCATGAGCGTCGCGCTCGTAGAGCGCGAGCACCTCGGCGGCATCTGCCTCAACTGGGGCTGCATCCCGACCAAGTCGCTGCTGCACACGGCCGACCTGCTGCGCGAGATGAGGCGCGCGAGTGATTACGGAATCGTCACGGGCGAGATCGGCTTCGACGCCGCGAAGGTGGTGAAGCGCTCGCGCGCAGTGGCGGACCAGCTCTCGCGCGGCGTGAAGGGCCTCCTGCGCAAGAACAAGGTCACGGTGCTCGACGGCGAAGCGAAGCTCGCGGGCGCGGGGCGCCTGGTCGTTACGGGCAAGGACGGCGCCGCGCAGGAGCTGCGCAGCGACGCGATCGTGCTCGCGACCGGCGCGCGCGCGAAGGCGCTGCCCGGCATCGAGGCCGACGGCGAGCTGGTGTGGACCTATCGCGAGGCGATGGTGCCGCGCGAGATGCCGAAGCGGCTGCTGGTGATCGGCTCAGGCGCGATCGGCATCGAGTTCGCGAGTTTCTACCGCGCGCTCGGCAGTGACGTCACGGTCGTGGAGGTGCTGCCGCGCATCCTGCCCGTCGAGGACGAGGAGATCTCCGCGTTCGCACGCAAGGCGTTCGAGAAGGAGGGCATCGCGATCCACACGAACGCGAAGGTCGAGAGCCTCGCGCGCGCGAGCGGCGCGCTCGTCGCGAAGCTCGCCGCGGAGCAGGGCGCGCTCGAGGCTAGCTTCGACCGCGCGATCCTGAGCGTTGGCGTCACGGGCAACGTCGAGTCATTAGGGCTCGAGACGACACGCGCGAAGGCGGAGCGCGGCTTCGTCGTGACCGGCGCGCACTTCGAGACCGCGGAGCCCGGCATCTTCGCGATCGGCGACGTCGCGGGCCCGCCGTGCCTCGCGCACAAGGCGAGCCACGAGGGCGTGCTCGTGATGGAGCACATCGCCGGCCACGCCACGCACGCGATTCGGCGCGAGCGCATCCCGACCTGCACGTACGCGCACCCGCAGGTCGCGAGCGTGGGGCTCACCGAGAGCGCCGCCGCGGCGACGGGCCGCAAGCTGCGCGTCGGCAAGTTCCCGCTCGTCGGCAACGGCAAGGCGATCGCGATCGGCGACTCGAACGGCCTCGTGAAGACGATCTTCGACGCCACCACCGGCGAGCTGTTAGGCGCTCACCTCGCCGGCCCCGGCGTCACGGAGCTGATCCAAGGCTTCACGATCGCGATGGGCCTCGAGACGACGGAGCAGCAGCTGATCGAGACCATCTTCCCGCACCCCACGATCTCGGAGTCGATGCACGAGTCGGTGCTCGCGAGCCTCGGGAGAGCGCTGCACGTCTGACCCGGGGGCCACCCTCACGACGGCGACTGCGCGCATCTCTCCACCGCTGCTCTCGCAGACGCCGCGAGCGCGATCTCGTCGCTGCCCTCGGCGAGCTGCACGGCATCGCCGCGCGCGATCCCTTCGCTCCAACCGAGCCCTTCGGCGCGCGCTTCGGCGGCGCTCGCGATTGCGTCGCCGGGGCGGTACACGCGCGCATCGCCGCTCGGCGCGAGGAGGTAGACGGGCACGCGCGTCGTCTCCGCCATCGCGACGTCGCGCGCGGAGAACCAGGCGCGGCCGAGACCGTCGGCGCCGTGCGTGTGCCAGATCGCGGCGAGGCGGAAGCCCGCGGGCACGCGCAGCCGCACGCGAATCTCGTCGGCGCCCCGCGCACCGAGTGCGGCGGAGTACATGAAGCGCGCCGGTGCGCGCAGCGACTCGAAGATTCCGCCCAGCACTTCGCGGTCTTCAGCGAGCGATCTCGCGTGCCACCTCCGCTTCGCGTGGTCGAGCACGCCCCCGAGGTTTGCGAACTCCCTGGGCTCCAGAACCGGCTCCTGCTCTCGCAGCGCCTCGGCGCGGCCGGCCACGAGTGCGGAGCACACGAGGCTCGCGGCGAAGGCGAGGCGCGAGCTGAAACGAGCGGCGCGAAGTGTCGTCACGGCGTTCTCCGGTGGGTGCGCAGTGGGCAGAACGCGGCCTGACGCTCGGCGTGCTGTGCCGGATGACCGGAAAAAGCTCCTGAAAACCTCCTCTCGTGAACCGGATGCGAGCCCAGGTGTTTAAAGCGAGGTGCGCGCTCGCGGAGGGAACGTGTATCGAGGCACTGGCACGGGTGGTGGCGGTGGGGTGCTCGCGAGCCGGCTCACGATCGGCGACTGGAGCGTGCATCCCCTCGCGGGCTTGATCGAGCGCGACGGGAAGAAGCAGCGCCTTCAGCCGCGCATCATGGACCTGCTGCTGCGCCTCGCGGTCGCGCCCGGCGAGGTGATTCCGCGCGCGGTGCTGCTGCGCGACGTGTGGAACGGCGTCGTGGTGAGCGAGGACGTGCTCACGCGCAGCATCTCGGTGCTGCGGCAGGCGCTCGGCGATGCGCGCCACGGCCGCGCCTACGTCACGACGATCGCAAAGCGTGGCTACGTGCTGAACGCGGCGGTGGCGTGGTTGGCGCAGCCCGGCGAACGCAAGGACTAGCGCGCGGAAATCGTCGCCGTGCAGCGCTTCGCAGAGGACGCGAGCGGCGCGCTCGCCGGCTTCTGCGAGGCACTGCGCGACGAGCTCGTGCTCGCGCTCGGCGCGCTGCCCGGCGTGCGCGTCGCCGCGGGCGTACCGGCGTCCGCGCCGCTCGTGCTGGAAGGCAGCGTGCGCCGCGAAGCGAGCGGCCTCGTCGTGACCGCGCGGCTGATCGAAGCGCGCGAGGGGCTCGTGGTGTGGGCCGAATCGCTGCGCGCTGCGCGCGGCGACGAAGACGCACTGCGCCGCGAAGCCGCCGCGGCGATCGCAGCGCGCTTCTCGATGCGCGCCGGCGAGCGCAGCCTCGCGCCTGGGCCGCGCGACGTGAAGAGCGGCGCGCTCGAGCAGTACGCGCTCGCGCGCGCGAAGTACCTCGCCGAGCGGCCGAGCTTCCGGTACGAGGGCCTCGCCGAGCTCGAGCGCGCGATCGAGCTCGACGACCGCTTCGCCGCCGCGCACGGTCTTCACGCCTACGTGAATGCGATGCGCTCCTCGTACGAGGCGCCGTATCCCCACGTCTCGGAGCGCGTGCGCAGCGAGTATCAGCGCGCGCTCGCGCTCGATCCGCTGCAGCCCGAGGCGCTGATGGCGAAGGCGCTCGACGTGCGCTGGCGCAGCTGGGACTGGGCGGAGATGCGGCTGCTGTTCGAGCAGGCGCTGCGTGTCGCCCCGGGCGATCCGCACGTGCTCGCGCACTACGCCGCGCGCTTCTATCGCGAGCTCGGCGAGCTCGGCACGGCGGAGCGCATGCTGCGCCGCGCGCTCGCGCTCGACGCGAACAACGTCACCACGCTCGTGCTGCTCGCCTCGGTGCTGCGCTTCCGCGGCGAGTTCGCGGCGTCACGCGAAGAGGCTTCGCGCGCGCGCGAGGCGAGTCCGCATCACAGCTGGGCGCTGCTCGCGCTCGCGCTCGCGAGCCTGGAAGCGAACGACTTCGCCGCCGCGGGCGAGACGCTGCGCGAGATGCAGTCGCTCGCGGGCATCGATCACCGCATGACGCTCGAGATGCGCGGGCGCCTCGAAGCGCGCAGCGGCGACGAGGCGCGCGCGCGCAAGACGCTCGCGCGCATGCGCTCGTTCGCGCGCGAGGACGCGATCTACGCCGAAGCGATCGCGTGGGTGTGCTTCGAGCTCGGTGAGCTGGAGGAGGGCGCAGCGTGGCTCGAGCGCGCGCTCGATCAGGGCGCGAGCGCGTGCTCGCTCGCGCGCGTGTGCATGCTGCCGATCGAGGCGCGCCGGCCGGGCCTGCTCGCGTCGCCGCGCTTCCAGGCCGTGCTCGCGCGCATGCACCTCGACGACGCGTCGCTCGCGCGCCTCGCCGCCGAGGGCGTGCTGGATCCGCCGCTCGCGCTGTGAGCGCTAGCCGAGTCCCATGAACTCGGGCGACGCCTCGTGGCCCAACAAGATCCTGCCCAGCTCACCGTAGAGCGGGTGCGCCACCCAGCGGTGCGTCGCGCAGCCGTGCGCGTCGCGCAGCTTGCGCTCGAGCGGGCTGTGCATGCGCATTCCGCTCGTGCCGGCGGTGTTGTGGATGAGATCGACCACGTGCATCGAGGCGTTCGCCGCGTGCGTGCAGGCGAGGCGCCCGTTCTGCGTGGCGCGCGGCGACGGAATCGGCCGGCCGCCGTGCAGCTCCTCCTCGATCTCGTGCATCGCCTCCATCAAGTACGCGCGCGCGGCGCGGAACTGCGCCTCGGCCTCGCCGAAGCGCTGCTGCGCCACCGGGCGATCGCGCAGGGGTGCTGCGGTCAGCCACGGCACCTTCGTCCCTGCCAGCACCGTGAACTCGTCGAGCGCGCCGCGCGCGACGCCGATCGCGACGGCGGCCTTGTTGTACGCGAGGCGCAGCGCGACGGGCACGCGGAATGCCGGGTTCGGGTAGTGCGGCGGCAGCACGAGCAGCTGCACGTCCGCCCACTTCGCGGGGACGAGCGCATTGGTCGCGCGCACGTCGTGCGAGCCCGAGCCGCGCAGGCCCGCCACGTCCCACGTGTCGACGATCTCCCACTGCGAGCGGTGCAAGAAGAAGCTGCGCACGACCGGTCCACCGTTCGCGTCCTTGAGCAGCTCTCCCTTCTCGAAGACGGGGCCCATCATGAAGCACCACGTCGCGTTGTGGCTGCCGCTGATGAACGTGGTCTGGCCCGAGACCAGGTACGAGCCGTCGGGCTGCTTGTCCGCGCGCGAAGGCTGCGAGCCCGGGCCGCCGCCGCCGCACATGATCACGCGGGGGTCGTCGAGGTAGACCTCCTTCGCGAGCGCTTTGTCCATGCCGCCCGCGGCCATCGCGTTGATCTCGCTGCCGAGCATCACGTTCCAGCCCACCGAGGCGTCGATCGCGGAGATCGCTTCGAGGATCTCGATCGTCTCGGTGATGCTCGCGTCGTCGCCGCCGAGCTCGCGCGGGATGGCGATGCGGAAGATGCCGGCGTCGATCAGCGCATCCACCGTGTGCTGGGGCAAACGGCGCAGCTGCTGCGCTTCGTCGCCGCCCTTGCGGATCACGTCTTCGAGCTTCGCGATGCGCTCGAGCGGGGTGCCCGAGACGGGCGGGGCGGTGGTCTTCTTCAGCTGAAACTCGGACATGGGATCCTCAGTTGTTATTGCGACAGGCGGTGATACGGCGGGAGGTCGGCGCGCGAGATGCGCTCGGCGGAGGCGAGCGCGTCTTCGCCGAAGTAGATGTCCTCGCCGACGAGCTTGCCTTCCGCGTCGCTCGGCCAAACCGTGACGAGCTGCGCGCGCGTGAGGAAGAGCTCATCGGGCTTCACGGGCTGCCCCGCGACTTCCTTGCGACCCGCGGCGATCAGCTCCGCGCCGCTGCGCACTTGCTTCACGGCGCCCTCGGTGATCACGTTCGCGCTGTCGGCGACGATCTTCTCCACCACCACTTCGAACTCGTTGCCGCCGGCGGCGATCATGCTCGAGTAGAAGCCCTCGACCGCGGTGCGCCCTTCGAGCTTGAACGAGCCCGCCGGGTTCCAGAAGTGGTAGACGGGGCTCGCGGTGAGCGTCGCCATCAGCTCGGGCAGGTGGCCCTTGATCTCGTGCTCCATGTGGTCGCGCACCGCCGTGAGCAGCGTGCGCACGCGCGGATCGCTCTCGCGCTGGGCGCGCGCTTCGAGCGCGAGCCAACTCCGATGCGGCTCGATCTTGGGCATGGGACCTCCGGCGGAAGGCAGTTTCTATCTCAGTTCGACGCACCCGCCCATCCGCGCACGGCTCTTCCCGGCCGTGATTACGCCGCGCGTCCTGCGGCTCAGCGAGTCGCCGCGAGGCGCTCCCCGATCAGCGGCAGATGCTCGCGGCCCCAGAACAGCTCCCCGCCCAACAAGAAGCTCGGCACGCCGAACACGCCGCGCGCGTGCGCTTCCTCCATCACGCGCTCGAGCTCGCGCGCGCCGTCGCCCGCGGCGAGCTCCGCGAAGCCGCGCGCGTCGATCCCTACGCCGCGCAGCGTCTCCTCGACGACGCTGCACTGCTCGACATCGAGCTCACGCCGCCAGAACGGCGCGAACACGGCATCGAGCCACGCGTCCACGCGCGGGGGCGCAACTCGTTTCGCGAAGAGCAGCGCGATCGACACGAGCCGCGTGTCCCAGATCTTCTGCGTGCCGCGGATCGTGAGCCCCGCGCGGTTCGCCTGCCGCCGCACGTCCATGTACGCGTACTTCACCTTGCGCCACTGCGCCTCCGTCCGCGCGCTCTCGATCACGGCGCCGGTCGCGGGATCGAGCCGCGCGGAGCCGAGGTAGGACGGGATGTCGAGCACGTACGGCAGCCAATCGATCGCGACGCCGTTCGCCGCGCACAGCGCGCGAGTCGGCGCGAGCGCGAGGTAGGCGTACGGAGACTTCACGTCGACGTAGACGGTGAGCGTGCGCATGAGCGCAGCGTAGGCCGCGCGCGATACGGTCGGGCGATGCCCGCCTACGCCATCTTCATGAACGACATCCACGACCCCGCCGGCTACGCCGCGTACCTGAAGGCCGCCGGCGATTCGCTCGCGCCGCACGGCGGCAAGCTGCGCGTGTTCGCGGACGAGACCCGCGTGCTCGAAGGCGCGCCCGATCACAAGCGCTGCATCGTGATCGAGTTCCCCACGCGCGCAGCTGCGGAAGCGTGGTACGCGAGCGCGACTTATCAGGCCGCGATCCCGCTGCGGCAGAAGTCGAGCCGCGGCTGGGGTTTCATCGCCGACGGCTTGCCCGGCTGATGGCGCTGCTGACGGACGAGCATCGCCGCTGGATCGGGCGCGAGGATGCGCCCGTCACGGTCGAGGTGAGCCGCCGCGACATCGTCAAGTACGCCGTCGCGACGGATCAGCTGCAGGAGAAGTATCTGCGCGGCGACGAGGCGCCGCCGATGTTCGTGTTCAACCTGTTCGGCCCGCTCCGCAAGCTCGAAGACATGCGCGCCGACGGCCTGCCGCGCGCGCAGGGCGGCGGCCCCGCACTGCCGCTGAAGCGCGTGATGGCCGGCGGTACCGAGCTGCGCATGCTGCGCCCGATACGCGCAGGCGACACGCTCACCGCCACATCGCGCATCACCGACATGGTCGAGAAGAGCGGCGCGCAGGGCCCGCTCATCTTCACGGTGCGCACCACGCGCATCACCGACGCGAGCGGCGCGCTCGTGCTCGAAGAGATCCAGACGGCGATCGCGAGGTGATGTCGTGACGCTGCGCTTCGCCGATCTGCGCGTCGGTCTCGAGCTGCCGACGCGTGCGCACACCGCCACGAACGTGAGCCTCTTCATGTACAACGCGGCGGTGTGGAACCCGCACCGCATCCACTACGACGCGGCGTACACCACCGAGGTCGAGAAGTACCCCGCGATCGTGATCGACGGCCCCCTGCAAGGCGACTGGCTCTCGCAGTGCGTGCTCAACTGGCTCGGCGACGCGGGCGACCTCACGCGCTTCGCCTACAGCAACCGCCGCGCGGCCTACCTCGGCGAGACACTTGTTACGGGCGGCACGATCAGCGCGCTCGACGCGAGCGCGCGCACGGCCGAGCTCGAGCTGCGCGTCACGAACGAGCGCGGCGACGTGACGACGCCGGGCAGTGCGACGGTGAAGGTGAGGGCGTGAGGGCGGCGCTGCCGCCGCGTCGCTGGGCGCGAGCGATCAGGTGCGCGTGCGCCGTCGCGAGAGCGCCAGCGCGGCGCCCGCCGCAGCGAGCAGCGCGAGCGCGCCCGGCTCCGGCGTTGGCTCGATGCGCTCGGTGGTGCGAATCCCGAAGGTGAAGCCGTGCCAGAACTCGGCGGTCGGCGCCGTCCACGAGAAGGTCGAGAACGTCCCGATGAACTGAATCGTGCCGTGCCCTTCCTGACCCTGCAGCACGTCGCCGGGGAGCTGTGTGAGCGCGCTCGGACCTCCGCCCCAGAAGCCCACTCCTTGGCTCACGATCGTGAACGGACGGTCGAAGTCATAGGTCACGAGGACACTCGGCTGCCCGAGGCTCACGATCGCCATGATCGGGTCCCTGATCGGCTCCGAGAGCGTGATCGTGTAGGTCGTGGTCGAGGTGCCGCCGGTCAGCGCGAGGATGTCGGAATCAGGCGGCGAGTTGTCGACTTGCGTACTGAGGTACGGCGCCGCGGGCACCCAATAGTTCGTGCCGCTGTTCGTCTGGCCGAACGTGTACGCGCCCGCCGCGCCGTTCGGCTCGGTCACGCTGAACGTGACGCTGACGGTCGAGCTGTCCGGGAGCGTGATGGTGCCGGCAGCGGTGCCAGCGCTCGGGCTCGAGCTGGTCCAGTCGACGTAGTAGTAGGTCGCCGCGACGGCAGGGCTCGCGCACAGCAAACCGACCAGAGCGATTCCTGCACTCCACTTGCGCATACGTGATCTCCCGCGGCGGTGTCGGACTCTTGAGGTAGTGGCCGCGAGATCGCCTTGGTGGCGCGGCTTCGCGCGCCGGCTTCGAGCGGGTCGCCCGCGTGGACGTACAGTGCGCGGCGCGGACGCGTAGCTCAGCTGGCTAGAGCACTGGTCTTACAAGCCGGGGGTCGCAGGTTCGAGCCCTGCCGCGTCCACCAGCGCGAGGTGCGGAAGCGCGCGGAAGAGCAGGGGAATCCGGCTGAGCGTGGGGCTCGCGGACCTAACAAGAAGTGCGCCCAGCGGGTGAGCGCCGGCTCTGCGCGCCCGTTCAGTTCGGCGATCGCAGCGTGAACGTGACTCGCAGGTTCACGCCGCCCGTGGCGTTGAACCCCAAGAGCTCCTGCCGCTGTTCTCCTACGACCCCGCGGAACACTCCAGTGCCTCCGATCACAGCGCGCAAGATCGGCGCAGATCCCTCGCGACCTTCCGTCGAGATCGAGCGGTCGTCGCCGGGCAGGAGATACTGCTGGGTTGTCATCACCCAGATCGGCGCTTCGCCCGAGATGATCTTCGAAGCGTCCGCGAGATGCGTCCCCCGACAGAGCCATTCTCCGATTGAGCCTGCCGAGTTGGGGTCGAACGTCGAGCCATCGCCCTGGATCGTGCCGGCCGGGAAGAGACGGCCCTGAGTGAGGAAAAAGCTCCCGACCTTGGGCTCGCCGTCGCCCGCATTCACGAACGTCGGGACGAACTTGGAGAAGTCTTCGGCGACGTCGACGGTGATGGTTCGGACCTTTGGGCCATCCGCACGCGTCGCCGCCGGCGAGAGGAGCAGCAAGGCGAGTCCCGCAAAGGCTGCTGCTGAGAGAGATCGCATGTTCGATTCCTTTCGAGTGCCCTGACACGGGCGTTATGGCCCCGCGCCCATCCTCGGCGGGGCGCTGGGTCGCCTGCAACTGCTTTCCATGCCTCCGACGGGAATGCGAGTCGCCCCATAGGTGACGAAACGGTCTCGGCGAGGCTGGGCTTGGCAGAACGTTCGTTCGCGACCCAGCGGGAGAGGTGCTCCTTAGCTTCGAGGCTCATCCGTTCCACAACGCCCGCGAGTCGAAAGCGGCGCGCGTGACGCGCGCGGCGGAGTCGCTCGTTCGCTCCGCTTCAGCGATACGCTCACTCCCCTGAATCACGGCGCACTCGCGCGGGCGGACCACGATGCCTTGGTACTCCGGCTGGAACGTCCTCGCGGTGGCGGTGGTGTTTCAAGCGCTGAGCTTCGGCATCGGCATCTATTGCTTCACGTTCTTCGTCGCGCCGTGGTCGCGCGAGTTCGGTGTCGGGCGCGGCGAGGTGATGACGGTCTATCTCGGCATGCAGATCGGGATGGGCGCGCTCGCGCCGCTCGCGGGCCGCGCGATGGATCGCCTCTCGATTCGCGCGCTCGTGTGCGCGGGCGCGCTCAGCCTCGCAGCGGCGCTCGTGCTCGCGGGGCGCGCGACGCAGCTGGCGCAGCTGCAGGCGCTTTACGCGTCGCTCGTCGTCCTCGGCATGCTGCTCTCCGGTCCGCTCGCCGCGCAAACGCTCGCGACGCGCTGGTTCACGCGGCGCCGCGGTCTCGCGCTCGGCATCTCGAGCGTGGGCACCTCCCTCGGCGGATTCGCGTTGCCGCCACTCGTGACCGCGCTTCACGAGTCCGTGGGTTGGCGTGTCGCGAACGACGTGCTCGCGGCGCTCGTGGTCGGCGGTGTCGTCCCGCTCGTGTGGTGGATGGTGCGCGGCTCGCCGAGCGAGGCGGGCGTCGCGGGCGAGGCGGACGGGCGCGCGGCGCACGAGGCATCACTTCCCGCGGCGCCGCAGCGCTGGGGTGCGGGCGACGTGCTTCGCGCGCCGATCTTCTGGTGGATCGTCGTGCCCTTCACCGCGACCGGCACCGTGTTCGGCGCGGTGCAGCAGAACCTTGCGCCGGTTGCCCTCGACGCCGGGATCGACGCGCGAGCCAGCGCGTGGCTCGTCTCGACGCTCGCGCTCGTGATGGTGTTCGCGAAGGTGGGGTTCGGCGCGCTCGCCGATCGTGTCGACGTGCGCTGGTTGTTAGGCAGCTCGGTCGCGGCGCTGGCGCTCATGCTCGCCTGGCTCACGCGCGAGCTCCGCTACGCGGACCTCGCCGGGATCTGCGCGCTGCTCGGCTTCGCGGCGGGCGCGAACCTGCCGCTGCTCGCCGCGGTGGTGAGCCGCCACTTCGGCACCGCGTCGTTCGGCCTCGTGATGGGGATGGTCGGCCCGTTCTCGATGTTGTCCGCGGCCGGCCCCTGGCTCGCCGGCCACCTGCGCGACACCACGGGCGCGTACACGAGCGCGTGGATCGCGCTCGGCGCGCTGCTCTTGCCCGCCGCGATCGCGATTGGGTTCCTGCGCGCAGCGCCCTCTTCAGCCGCGCGCCTTCAGCGCGCGCAGCTCTCGGCTCGAGTCCTCGAAGAGGGCCCGTAGCTCGCGAGCGGCGAACGGGCGCGCTCGAACGCGACGGACCAACGTTCGGGCCGCGACGGATCCAGTCTCAGCGGCGCGACCGCCGCTTGGAGGAGTCAGCATGAGGCTTCGCGAACGCGTTGCGATCGTGACGGGCGGAGGCAAGGGCATCGGCGAGGCGGCGGCGCTGCGCTTCGCCGAGGAAGGCGCGCGCGTGATGGTGGTCGACTGCGACGAGAGCGCGGGCGCCGCATGTGCGCGGGCGATCGTCGGGCGCGGCGGCGCCGCGGCGTTCTTTGCGGCGGATCTGACGCAGCGCGGCGCGGCGGAAGAGATGGTGCGCGCGACGCTCCAGCGCTTCGCGCGGCTCGACTGCGCGTTCAACAACGTCGGCGGCTCGGTGAAGGGTGGCGAGCGGCCCATGCACGAGATCGATCTCGACGCGTTCGAGGCCGAGCTGCGCCTCAATCTGACGAGCACGCTGATGTGCCTGCGCGCCGAGCTGGCGGCGATGCTCGCCTCGAACACCCGCGGCGCGATCGTCAACACGTCTTCGCTCGCCGGTCTCGGCGGCACGCTCTCGAACCCCGCTTACACCGCGGGCAAGCACGGCGTGATCGGCCTGACGAAGAACGCCGCGGTGGCGTACGGGCAGCGCGGGATTCGCGTGAATGCGGTGTGCCCCGGCACGATTCGCACGCCGGGGCTCGTCGCGAACTTCGCCGGCAATCCCGACTACCTGAAGGACCTCGCCCACGCGGCGCTCGAGCGCGTCGCGGAGGCGAGCGAGGTCGCGAGCGTGGTGGTGTGGCTCTGCAGCGACGAGGCGTCGTTCCTCACAGGCGCGGCGATTCCCGTCGACGGCGGCACGTCCGCTTTCGCTGTCCGAGTCGCGAGCAGTCGCGCGGGCGACTGAGCTCACGCCGTAACAAGAGCGATCCCGTGCCGGCGCGCAGTCTCAGCGCCAGTCCAGGGGCCCAGGCATCGGCATGTGGGGATGATGGCTCGCGCGCGGCGGGCCGTCGGAGCGCGTCCAGAAGTAGCCGCTGTGCGAGTTGTTCATCTGCACGATTCGCACCCGCGCAGGATCGAGCGTCGGAATGAGCCGCGCGTTCAGGCCGAAGATCACCTGCTGGGCGTCCGCGGTTTGCATGTGATAGACGCAGCCGCAGGTTCGACAGCGACGGAACTCGAGGATGCGGTCGCCCCACACGTACGCCTCGGTCGCGTCTCGCGAAGGTGTGGCCAGCAGCTTCGCTTGATCGGCTCCCTCGAAGTACGTCCACAACGCGCCGTATCGGCGGCAGATCGTGCAATTGCAGTCGAGCACCCACTCGGGCTGCTCGGCGATCTCGAAGCGCACGGCGGTGCAGTGGCAAGCGGCGCGGATCATCGGCGCTCCTTGGTTTGGATCGAGCCGCCGACGCTACAGCGCGTGCAGCGGAGCACTCGTGCGTCCTCGCATCGGGCCAGAGTCGCGCTGACCTGCTGGCCGATTCTCGGACCGACTGATTCTTGAGAGAGAATGGCTTCCGACGGAAAGGAAGCCCCCATGAAGAAGAGTCGGTTTACGGAAGAGCAGATGGTGAAGATTCTGCGCGAGGCGGA
>Ga0194132_10000108_pt1 | contig 155778 bp, 145 predicted proteins | sample TA2KigOf80mmetaG_FD_148612 | JGI IMG/M metagenome (GOLD analysis project Ga0194132, IMG submission 148612) | Freshwater microbial communities from Lake Tanganyika, Tanzania - TA2015054 Kigoma Offshore 80m | ecosystem: Environmental > Aquatic > Freshwater > Lake | place: Tanzania: Lake...
CTTTGCCGGTGCGGCGGCCGGTGCGCGCTTGGCGGCCGGCGCCGCCGCAGGCTTCGCGGGCTCCGCCGGCTCGGGCTTCGCATCCTTCGCGGCGGTGCGGCTTCTCTTGACCTCGACGACCACCTGCTTGGTGCGGCCGTGGCTGAAGCTCTGGCGCACGACGCCCGTTTCGGTGCGCGGCTTGAGCGACAGCGTCGGCTTCGACACGCTCAGGGTCTTGCCGTCAGGGGTCTTGGTTTCAGCCATTCAGTTCTCGATTCCTGTCAATTTCGGGCGCGTGCACCGGCGCTCGCGCCCGAAAAACCGGTCCGAAAGCGCTCAAGACGCCGCAAACGCGTCAAAAAGGTATCGCTCGCAGTCCCGGCGGTCAGGGCTGCATGTACCACATTTGACCGGCCCAATGCCAAATCCAATTGGCCGGAGGTGAGCGTCCGCACCACCGCGATCCGCTCTGCGTCCGGGCGGTTCCGCAACGCGGCGGCAAGCTTCGCAACGCCGTCGGCGCCGGCGTCGCTTGCGTGCAGCAGAGCGGTGACATTGTCGTGGGCCAGCGCCGCCTCGACCTTGGAAAAGCCGGTCAAGGCCTGGCCGGACTTTCCGACGATCGCCAGGGCGTCCAGCACGGACCGGACCAGCAGCTCCTCGGTCCGGGCCGGCAGGTCCGCCGGCACGTCGACGTCGCGCTTGAAGCCGCGGGCGAACACCTTGCGCGCCACTGCCTGGGCGATGGTGGTCCGGTCGGCGCCGACCCACAGGCCGCGGCCCGGCAATTTTCGCTTGAGGTCGGGCACCACGCCGCCGGGTCCGGCGACGAAACGGATCAGTTCGTCGGCCGGCCGCACCGTCCGCGTGACCGCGCAGGTCCGCTCCTGGCCGGGACCGCGTTGCCGCGGTCCGGCGTCGAGCTCGTCGATCTGCGTTTCGGCCAGCATCGGTGCGCCTTGATCCTCAAGCCGGGGCCGCCGCGGACTCGGTCTCCGCTGCTTCGCCCTCCGCGGGCGGCGGCGGCGCGAGATCGGCCTCGGTGACCCAGCCGGCCTTCAAGCGGGCCTGCATGATCAGCGCCTCTGCCTCCTCGCGCGACAGGTCGAAGCCGTCGAGCATGCCCGGCTCGCGCTTGGTTTCGCCGTCCTTGCGCTCGGTCCAGCCGACGAGGTCGTCGGTGGCGCAGCCGGCGAGGTCCTCGACCGACTTCACGCCGTTTTCGCCGAGCTTGACCATCATCGCGGTGGTGACGCCGGGCACGTCCCTGAGCGCGTCCTCGACGCCCAGCTCCTTGCGCTTGGCGTCGAGCTCGGCCTCTTCCTTGGCGAGATAGTCGCGCGCACGCGCCTGCAGCTCGCGCGCGGTGTCCTCGTCGAAGCCCTCGATGCCGGCGATTTCCTTTTCGTCGATCAGCGCCAGTTCCTCGACCGAGGCGAAGCCTTCGGATGCGAGCAATTGCCCGACCACCTCGTCGACGTCGAGCGCTTCCATGAACATCTTGGTGCGATTCTGGAACTCGGCCTGGCGGCGCTCCGACTCCTCCTGCTCGGTGAGGATGTCGATGTCCCAGCCGGTGAGCTGCGAGGCGAGCCGCACGTTCTGGCCGCGGCGGCCGATGGCGAGCGAGAGCTGCGCGTCCGGCACCACCACCTCGATGCGCTCGCGATCCTCGTCGAGCACCACCTTGGCGACTTCGGCGGGAGCGAGCGCGTTGACCACGAAGGTCGCGATGTCGTGCGACCAGGGAATGATGTCGATCTTCTCGCCCTGCAGCTCGTTCACCACCGCCTGCACGCGCGAGCCGCGCATGCCGACGCAGGCGCCGACCGGATCGACCGAGGAATCGCGCGAGATCACCGCGATCTTGGCGCGCGAGCCCGGATCGCGGGCCACCGCCTTCACCTCGACGATGCTGTCGTAGATTTCCGGCACCTCCTGCGCGAACAGCTTGGCCATGAACTGCGGATGCGTCCGCGACAGGAAAATCTGCGGGCCGCGCGGCTCGCGCCGCACATCGTAGATGTAGGCGCGCACGCGGTCGTCGTTGCGCAGCGTCTCGCGCGGCAGCATCCCGTCGCGGCGGATGATGGCTTCGCCGCGGCCGAGATCGACCACCACGTTGCCGTATTCGACGCGCTTGACGATGCCGTTGACGATGTCGCCGATGCGGTCCTTGTATTCCTGGAACTGCCGGTCGCGCTCGGCTTCGCGGACCTTCTGCACGATCACCTGCTTGGCCGACTGCGCGGCGATGCGGCCGTATTCCAGCGGCGGCAGCGTGTCGGCGAGCGTGTCGCCGACCTGGGCCGCGGGATTGCGCTTGCGCGCCTCGTCCAGGCTGATCTGGTTCGACGGGTTCTCGACGGCGTCCACCACCAGCATGTGGCGGGCGAGCCGCAGTTCGCCGGTCTTGGAATTGATCTCGGCGTGCACGTCGGTCTCCGCGCCGTAGCGCGAGCGCGCCGCCTTGGCGATGGCATCCTCCATCGCGGTGATCACGATTGTGCGTTCGATCGACTTTTCGCGGGCGACCGCGTCGGCGATCTGCAACAGCTCGAGCCGGTTGGCGCTGACGGCCATTGCTCAGTCTCCTTCATGATGGGCGCGATGCCGGCCCCGGCCGGAGGCGCGCTGGAAAGGTTGATGCCTGTGGGACGAACCGTTCGGGCGCCGCTCGTGCGGGCGCCGTTCGGCATGGAAATCCTGTGGGTTGTCGGCGGCTTGCGCTTCGCGCAGCTCGCGCTCGGCCTCCTTGCCGCGCCTGAGCGCCTCGGCGATCAGCGCGTCGGTGAGCACGAGCTTGGCCTCCGCCATCTCCTCGATCGGCAGCAGCACGTCGGCGGGCTCGCCGGCCGGCGCGTCGTCGCGGTAGATGCGCGCGCACCGGTCCTCGGCGCCGAGCAGCATGCCGCGGAACCGTTTGCGGCCGTCGACCGCGACGGCCATCTCGATCTTCACCAGGTTGTTTGCGTAGCGCTCGAAGTCGGAGCGGCGCACCAGCGGCCGGTCGAGGCCCGGCGAGGAAACTTCCAGACGGTAGGCGCGGTCGATCGGATCGGCGACATCGAGCACCGGCGACAGCGTCCGCGACACCGCCTCGCAGTCCTCGATCGTCATGGTGCCGTCCGGACGCTCCGCCATGACCTGCACGGTGCAGCCGTCGGATCCCGACACGCGCACCCGCACCAGCCGGTAGCCCAGGCCTTCCAGCACCGGCTCGACGACCGCGGCCACGCGCGCCGCCAGGCCGGGCTCGGCGATCAAGCGCGGCTCGCTGCCTGCGGTGGTCTCGGTGCGATCGTTCATTCGTTCGATTCGACGCTCAAATCCCCGGTTTTTCCATTTCCTGCCCCGGTGGCGCCGCACGGGCGCTCGGGTAACAAAAAAGAGCGGGTCCCGGGGGGCCCACTCTCAAAAGCCGATCAGACTAATGAGGATCCATACAGACGGTCTGTAAGGATGCGCGGAATATAGCGATTTTCGTTTGCCGCGCAAGGGCGGGTAGTGTCGCGGTTCGGAAGTTCGCCCGAGTTCTCAGCTTGCTCCGTAGCGAACTTCCGAACCGAAGCGACACTGGCAACGCTATGATTTTAGGGTCCCTTTTGGACCCGAAGTTCGCATACGCGCCTGCTGAGCAGCGGTGCGAACTTTGGGTCCGGGACACTCGCAGCGCAAATGGCTAACGGTTCGTTCACGTTCGCCCTCTACCCTCCGCTGGCCAGGGTCCGCAGGCCATCGGACCGGCAGGTGTTGTACGGATGTCTGCGTCTGCGTCCCTGATCCCCGAGCTTGAAGACGTCATTCAGCATGGCACGCAGGAAAAGCGTGCCCTGACCGTTCAGCGCATCGCCAACCTGTTCATCGACGGCGCCACGCATTTCAACGAAGACCACATCGGACTGTTCGACGACGTCCTGTGCCGCCTGGTCACGGAGATCGAGGCCAAGGCGCGCGCCGAGATGGCGAATTCGCTGGCGCCGGTTTCCAACGCGCCGGCCGGACTGATGCGCCATCTGGCGCGCGACGACGATATTGCGGTCGCCGGACCGGTGCTCAAGGTGTCCGCGCGGCTCGATGAAACCGATCTTGTCGAAGTGGCCAAGACCAAGGGCCAGGCGCATCTCGCCGCCATCGCCGGCCGCACCGGCATCGGCGAGGCGGTGACCGACGTGCTGGTGCGCCGGGGCGATCCCGAGGTCGTGCGCAACGTCGCTTACAATGTCTCGGCGCGGTTGTCCGAAGGCGGCTTCTCGGCGCTGGTGCGCCGCGCCGAAGGTGACGACGATCTCGCCGAAAGAGTCGGCCAGCGCGCCGATATTCCGCCGCACCTGTTCCGCGACCTGCTGGTGCGCGCCACCACCGTGGTGCAGCAGCGGCTGCTGGCGCAAGCCAGGCCCGAAACGCAGATGGAAATCCAGCGTGTGCTGGATAAGATCGCCCGCGAGTTCGGCAAGTCGACGCCGGCGCGAGACTATGCGGTGGCGCTGCGCGCGGTCCGCGATCTGCAAAAGGCCGGCAAGCTCGGCGAGAACGAACTCGCCGAATACGCCAAGGACAGGAAATACGAGGACATGGTGGCCGCGCTGTCGGTGCTGTGCGGCGTGCCGATCGAAACGACGGACCGGCTGATGGCCGGCGACCGGCCCGACCCGATCCTGATCCTGTGCAAGTCCGCCGGCTTCGGCTGGGCGACCGCGCGCTCGATCATCATGGCGCGGCCGAGCGCCAAGGGGACCTCGAACCAGTCGCTCGACGCAGCCTTCTTCAATTTCGAGAAGCTGTCGCCGTCCACTGCGCAGCGCGTCGTGCGGTTCTGGCAGGTGCGCACGCCCGACGACCTCCCGGTGTGAACGCTTTCCCGGAGCATGGTCCCGAAAAGTGGGAACCGGTTTTCGGGAAAGACCATGCTCAAATGAAAGCTAAAGCGGGATGACGATCCGAGGAAAGTCATCGCGATTTAGCGTCTCCGAAAAACCAGGTAGCAGGGCACGCGACCCTCGCGCTTGGCCTTGGCCTCGTAGCGGGTGCCCGAAAATCCGGGCCACGGCTGGCGCCAGTCGTCGGCGCATTCGGCGGTCCAGACGAACGCCGGCGAGCGCAGCAATCGGGTGAGCGTCCACGCCGCGTAGTCGGGAATATCGGTGGCGAAGCGGAACTCGCCGCCGGGACGCAGGATGCGGGCGATCTCCGAAACGCTTGCGTCCTGCACGAAGCGCCGCTTCCAGTGCCGGCGCTTCGGCCACGGGTCCGGATAGAGCAGGTCGACGCGCGCAAGCGACGCGTCGGGGAGCCACGCGAGCAGTTCGCTGGCGTCGCCGAAATGCAGCCGCACGTTCGCAAGCCCGCGCTCCTCGGCGAGCGCCAGCATCTTCGCCATGCCGTTGACGAAGGCGTCGCTGCCGACGAAGCCGGTGGACGGCGCACGCCCGGCCTCCGACGCGAGATGCTCGCCGCCGCCGAAGCCGATTTCGAGGCGCACGTCGTCCGCGCCTGCGAACAGGCTTCGCAGGTCGGCGGGCGCGGACTTTGTCAGATCGAGCGCGAGCTTCGGCAGCAGGGTCTCGAGCAGCGCCGTCTGCCGCGGCCGCAGCGCGTGGCCCTTGCGGCGGCCGAAGAAGGCGCGGGTTTGGTTCGGCGGGTTCACTGGCAGACCGTTGTGTCCGTGCGGCTCAAGAATGTCCGGCACCATGACACAGCCAGGCCGTGCGAAACGAGATGGCCGGGACATCGCCCGGCCATCAAGCAGCATGAAACGGGATCCCCGCTTTCGCGGGGATGACCGGTCAAGAGCCGGTCACTTGAACGCGCTCTTGAGCTGGCTCACGAGATCGGTCTTCTCCCAGGAGAAGCCGCCGTCCTTGTCCGGCGCGCGGCCGAAGTGGCCGTAGGCCGCGGTGCGGCGATAGATAGGCCGGTTGAGCTTCAGCGTGCGGCGGATGTTGGTCGGGCGCAGCGGGAAGATTTCCGGCAGCACATTCTCGAGCTTGCGCTCGTCAACCTTGCTGGTGCCGTGGGTCTCGACCAGCACCGACATCGGGTCGGCGACGCCGATGGCGTAGGCGACCTGGATCGTGCAGCGCTCGGCGAGGCCAGCGGCCACCACGTTCTTGGCCAGATAGCGCGCGGCATAGGCAGCCGAGCGGTCGACCTTGGTCGGGTCCTTGCCGGAGAACGCGCCGCCGCCGTGCGGCGCATAGCCGCCGTAGGTGTCGACGATGATCTTGCGCCCGGTCAGGCCGCAGTCGCCGTCGGGACCGCCGACCACAAAGTTGCCGGTCGGGTTGACCAGGAAGTCGGACGAACTCTTCGGCATCCAGCCCTTGGGCAGCGCCGAGGTCACGGCGTCCTCGATCAGGTCCTTGACCATGCCCGGCGTGTAGGTCTTGCCGTTGCGGCTCTTGGCATTGTGCTGCGTCGACACGACGACCTTGGTGCAGCCGACCGGCTTGCCGTTCACGTACTTCACCGTGACCTGGCTCTTGGCGTCGGGCTGCAGGTCGAAGATGCGGCCGGAGCGGCGCTTCTCGGACAGCACCTTCAGGATCTTGTGCGCGAAGTAGATCGGCGCCGGCATGTACGAGCCCTTCTCGTACACTTCGCTCTCGGTGCAGGCGTAGCCGAACATCATGCCCTGGTCGCCGGCGCCTTCTTCTTCCTTGCCCTTCTTCTTCTTGGCGTTGACGCCCATCGCGATGTCGGGCGACTGGCCGTGCAGCAGCACCTCGACGTCGGCGCCGTGGAACGAGAATCCGTTCTGGTCGTAGCCGATGTCCTTGACCACGCCGCGCGCGATCTCGGTGATGCGCTCGCGGTCGACCACCGACACGCCGCTGATGGTGCGGAACAGCTGTCCGCGGCCCTCGCCGGCGACCACGATCTTGTTGGTCGTGGTCAGGGTTTCGCAGCCCAGCCGGGTGTTGATCTGGCTGTCGTCGGCGATGCCGAGCTTGATGTCCTCCTCGATGAATGCGTCGAGGATGGCGTCCGAAATCTGGTCGGAAACCTTGTCCGGGTGACCCTCGGACACGGACTCACTGGTGAATAGGAAGTTGGCGCGAGACACCGTTGCACACTCCTGAAAGGGCGGGCGGGGAGCGCCGCGCCGGGCACGAATGCGTGCTTTCTATTCAGGGTCCGCAATCGCGGTCAAGATGTGGGCAGCCGTGGGCGAACGCACAGGTCGTGTCGCACCGCCGCAGGCGGCGCTCAACGCTCGCTGTCCGCCACGATCTGTTCGACCAAATCGACGATCCTGCGCCGCAATTTGGCGTCCTTGATGCGCATGAACGCCTTGGTCAGCGCGAGCCCGTCGGAGGTCGCGAGGAAGTCGGACACGTAGGCCGGCGACGGCGCTTCCGCGAAGCCGTCGGTCTGCTGGCCCGGCACGTTCGGCGCGCCCTCGAAGAAGAACGACACCGGAACCTGCAGGATGTGCGCGATCTGCTGCAGCCGCGACGCACCGATCCGGTTCGCACCTTTCTCGTACTTCTGGACTTGCTGAAAGGTGAGACCGAGCGCGTCGCCGAGTTTTTCCTGACTCATGCTCAGCATCATCCGGCGCATCCTGACCCGCGCTCCAACGTGCTTGTCCGTCGGGTTGGGCGCCTTCTTGGCCATCATTGTACTAAGATCCCCATTCTGTGTTTGACGCGAGGTGATTGTTTGACGCTTAGTAATTGGCGCGCGCAAATCAACTGCGCGCACAACCCGTGAATTGCACGCGCTGAGCGCCGCGTCAAAGATTTCCGGCAATTAAGGCGTGCAAAGGACGAAGCGCGCCATGCGCGAAAAAACGAGTTTCGGATATCGAAAGGTACCTAACGAGTTCATCGTTGTGCCACGCGCGTGGAATACCAATGCAATTCCCGCGCGGTAGGGTTTCGTCAATTGGGCGCGCATTCGTTGCGAAATGACTCATAAACGCCGATGCGCGATCAGCGGCGGCGCCGGAACAAGACGATCGTTCCACCGATTAAAATAAGGCCGAGCACATAGTCGCCTGCGCGCGCGTAAACGGTGGCGTTTACGCTTCGCGGCAACGGCGCGTCGAGCACGCCTTCGGTCGCGAGCGGTAGCGACCTGACGGTGCGGCCGAGCGGATCGATCACCGCGGAGATTCCGGTGTTGGCGGCGCGCACCAGCGGCAGGCCCTGCTCGATCGCGCGCACGCGCGCCTGCTGCAGATGCTGATGCGGTCCGGTGCTCACGCCGAACCATCCGTCGTTGGTCAGATTGATCAGCCATCCGGGCCGCTCGCCGCGCGGCACGGCTTCGCCGGGAAAGACGATCTCGTAGCAGATCAGCGGCAACATGCGCGGCGCGCGCGGCACGTTCATCGCGCGCCGCCGCTCGCCCGGAATGAATCCGCCCGGCACCTTGGTGAGCTGCGTCAGCCCGAGGGATTCCAGAAACGCCGCGAACGGCAGGTATTCGCCGAACGGCACCAGATGGACCTTGTCGTAGACCGACAGAATCGAACCGTCGTGATCGATGACGTAGATCGAGTTGTAGGCGCGCGTCAGCTTCTGGCCCGGCGCAAGCTCGGGCGCGCGCACCGCGCCGGTGATCAGCACGGTGCCCGGCGGCAAGAGCGATGCGATCTGCGCCAGCGCGTCGGGCTCGCGCGTCAGGAGGAACGGAAACGCCGACTCCGGCCAGATCAGATGTGTGACGTCGCGAACGCCTGTGGTCTGCGGGCCCGTCGAACGGTCCGACAGTTCGAGATAGTGATCCATCACGCGCTGCTTGGCGGTGTAGTTGAATCTCTCGTCCTGCTGGATGTTGGGCTGCATGATGCGCAGCCGCACGCCGTCGGCGAACGCGGTCGGGGCGCGCGCCAGGCGGAGCGCGCCGAACCCCGCCATCAGGGCGATCAGAACGACGCTGACGGCGAGCGGCAGCCACGGCCTGCGCGTGTCGGCGCGATCGTCGGCGAACGTGGCCGGGCTCGCAAACACGGCGATTGCGAGGAACGTCAATCCCCAGATGCCGACCACCGAGGCGCCTTGCGCCAGCACCGGCGGGCCCGTCAACGCGTAGCCGAACGTGTTCCAAGGAAAGCCCGTGAACAGCGCGCCGCGCAGCCATTCGGCGGCGGTCAGCGCGACCGCGAGCGCGATCAGCCGCCGCGGCCCGCGCACCCAGAGCAGGCGCGCCAGTCCGAGCCCGAGCGCGGTGTAGCAGGCCATGAAGGCGGGCAATGCAACCACCGCGAACGGCAAGAGCCAGCCGAAGTTCTTGGCGTCGACCAGGAATGCGTTGCCGATCCAGTAGAACCCCGCGACGAAATAGCCAAAGCCGAACCACCAGCCGGCGATCATTGCGCTCGGCACGCCGCCGAGGCGGCCGCCGGCCGCGCCGTCGGTGAGCCACACCAGCACCGGAAACGTCAGGAACAGGATCGGCCAGGCGTCGAACGGCGCCAGCGCAAGAACCGAGACCGCGCCCGCCATGCTTGCGATCAGCGCGCGCCGCCAGCCCCACGACAGCACGATCCTGTCGGCGAGCCGAATGACGGCGTTGCCGGGGGCGCGGGTTTCGGCGGCGGTCACGGGCGGCGTGCGGCGTTGGCGTCGGTTGCGGACGCCGGAGACTTTGCGGACTCGGACTTTGTCGAATCGGACTTGGCGGCATCGCCCGGCGCCGGCTCCGCCGCGGCGGGCGCAATCGCCGGACTTGCGGCGTCCGGCGTGGAGTAGCGCCGGCGGCCCTCGCGGTCGCGCTCGATCGCGCGGCCCTTGTTGCGGTGGATGCGCACGCGCTTGATGCGGCGCGGGTCGGCGTCCAGCACTTCGATCTCGAAGCCTTTCGGACCGGGCACCAGTTCGCCGCGCAGCGGCAGCCGGCCGACCTGTGACATCATATAGCCGCCGACGGTGTCGACCTCGCGCGCGGCGTCGCCAGCGTCGAATTCGGCGCCGATCAGTCTGGTGGCGTCTTCAAGGCTCGCGCGCGCATCCGCGACATAGGAACCGTCGGGCTGGCGCACGATTGACGGCTTTTCGTCCACGTCGTGCTCGTCGGCGATCTCGCCGACGATCTGCTCGACGATGTCCTCCATCGAAACCAGGCCGTCGGTGCCGCCGTATTCGTCGACCACCAGCGCAAGATGAATTCGCGTGGCCTGCATCTTGGCGAGCAGGTCGATCGCCGGCATCGACGGCGGAACGAACAGGATCGGCCGCGTGATGTTGGTCGCCGACAGCTGCATGGCGAGATTGATCGCGCCGAGATCGAGCCCGGCGGGGCGCGGCTTCTTGCGCTTGAGATTCTTCTCCGGGCTGAGCGAGGCCTGCGCGGCCATGAACGCGATCAGGTCGCGGATGTGCACCATGCCGGCCGGATCGTCGAGCGTGTCGTTGTAGACCGGGAGCCGCGAATGGCCGGCCTTCTCGAACACGCGCACCAGTTCGCCGATCGCAATGTCCTGCTGTACGGCGACGATATCGCCGCGCGGCACCATGACGTCGTCGATCCGGCGGCCGCGCAGCGCCAGGATGTTGCGGATCATGGTCCGCTCTTCCGGCGAGACGCCGCCTTCGCCCGGGCCTGCCGCCTGGAGCACGACCTCGATGTCGGCGCGGGTCGGTCCGTCGCGCCATGCGAACAGCGCGCGCATCAGCCGCGCGAAGAAGCCATCGCCTTCGGGCTGCATCGGCCGTGCGATCGGAACCGGAAGGTTGCGCGACTCGCCGGACGAGGTCGCGGCCTCCGCGGGGCGGGTTTGGGAATTCGACTCAGGCATGGCTCGATTCAGGCCCCGGCGTCGCGCGCGGCGTAGGGATCGGGAACGCCGATCCCGGCGAGGATCGTCCGCTCCAGCCGCTCCATGCGTTTGGCGTCCCGGTCGGTTTCGTGGTCATGGCCGAGAAGATGCAGGAATCCGTGCACGGCGAGATGGGTGAGGTGGTTCTTGAACGGTTTGCCTTCGGCCGCGGCTTCGCGTGCGGTGGTTTCGTAGGCGATGACGATGTCGCCGATATATGGGGTGCCGCGGCCGCCGTTGCACGGCGTCCCGGCCGGGAACGACAGCACGTTGGTCGGCGCATTCTGGCCGCGCCAATCGCGATTGAGCGCTCGGATGGCCGAATCATTGCACAGCACGATAGCAAGCTCGGCGCGCGGCGTTGAGGCCGCCTTGGCCGCGGCGTAAATGGCGCGTTTCAGCGTGTTTTTTGTGCCCCGCTGCTTCCGCCAGCGTGCGGACCGGACCAGAACCTCGATCTGGACGCGTTTCGGGGCCGGTTTCGCCGGTTTCCGGCGCCGGGCCGGGGCAGGAGGCTTGCTCAAGGGCGTTCGTCTCTGGCGCCCTGGCGCCGCGCCGCCTCGGCCTTGTCATAGGCCGCGACGATCCGCGCCACCAGCTCGTGCCGGATGACGTCCTCGGCGGTGAAGGTGACGTGGCCGATGCCCTCGACGTTGTGCAGGAGCCGCACCGCCTCCGACAGTCCGGAGGTCTGGCCGGGCGGCAGGTCCACCTGGCTCGGATCGCCGGTGACGATCATGCGGCTGTTCTCGCCGAGCCGCGTGAGGAACATCTTCATCTGCATCGCGGTGGTGTTCTGCGCCTCGTCGAGGATCACTGCGGCGTTCGACAGCGTGCGTCCGCGCATGAAGGCGAGCGGCGCGATTTCGATCTCGTTGGTCTGCAGCGCGCGCTCCACGATGCGCGCGTCCATCAGGTCGAACAGCGCGTCGTACATCGGACGCAGATAAGGATCGACCTTCTCGCGCAGATCGCCCGGCAGGAAGCCGAGCCGCTCGCCGGCCTCGACCGCGGGCCGCGACAGCACGATGCGGTCGACCTCCTTGCGCTCGAACAGCAGCACCGCATACGCAACCGCGAGCCAGGTCTTGCCGGTGCCGGCCGGCCCGGTGCCGAACACCAGCGCGTTCTTACGCAGCGCGCGGATATAGGCATCCTGGCCGGTGGTGCGCGCGCGCACCGGACGCTTGCGCAGGTTGATCTCCTCGAAGCCCGAGCGCGTCGCCGCTTGATCGAAGTCGAATAGCGAGCCCTGCGCGATGGCGAGCCGGATTGCGCCCTCGACGTCGCCGGCTGCAAGGTCGTTGCCCTTCTTGAGCTGTTCGTAGAGTCCTTCCAGCACGCGCCGCGCCTGCTCCACTGCGTCGCGTGAGCCCTGCAGCGTGACGTGATTGCCGCGCTGCTCGGCGACGACGCCGAGACGGCGTTCGATCAGCGCTAGGTTCTGGCCGTACTGGCCGAACAGCATGGAGGCGCGGCGGTTGTCGTCGAACGCGAGCACAAGCTGGGTCGGGGCCCCTTCGGCGTCGGGGATCAGGTCGTTGCCGGGTCCGAGTGTGCGCAATGCGGTCAGGCCTCCGCGGCGGCGAAATGCAGCGCGCCCGCAGGCGCACGGTTGAGCGTTGCGAACAGGCTGTTGCTGCCGATTTCGGTGACGGTGACGGGCGCGACCTCGCCGATCAGCGACGGCGGCGCCATCACCTGCACCGGCTGCAGATATGGCGAGCGCCCGACGATCTGGCCGGGATGCCGGCCGATGCGGTCGAACAGCACGTCGAAGGTGCGGCCTTCGCAGCGCGCGTTGAACGCCGCCTGGCAGCGGTCGATCTCGCGCTGCAGGATTTGCAGCCGCTCGTCCTTCACGTCTTCCGGCAACTGTTCCATGTCGGCCGCGGGCGTGCCCGGCCGCGGCGAATACTTGAACGAAAACGATCCGGCGTAGCCGACCTCGGACACCAGACGCAGCGTGTCTTCGAAGTCGGAGCCGGTCTCGCCGGGGAAGCCGACGATGAAGTCCGAAGTAAACGCCATGTCGGGCCGCGCTTTCCGCAACCTGCCGATGACGGCAAGGTATTCGGCGCGCGTGTGTTTGCGGTTCATGGCATCGAGAATGCGGTCGGAGCCCGACTGAACCGGCAGGTGCAGTTGCGGCATCAGCGCGGGCAATTCGCGGTGCGCTGCAATTAACGAGTCGTCCATGTCACGCGGATGACTCGTCGTGTAGCGCAGCCTGGCGACGCCCGGAATGTCGGAGAGCCGATGCAGCAGCCGGCCCAGCGTGGACGCGCGGCCGCTTTCGTCCTCGCCGTGCCAGGCGTTGACGTTCTGGCCGATCAGCACGATTTCGCGCACGCCCGCATCGGCGAGCCGCTCGGCCTCGGCGACGATCTTCGCCGTCGGCCGCGATACCTCGCTGCCGCGCGTGTAGGGCACGACGCAGAAGGTGCAGAACTTGTCGCAGCCTTCCTGCACCGTGACGAAGGCCGTGACACCGCGCCTGCGCGTCGCCTCCCGGCTCGGCGCCGCGAGATGATCGAACTTGTCCTCGGCGGGAAACTCGGTGTCGACAACCTTGCCGCGTTCGGCGCGTGCAAGCATCTCCGGGAGGCGGTGGTAGCTCTGCGGGCCGAACACGAGGTCCACCGTGGGCGCGCGCCGCACGATCTCCTCGCCCTCGGCCTGCGCGACGCAGCCCGCGACCGCGATCTTGACGTCGCGGCCCTGCGCCGCCGCCGCTTCCTTGAGCACGCGCATGCGGCCGAGTTCCGAATAGACCTTCTCGGCGGCCTTCTCGCGGATGTGGCAGGTGTTGAGGACGATCAGGTCGGCGTCGTCGGGCGTCGCGGTCTCGGCGTAGCCCTCGGGCGCGAGCGTGTCCGCCATACGATGCGAATCGTAGACGTTCATCTGGCAGCCGTAGGACTTGACGTAGAGCTTGCGCGGTCCGGTCATGCCATGCGAGCCGGACGCCTGCCGGCTGGATTTTCCAAGAGTTTCAAACGCTTCGAGCTTTGCGGGACGGCGGCGGCGGTGCCGGGTCCCGGCTCGTTTCATATAAGCTTTGGGGTCAAAAGGGAATGGGCGGGCGCGCGCTTTGGTCCCGGACGGCGCGCCCTTATGCGGCCGGTCGCTTTGGTCTAGCCTGACCGCGAGCGCCCCCTGAGGACGTGCCGAAGTCCTCCTCCCATATCGGGCCGCGACCGTGCCGTCGGCAGGCGCACGTTCACTCAGAAATGAAATTCGCATGCCGGATCGCAAGCCGGCTGCTGGTGAATTTCCGGCCGGGCGCGGTTCAGCCGCGCGGCGGGCCATTTCGGAGGGGCAACGCCATGACTTGCCATTTTCGACGTCGATATCTCGCCGTTGCAGCCGCGGCGCTCGCGGCCGCGCTGACATCCGGTGCCGGATCGGCGCAGACCTATCCCGACCGCAACGTCCGCATCATCGTACCCTATGCGCCCGGCGGTCCGACCGACATCACGGGCCGGCTGCTGTCGCTGAAACTGTCCGAGCAGTTGGGCAAGCAGTTCTACGTCGAGAATGTGCCGGGCGTCGGCGGCAACATCGGCATGGCGCGCGCGGCGCAGGCGGCGCCCGACGGCTACACGATCCTGTTCGCGGCCTCTCCGCTCGCGGTCGCGCCGGTGCTTTACGAGAAGGTGCCGTTCGACCCGGTGAAGGACTTCGAGCCGGTGACGCTGGCGGTGAAATCGCCCGCGCTGCTGACCGTGCACCCGTCGCTGCCGGCCAAGTCGGTCAAGGAGCTGGTCGCGCTGATCAACGCCAATCCGGGCAAATACGCCTATGCGTCGCCGGGCATCGCCACGCCGCCGCATCTGCTCGGCGAGTTGTTCCGCCTGTCGCTCAAGCTCGACATCGTGCACGTGCCGTTCAACTCCGGCGGGCTTGCGATCGGCTCCGCGGTCGCGGGCCACACGCCGATTTCGTTCGGCGCCTCCGCCCCCGCCGTGCCGCACGTTCAGGACGGCAAGCTGCGTGCGCTGGCGCTGACCGGCAAAAAGCGCTCGCCGGGAATTCCGGACGTGCCCACCATGTCGGAAGCCGGCTACCCGGCGATCGAGGGCGAGGCCTGGTTTGCCGCGGTCGTGCCGGCAGGAACGCCGAAGGACATCGTCGCTTTGCTGCACCGGGAGATCGTCAAGGCGCTCTCGCACCCGGATGTGAAGGACCACGTCACCAAGCTCGGGTTCGAGTCGGTCGGCAGCACGCCTGCGGAGCTTGCCGAAACGATCAAGTCGGACGCCGTGAAGTGGGGCAAGGTGATCCGCGACGCCGGCATCAAGCCGCGGTGACCGAGCGCGTCCCGGTCAGGTGTGCGTCGTCTGCAGCGGCCGTTCCTCGATCATGAACACCGCGATCAGCGAGATCGTGAAGCTCGCGGCCGCGACGTAGAACACGCGCACGAAGCCGTCCGCGCTTACGTTGGTCAGGAGTTGCCGCCCGGTTTCGGCGGCCTCCGGCACCGGCGCGCCGGCGAGGATCACCGCGCCGAACACCGCGACCAGCATGGTGCAGAACAGGTTGCGCGAGAACTGCATGGTGCCGACCGCGCTGCCGAACTGGCTGATCGGCACCGAGTTCTGCAGCACCGTCGAGGCGAGCGGCGGCAGCGCACCGAAGCCGATGCCGGTCAACGCCAGCAACAATTCGAATTGCCAGAACGTCAGCGCCTGCGCTTGCCAGCCGAGCGTCAGCGTCGCCGCGATCGGGAAGGTCATGAACACGATCGGCAGGACCTTGTAGCGCGGCAGCCGCGGCAGCAGCATGCCCGTTACGCCCGCGCTGATGTTGAGGCTGACCGACAGCACCAGCACGCTCAGGCCCGCATAGGTCGCGGTCATCCCGACCACGGTTTGCAAATACATCGGCAGGAAGATGTTGAGGCCGACGATCGAACCCCAGCCGAAGGCATTGGCGATAATCGCGCCGCGCGCCACCGGATGCGACAGCACCGACAGCGGGATCAGCGGCTCGGCCGCGGTCATCAGCCGAACGATGAAGCCAGCGCCGACGATGGCGGCGACCGCGAGCAGCGCCAGGATCGGCGGCGAGGTCCAGCCGTAGCGCACGCCGCCCATACTGATCGCAAGCATGAAGGCGACGCTCGCGGTCATGATCAGCGAAGCGCCGACGAAATCGAGCTGGTGCCTCTTCTCGCGCCGCGGCAGCTTGCGCAGCAGGATCGAAGCCAGCCCGAGCGCGATCAGCGCCAGCGGGATGTTGATCCAGAAGATCATCTTCCAGTGCAGGTGCTCGGCGATGAAGCCGCCGAGCGCGGGGCCGACGCCGCCCGCGGTGGTGTAGGTCACCGAGAAGTAGCCGTAGTAGCGGCCGCGGTCCTTCGGCGAGGCGACGTCGCCGAGGATCACCATGCCGGTCGAGGTGAGCCCGCCGCTGCCCAGCCCCTGGATGACGCGGCCGAGAATCAGAACGACCATGTTTGGCGCCAGCAGGCAGGTCAGCGAGCCCAACATATGCAGGCACAGCGCGATGGTGAGCGTGGTGCGGCGGCCGTAGATGTCGCTGATCTTGCCGTACAGCGGCGTGATCGCGGTGTTGGCGATGAGATAGGCCGTGATCAGCCAGGGCAGGCTGTGCACCTCGCCCAGTTCGCGGCCCATGATCGGCAGCGCGCCGGCGAGAATGGTGTTGTCGAGCGAGCCCATGAACACCGGCAGCATGACGCCGCCGACCACCAGCAGGGTTTCGCGGTGGGTGAGGGCGGGCGCCTCCGCCGTCGGTGTCTGTGTCTTGGCGTCCATGGTGATTCTTATCCCTCCCCCGAAGGGGGAGGGTGGCCGCCGAAGGCGGCCACGCCGGGTCGGGCGCAGTCGATCCGATTCACGCGCGCTCCGCTTTAGCGTTCTGGATCGCCGTCCACACGGCGAACGGCGTCGCGGGCATCGCGATGTCGCGGATGCCGTAGTCCGACAGCGCATCGCAAATCGCGCTCACCACCACGGCGAGCGCGGGCGTGGTGCCGCCTTCGCCGCCGGCCTTGATGCCGAGCGGATTGGTGGGAGAGAGCACCTCGACGATCTCCGCCTTGAACGACGGCAACGTGTTCGACCGCGGCATGCCGTAATCCATGAACGAGCCCGCGAGCGGCTGGCCCGAGGCAAGGTCGAGTGTGCACTGTTCCCACAGCGCCTGGCCCACGCCCTGCGCAATGCCGCCATGCGTCTGCCCGTGGACGATCATCGGATTGATGCAGCGCCCGACGTCGTCGACGGCGGCGTAGCGCGTAAGCGCCACATGGCCGGTGTCGGGATCGACCTCGACTTCGCAGACCGCACAGCCGTTTGGGAAGACGGGATCGTGCATCTCGTGCTCGGCGGCGATGCTGAGCCCGTCCTTGAGTTCTGGCGGCAGCGTAAGCCGGGCGGCTTCCTTCGCGAGTTCCAGGAAGTCGAAGCTGCGGTTGGCGGGCGGCGCCGAGAACCGCCCGTCCTGGAACGCGACCTTGTCGGCGCTCGTGCCGAGCGCCAGCGCGGCGATGGCCTTGCCCTTGGCGATCAGCCCGGTCGAGGCCTGCGCGATGATCGTGCCGGCGTGGCGCATGGAGCGGCCCGAATGCGAGCCGCCGCCGACGCTGACGATGTCGGTGTCGCCCATCAGCACGCTGATGGTCTCGACCGGCACCGCAATGAGATCGGCCAGCACCTGCGCAAAGCTGGTTTCGTGGCCCTGTCCGCTCGGCTGCGTGCCGATGACGAGGTCGATGGTGCCGGTGGCCTTCACCTTGATCTCGGTGCGCTCGCGCGGCGAGCCGATGGAGGACTCCACGTAGTTCGCAAGCCCGAGGCCGAGCAGTTTCCCGCGCTTCTTCGCGTCGCGCTTCCTTTGCTTGAATTCGTCCCAGGCGGCGATTTGCATCGCGAGGTCCATGTTGGCCTCGTAGGTGCCGCTGTCATAGTTCATGCCGACGGCGTTGCGGTACGGCATGGCCTTCGGCCGCACCAGATTTTTGCGGCGGATGCGGATGCGGTCGATGCCGAGATCGTGCGCGGCCATGTCCATCAGCCGCTCGATGGCGAAGGTGACTTCGGGCCGCCCCGACGAACGATAGGCGTTGGTCGGCATGGTGTTGGTGAACGCCGCGCGCGCTCGCAGCGTCGCCGCCGGAATGTCGTAGGAGCCGGTGATCAGCCCTGCGCCCTTCGACAGAGGCGACAGCGACACGCAGCGGGCGCCGACGTTGGAGATGTTGTCGGCGCGCATCGCGAGGATGCGCCCGCTCTTGTCGTACGCGAGCTCCACCTTGGTAACGAGATCGCGGCCCTGGTAGTCGGTGAGGAACGCCTCCGAGCGCGTCGCGGTGTACTTCACCGGGCGCTTGAGCTTGCCCGCGGCCCACAGCACCAGACCGAACTCGACGTAGGGCCGGTTGCGCGCGCCGAAATTGCCGCCGACGTCGTAGGACAGAACGCGCAGCTTTTCCGGCGGGATGCCGATGACGCTCGCCATCTCCGCCTTCTGCCGCACCGCGCCGCCGGAGCCGGCGTAGAGCGTGTAGCGGCCGCTCGCGGCGTCGAACTCGGCGAGGCACGAGCGCGCCTCCATCGTCACCGCGGTGACGCGGGCGATGTCGAACTCGGCCTTCACCACATGCGCGGCATTGGCGAAGGCGCGGTCGGTCGCGGCCTTGTCGCCGAAGAAGGTGTCGGCCGGAACGTTGTCGGGGCATTCGTCCCACACCACGGCGGCGCCGGGCTTCAGCGCGTCTTCGGTGGCGCAGACGAACGGCAGCGTTTCGTAGCTGACTTCGACCGCCTCGGCGGCGTCCTGCGCCTGCGCCTTGGTCTCGGCGACCACCATCGCCACCGCCTCGCCGACGTGGCGCGCCTTGTCGGCCGGCAGCAGCATGTGCGGGCCGGCGAACACCGGCCCGCCGCCGGGGCCGGTGAGCTTCATGTCGAAGCGCGTCGCCGGCACCGGCGTGTGCGGGATCGGCTTCAATTCGTCGGCGGCGCAATCGGCGCCGGTGAGCACCGCGCGCACGCCCGGCATCGCCTGCGCCGCCCGCGTCTCGATGCGAACGATCCGCGCATGCGGATGCGGCGAGCGCACCATCGCAGCGTGGAGCTGGCCTTCGGCTGAAAAGTCGTCGCTGAAGCGGCCCTTGCCGGTGAGCAGGCGTCCGTCCTCCTTGCGGCGCACCGGATGGCCGATGGCGTTGAACGCGGTGCCGGCGGGAAATTTGGGTTGTTCGTTCATGAACGCCACTCGTTCCGTATTGGGGGCGTTCCCCGCGCGCGGTGCAGCGCACTTGCGCTGCGCCGCAGACGCGGGGTCCAGCTTTGAAGCCAATCACCGGGGTCCCGGGTCTGCGGCGCACCGCTCCACTTCGTTGCGCGCTGCGCCGCGCCCGGGACACGAGGACTACACAACCGCGGCTACCTTCGCTGCTTATCGTCCAGCGGCACCGCATAGAGCTCCAGCCGGTGGTCGACCAGCTTGTAGCCGAGCTTGCGCGCCACCTCGGCCTGCAGCTTCTCGATCTCCTCGGACTGGAACTCGATCACCTCGCCGGTGCGCAGGTTGATCAGATGGTCGTGGTGCGAGTCGGGGATCTGCTCGTAGCGCGCACGGCCGTCGCGGAAGTCGTGGCGTTCGATGATGCCGGAATCCTCGAACAGCTTCACCGTGCGGTAGACGGTGGAGATCGAGATGTTCTTGTCTACTTCGGCGCAGCGCCGGTACAGCTCCTCGACGTCCGGATGGTCGTCGGAGTCCGCCAGCACGCGCGCAATCACGCGGCGCTGCTCGGTCATGCGCATGCCTTTGGCGACGCACAGGGCCTCGATGTTGGTCTTGGCTGGAGTCACGCGTTCCTCTCCGGCGGGAATAATATGGCGGCGGTGGTGGCCCGTCCATTGCGGCATTTTCGGCGCGAATTCAGGCATCTGCGCGATCACGCAAGATCGCGCCGCAGCACCAGCGCGGTCGCAGCGGCGCCCTTGTCCTGCCGGTAGTATCCGGGCCGCTTGCCGACCTCGTGGAAGCCCGCGCGGGCGTAGAGCCGCCGCGCCGGTTCGTTGTCCTCGTCGACTTCGAGAAACACCGCGCGCGCGCCAAGCCCCGCAAGCCGCCGCATGTTCAGGTCAAGCAATGCGCGTGCGACGCCGCGGCCGCGCCGCGCCGAGACAACCGCGATCGAGAGAATCTCCGCCTCGTCGCCGGCGAGCCGCGACAGGATGAAGCCCGCAAAGCGCTGCCCGAGCAGCGCGCGGTGCGCCACGACATTGCGCTCCAGAAGCATCGCCTCGATTTCCGCCTCGCTCCAGCCGCGGCTGAACGAGGCCGCGTGCAGTTCTGCGATAGCGTGGGCATCGCGCGGCGAGGCTTGCAGCAGCGCGGGCACGGCGCGTGCGAACAGGCGAGAGAGAAAAGCGATCATCGGCGCGGCAGGCGCGCGGCGTCCTGCGGCTGCGCGTCCGGCGCGCGCAGGTAGAGCGGCTTCGGCGGACTTGTGGACTCATCCGCCGCCACGCCAAGCCGGCCGATCCAGACGATGTCAGGCGCCTCGCGGTCGTCCACCGTGGGCCGCGTCTCGGCGCTTACGGGCCACAAGGCCGCGACGAGGCCCGCGCCGGTGCCGACCACGCGCGCGCCGTCCTTCGCCGCGATCGAGGCCGCTTCGCGCGTATCGGCGATGCGCGGGGTGCCGTGCGTCCGCCCGCCGGGCCCGAAAACCTGGAAATAGACGTGGTCGTGGCGCGCGTCGATCGCGACTGCAACGCCGGCGTTCTCCGCCAGATGCGGTGCGGCGTAGGCCGCGAGCGTCGTGATGCCGAACGCGGGCTTGCCGGCTGCGAGCGCGATGCCGCGCGCCGCCGAGATGCCGACGCGCAGGCCGGTGAAGCTGCCCGGTCCGACGGTGGTCACGACGCGGTCGAGCGCCGTGAACGGCATGTCGGCCTGGCGCATCACGCGCGCGATCAGCGGCATCAGCGCCTCGGCATGGCCGCGGTTCATCGGCACCGACTCATGCGCGACCCGGCCGTGCTCGGTGTCGAGCACGGCCGCGGAACAGGCGCCCAGCGCGGTATCGATGGCGAGGACTCGCATGGAAGCGGACTATAGCAGTGATTGACCGAAGCGACTCCTCGCGTTCCCCGCGCGCGGTGCAGCGCGTCAGCGGTGCCGAAAGCGCGGTTACGCGCGTCTTCGTCGCGCTATGGCAGACGCTGGGTCCCGGTTATCGCTCGTGAACCGGGGTCCCGGGTCTGCAGCGCACCACTTCGTGCTGCGCTGCGCCCGGGACATGAGACCTCACGACGGCCGGACTTCGACCACGTCGGGCAGGTAGTGCTTTAGCAGGTTCTGGATGCCGTGGCGCAGCGTCGCCGTCGACGACGGGCAGCCCGAGCAGGCGCCCTTCATGTGCAGATAGACGACGCCGTCCTTGAAGCCCTTGAAGGTGATGTCGCCGCCGTCGTTGGCGACCGCGGGGCGCACGCGGGTCTCGAGCAGGTCCTTGATGGTCGCGACGGTCTCGGCGTCGCCGGGCTCGAAGAATTCGGAGTCCTCGGCTGCGCCGGCCTCGCCGTCCCTGATCAGCGGCGCGCCGGACATGAAGTGCTCCATGATCGCGCCGAGGATCGCGGGCTTGAGCTGCGGCCATTCGCCGGCGGCCTTGCTGACCGCGATGAAGTCCGCGCCGTAGAACACGCCGTTGACGCCCTCGATGGCGAACAGCCGCTCGGCCAGCGGCGACTTCGCGGCGTCTTCCGGCGCGCGCATTTCCAGCGTGCCGGTTTCGAGCACGGCGCGCCCCGGAAGGAACTTCAGCGTCGCCGGGTTCGGCGTGGCTTCGGTCTGGATGAACATCGGGCTTCTCCTTGGCCGCAACCGGGTTCAAGGCCCGGCGGGCGGGACAAACATAGCAGATAAGTGGCGATTCCGGGTGGAAGGGTCAACCTACGCCAGCGCGTCGATTTCCTCGTTGCTGAGGTGCCCGGGCACGATCGCGACCGGAATCGGGTAGTCGCCTGCGGTCTTGCCGATGCTGGAGACCAGCGGCCCCGGCCCGTCCTTGCCGGTGGCGGCGGCCAGCACCAGGATCGCGATGTCCTCGTCCTCTTCGAGCAGCTTGAGTATCTGCTCCGCGGTGCCGCCCTCGCGCACCACGCGCTCCGGGGTGACGCCGGCGATGCCGTTGGCCCGCGAGGCGTATTTCTCCAGCGACGCGTTCGCCTCCTCGTGCGCCTCCTGCTTCATGATGTCGGCGACGCCGAGCCATTGCTGGTTGTGGTCGCCGGTCTCGATCACCCGCAGCATCACGAGGCCCGCGCCGACGCGCGCGGCCCGGCGCGCCGCGAAATAGACCGCGCGGTCGCACTCCTCGGTATCGTCGATCACCACCAGCCACTTCGGCTTGTGCCCGGCTTCGTAGCTGCGGCGTCTCCGAATCGTCGTCATGGTCGTTCGGCCCTGGCGGTGGTTCGGCGGATGGCGGCAAATGGTGGCACGGCGTTCGGCCACGGCACAAGCCGCGCGGCTGCCCGGATTTTGCGCTGCGGCGGAGGAACCGCAGTGGATCAGCGCCGCACGAAGCCGACGATGTCCTTGACCGCCTTCATGGTTTCGGTCGGGCGGCGAGTCAGAGGTCGGAATATTCGCGCTCCTGCGCAGCATGCTGAATTGCAACCACAACGGCTTCGCCCTGGGCCGGAGCGACTGTGTAGTAGATCAGATACGGATAGCGCGGTACGATCAGCTTGCGCACATCTTCGACGCCTTGCTGGCGTCCCGCGTTCGGGAAACGGGTCAGGATATTCAGACTGTCGAGTATTGCATCGCGGACGCGCAATGCGGCGGAAGGATTGCGGGCGCGGATGTAATCGGCGATGTCGGAGAGGTCGCGCGCTGCGCGCCGGCTGATCCGGACCTTCATCGCTCGAAGCGGCGGAACGCGGCTGCGACCTCCTCATCGGACGCAAACTCGCGGCGCTTGGCTTGCGCGAGGCCTTCGAGGACGGCAGGCAGATGCGCCGGATTGATCGGCTCCGGCTCCGCTTCGGCTTTCGCCCAATGGAGCAAGGCCCGCGCGATTTCGTCCTGGCTCTCGGCCGGCAATTGACGAACCGCTTCGAGCGCCTGTTCCAGGAGCTTGGTCATAAAATCAGGATACCGCGAATCGGCTCCGATATGAAGCCGCGCCCTACCGCCGCACGAAGCCGACGATGTCCTTGACCGCCTTCATGGTTTCGGTGGCGATCGCCTGCGCGCGCGCGGAGCCGTCGGCCAGGATCGAATCGATATACGCCGGGTCCTGCATCAGCCGCCGCACCTCCTTGCCGATCGGATCGAGCTTGGCGACCAGGAGGTCGGTCAGCGCCGGCTTGAACGCGGAGAACTGCGCGCCGCCGTGATGCCGCAGCACCTCGGCCTTGCTGATGCCCGCGACCGCCGCATAGATGCTGACGAGATTGTCCGCCTCGGGGCGGTGATCGAGACCCTTTTCCTCGCTCGGCAGCGCGTCGGGATCGGTCTTGGCGCGGCGGATTTTCAGCGCGATGGCGTCGGCGTCGTCGGTCATGTTGATGCGCGACTGGTCGGACGGGTCCGACTTCGACATTTTCTTGGTGCCGTCGCGCAGCGACATCACCCGCGTCGCCGGGCCCTGGATCAGCGGCTCGGGCTGCGGAAAGAACGCCTCGCCGTGGCCGCGCGCCGCGATCGAAGCGCCGAAATCGTTGTTGAACTTCTGCGCGATGTCGCGCGAAAGCTCCAGGTGCTGCTTCTGGTCCTCGCCGACCGGCACGTGGGTCGCGAGATAGAGCAGGATGTCCGCTGCCATGAGAGTCGGATAGGCGTAGAGCCCGACCGAGACGTTCTCGCGGTCCTTGCCGGCCTTCTCCTTGAACTGGGTCATGCGGTTGAGCCAGCCGAGGCGGGCGACGCAGTTGAACACCCAGGCCAGCTCGGCGTGCTCGGCGACCTGGCTCTGGTTGAACACGATGTGCTTCTTCGGATCGATGCCCGCCGCGATGTAGGACGCGGTGACGTCGCGGATCGCCGCCGGCAGCTCGTTCGGGTCCTGCCAGACCGTGATGGCGTGCAGGTCGACCACGCAGTAGATGCACTCGTGGCTCTGCTGCAGCTCGACGAATTTGACGATCGCGCCGAGGTAATTGCCGAGATGCAGGCTGCCGCTCGGCTGAATGCCCGAGAACACCCGCTGCTTGAACTGCTTGCCCGCCATGATTGCTTGCCCGCTCAATGACCGGACCCCGTGTTGCGGGCGTCACATTCCATACGGGGCAGGGGGATGCAAGCGGAGGCTCGTGTCCCGGGCGCGGCGCAGCGCGAAACGAAGTGCAGCGGTGCGCCGCAGACCCGGGACCCCGGTTTTCGGCATTCACAGGCGAACCGGGGTCCCGGATCGGCGATGCATCGTTTCGCGCCACCGCGCGCGAGCGCGCATGGCGCTCATGCTGCACCGCGTCCGGGACACGCCCGCATCGCTTCCCGCCCTTGCGCCGCAATGCTAAGAGCCGCGCCATGTCCACGACCGACACCCCCGCAGCCCCGCCCGCCACGAAGCCGAAGCGCCCGCCGCCCGCGCCGTTCGATCCCGCCGCGCACGGCTGGGAGCCCTACGGCCTCGACGACAAGGGCTTCATCGGCCTCGTCGGCCCGTGGTGGCAGCGCGCCCGGGGCGACAGCTTCGACTACGCCTTCCTCGCCGAGGACAAGCACCACAACCGCCGCGGCGTGGTGCAGGGCGGCATGATCATGACCTTTGCCGACCGCGCCATGGGCATGACCTGCTGGCACGCCAACGGCCGCGTGCCGCAGGCGACGGTGCAGCTCGACGTGCATTTCATCGACGCCGTTCAAATCGGCGAGTTCGTCGAGTGCAAGGCCAAGGTGGTCCGCCGCACGCGCGCGCTGGTGTTCATGAGCGGCGAGCTGGTCGTGGGCGAGCGGGTGGTCGCGACCGCGAGCGGCGTATGGAAGACGCTGGGGAAGCAGTGAGCGTCTGAACGGCGGCGAGGCATACGCGCTTCTCCCTCCCCGCCAAAAGGGCGTTCACGCCCGTCTTCGACGTTCAAAGGCGGGGAGGGTGGCGCGCGCAGCGCGCCGGGTGGGGCGCTTCGCCGCGACACCCACCGGCGTCATCGCCGGGCTTGACCCGGCGATCCCGATCGGGCGAGCACAGTGCCCACCTAAGCGAGATGGCCGGAACAAGTCCGGCCATGACGGCGTGGCAAAGTTCCTGCCATGGCTGCGGTCATTGTCGTGCGAGAAGCCCCGATGTCGGTCACCGAGCAGCCTTCAGCCCCGCCCTTCGATCCCGCGGCCCACGGCTGGGAGCGCGACGAGGACCACGGCTTCGTCGCCCTCGCCGGCCCGGTGTGGCGGCGGCCCGACGGCGACGGCTTTCGCTACGCCTTCCTCGCCGAGACGAAGCACCACAACCGCCGCGGCGTGGTGCAGGGCGGCATGCTGATGACCTTTGCGGATCGTGCGATGGGCCGCACCTGCTGGCACGCCAACGGCCGCGTGCCGCAGGCGACCGCGCAACTCGGCGTGCATTTCGCCGACGCTGTGAAGATCGGCGAGTTCGTCGAGGCGCGCTGCACGGTGGTGCGGCGGACGCGCGCGCTGGTGTTCATGCGCGGGGAGCTCATGGTCGGCGAGCGCGTGGTGGCGACGGCGAACGGGGTGTGGAAGGTGCTGGGGAGGGGGTGAGGGCGGCGCGGCCGCCACGCCCGTCAGTGCGCTCGCCGGGCTTGACCCGGCGATCCCGATGAGGCGAGCACAGCGCGCGTCAACGGCTCCGATCTAAATTGCCAAAGATCATTTCACTGTAGAAATACGCGCATGGGTCGGACTTGCAGCCGCCGAAAGCTTTGAGGCCCGTGCCGACTGTGTGGACGATGCTGACAAGGCTGACCACGCTGACAGCGACTATCGATAGACACCATGAAATCCGATAGCGCTTTGTCCGTGACGTGCGACGCACTTGCAGGTCTGCGGTTCCCGATGGTTCCGACCAATGCAGCCAAATAATCGAGAGCAGAAATACACACGATGCGAGCGACGCCAGAAACGCCAAGTCCAATCGAAAGTGCAGAAGATTATCCGGCACGTAATTCAACCAGACTGAAATTGCCGCAAGCAGGAGGGCATTGAACGACAACAGTGCCGACGCCTTCGCGTCGATGATGCTCAGCAGTTCGTAAAGCGATTTGACGTTCGTGTTGTGTGTCTCAGACATGATCTCTTCCACTGCTTCCGCCCAAACCAAAAATGATCTGGCGTTAGTCACGATCCCGTCGGTTTCCCCGCCGCGATGTTGCTCAACATTTCCTTCAACCGCGCCTCGATCACGGGAATCTCCGCCTCGATCCTGCGCGCCGTTTCCAGCGACTCTTTCGGCGTCTTGACCTTGCCCTCCTCGCCGTCGAACACGACGCCGCCGGTCGCCGCGGCATAGGCCGCCGCGGCCATGTACGCGCCGACGCACGCCTTCAGGTCGGCGCCCCACCGGAATGCGAGCGCGTGCGCCCAACCGCGGCCGAAATCGATGTCGCCGTTCTCCCGCATGACTTCGCGCGCGTCCCAGTGGTCGCATTCGAATCCGGCGGGCTCGCCGTTCCACCGGGCGGGTAGGTGGCCTTCCAGATTTTCAATCGACCGTTCGGTATCGAGCGTCAGGGCAAAGCCCGCCGCGTCGATGGCGCGCCGCCATTCCTCGATGGAGGAGAGTTTTCTGTCCGACAAGACGAAGAGTTCCAGGGACATGGCAGCGCCGTAAAAAATGTGGCCGCATGGGAATCGTACTCAATCCACCGCGGCGCGATCGTCACAAATCATAGGCACACAGAGCAATGCAACTAGAGCAAACTCGACAGAAACTGTCGAGTTTGCCAAATCGGCGCAATAATTAAATTATTATCATCAGGATAAGTACTATGTTGGATTCCAAAGTCGCGCCAGAATCAAACCAATGGTTTGCCGAACGTGCGCTCTTCCCTTGATCTGAGCGCCCCGCAAAACGTGCATCTCGATAATAGGAACGTTCGGCCCGACTCCGGTCTTGCTGCGCAGCTCCCTCACCCGCGCCGGGGTTAGTCGCGCCCCACCAGTCTTGACATCATATATGGCAATGACATCGCCGGATTCGCTCCGAAGAACGACATCGGTACGAATGCTGCCACGCATTCCGTAGTCACCCCCAAAACTATGCTCAACGTCTCTTGGAGCAATGCCGGGAATGCCTTGCATTCGGACGAGCGCGCCGAAGGCAACGTGTACCGCTGTGCCATAAGCTTGTGGTGTCTGCTCGGGGATGAAATCCATCGTCTGCATAGTCAATGCCAACGTATTGCTAAGCGATTTGGTTGCATCATCAATCGTTGAGATGCCCGTTAGCGCATCGGAATAGTCAATGCTGACGGCCGATCCAGCGAGCCGAACTGTGCCGAGCCCACCCTCAATAGCTCTGGGCTTCTCGATGAACACTGCGCCGCCCGAACTTCCACTTTCATTCGTCCATTGTCCGCCATCTGGATTTCCCGCTGATACGCGCGGCTGGGTCGGATTGAAGTTCGCCTTTCCTGACTGTCTGCGCATCCAGGCCTCGTAGCCATGGTGAAGCCAGTAGTAGTCTGGTCGCACGCGGCGAAGTTCATCGAGTGGCAGGCTTTCAAGATGAGCTTTGGTGATTTCCTCCCGCGATTGCCATCGCCGAGAAGCAGGGGTGACTCGATTTGAAGTATGTTGGGGCATATAGACCTCGCGAGGGGTTGAGGAATTATTCCTATCAGAATTTCGCGGGCTTGACAAGAATAAAAGCCTAGGATAATAACCCGCACCTCACTCATCCGAGGGCGTCAACCGGTGACGCCGTTTGACGGAGCGGGGTGCGGCGCCCGCGGGTCCGGCCTCGTCAGCCGGGCACTCGGGAGGCCCGGGTCACCGTCCGTTCTCATTATGGGGAGCCGCCCTTCGGTGGGCTGGACGGGGCCGGATGAAGGCGGGCGAAAGCCTGCCGGATAAGGCGGGCGAAGAGTCCGCTTCCGCGCCCCGGAAGCTACGGTCCTGGAGCCCAAAATCGCCGCGTGGAGCGCCGGGAGGCGCGCGTGTCTTTCGCCAAAGACACGCCCACGTCTCCCACGAGGCGTGGACTTGAGATTGGGCGCCGCCCGGCGCTCCACCCCTCGGGCTTGATGTCCGAGCGAGGAATGAAAGGCCGGCGTCCGGGCGCCGACAAAAACCCCGGGCGATCAAACGCGCACTCAGCACAACGGAGTCGATGATGAATGCAGGCCGCGAGGCAGACGCGGGTCTCCCTCTCCCCGCAAGCGGGGAGAGGTGCAGGCTGCGGCAAGTGGAGAAGGAAGAGCGCAAGCGGCTCGTTCCTGCCCACCGGCACGTCCTCAGCCCATCGGTTGCCGCTTCTCCCCCCGCCGCTATAGTGCGCGCCGAAAATCCCCCACAACCCAGCGAGTGAGTTCATGCCCGACCTGAAGTTCGACGTGCTCGGCATCGGCAACGCCATTGTCGACGTCATCGCCCGCGCCGAGGACGACTTCCTCGTCAAGCAGGGCATGAACAAGGGCGCGATGGCGCTGATCGACGAGCCGCGCGCGGAGGCGATCTACGACGCCATGGGTCCGGCGGTGGAAGCCTCCGGCGGCTCGGCGGCCAATACGATTGTCGGCGCCGCAAGCTTCGGCGCGCGCGCGGCGTTCGTGGGGAAGGTGAAGGACGACGAGCTCGGCCGCGCGTTTGCGCACGACATCCGCGCGGCGGGCGTCGCCTTCGACACGCCGCCCGCGGCCGACGGGCCCTCGACCGCGCGCTGCTACATCATGGTCACGCCGGACGGCGAGCGCACCATGAACACGTATCTGGGCGCGGCGCAGGACCTGCATCCGAACGACGTCGATCCGGCGGCGGTGCAGAGCGCAGCCATCACCTATCTCGAAGGCTATCTGTGGGACCCGCCGCATGCGAAGGATGCGTTCCGCAAGGCTGCGACGATCGCGCATGGCGCGGGCCGCATGGTGGCGCTGACATTGTCCGATGCATTCTGCGTCGATCGCTATCGCGCCGAGTTCGTCGAGTTGATCCGCAGCAAGACCGTGGACTTGATCTTCGCCAACGAGCGCGAATTGCACAGCCTGTACCAGACCGCGGACTTCGACACCGCGGTGCGCGCGCTGCGCGACGACGCGGTGCTCGCTGCGGTGACGCGCTCGGAGAAGGGCTGCGTGGTGGTGAGCAAGGGCGCGGTCGTTCCGGTGGCGGCGTCGAAGGTCGCGCGCGTGGTGGACGCGACCGGCGCGGGCGATCTGTTCGCGGCGGGCTTTCTGTTCGGGCTCGCGCGCGGGCGCGATCATGCAACGTGCGCCCGGCTCGGCGTGCTGGCGGCGACCGAGGTGATCCAGCACGTCGGCGCGCGGCCCGAGGCGTCGCTGAAGGACCTCGCGCGCCAGAGCGGGTTGCCGGTTTAGCGGCGTCCTCCGCTGTCATTCCGGGGCGCGCCGAAGGCGCGAGCCCGGAATCCAGGGCTGCTTCCTCCGTGCTTGCCGCTCTGGATTCCGGGTTCGCCACTGCGTGGCGCCGCGCGCAATATTACCGCCACTACCGCTGACTGGAGCGGCCAAGTCTGAACGGCCAAGTCGGAATGACCGAGTCTGAAATGGGGCGGCGCTGTCACCGGCGCCGCCCTTCGCATTTGTGAGGGGACATCCGGTGGCCTGTGCCCGCGTTCCGTGCCAGATTCCGGTCCATAAGGTTTTCGAGCGAAGTGGGAACCGCTTCGCGTTAAGAAACGCGTCGAACTGAGGCACGCCTGCCGGGGGCAACGGAGGCCGCGATGGTTCCTGGTTGCAGTTCGCTCTCTGTGCGTTTCGTGCCGCTTTTGGCCGCGGTCGCGATGCTTGCCGCACCCGCTTCGGCGCAGCCCGCGCCGCCGCAGTCCAGGCCCGCGATCAAGCCGGAAATGATGGAGAACTGCTTGGGCCTGGTCGCGCGGAACCGGGCGCCGCGCGCGGTTCCGGCCTCGCTCGCCGGCGATCAGGTTCGCATCACCTATGTCGGGCACTCGACCTTCACGGTCGAAAGCCCGCGCGGCATCAAGATCGCCACCGACTACAACGACTACGTCAAGCCACGCGCGCTGCCGGACGTGGTCACCATGAACCGCGCCCACTCAACCCACTACACCGACAGCCCGGAGCCCGGGATCAAGCACGTGCTGCGCGGCTGGGGCCAGGGGCCGGACGTGCCCGCCCGCCACGACATTCAGGTCTCCGACGTCCGCGTCCGAAACGTGCCCACCAACATCCGCACCTGGATGGACGGCGGCACCGGAAGGCATGGCAATTCCATTTTCATTTTCGAGATGGCGAACATGTGCATCGCCCACCTCGGCCATCTGCACCACACGCTCAATCAGCAGCAGCTCAACGAGATCGGTCGGCTCGACGCGGTCATGGTTCCGGTCGACGGCGGCGCCACGCTCGACCTCGACGGCATGGTCGAGGTGCTGCAGGCGCTCAAAGCGCCGCTGATGATTCCGATGCACTATTTCAGCACCTACACGCTGCGGCGATTCCTCGACCGGCTCGGCGAAAGCCAGTTCGACGTTGCCCATCACGACGTACCGTCGGTCGTGGTGTCGAAGACCACGCTGCCCGCGAAACCGAAGGTGCTGGTGCTTCCGGGCCGCGCGTTCTGACGGATCGACGCAGTTTCAATGTGAATTGTCTGCAATTGGTTTGCGTGCGCGGCGTCGTGCGTTGCGCTGCCAAAGCTGTGGATAGCGGTCATGGCGGTGCCGCATTCGAGGCGCAATTGGAACGAATTGACGTATCCAATTTGGTGCGGTGTTACCGGCGATTCGCGGACCGCACCCGGCACGTACCCAGGCGCACACGGACCCAAGCGAAGCCCCATGGTCGACCGCTGGACGGAATGGAAGCCGTTTCCCGATCCCTTCTACGGCGAATTCATTGCCGCGCCGATCGGTCCGGGCGTCTATGAGGTCTGCGACGCCTCCACGCGCGAGCAGATCGCCTTCGGCTGCACCAACAATGTGGTCGATTCGCTGACCGGCGTCTTGAAGCCCGGCAAGGCGCGCAGGCGCTCGTTGTTCCGGCGCTGGCGCGCGCGCGACCTGAGCAGCAATCTGGAATATCGCTCCTGGCCGACGGATTCGCTTAACGACGCCAAGGTCGTCGTGGACCAGATACTCGGCCAGCGCGAGGCGGTCTGGCGGCGCTTCTCGGCGACAATGCGGGCGTGACTGCCCGCCGATCTCGCAAACCGGATTTGCAATCATGCCCGGCGCAAGACCGGGCATGATGCATTTTGAACCGCTGCGGCGACCTACGGCTTGATCTTGAGCAGCGCGTCGGCGTTGCCGTGGGTGAACTTGGCGAAGTCCGCCGGCGACAGCGCAACTTCGTCGAGGAACTTCTTGCCCATGGAATTGGGCGCGTAAGGATAGTCGACCGAGAACATCAGCCGGTCGATGCCGAAGGTCTGCAGCGCGGCGATGAACGGCGGCTGGCTGAAGATGCCGCTGTTGGTGATCCAGACCTGTTCGACGATCTGCCGGCTCGGCGCGCGCTTGAGGTGCCCGACGTCGGCCTCCGATACCTCGTCGATGCGAGCCAGCATCACCGGCAGCATCTCGCCCATGTGGCCGATGACAAGCTTCAGCTTGGGGTGCTTGTCGAGCACGCCGTTGAACACCATGCGCAGCACGTGGATCGCGGTTTCCTGGTGCCAGCCCCAGCCGGCGGACGCGAGCACGCGGTCGGCGCCGTCCGGAAGGTTGTCGTAGTAGGCGAGCCGCACCGGCTCCGGCGGCAGGTGCGGATGAATGTAGATCGGCACGTCGAGCTGCACCGCAGCGGCGAGAAGACCGTCGTAACTCGGATGATCGAGGAAGCGGCCCTCGCAGGTGCCGTTGACCAGGGCGCCGAGAAACTTGTGCTGCTTGACGGTGCGCTCAAGCTCGGCGGCGCAGGCCTCCGGCGTTGCCATCGGCAGCGAGGCGAAGCCGTAAAAGCGCTTGGGATGCCTGGCGCAGGCGGCGGCGAGATGATCGTTGATCTCGCGCGCGAGCGCGGCGCCGTCCGCGCCGGGCAGAAGGTCGGGGCCGGCACCAGTCGCGGACAGCACCTGCACGTCGATGCCGGCCTCGTCCATGGACTTCAGGCGGATCTCGCCGATCTCGGGCGCGAGTTCCATCGGGTTCGCCCGGCCGGGCACCATCTTGCGCGGCCGGAAACCGCGGCGCGCGACGACGGCCGGATCGATCCGCTTGGTCAGCGCAGGCGCAGTGAAATGCTCTTCGAGTGCAACGACACGCATGGACGGTTTCCTCCCATTGGCGCTCAGTTTGTCGCATTCAATGTCGCCCGCCCGCAAGCGGCGCAACAAGGATCAGCCATGCCCGCTGACGCGGCGCAGCACGGCGGCAGCGTCGGTTGCCGCGTTGCCGCGCCAGGCGACGATCTGGTCGGGGCGGATCAGCGCGAGATCGGCCCCGTAGAGCTCGCGTGCCTCGCCGGTTGTGACGTCGACCACCGAGAGCGGCACACCGAGCGTCTTCGCGGCCTCCGCGAAAGGCGAAGCATCCGGCGATTTCGGTCCGAGCCGCAGCAACGTGAACTCGAAACCGAACGCGTCATAGATCGAGCGATCGTCAGGCAGCCACAGATGCGGCGCACGGCCGCCGGGACAGGCGGTCGGCACGTATTCGTTCGGCCTGTCGGGCGGCGGCGACGTGCCGTCCGGCACGACGATCGGCGAGCCGTCGTAACGGCCGCCGAAGGTGACGCCCGGAATGTTGAACTCGAACCGTGCGTGATGGTTGTAGTGGTCGCCGGCCTTCTTGCGCGCGGCATCGCCGGCAGGGCCGTCGTCCTCGATCTCGAGCGCCAGCGGAAACAGTCCAACCGAGTCGGCGAAGCCGCGCGCGTAGGCGGTGTTGCGCTTGGCCAGCGCCTGGCGCTCGATCTCGTAGCTTGCAAGCAGCGCGGGCCCGCCCCAGCCGTTCAGCACGGCTGCGAGCTTCCAGCCGAGATTGACCGCGTCCTCGACCGCGGTGTTGTAGCCGAGCCCTCCGGTCGGCGTGAACAGATGCGCGGCGTCACCGCCGAGGAACACGCGGTCGCGGCCGAACTTCTCCGCCACCAGCGTGTAACCGGCGTTCCAGGACGAACGGCCGATGAGTTCGATGTCGAGCGGGGCGCCGAAGCCCTCGTGGAACATCGCGACGGCCTCGGCGTCGGAGATTTGTTCGGCGCGCTGATCCGGCCTGATCTGGGTGTGGAACGTGAACTCGTCGATGCCGTTCACCGACGCCATGAAGGCACGGCGGTGGTGGTTGATCGCCCAGTACATCCACGCCTTCGGATGCGGCAGCACGTCATAGAATTTCGGCGCCCGGAAATGGATCGCGAACATCCGGCCGCCCATGATGTCGCGCACAGCGCTGGTTTCGCCGATATAGTTGGTGCCCAGCGCCTTGCGCGTGCCGCTGCCGCCGCCGTCTGCGCCGAGCATGTAGGCCGCGCGCAGCGTGGTGCGCTCGCCGCCGCGCTCGGCGTCGACTTCGACGCCGTTGCCGGTATCGTGGAACGCGGTCACGCGCCAGCCGGGCCGCAGCGACACCGTGGGACAGGCGGCGGCCTCCGCGCGCAGCACGTCCTCGACGAAAATCTGCGACACGCGGTGCGGCAGCTCGGCGGCGCTCCATGAGCCGGACAGCGTCTTCACCATCATGCGCGCGGCGCGCGACGACGGCAGGCTGAAGCGGGCCAGTTCATGTTTGGTGTAGCGGGTGAAATAGGCGATGTCGGTCGGGTAGTCGGGCGGCAGCCCCTCCGCGCGCACCTTGTCGGCGAAGCCGAGGCGGCGGTAGTGCTCCATGGTGCGGGCCTGGGTGGCGTTCGCCGACGGGAACCGCGAGGGCGTTGCCTTTTCTTCAAGCAGGATGGCGCCGATCCCGCGCCGGCCCAATTCGATGGCGAGCGTGAGCCCACACGGGCCGCCGCCGACGATGATTACCGCGCAATCCCGACGCCTGTTCACTGCATTCCCCGCATGACGTTTCCGGCGCTATAATACCCGCTGGAGCCAAACGAGGAACGACACGATGAATCCGACTGTAGCGGTGGTGGCGCAAGGCGCGATGGGTGCGGGGGTGGGCGGACGCCTGGCGGAGCGCGGCCTGCACGTCGTCACGTCGCTGGCCGGCCGCAGCGATGCCAGTGTCAAGCGGGCGCGAGAGGCCGGCATGGTCGCGGTCTCGGATCAGGAGTGCGCGCAGGCCGACTATTTCCTATCGATCCTCCCGCCGAATGAGGCGTTGGCTCTGGCGAAGAAAATGGCCGCTTTGATCGGACCGAGCAACAAGAAGCCGGTCTACGTCGACTGCAACGCGGTGAGCCCCCCGACGAAGATCGAGATCGGCAAGGTCATCGTCGAATCCGGCGCTCCGTTCATCGACGTCGGCATCATCGGGCTGCCGCCGCAGAACGATGGTTCGAGCCCGTGGCTGCATGCATCGGGGCCGGACGCCTCACGCTTTGCGCCAATCGGCGACTTCGGCGTCAACGTCAACGTGATCGAGGGGCCGATCGGCGCCGCCTCCGCGCTCAAGATGTCCTACGCGGGCATCACCAAGGGCGTGACGGCGCTGGGCTCGATGATGATGCTGGCCGCGACCCGCGCCGGCGCTGCGCAAGGGCTCCGCAACGAGCTTGAGCGCGGCCAGAAGACGCTGCTGCCGTGGTTTCAGCGCGCGATTCCGGGGATGTATTCGAAAGCTTATCGCTTCGTCGGCGAGATGGACGAAATTGCCGACTTCGTCGGCGACGATCCTGCGGCGCGGAAGATGTACGAGGCCATCAGCGAATTCTACACGCGTCTGGCCGCCGACTTCGAAGGCAAGCAGGAGGAGACCGGTGCGCTGACCGAAATCCTCAAGCCCAGACAATAGCCGACGACGCGCAGCGTCCCAATCCCATGCGCACGCAAGTCGGTATCGTCGGCGCGGGGCCCGCGGGGCTGTTCCTGTCGCTGTTGTTGCAGCGCGCCGGCATCGACTGCGTGGTGCTGGAGTCGCGCAGCCGCGACTATGTCGAGAGCCGCGTGCGCGCGGGCGTGCTGGAGCAGGGCACGGTCGATCTGATGGCCGATCTCGGCGTGGACGCGCGGCTGCGCCGCGAATGCATGATCGACGCGGCGCTCGACATCCGTTTTTCCGGCAAGCTCATCCACCTCGACCTGCCGGGCATGTCCGGCGGCAAGGTGGCGCACATCTACGGCCAGCAGGAGGTGGTGAAGGATTTGATCGCGGCGCGGCTGGAGCGCGGCGGCGCGCTGCTGTTCGAGGCCGAAGTCTCACGGCTCGACGGCCTGAAGAGCGGCCGGCCGACGATCCACTTCACGCACGGCGGCAAGGCCCAGATGCTGGAGTGCGATGTGATCGCCGGCTGCGACGGTTTCCACGGCGTCTGCCGGCCGGCGATCCCGGCCGATGTGCTGACAATCTACGACCGCGAGTTTGCCTGCGGCTGGCTCGGCGTGCTGTCGGAATCGCCGCCACTCGCCGAAATGACGTATGCCAATCACGACCGCGGCTTCGCGCTGGCGAGCCGGCGCTCGCCGCAAGTCTCGCGGCTCTACGTGCAATGCGATCCCGACGACGACGTGGCGAACTGGTCCGACGCGCGCATCTGGGATGAGCTGCACATCCGCCTCGGCGATCCGGGCCGCGTCGAGCTGAAGGAGGGCCGCATTTTCCAGAAGGGCATCACCCCGGTGCGCTCGTTCGTGTCGGCGCCGATGCAATTCGGGCGGCTGTTTCTCGCCGGGGACGCCTCGCACATCGTGCCGCCGACCGGTGCCAAGGGCCTCAACCTCGCGGTCGCCGATGTGCGGGTGCTGTCGCGGGCGCTGATCGAGTATTTCAAGACCGGTGCGGACGCGCGGCTCGAACTCTATTCGGACACCTGCCTCAAGCGCGTGTGGAAGGTGGTGCGCTACTCAACCTACATGACCACGCTGCTGCATCGTTTTCCGGGCCAGACCGCGTTCGAGCGGCAGGTGCAACTGGCCGAGCTCGACTACGTGCTGAACTCGCACGCCGCCTCGACCACGATCGCGGAAAACTACGTCGGCCTGCCGTACGAGGAGGATTGACCGGACCGCTCCGGCTTGACGACGGTATGGCTCCTTACCATGCTGCCCGCACAACAACGCGGATGGGAGGGCACCATGACGAGCCGTCGAGTCTGTCTTCGGTCCTTGGGCGCATTGGGTTTTGCGGCCCTGATCGCCGGGCTGCCCGCGGATGCGCCGGCGCAATCACAGTCCTATCCGAACCGTCCTATCCGCTTCCTGATCCATACTGCGCCCGGCAGCCTGGTCGACGTGCTCGGCCGGATCGTGGCGCAGGAGCTGGGCGAGCGGCTCGGCCAGACGCTGGTGGTCGACAACCGGCCCGGCGCCGCGACCATGATCGCGGCCGAGCAACTCATCCGCTCGCCGGCCGACGGCTACACGCTGATGATCAACACGTCCGAGTCGACCATGCTGCCGTTCCTCAAGCGCAGCTACAAATACGACCCGGTCAAGGATTTTACCCCGATCGCGCTGGCTGTGACGTCGTGGACCGTGTTCGCGGTCAATCCCAAGGTCCAGGCCAACACGCTGCAGGAGCTGGTGGCGTTGTCGAAGACGCAAGGCGGCGGCATCCGCGTCGGCCACGGCGGCACCGGCGGCGCGCTCCATATCGCGGTCGAGATGCTCAAGCTCAGAAGCGGCGGCAACTTCGTGCACGTGCCGTATCGCGGCGGCGGGCCGGCGGCACAGGATGCTATCGCAGGGCAGATCGAAGGGGTGTCGATGGGCATCGCGTCGACACGCATCGCCGAGGGCGGCAAGCTGCGCGTCATTGCGCAGGCCGGACCGCGCCGGCATCCGATACTTCCCAATGTGCCGACGACAGGCGAGGCCGGGTTCACCGACGTTCAGATGGAAACCTGGTTCGGGCTGGTCGGGCCGCCGAACCTGCCGAAGGAGATCGCGGACCGCATTGCGGGCGCGCTCGCGGAGGTCTCCAGGCAGCCGGCTTACCAGGAGCGGCTGTTCAAGCTCGGGATGGCGGTCGACTACAAGACCGGCCCGGACTTGATCGCATTCATCAACCGGAACACCGCGAAATGGAAAGAACTGATCCCGGCGATGGGCATCCCGCAAGTCGATTGATCCGGAACGCATTTTCGATTCGCGAGCGGCGGCGCATTCCGCGCCGGCCGGATGGAGCATGACAGATGGCAAAGTCGAAGAAGGCGGGTGGCGCCACGGGACGTGCGCTCACCTGGCCGAACGGCAAGAAGGTCGCGGTTTCGGTTACGGTGATGTTCGAGATCTGGCCCGACGACAGCGCGCCGAGCTACTCGGTGCAGACCTCGCATCTGAGGAAGGGCACGGTGGATCATGCGTCCAAGGCCTGGGCCACCTACGGCGGACGCGTCGGGGTCTGGCGGTTGATGCGGATGCTGGAGCGGCTCGGCGTCCCGGCGACGTTCTTTGTCAACGCCCGCTGCACAGAGGTCTATCCCGACGCGGTGAAGCAGATCGCCAGGTCGGGCTTCGACATCGCCGGGCATTCCTACACCCAGGACGACCTGCCGTCGTATTTCGCGCCGGAAGAGCAGGACAAGCTGATCCGCAGGAGCGTCGATCTGCTGGAGGGCTGCGCCGGCAAGAAGGTCACCGGCTGGGGCAGCCCGGTGGTTGCGTTCACGCCGGAGACCGCTGGCCTGCTCAAGAAGAACGGCCTGTACTGGACCTGCGACGTCACCTACGCGGACTTGCCGATCAAGATCGCCACGCCGCATGGACCGATCGCGGGCGTGCCCACGACCGATTTCTCCGACAACCGAGTGCTGCGCGCCTCGACGCGCGACCTCTACGACGTTCACCGCGGTACGTTCGACTACCTGCGGCAGAACGAATCGATCGCGCTCCAAACCCTGGTGATCCACTGCCAGTTCGGCGGCCGGCCGCTCGTCACAGCGGTTCTGATGGAGCTGTTCAAGTACATGCAAAAGTCGCGCGACGCCTGGTTCACGACCCACGCGACGCTGGCGGACTGGGCGCTGAAGCAGAAGGTGGACGAGCACACCTATCAAAGCCGATACTTCGGGGGCTGAGACCGCGTTTCTGACCACCGAGGAACTGCCATGCCCTACGCCACCACCTCCGACAGCGTCCGGCTCTACTACGAAGAGGCCGGCAGCGGCACGCCAATCGTGTTCGTGCACGAGTTCGCGGGCGACCACCGCAACTGGGAGCCCCAGATGCGGTACTTCGCGCGGATGCACCGCTGCATCGCTTACGCGGCGCGCGGCTACAAACCGTCCGACGTGCCGCCGGACCCGAAGTCCTATTCGTACAAGCACTGGGCGAGCGACGTCTGCGCCGTGCTCGATCATCTCAAGATCGACAAGGCGCATATCGTCGGGCTTTCGATGGGCGGCTACACCACCGCGGTGATGGGCTTCATGTTTCCGCAGCGCGCGCGATCGCTGACCATCGCCGGCGCCGGCTCGGGTTCGATCCCCTCGCGCATGGAGGAGATGCGCAAGGGCTGGCGTCAGATTGCCGACGATTTCGAGAAGAAGGGCACGCCCGAAGTGGTGAAGGGCTACGGCATGAGCCCGCAGCGCATCGCCTACATGCTCAAGGACCCGCGCGGCTTCGAGGAGTTCAACCGCATGTTCGCCGAGCACGACTCGAAGGGCTCGGCCAACACCATGCGAGGCTTCCAGTGCGAGCGGCCGCCGATCTACGACTTCGAGGCGCAGTTCAAGACCATCACGGTGCCGGCGCTGATCGTGGTCGGCGACGAGGACGATCCTTGTTTGGAGCCGAGCGTGTTCATGAAGCGCGTGATCCCGACGTCCGGTCTGGTGGTGATGCCCAAGACCGGGCACGTCGTGAATCAGGAGGAGCCCGCACTGTTCAACCAAGTCGTCGCCGATTTCATCGCGCGCGTCGAGGCCGGCCGCTGGCCGACACGCGATCCGCGCTCGGTCGGGTGACAGCGTGCGAATCCGGGCGTTTGCCGGGGCATATTCGCGCCGCCGTTCCGGGCCCCGGCAAGGTGTCTCATTTTGGGTTAACTTTGTGGCGAAGAGAGAACAAAAAAGTACGTGAAATCATAGACATATATGGTTAACGGAAGCCCCGTTCCGCGCTACACTTATCAGGTTGTGGAATTGCGTAACGGAGGCAAATGATGCGTGGCACTGCGTATGCGTTGCTCGCGTTCGGCGCATTGGCGCTCGGCGCGATGATTCCGAGCCCGGCCGCGGCGGGCTGTTATGGAGACGACTGCGGTTATCGCGAGCGGGCGCCGGTGACCTACTACGAGTCCGCTCCGCGGACCTACGAGCGGTATGCCGAGCGGCCGTACTATCGCGACCACGCGCCGACCTATCGGGCCCACTACCACGACAGGTCGGCGTACTCCTATCGTTCGTCATGCTACGAGCGCTCGAATTGCTACGACCGGCCGGTGGTGAGGACCACCTACGTTGACGGGGGTTACTACCGTCCGTCCTATCGTTCGTATTACCGGCCGTACTATCGCAAGCACTACAGCTCCTATCCCTACTATCACCGTCCGCATTACCACACAGTGCGCTACGGCGGCGGCTGGACGCAGACGGGCTACGGCTATCATGGCGGCTACGCCTACGGCGGCTGCCACACGGCCTACATCCCGTACGGCTGGACCTGGTACCGGGCGCGGAGCTGCTAATAAAAAGCGAAGCGCGCCGCACGATCCGCAGCGCGCTTGCGTGTCCTGATCGAGACTTGAACTGCGCGCGGTTCCCGCCGCCTCCGCGGGACGCGCGCGATTACGCGTCGACGCTCGCGGTGAGCGCGTTGTCCTGGATGAAGATACGGCGAGGCTCGACCTCGTCGCCCATCAGCTTGGCGAAGATGTCGCTCGCCTCGTCGATCTCCTTCACCTTCACCTGCAGCAGCGAGCGCGCCTCGGTGTCGAGCGTGGTCTCCCAAAGCTGCTCGGGGTTCATTTCACCCAGCCCCTTGTAGCGCTGCAGCGTGAGGCCCTTGCGTGCCGCATCGGTGACGGCTTCGAACAGCCCCACAGGCCCATAGATCGGGGTTTCTTCGCCTTTGCGGCGGAACAGCCCCGGCTTGACGTAGATGCTCTGCAGCGAGGCGGCGTACTCGTCCAGCTTCCGTGCGTCCGCCGATCCGAGAAGAGCCGGGTCGATGACCGCCACCTCCTTGACGCCGCGCACGGTGCGCTCGAACAGGAAGCCCTCGCCTTCGACGAACTTCCCGAGCCAGCCGCGCTCGGTTTCGTCGGACAGCGCGTCGAGACGGCGGGCGATGTAGAGTGCGGCCTTGCCGGCGGTGTCCGGATCCTCGGCTATGCCCGGCGTCAGTACGCCGGCGATGGCGGCCTGCTCGATCACCTGCCGGTTGTAACGGTTGTGTATGCCGGCAAGCACGTTGCGGATGATGCGCGCCTGCTCGACCAGATCGTGCAGGTCGACGCTGGCGCGATCTTCGCCCGAGTGCAGCTTGAGCACCGCCTCTTCGAGGCCGGTTGCGATCAGATAGTCCTCCAGCGCGCGCTCGTCCTTGAGGTACTGCTCGGACTTGCCGCGCGCGACTTTGTAGAGCGGCGGCTGGGCGATGTAGAGATGGCCGCGGTCGATCAGCGCGGGCATCTGCCGGTAGAAGAACGTCAGCAGCAGCGTTCGGATGTGCGCGCCGTCGACGTCGGCGTCGGTCATGATGATGATCTTGTGGTAGCGCAGCTTCTCCGCGTTGAACTCCTCGGTGCCGATACCAGTGCCGAGCGCCGTGATCAGCGTTCCGATCTCCTGGCTGCCGAGCATCTTGTCGAAGCGCGCGCGCTCGACGTTCAGGATCTTGCCGCGCAGCGGCAGTACAGCCTGAAACTCGCGGTTGCGGCCCTGCTTGGCGGAGCCGCCGGCCGAGTCGCCCTCGACGATGAACAGCTCGGACTTCGCCGGATCGCGTTCCTGGCAGTCGGCGAGCTTGCCGGGCAGCGAATTGACGTCGAGCGCACCCTTGCGCCGCGTCAGCTCGCGCGCCTTGCGCGCGGCCTCGCGGGCGGCGGCGGCCTCGACCACCTTGCCGACGATATTCTTGGCTTCGGCGGGATGCTGCTCGAACCAGGCGGCGAGCCGGTCGTTGATCACGTTCTCGACCGCAGGCCGCACCTCGGAGGACACCAGCTTGTCCTTGGTCTGCGAGGAAAACTTCGGATCGGCAACCTTCACCGACAGCACGGCCGTCAGGCCCTCGCGGCAGTCGTCGCCGGTCAAGGCAACCTTTTCCTTGCGAGCGGCGTTGCCGGCTTCGGCGTAGCTGGTGATCTGGCGCGTCAGCGCGCCGCGAAAGCCCGCGAGATGTGTGCCGCCGTCGCGCTGCGGGATGTTGTTGGTGAAGCAGAGGACGGTCTCGTGATAGCCGTCGTTCCAGGTCAGGGCGCATTCGACCGCGACGCCGTCGCGATCGGCCTTGATCATGATCGGCGCGGGGATCAGGCCGGTCTTGTTGCGGTCGAGGAACTTGACGAACGCCTCGACGCCACCCTCGTATCGCATCTCCTCGCGCTTCTCGACTGCATGCCGCATGTCGGAGAGGACGATCGTGACGCCGGAATTGAGGAACGCCAGTTCGCGCAGCCGGTGCTCCAGCGTGGCGAAATCGAACTCGATCATAGTGAAGGTGGCGGGCGAGGGCAGGAACGTCACTTCGGTGCCGCGCTTGCCCTCGGCGTCACCCACAACGGCGAGCGGCGACACCGCATCGCCGTCGCGGAACTCCATGAAATGTTCCTTGCCGTCGCGCCAGATGGTGAGCTTTAGCCAGGTCGACAGCGCGTTGACCACCGACACGCCGACGCCGTGCAGGCCGCCGGAAACCTTGTAGGAGTTCTGGTCGAATTTTCCGCCGGCGTGCAGCTGGGTCATAATGACCTCGGCCGCCGAGACGCCTTCGCCCTGGTGGATGTCGGTCGGAATTCCACGGCCGTTGTCGCGCACGGTGCACGAGCTGTCGGGATTGAGCGTGACGGTGACTTCGGTGGCGTGACCGGCCAGCGCCTCGTCGATGGCGTTGTCGACCACCTCGTAGACCATGTGGTGCAGGCCGGAGCCATCGTCGGTATCGCCGATGTACATACCCGGCCGCTTGCGGACCGCGTCGAGCCCCTTGAGGACCTTGATCGACTCGGCGCCGTAGTCGGACGGGATGTTGCGGGCGGGCTCGGCCATGCGGATTGCCTCGAATCGCCGGGAAAAAATGATTGAGAATCAGCGCTGATTTGGCACGAAACGGCGGGCTGCGTACAGCGCAATTTGGCTCGCGTTAATATGTTGATCGCAATGCGGTTTTTGTAGGGACGGGGCCGCAAAAATCTGCATCGGAATCCGGCTGCCGAAGGGTCCTGAGAACGGCGTGATTCGCGACGTTTGCGGCGCTATTTTAAGAGGTGCCGGTCGCGCTGCGGGCTGCGCTCCGGGCCGCCGCCATCTGACTGTTGCGGCAGCAGATGGCGGTGCAGAGGAGTCCCCGAGGCCTGGTAGTCCGGGACCGGCCGGCAGAAGCCATCGAGCGCGTCGGCCCAGTACTCGACACGCGCGATGTCGTCCCGCAGCCGGTCGATCGATTCCTGCAAGCGGCGGCCGATCCGCTCTCTCGCCGCGTCGAGCGCGGTCTCACGTTTGTCCCGTGGCGTCATGGTCCGGCAAGCGCGTCCTTTCTTCCCCGGCTGCGCTGGTTCCGATTGTTTGCGGGCGCGGCGGCGACGGCATCGCCCGCGTCCGTGTCGTTAAGTCCCCGATCGGACGGAATGTTCCTCGCCGGCGGGCGCACAGTCATGCGCGCAGCGAGGGAACCGCGGCCTCAGGCGGCGCGAACGAGACGTCCGGGCGTCACAGTAAACACGTCCGCACCAGTGGCAATCTCGGCGAAGGCCGCGGGGTCGGCACCGGTCATCCAGACCTGGCCGCCCAGCCGGCCGAGTGCGGCGAACAGCGCGGCGCGCCGGCCTGGGTCGAGATGCGCCACCACCTCGTCCAGCAGCAGCACAGGCGCAAAGCCGGTCATCTCGGCGACCAGGCCCGCGTGCGCGAGCACGAGCCCGATCAGTAGCGCCTTCTGCTCGCCGGTCGAGGCATCGGCGGCGGCGATGTTCTTTTGCGGGAAACTGACCGCCAGATCGGTGAGATGCGGCCCGTCGAGGGTGCGGCCCGCCGCGGCGTCGCGGGCGCGGCCGTCGTGGAGCACTGCGCGGTAGCGATCCTCGATCTCGGCCGCGGGATGGTTCGGCAGCAGCGCCTCCATCCAGCCGTCGAGCGCGATCTCCGCCGAGGGAAACGCTTCGTCGCGGCGCTTCGCCAGCGCGCCTTGCAGCCGCCGCACGGTCTCGGTGCGGCCGGCCGCGACTGCGACGGCGAGTTCGGCGGTCTCGTGTTCGACGGCATCGAGCCAGTGCGTGTCGGGGCGCGGTTCTTCGAGCAGGCGGTTGCGTGAGCGCAAGCTGCGCTCCAGCGCCGCGACCCGGCCGGTGTGCTCGGCGTCGACCGCAAGCGCAAGCCGGTCGAGGAAGCGGCGGCGCTCGGACGCCGGCCCCATGAACAGCGGGTCCATTGCAGGCGTCAACCAGGCGATGCGCAGGTGATCGGCAAAGGCGGCGGCCGAGCCGACCGGTTCGCGGTCGATCCGGCATTGCCTCGTGCGCGGCGTTTCGTCGGGGCCCTGCGGCTCGATGCCGGTGCCGAGCGTCGCGAGCCCCAGCATGCCCTCGATCTCGGCGGACACGGCCCAAGTATCGCCACCTGCGCCGTCGCCTTCGGAGAACGCGACCTCTTCGAGCGTCGCGCGCCGCAGGCCGCGCCCGGGCGCGAGCAGCGAGATCGCCTCGATCAGGTTGGTCTTGCCGGCGCCGTTCTCGCCGGTCAGCACAACGAGGTTCGCCGCCGCTTCGAGGCTCGCGGCGCGATAGCTGCGGAAATTGGTCAGCGCCAGGCGGCGAATGCGGGCTGCGGTCATGTCGTCCGGTCGTTCCGGCCGAGCGAGCCATAAGCGCGTTTGCGCGCGGCTTCAACGCGCCTTTGGGCTGCTCGCCGGGATTCGCGGAGGTTAGACCCGCATCGGCATCAGGACGTACAGCGAGCCCTTGGCGTCCTTGTCCTGGATCAGGGTCGGCGAGCCCGGATCGGCGAGCCTGAGCACGGCCACATCGCCGTCGAGCTGGGCCGCGATGTCGAGCAGGTAGCGCGAATTGAAGCCGATATCGATCGGATCGGAATCGTACTCGACTTCCAACTCTTCGGTGGCGCTGCCGGAGTCCGGATTGGTCACGCTGAGCACCAGCTTGCCGCCGGTCAGCGCCAGCTTGACCGCACGGCCACGTTCGCTCGAAACGGTGGAGACACGATCGACCGCGGCCTCGAAGTCCTTCTTGTCGACCACCAGCTCCTTGTCGTTGCCGGAGGGGATCACCCGCGCGTAATCGGGAAAGGTGCCGTCGATCAGCTTGGAGGTCAGCACTACGTCGCCGATCGAGAAGCGGATCTTGGCGCTCGACAGTTCGATCGTGACCTCGGCCTCGTTGTCCTCGATCAGGCGCTGGATTTCGGTGACGGTCTTGCGCGGCACGATGACGCCCGGCATGCCGGCAGCGCCGGAGGGCACCGGCAGGTCGGTCTGCGCCAGGCGGTGGCCGTCGGTCGCGACCGCGCGCAGCGTCGCGGATTTGCCGCTGCCGGCGGTGTGCAGGTAGATGCCGTTGAGATAGTAGCGCGTCTCTTCGGTGGAAATCGCGAACTGCGTCTTGTCGATCAGCCGCTTCAGGTCGGCGGCGGCGAGCGTGAACTTGTGCGACATGTCGCCGGCGGCAAGATCGGGGAAGTCGCTCTCCGGCAGGGTCTGGAGCGTGAACCGCGAGCGCCCGGCGCGGATCGTCAGCATCGCGCGGTCGCCGGACGATTCCAGCACCACCTGGGAGCCCTCCGGGAGCTTCCGGACGATTTCGTAGAACATGTGCGCCGGCACGGTGGTCGAGCCTGCCGGCGCAACCTCGGCCGCAATCGACTCGATGACTTCGAGGTCGAGGTCGGTGGCCTTGAGATTGAGCGCCGACTTCTCGGCGCGGATCAGCACGTTGGCGAGGATCGGGATGGTGTTGCGGCGCTCCACCACGCGATGCACGTGGCCCAGCGACTTCAAAAGCTCTGCGCGCTCGACGGTAACCTTCATGGCCTCGCCCGATGGTCAGGGGGCGTCGAAAATGGCGTGAATACGCGCTTTTCGCAAGCTTTTGGGGCCGCAGACGCGGCGTTTTCCCGGCGATTCACCGGGGATTGCCGCGCCGCGTCCCGATGACGCCTAGCCTCACTCCTGCAGCTGGCGTTTGAGCACCTCGATTTCGTCCGCCAGCATGGCGTCGTGTCCGACCAGACCCTCGATCTTGCGCACTGCGTGCAGCACCGTCGTGTGGTCGCGACCGCCGAAGCGGCGGCCGATTTCCGGCAGCGATCTAAGTGTCAGGGTCTTGGCCAGATACATCGCGACCTGCCGAGGGCGGACGACGTTGGCCGTCCGCCGGGACGACAAAAGGTCGGCGCGGCTCACATTGTACTGACGCGCCACCACGCGCTGGATGTCCTCGATCTTAACCCGCTTGGGCTCCTGCGGGCGGATCAGGTCGCGCACCTCGCGCTCGGCCATCTCCATGGTCACCGGCTGGCCGGTGAGCTTGTTATGCGCGAGCAGGCGGTTGACCGCGCCTTCGAGGTCGCGCCCGTTGTGGGTCACGGTCTTGGCGATATAGCCGAGCACCGGTCCCGGAACGTCGAAGCCCGGATGATACTGGCGGGCGGCAGTGACGCGGGTCTTCAGGATTTCAAGCCGCAGTTCCTCGCCGAGCTGGCCCATCTCGACCACGAGCCCACCGGCAAGCCGCGACCGCACGCGGTCGTCGAGGCTTTCAAGGTCGGTCGGGGCGCGGTCGGCGGCGATCACCACCTGGCGGCCGGCATCGATCAAGGCATTGAGAGTATGACAGAATTCCGCCTGGGTCGACTTGCCCTGGAGGAACTGGAGGTCGTCGATGACGAGCACGTCGATGGCTCGCAGCGCCTCTTTGAAGGCAAGCGCGGTCTGGGTCCGGAGCGCCGAAACGAAGCCGTACATGAACTTTTCGGCGGTGAGATAAAGCACCTTGCGCTCGGCGCCGTGGTTGCCGGCCCAGGTGACGGCCTGCAGCAGGTGGGTCTTTCCAAGGCCGACGCCGGCATGGATGTAGAGCGGATTGAACATCACCGGCTCGCCGCGGCGGGCGACCGCCACCTGCTTCGCTGCAGCATGGGCAAGCGTGTTGGATCGGCCGACCACAAAGCTGTCGAAGGTCAGCCGCAGATCGAGCGGCGAGCCACCGAGCGCGTCGTGGCCGCTGGAAACCGGCGCATAGGCGGCGCGCAATTCGCCGAGGTCCATCCGGCCGAGCCGCGGGTCGCGCGCGCTTTCGATCGACTCCGGAATGCGCGGCTTGGGCGGAGCGGTGCGGATCACCGCGCTGCGCACGTTGACATCGACCTTCTGGACCTCGGGCGCCTCCGCCTGCCAGCACGCCAGCAGCTTTTCGGAATAGTGCGTCAGGGTCCAGCTCTTCAGGAAGCGCGTCGGCACGGTCAGATGCACGGTCGCACCGTCGACGCGATCCAGCTCCATGCTCGCGAACCAGCTTTGATAGATTTCCTCGCCAACCTCGGCGCGTAGCCGTTCCTTTACTCGCAACCAGCGCTGTTGATCAGGGCTCGGCATTTTCTTCTCTGATGTTTGGCGGTTGTGTTGGAACTCGGTGAAACGGATGGCGGCGGACCGGCCGCCGATGCCGTTACGCGCGGTTACGCCACTGAAGCGTGGATTGAATGTCGGGCCGGAAACACCCTTCGCCCTAGCGGCGAAGGTGAAGCGGAAATCGGGCCTGGTTAGCCCGTGGCGGAGGCCGGTCTCTTGGGTCGCGTGGGCCCTCTCGAACTGCGCAGGCCAGTGTGGCCCGTGTTTGCGCGATCGTTACGAAAGAGAACCCGTGCGTGAGACATAGTGCCCCCCTCGTCCACTGCGGCGAAAGTCGCAATGGAGTTGTTAGATCGTGTTGTCGAAGTACAAAGACCTCATGCTTCAGACGCTCCAACCGGACCGGGAGGGTCGCACGAAGTTCACACGGAGGGAAACGAATTCGGACTCTTAAGCACGGTCACGAGAGCAGCAGCGATTGAAAAACTTTCGCACCGTTCTCATCTGCATCGAGTCTGAAGTCGCCACCTCGTTTGAATTCGCGGAACGCCTGGAAGCGAGTCAAAAATAGCACGGTCATTCGAAGCCGCAACAAGACAATGCTGCTGGAATTCAGGCGCCATCTGTGTTTGCGCGCGCTACGCAGCGCTAAGCGCACGTCGCGCGCGGCGCAAGATGTTGAATCGACGGAAAGAAATTTTTTCAATGTGGCGATGAGGCGCGCATCGTCGCCCCGACAAGTTTCACACGCGCGTTGCGGCCTTCGTTTCCAAAAATTCCGACTCCTCGCTTTCGCTTTCCACTTAAATCCTTTCGTCACAAGACAAATTCATGACCGAAATTGCAGGGTAGCTTTTGCGGCAAGCGATGGCGCGCGCGGCGGAATCGAAGACGTGCAACGTAAGTAGGACTACGTACGTTCGCAATTCTTGTCAGCCATGTGACATAATTACAACAGAGCAGAACTGAATTCTCAATGCGAGCGTCGTGGTTCCCGCGCGCGCTCCGGCACCGCGGCAAGCGTAAATTTCTCGCGCGCCGGGCCGATCGCGCGAGCCATCGTGTGCGCACGGCGAAGCGCGTCGCACATTGACGCGTTGAGGGGATGAGTTGCGAGGAAAATGGCGGCGCGGCCGGCGGCGGTGCTCGGTTGCCGAGGTCTGGGTGCCGAAGCCTGCTTTTCGACGGCTACTTGCCGAGCTTGGCGATCTGCTTGGTCAGCCGGGCCACCTTGCGGCTGGCCGAGTTACGGTGAATCTGGCCCTGCTGCGCCGCGCGCATCAGCTGCGGTTCGGCGGTCTTCATGGCCTCAAGGGCCTTGCTGCGGTCGCCGGCGGCAACCGCCTCCTCGACCTGGCGCACGGCGCTGCGCATGCGCGAGCGGCGCGCCTTGTTGACCTCGGTGCGGCGCGCGATCTTGCGGGCGGCTTTGCGGGCGGACGAAGTGTTGGCCATGAACGCTGTCTGAAACCTGTCGAATTGAAGGGAAATCCGGCGGCGGGACCCCCGCGGCCGGCGCGGTGCTTATAGTCATCGGGCCGGAGGGCGTCAATGACTGGCGGAAGCGGGCTCCGCAGGTTTCAGAGCCCCCGCGTCGTGGCGGTAAACCCAGTCGACGTGGACGTAGGCGTTGCTTGCGCCTTTGGCCAACTGGGCGTCGCGGGCCACCTGACCGGGGCCGTCAACCATGTGGTATTTCGCCTTGTTGTCCCAGGATCCGGTCTGGATCTTCGAGGCCCGTGGCAGCCGCACCGTTTCGTAGAGCTTGAGCGCCCCTTCGATGTCGTCGCCGCACTTCAGGAGACAGGCGGCGATCGCGGCTGCGTCCTCGATCGCCTGCGCGCCGCCCTGGCCCATGAAGGGGATCATCGGATGACAAGCGTCGCCCAGCATGGTGACGCGGCCGTAGGTCCAGCGCGATATCGGCGGCCGGTCGAGCACCGCCCAGATGAATGTCTCCTCCACCGCGTCGAGCACGCGCTGCAGCTGCGGATGCCAGCCGGCGTAAGCCGCGCGCAGGTCCTCGACCCGGCCGGGCTCGGTCCAGGATTCGCTGATCCAGGCCTCCTGCTCGACATGGCCGACGAAATTGAGCATGCGCCCCGCCGACACGAAGTAATGGACGATATGCCGTCCCGGGCCGAGCCACGACGTCGATTCCCGCGGGATGTCGGGCACTTTCTCGGCCGGAATCAGGCCGCGGTAGGCACGGCATGCAAAGCGGAGCGGTTCCGGTCCGAGCAGGAAGCGTCGAACGGTGGAATGGATGCCGTCGGCGCCGATCAGAATGTCGGCGCCGGTGTCGACGCCGTTCTCGAACTTGATGCGGACGCCGTTTCCGGTCTGCTCGAAGCCTGAGCAGCGATGGGCCAGGTGGATGCGCTCCGCCGGCACCGCGCGGGCCAGGATCGAATGCAATTCGCCGCGGTGGAAGATCATATGGGGAGCGCCGAACGCCGCCTCGATCTCGGCGCCGAGCGGCGTGCGGGCGAGCGTGCGGCCGTCGTCCCAGCGGCGCTGATGGTGGTGGGGGGACCGGAAGGCCACCTTCGCGCATTCGTCGCCGAGGCCAAGCCGGATCAGGAGCCGCGAGGCGTTCGGTCCGATGTTGATGCCGGCGCCCACTTCGGACAGCAGGCGGGTCTGCTCGTAGACCTGCACATCGTAGCCGGCCTGCAGCAGGCTGATTGCGGCGGTCAGCCCGCCGATGCCGCCGCCGACGATCGCGATCCGGGTGTCTCGCGGGGCCATCAAGCGACGCGCTTGCCGCGGACCTGGTCGTAGCCCGCGACCACACCGGCGCGGTCCGCGGCCGGGAATGCCGCGAGCGGCGGCTTGACCCGCGCCAGAGCCGGATCGCCGTGGATGTGCGACAGCAGCGACTTCACGCCCGAGACCAGCGCCTTGCCGTCGAACAGCTTGCGGATCGTCACCGCCGCGTCGTGCGCGGCCTTGTCGCCCTTGGCCCAGGCCAACTGGCAGAGGTCGGGGTTGAGATTCGCGGTCGCCGAGATGCAGCCCGCGAACGCGCCCGCGCGGGCGTCGAGCAGCACGGCCTCGGTCGACGGGAACACGGCGAAGTGCTTGCCGATCGCCTGGGCCTCGCGCGCGTAGTTCATATCGCCCGAAGAGTCTTTCAAGCCGACGATCCGCGAGCCGAAACGGTCGAGCAGGCGGCGCACCAGCGGCACGGTCCAGTGCAGGCCGGACTGCTGCGGGTAGTGATAGAGGTAGATCGGGATCGGCTTTGCCGCCGTGGCGTTCACGATTGCCTCGATATAGGCCACGAGCCCGTCGTCCGGCACGCCTTTGTAGTAGAACGGCGGCAGCACCAGCGCACCGGCAAAGCCGAGCGCCGAGGCGTGCTGGGTCAGTGCGATGGCGTCGGCGACCGCGGCCGCGCCGGTGCCGACCATCAGGCGGTCGAGTGGCAGGCCCTGGGCCTTGTAAGCGTCCATCACGCGCTTGCGCTCGTCGAGCGAGAACGACGTCGCCTCGCCGGTGGTGCCGAGCACGTTCAGCCCGTCGCAGCCGTTGTCGAGGAGGTAGCGCGCAAGCTTGGTGGCGCGGGCGAGATCGGGCGAGCCGTCCTCGGCGACCGGAGTGGCGACGGCGGCGATGACGCCGCGAAGGGTATGGTCTGACATGACGTTTCCTCGAACTGCGTCTTGGCCGGCGCAATCCCGGCCGCGAGGCGAAAGTGTTAGCCGCTCACGTTGAACGCCGCCAGCGCCGCCATGTTGACCAGGGTTGCGTCCTTGGCGCCGAGCGGCACGATCTGCACCGGCCGGTCGAGCCCGACCAGCAGCGGGCCGATGACGGTGGCGCCGCCGAGCTCCTGCAGGAGCTTGGTGGAAATCGACGCCGAGTGGAACGCTGGCATGATCAGCACGTTGGCCGGGCCGGTGAGGCGGCTGAACGGATAGGCCGCGGCGGCCTCGGGATTGAGCGCCACGTCGGCGTTCATCTCGCCGTCGTACTCGAAGTCCACCCGGCGCTGGTCGAGGATCCTTACCGCCTCGATCACGTGCGCCGAGCGCTCGCCCGGCGGGTGGCCGAAGGTGGAGAAGGCGAGCATTGCGACCCGTGGCTCGTAGCCCATGCGGCGCGCCACGCCCGCGGCCTCGACCGCGATGTCGGCGAGTTCCTTGGCTTGGGGCATTTCGGCGATCGCGGTGTCCGCGACCAGCACGGTGCGGCCACGCGACAGCACCATCGACAGGCCGATGACGCGGTGGCCGGGCTTGGGGTCGATGACGCGGCGCACGTCTTCCAGCGCCACGGAATAGTTGCGGGTGACGCCGGTCACCATGGCGTCGGCGTCGTCCAGCGCCGTCATGCAGGACGCGAAGATGTTGCGGTCCTGGTTGACCATGCGCTGGCAGTCGCGGAACAGGTAGCCTTGGCGCTGCAGGCGCTCGTAGAGATAGGCGGCATAGTTCGAGTTGCGCGTGGACAGCGCGGCGTTGATGATCTCGATGCCGCTACCGAGTTCGATGCCGAGATTTTGCGCGCTCTGCCGGATCGGCTCTTCGCGGCCGACCAGCAGCGCGGTGCCGAGCCCCTGCTGCACGAAGCTCGCGGCGGCGCGGATTACCTGCTCCTCTTCGCCCTCGGCGAACGCCACGCGCTTGGGCGCACGCCGCAGCCGCTGAATCACCCGCTGCAGGACGCCGGCCACCGGATCGCGGCGCGATTGCAGCGACTGCTTGTAGGCCTCCATATCGACGATCGGCTTGCGCGCAACGCCGGTCTCCATCGCGGCCTTCGCTACCGCCGGCGGTACGTGCGAGATCAGCCGCGGGTCGAATGGCACCGGGATGATGTAGTCCGGCCCGAATTTGGGGCGTGTGCCATAGGCGGCCGCGACCTCGTCGGGCACGTCCTCGCGGGCCAATTCAGCGAGCGCGCGGGCGGCTGCGATCTTCATCTCCATGTTGATGGTGGTGGCGCGCACATCGAGCGCGCCGCGGAAGATGTAGGGGAAGCCGAGCACGTTGTTGACCTGGTTCGGATAGTCCGAGCGGCCGGTCGCCATGATGGCGTCGTCTCGCACCTCGGCCACCTCTTCGGCGGTGATCTCGGGGTCCGGGTTCGCCATCGCGAAGATGATCGGCTTGTCGGCCATGGAGCGGACCATGTCCTTGGTCACCGCGCCCTTGGCGGAGAGCCCGTAGAACACATCGGCGCCCTTGAGCGCATCGGCCAGCGTTCGCGCGGAGGTTTTCACCGCGTAGGCCGACTTCCATTGATTCATGCCGTCGGTGCGGCCCTCGTAGATCACGCCCTTGGTGTCGCAGAGGATCAGGTTCTCTGGCTTGAAGCCGATGGAGCGCAGCAATTCGAGGCAGGCGATGCCCGCCGCACCCGCACCGTTGCAGACGAGCCTGGTGTCCTCGATCTTGCGGCCGGTCAGGTCGAGCGAATTGAGCAGGCCCGCCGCGGAGATGATCGCGGTGCCGTGCTGGTCGTCATGGAACACCGGGATATCGAGCAGTTCGCGCAGCTTCTGCTCGATGATGAAGCATTCCGGAGCCTTGATATCTTCAAGGTTGATGCCGCCCCAGCCCTTTCCGAGCAGCTTGACGCAATTGATGATTTCGTCGGGGTCCTCGGACGACACCTCGAGGTCGATGGAGTCGATGTCGGCGAAGCGCTTGAACAGGACCGCCTTGCCCTCCATCACCGGCTTGGCCGCGAGCGCGCCGCGGTTGCCGAGGCCGAGAATGGCGGTGCCGTTGGTGATGACGGCGACGAAATTGCCCTTGGTCGTGTAATCGTAGGCCTTGCTCTCATCCTCGGCGATGGCCAGCACCGGCACGGCGACGCCGGGGGAATAGGCCAGCGACAAATCGCGCTGGGTCGCCATCGGCTTGGTTGCGACCACTTCCAGCTTGCCCGGCCGGCCCTGGCTGTGAAACAGCAACGCTTCCTGGTCGGTGAAAGTCGGCCGATTGTTGGATTTCTTTGCCATTTCAACACGCTACCCCCCGGCCGCCGGGCCGATGCCCGGACGTTAGCGGAATGGACCGGGGCTGCTCAAGGGAGCCGCCCCTTGGCGGGCCCGCGTCATGCCAGCGCGCAGCGCCGATCCTCGCGAACGGCATGGCGGGATCGGCACCGGATATCGGTTCCGTCAAATTTTGGCCGCGCTGGTGGTGCTGAGACAGCACGTCGGTTGAACGAACGGCCCGCACGGGTTAATCGGATCGCCGAAGCTCCTGGAATTTGGGTCATGATCCGGTTTTTGTTGCGCTTTCTCGGCCTGCTGCTGCTCGCCCTGGCTTTCATCTTCGTGGTCTATGACGGCATGAAGTCGATCGCCGACGGCGGCCTGTTCTTCACCAAAGTCACGCAAATCTGGACCGATATCCATGCCGCGAGCCTGCAGGCCGCGCAGGCGACGGTCGAACGCTACACCGGCGCCGAAGTCTGGCAGTTGGGCGTTGCGACGATCGTGGACCAGCCGGCGTCGGCGGTGGCCTGTGTGCTTGGCATCGTGCTGATCGTCCTCGGGCGCAGGAAGAAGCCGCTGATCGGCTACGCCCGCGACTGACAGTCCCATCTTCTGAAAAATGACACCGACCCCGGGTTGCCCCGAGGCCGGTGTGCACGCCCCCAAGAAGACCGCCGGGAGGAGGCGGTCCGACTTTCAGATGTCGATCGCCGCGAGCGGGCTGACGATGACGATCGGCTGCAGCGTGTGCTGCTTTACGGCGGGCTGATAGCCGGTGGCGGTGAACTGCGGGATTGGCGGCTTTGCGGAAACCGCGCTGGCCACGTGGCCGATGGTCATGCCGAGCGCGCCGACCATGACGCCGGTCAACAGCACCGCGACGAGGATGCCGCCACGCGGCAGCAGCAGACACAGGCCCGCAAGAATTTCCGCGGTGCCGGCGGCAAACAGGAAGCCGTGGCCGAGGCCGAGCGCTTGGAATTGCTGGACCATCAGGGCCGCGCCGGAGAGTTTCGCGTAACCTGACGCAAGCGCGATCAGCCCGAGCGTCACCTGCACACCATAGATGCCGATGGTCCTGGTCATGACGCGCCCCTTTGCTCGACCCTTTTCGTTGCGGCAAGCCTAGGCGCGCCGTGTATCGCGGCGATGTTGACGGGGCCTCGAATTGGTATCGTTGGTATCGCGGGACACGATCCCGGCGGTGGCGTTCCGAAAAAAAAGGGATCGCAGCCGTTGGGCGCGATCCCTTGAAGTTGCCGGACCCATTGCGGGACCGGCAGCGGAGGTTCGGTCAGAACTGGTGGCGGCCGGCGGAAATGGCGGCGGCCTGGCGCACGGCCGGATTCGGGGCCGGGATGCCGTCGTAGCGGATGCTTTCGGAGCGCTTGGCGTCGAGCGGCTGTGAGTTCGCTTCGGCCGTACGACCGTCGGCCACGACTGCGGCATTGGCGGTGGCGATGAACAGGGTCGCGGTAGCGAGCGCTGCGATCAGAATTTTGCCGATCATGTCGATCTCCCCGTGTCTGTCGGATATCAGATGTCCCACGCGGCGCGCGGGCGGACGATGACGATCCGTTCGGCCGGGCTCTGCTTGGCGATGGCGGTCGCCGTGAACTGCGGCGAATGCGGGTGGGCGGCGACTGTGCTCGCCACGTGACCGATGGTCACGCCGAGCGCGCCGACCATGACGCAGGACAGCAGCACTGCTCCGAGGATGCCGCCGCGCGGCAACAGGAGGCACAAGCCCGCGAGAATTTCCGCGGTGCCGGCGGCGAACAGGAAGCCGTAGCCGAGGCCGAGCGCCTGGAACTGCTGGGCCATCGGGCCCGCGCCCGAGAGCTTGGCATAACCCGCCACAAGCGCGATCGCACCGAGCGCGACCTGCACGCCGTAGATGCTGATGGTCTTGGTCATGGCACGGCCCCTTCTTCGATGGGGCCACACTAGGCGCCGAGCGTATCGCCCGAATGTCGCGGTAACGCTAATTGGTATCGTCGGTATCGCTACCGAGAATGATTCATCAATGGCTGAAAACCGGCCAAAAACCTGGGTTTTCGAGCGCCCATGGGGCGGTCGCGGCCGGCCGGCCCGACGCTGCGATACAGACGATACAAATCCCGTTCGGCGCGAAACACCGCAGATACACGGCGTGCACACTATGATGAGTTGGGGGAGTTTCAGCGATGCCGACCAAGCGCATGTCAGGCGCCAAGACCAAACGAAAAGCGGCAGCCGGCACTGCAAGCCCTCATGCCAGGACGGTCCGCCCCAAGTCCGCGGGCCGGGCGCGCGACGGCGGCCTGGGCGAGGCCGAGCGCTATGCCCTCGCGCTCGAGTCGATCAACGAGAGCGTCTACGACTGGGACGTCGAGACCGACGAAGTCTATTTCTCGCCGTCGCTTCGCCAGATGCTCGGGCTCCGGCCCAACGAGCCGGTCACGCGCGCAGGCTGGGCCAAGCTGATCCATCCCGACGACCAGGTCCGTCACCGCGAAACCCTGTTGGCGCATTTCCGCGCCGAAACGCCGCGCTTCGAATCCGAGTTCCGCTATCGCGCCGGCGACGGCAGCTGGCGCTGGGCGCGCCAGCACGGCATCGCGCAACGCGACGGCCGCGGTCGCGTCCGGCGCATGGTGGGCGCGACGGGTGACATCACCGAGGCCAAGCTGCGCGAGCGCGAGCTGCAATCGGCGCGCGCCGAGGTCGTGGCCGCGCAGCGCTATGCACTGGCGCTCGAATCGATCAACGAGAATCTCTATGACTGGGATATCGACGCCGGTACGGTCTATTACGCCCCCGGCCTCTACCGCATTCTCGGCCTGACGCCCGACGAGCTTCACACTCCGAAGGACTGGACCGACCGGATCCATCCCGACGACCAGCCGCTGTTCCGCTATTCGCTCGCGGAACATCTCAAGGGCAACACCCCGCGCTTCTCCATGGAGCTGCGCTACCGCGCCAGCGACGGTAGTTGGCGCTGGGCACGTCAGGCCGGCATCGCGCTGCGCGGCCCCGACGGGCGTGCGCACCGCATGGTCGGCGCGGCCGGCGACATCACCGAGGCCAAGCGCGACGACGAGGCGATGCGGGTCTCCGCCGACGTGCTCAAGGTGATGAGCCACTCGACGTTCGAGCTGCAGACCGTGCTCGATGCGCTCGCCAATTCGGCCGTCCACCTTTGCGAGGCCGACACCGCCTTCATTTTCCGCCGCGACGGCTCGCACTACCGCGCGATGGCCGGCGTCGGCCACAACGACGCCTACAGCACCTTCCTGCGCGATCAGCGGATCCCGGTCGGCCGCGGCACCGTGGTCGGGCGGACCGCGCTCGAGGGCCGGCCGATCCACATTCCCGACATGGCGTCGGACCCCGAGTACAACTGGCCGGAGTCGCAGGCGATCGGCCGGTTCCGCACCATGCTCGGCGTGCCGCTGATGCGCGAGGGCGTGGCCATCGGCGTGATTGCGCTGGCGCGGCTGGTGACGCGGCCGTTCAGCGCCAAGCAGATCGAGCTGATCTCCACGTTCGCCGACCAGGCGGTGATCGCGATCGAGACGGTCCGCCTGTTCGAGCAGGTGCAGGAGCGCACCCGCGAGCTCGAACGTGCGCAGGAGTCGATGCAGACCGTGCTCGACAATATGACGGACGGCGTCACGCTGTTCGACAAGGACTTCCGCCGGCAATTCTCCAACCGGCGGCTCGACGAGATGGTTGGCTATCCGCCGGAACTGCGCGGCGCCGGCGTGTCGCTGCATGACATTTACCGCTTCATCTACGGCCGCGGCGATTACGGGCCGGTCGACGACCTCGAAGCCAGCGTTGCAGAGCACGTGGCGAAGGTGACCGATCCGGCGGGTTATCGCTACGAACGGCGCGTGCCCAGCGGGGCTTTCATCGAATTCACCTTCCGGCGGCTCGCCGACGGCGGCGTGCTCGCGATGTTCCGCGATATCACCGAGCTGAAGGAGCGGCAGGAGGCGCTGGCCGCCGCGAAGGAGGCCGCCGAGTACGCGCGCGCCGACGCCGAGCGCACCCGGTCGGTGCTCGCCACCATGATCGACAATATGAGCGACGGCATCGCGCTGATGACGCCGCAGGGCGACGACGTGCGCGCCGACTTCGTCAACCAGCGGATGATGGAGTTCCAGCGCTATCCCGCCGACATCGTGTTCCCCGGCTGCATGATGAGCGACGTGCGCCGCTTCCAGGTCGGCCGCGGCGATTTCGGCCCGGTCGACGACCCGGAGGCGAAGGTCCGCGAACTGGTCGATCACCTCCTCACCCCGGGCGGCGTGCGCTTCGAGCGGCCGTCGGCCAGCGGCCATTACATCGAAGTCAGCTACAAGCCGCTCGACAACGGCACCATCCTCAGCATCCACCGCGACATCACCGAGCTGAAGGAACGCGAGGCCTCGCTCGCGTCGGCGAAGGAGGCTGCCGAGGCCGCGCGCGCCGACGTCGAACACACGCGCCAGATCATGCAGACCGTGCTGGACAACATGAACGAGGCGGTCCAGCTCTTCGACAAGGACTTCAACGTCGAGTTCGTCAATCGCCAGCTCTACGAATTTCACCAGTACACGCCCGAAATCGGCGGGCCGGGCGTCTCGGGCTATGCGGGAATGCGCTTCATGGCGGAGCGTGGCGACTACGGCCCGAACGTCGACGTCGAGAAGGTCGTGGCCGAGCGCGCCGCGCGCATTCGCGACCCGAAAGGCAGCCGGCACGTGCGCCGGGCCGGCAACGGCAGCCTCGTCGAATTCACCTTCAACCCGCTGCCCGGCGGCCGTGTGCTCTGCGTGGGCCACGACGTCACCGAGGTCAAGCAGCGCGAGGCGGCGCTGCGGGCCGCAGGCGAGATCCTCAAGCTCATCAGCCGCACCAAGTTCGATCTCAAGGCGGTGCTCGACAAGCTCGTGGAATCGGCGGTGGCGCTGTGCGAGGCAGACGGCGCCAACATTCATCAGAAGATCGGCGACGAATTCCGGGTCACGGCGAGCCACGGCTACTCGCGCGAATTGACGGAGTTCATGTTCAATTCGCCGATCCCGCTCGACCGAAGCTCGCTGACCGGCCGGACCGTGCTCGACCGCACCGTGATCCACATCCCCGACATCACGAAGGACCCGACCTACAACTGGCAGGGACCGCAACGCTTCGACGAGTACCGGACCATCATCGGCGTGCCGCTGCTGCGCGACGGCCAGCCGATCGGCGTGCTGGCGATCACGCGCGCCAAGCCGCGCCCGTTCACGCCGGCGCAGATCGAGCTGATCTCGACGTTCGCCGACCAGGCCGTGATTGCAATCGAGACCCTGCGCCTGTTCGACGAGGTCCAGGAGCGCACTGCGGACGTCGAGCGCACGCGCCAGATCATGCAGACCGCCTTCGACAACATGGAGGACGGTGTCGCCCTGCTCGACAAGGACATGCGCGTGCAGCTCATCAGCCGCGAACGCGTCGAGAGTCGCCAATTCCCGAAAGAGATGACTCGTCCCGGAACGCCGGCGCGCGACCTGATCCGCTTCCAGGCGGCGCGCGGCGATTTCGGACCGGTGGCGAACGACGAGGAGGTCGAACGCAAGGTCGACGCAGCGGTTGCGCGCATGTTACTTCCGGACGGCAATCGTTACGAGCGGCGCGAAGGCGACCGCCATATCGAATATCATTTTAAGCCGATCGCCGACGGCGGCCTGCTCGCCGTCTTCCGCGACATCACCGGCCTCAAGGAGCGCGAACAGGCGTTGGCCCAGGCGCGCAGCGTCATGCAGTACGTGCTGGACAATATGAGCGACGGCGTCACGCTGTTCGACCGCGATTTCCGCTGCCGGTTCACCAACCAGCGTCTGATCGACTTCCTGCAGATCGACCCGAGCGTGGTTGCGCCCGGCTCGTCGCTGTTGGACATTTTGCGCCACCAGGCCCGGCGCGGCGATTTCGGGCCGCCGGAAGAGGCGGAGCGTTTGGCGCGCGAGCGCTTCGCCCTGATTTCGAGCCCTGGCGGAGCTCAATTCGAGCGGCGGACCGCCGAAGGTCGCCAGCTCGAATTCAAGTTCATTCCGCTCGCGAACGGCGAGACCATTGCCGTCACCCGCGACATCACCGAGTTGAAGGATCGCGAGGGGGCGATGATCGCCGCCAAGGAGGACGTCGAGCGCACGCGCGAGCTGCTGCAGACCATCCTCGACAACATGAGCGACGGCATCACGCTATGGGACAGCGACTTCCGCTGGAAGTTCAGCAACCGCCAGCACATCGAACGCCAGCAATACACACCCGACGTGCTCAAGCCAGGCTCAACCGGCTACGACATGATTCGCTATCAGGCCAAGCGCGGCGAGTACGGCCGGCTCAGGGACGACGAGATCGAGAATAAGGTCCAGGAAGTCGCCTCGATCATCCGCAATCCGAAGGGCGGACGCTACGAGCGCCGCACGCTGAGCGGCCGCCACGTCGAGTTCAAGTACAACCGGCTCGCCGACGGCAGCATGATCGGTCTCTACCGCGATATCACCGAACTGAAAGACCGCGAGGTGGCGCTGGGCGCCGCCAAAGAGTCCGCCGAGGCGGCGCGCGCCGAAGCGGAAGCGGCCACGCATGCGAAGTCCACATTCCTCGCCACCATGAGCCACGAAATCCGCACCCCAATGAACGGCGTGCTCGGCATGATGGAAGTGCTTGAGCACCAGGGGCTCAACGACGAGCAGCGCCGGAGCGTTGCGACCATGCGCGATTCCGCGCAGGGGCTGCTGCGCATCATCGACGATCTGCTCGACTTCTCCAAGATCGAGGCCGGGCGGCTGGAGCTGGAAGAGACCGCATTCTCGCTCTCGGGTCTGATCTCGGGCTCGGTGGAAACGTTCCGCCCGCAGGCCGCGGCCAAGGGCCTGACCATCGATGTGCTGATCGCCGCGGGCTCGAACGACGCGCTGGTCGGCGATCCGACACGCGTGCGGCAAGTCCTGTTCAACCTGCTCGGCAACGCCGTGAAATTCACCCAGCGCGGCGGCGTCCAGGTGCGCGCCGGTACGGCGCCGCTCGGCCAGGGTGCGACGCGCGTAACGTTGTCGATCAGCGACACCGGGATCGGGCTGACGCCGGAGCAGCGCGCGCGCCTGTTCCAGCCGTTCGCCCAGGCCGATTCTTCGACCACGCGCAAGTTCGGCGGGACCGGGCTCGGCCTGTCGATCGTGCGGCGGCTCGTGGAGCTGATGGACGGCACGATCGAAATCGAGAGCACGCCCGGTGCCGGTTCGACCTTCACCGTGTTGTTGACGCTGAAGGCCGCGCCGGCCGACTCGCCGCTGGCGGCGCTGCTGCGGCCCGAGGGCGGCGACCGGCCGGCCGCTCCCATCCCGATCCGCAGCGAACGCCACCGTGTGCTGGTGGTCGACGACCATCCGGTCAATCGCGAAGTGCTGGTCCGCCAGCTCGGACTGCTGGGCGTGGCCGCCGACAGCGTCAACGACGGCGTCGAGGCGCTCGAAGCCTGGATGGCGGGCCGCTACATCGCGGTGCTCGCCGACATCCACATGCCGCGCATGGACGGCTATGAACTGAGCCGGCGCATTCGAGAAGCCGAAGCCGCAGGTGCGAAGGCGGGCCGCACGCCGATTGTCGCCGTCACCGCCAATGCAATGAAAGGCGAGGAGGAGCGTTGCATCGCGGCCGGGATGGACGCCTATCTGGTGAAGCCGGTCAGCATCGACCGGCTGCGCACAACGCTCGAACGCTGGCTATCGGTCGGCGGCGATAGCGACCGCGCCGACGCCAGCGAGGGCAACAACGGGGCCGCCATCGACCGTAGCGTGCTCGGCGCCTGGCTTGGCGACGACCTTGCCGCCATCGGCTCGCTGCTCGGCAAGTTTCGCGACACTGCGATCGAGACCCAGCGCGAGATCGACGGCGCCTCGCGCAGCGGCAACCTCGCCGCGCTTGCCGCGGCGGCCCACAAGCTCAAGGGCGCGGCCAATGCGGTGGGCGCCAAGGGTGTCGGCAGCGCCGCAGCCGTTCTGGAGCAGGCCGGCAAGGCCGGCGACCGCGCGCGGTGCCGCGAGGGCCTGGGACCGCTCGCGTCCGAGCTGCGCCGCGCAATGGCCGAGATCGAGGCGTCGCAGCCCCGCTCCTGAGCGGGCGTTGTCAGTGCTTGCGCAGCGCGATGTGTACGCCGGTGATGTGAACGCCGCGCGGCGTGATCGACACCGACTGCCGGTCGCCCTGCGTCGTCAGCGCGAGTCCCGCCGTGAACAGGTCGCTGGTCGCGACCGCGCGGACGCGGTTGCCGGCGGCGCTGCCCGAAACCGAGCTGGACACGCCGTTGCTGGCTTCTTGCCAACTGCCGAAAATCCGCCCGCGCCGCTCGACCACGTTGCTGGACAGATCGAAGCGGTAGCTGTCGCTGGCGCAGCGGATGCTGAGATTGAGGCTCTTGCCGTCCCGGCCGGCGCTGTGGCGCGCCCGGCAGCGCAGCCGCTCGCGCGTCCCGCTCGACAAGACGATCGTGCCGCCGCCGCTCCACGAGCCGGCCATGATCGCGAACACATGCGGTTCGGGTTTGGCGGCGGTTTCGCCCGGTGTGGCGGCGGCCGGCTTGACCGCGTCCGGTTTGGCCGCGGCCGCAGGCGCTGTGCCCCGCGGTGCAGATTGTGCCGGCGCCGGCTGCGCCATTGCAGCTTCGCATGTCAGGACGATCGCCAGCGCGGCGACGGCCCGTTGTCCGATTGCATACGGATTCATCGGCGCCCCCTCACAGTCTGTGAGGGGATCATAGGACAACTTGCGTCCGCCGTCAGCGTTTGCGCAGCGACAGCGTCACCCGGTCGACCACCGTGCCCTCCGGCCGCATGGTGACCGTCTGCTGGTTCGAGCCGGTCGACATGGATAGCCGGGCCGAGAAGGTGTTGCCGACCGCAAGCACGTTGATCTGGCTGCCGGTGGCGCGGCCGTTCATCGTGCCGGCAGCGTTGAACGTGGTTTCGCTCCACTGGCCGGACAGCGATCCGCCTCGGTTGGTCACGAAGCCGGTCAAATCGAACTTGTAGCTGTCGCTGGCGCAGCGAATGGCGAGCTGGACATGATTGCCGTCCTCGCCGACGGTGTAGTTCGCCCGGCAGCGCAGTCGCTCGCGCTTGCCGTCGGTCATGTTGATCAGGCCACCGCCGGTCCATTCGCCGGCCATGCCGGTGAAGGGTCCGGCCGCGATAGCGGCGTTGGGTCCGGTCAATGCAAGGGTCAAGACAGTCAGGGCCCACGCTATTCGCGACAACATTCAGCGCTCCTCTTCGGTGGCGTCCCGGCGCCCGCAAACACGCGCCTCGGCGGCGCTATCGGCCGCCCCGCGCGGGCGGCACTCTGCCATGGCGCAAGTTCCGCCGCCACGGCCCAATACGGCAAAATGCTGAAGAGAATGCGTCAGTCCTTCGGCGGCACGAACATGTAGCCGACGCCGCGGACGGTGCGGATCGCCTCCGGGTGCGCGGGATCGGCCTCGATCTTGCGACGCAGCCTGGTGATCCGCAGATCGATGGCGCGATCGAAGGCCTCCATCTCGCGATGGGCTGTGACTTCGAGCAGCCAGTCGCGGGTTAATGGGCGGTTGGGGTTTTCGGCGAAAACCTTGAGCAGGTCGAATTCGCTGGACGTCAGCGTCTCCTCGTCGCCATTGCCCGGATCGACCAGCACGCGTTTCTCCAGGTCCAGCACGCGGCGGCCCATGCGGGTGCGCGGTCCGGCGGACGCCTGCGCGCCGGTGACGCGCCGGAGCACGCTCTTGATCCGCGCGAGCAGTTCGCGCGGTTCGTAGGGCTTGCCGATGTAATCGTCGGCGCCGGTCTCGAGCCCGACCACGCGATCGACGGTGTCGGAGGCCGCCGTCACCATGATGATCCCGACGCGCCCGCTTCGCTCGCGCAGCCAGCGCGCCAGCGCAAAGCCGTCCTCGCCCGGCAAGCCGACGTCGAGCAACACCAGTTCGGGAAGCTCGCGCTCGACGATTCGCCGCAGTGCGCCGCCGCCGTCGGCGCCGCTGACGCGAAAGCTCTGCTTGTCGAGGTAGTCGACGAGCAGTTGGCGCTGCGTCGGCTCGTCTTCGACCACGACGATGTGCGGCCGCTGGTCCATGCCCCGATCCGAATTGCCGCAGCGCTACTTCATGGCCTCGGCGCCGGCCTGCGCAACCTGCGCGTTGTTCGACGACCGCATGCCCGACACGCCGATGGCACCGACGATCTTGCCGTCGGCTACGAGCGGCAGGCCGCCGTCCAGCGGTACGATGTCCCGGAGCGCGAGGAAGCGCAGGCCTGCGCCGCCGCCGGAGATCGCCTCGTCGAGCAGCTTGGATGGAATCTTGAAGTAGAGCGCCGAGCGCGCCTTTCCGGTGGACAGCTCGACCGAGGACAGTTGCGTGTTGTCCATGCGGTGCAGCATCACCAGATGGCCGCCGCTGTCGATGATCGCGATTGCCATCGGCCAGTTGTTCTTCGCCGCTTCCGCCTCGGCGGCAGCCATGGCCTTTTTCGCGGCTTCCAGTGTGATTGGGGGGCCATATGGCGGCTGCGTGTTCTGCGATTGTGCGGGCAGCACCGCCAGCAGCGCAAAAACGCAGGCGCCGGCAAGGGTTCTCAGCATCGTCATGGGGCCTCCACACACAATCCGGTTTGGCCGCAGCATAAGTGCCCTGAGCGATTAGGGAAACAGGGCCGCTCGCGACGCCGTGAAGCATTCGAGGGTCCCGATGGCTGGAATTTGACGACCCGGACGGTGCCTAATGCGCGCGTTCGGCCTATATTTGCGTCACCGATCGCAATCAGACCTGCAGGAGAACCGGCCATGTTCCTGTTCAAGAAGTCGCCCGATATGCCGGCCAAGGACCAGGCGCTGCCCGGCCGGCCGCAGGCGATCCCGACTGCGCGGAACCATTTCGTCAACCGCAATCCGCTGAAGGGGCCGTACCCGCCGGGGCACGAGACCGCCATTTTCGGCATGGGCTGCTTTTGGGGCGCGGAGCGCAAGTTCTGGGAGTTGGGCGACGGGATTTTCGTTACCGCCGTCGGCTACGCCGCCGGCGAGACGCCCAATCCAACCTACGAGGAGGTGTGCTCCGGCCGCACCGGCCATAACGAGGTCGTGCTGGTGGTCTTCGATCCGAAGACGGTGTCCTACGAGGCGCTGCTCAGGACGTTCTGGGAGAATCACGATCCGACCCAGGGCATGCGCCAGGGCAACGACGTCGGCACGCAGTACCGCTCCGGCATCTACACAACCTCGCCGGACCAGAAGGCGTCCGCCGAGCGGTCGAAGACGATGTTCGGGCAGGCGCTGAAGGCCAAGGGCTACAGCGCGATCACGACCGAGATTCTCGACGCGCCGCCGTTCTACTTTGCCGAGGACTATCACCAGCAGTATCTGGCGAAAAACCCGTTCGGCTACTGCGGGCTCGGCGGCACCGGCGTGTCCTGCCCGATCGGCACCGGGGCGGTGGCCGCCGAGTGAGCCGCTGGCCTATCGGAGACAGGCGAAGGGCTGCGTTCGCGGCCCTTTTCGTTTGCCGGGACCGCGACTGCGCGTATGCCTAAGCCTTCATTAACCATACCTGGGCGTTAATCCGGCTTAACCTTTGCTTTGCGGGCCCGGATTCGCATGCGGCTGCGCCGCCTTCTCGTGCTTTGCCTCGCCGCTCTCGCGCTCACGGCCTGCGCGCGGGAGGCGCCGCGCTACGCCATGGCCCCGCAGGCACAGCCGCGCTCCGACCTCGACATGATGATGTATGGCGCGCCCGCCGCAGCCTCCCGCACCGTGCGTCACGCCCAGCGCGCGGTGCCGGTGCAAAGCGGCCCCGCTCCCATCGTCGAAGACGCCGGCACCTATACGCTCGACTCAGGCGACAAGCTCCGCATCGTCGTGTTCGGCCAGGACGCGCTCAGCAACACCTATGCGGTGAGCGCGGCGGGCCAGGTGACCATGCCGCTGATCGGGGCGGTCAATGCGCGAGGCATGACCACGCAGCAACTGTCGCAGTCCATCGCAGGGCGATTGAAACAAAGCTTCATCCGCGATCCGAGCGTGGCCGTTGAAGTGGAAACCTACCGGCCGTTCTTCGTGCTCGGCGAGGTGACCTATCCCGGCCAGTATCCTTACGTGCCCGGCATGACGGTGCAGAACGCCGTCGCCATCGCCGGCGGCTTCACCCCGCGGGCCAGCAAGAGCCGCGTCACGCTGACCCGCACCTACAACGGCGTGCCCGCGCGCTACGCCCTGCCGATGCATTATCCGGTGCGGCCCGGCGATACGCTCACCGTCGGGGAACGGTGGTTCTGAGTATGGAGCGCGTGCGCGCTCACTTCCCGGACAGGGCCGCTAAGAAAAGCGGCACGCCCACCATCCCCATGAGAAGCAGGACCATCGCCGCGAGTGCGAACTGGAGTTCTGGCGATTTTTTCGCCGCACCGCGAACGCCCACAACGATGACCGGCACCACGAAGATCAGGAACATGATCGTGCCGTAGAACGCCGGAATGATCTCAAAGCCGTCGCCTGTCCGTCTCACCGTATGCTTGATCGCCGGGATGAAGGCGAAGAACCAGAACATCGTCGCGAAGCCCGCGGCAAGCAGCAGCACGAAGCGCGGCATGACGTCGTCCCAGGTCGGCGCCGGCGCGCTCTCCTGTTTCGGCGGGCCTGAGTTCCACAACTTGGCGCAGCCCAGCACGAGCGCAGCGAGCAGGATCGCCAGCCAGAAAATCGGGCCGGTGGCCTTGGCGCCAAGCGCGAACGGGGCATAGGCGTAAATCGGCAGGGCAATCCCGGCGAGGATCGCGGCCCGGTCGTTGCGCCAGTTGCAGATGACAAGAACCAGCGCCGGCAGCGTCAGGCCGGCAAAAGCCACCGTGAGAACGAGCGCCGTGACGCCGCCGCTTCTGCCGGCGAAGGCTTCGGCAGCGGCAGCACCGGCGAACGGCGCCCAGACAGTGGCTTCAATCGCCGCAATGGCCGCAGCGATCGACCGCAGCATTGATCACCCCCGGGGCGAACGTTACGCCCGTGCGCAGGGATACGGAAGTGCATCCGCAACGCAAACGGCCGCGCGATGTCGCCACCGCGCGGCCGAAGAATCGGAAGCCAGAACGGCGCGAGCCGTTACTTCATGTGCTTTGCCAGGAACGCCGTGGTGCGCGACCATGCCAGGTCGCGGCTCGGCGCATGGAAGCTGCCGCGCTCGTCGCAATGGAAGCCGTGGCCGCCCTCCGGATAGACGTAGATCTCGCTATCGCCGCCGCGCTTCTGCTTGATGGTCTCGACGTCGGTCATCGGGATGCTGGCGTCCTTCTCGCCGAAGTGCAGCTGCACCGGGCACCTCGGCTTCTCGTCGGCGAAGGCTGCGATGCGGCCGCCGTAATAGCCGACCGCCGCGCTCAGGCCGGACAGGCGCGTCGCGGCCAGGAACGCGATCGTGCCGCCCATGCAGAAGCCGATGATGCCGACCGGGCCGACGCCCTTGAGGTCTTTGATCGCCGCGTCGGTGTCGCGCATCATCGCGTCCCAGTCGGGCTTGGCGACGAAGGTGCGCGACTTCTCGATCTCGGGCGGCGTGTAGCCCGACTGGTAGTCCTTCTGCGTGCGGTCGAACAGCGCTGGCGCCACTGCGACATAGCCCTCGCTCGCGAATTTGTCGCACACCGCGCGGATGTGCTGGTTGACGCCGAAAATCTCCTGAATGACGACCATGCCGCCCTTCGGCTTTCCGGCAGGATCGGCGCGATAGGCGCCGAGCTGATGGCTGTCGGACGCGGTGAGCGTGAAGTGTTTACCCAAGTGAACCTCCCGATATTCGAACTGCATTGAACCATTCGGTACCGGCTTGCGACGTGGCTCGCCGCAGGCTGGCTGAACGTCTGTTTATCATTGTTTTCTCGAAATTAAACCGCGTTCCACAGAGCCGCCGTGGTGAACCTTTGTGACACGCGGCGACACGAATGCCCCGGATAGGCGATCAAACGGTCCCGCAGGGATCACCAAGGAGAGTTCGATGTTCCGCAAGTCTACCCTTATGGCCATCGCCGCGTCCGCCGCGCTCGGTGTCGCCATGTTCACGTCCGTATCGGTGCAAGCCAACCCCGGCAAGGTCAACATGGGCAACTTCCATCTCAACAAGCCCAACCTCAACGTCGGCAAGATCAACGTTCAAAAGAAGTCGACCGTTGACTTGAGCAACCTCAACCTCAACAAGCCGAACCTCAACATTCCCATCGGCGTCAAGAAGAAGCCGTCGGTGGACCTGAGCAACCTTCACTTCAACAAGCCGAACCTCAACATTCCCATCAACATCAAGAAGCCGGGCAAGCCGATCAAGCCGAACTGGCCGGTCGCGAAGCCGAAGTGGCCGAAGCCCGGCATCCACGTCGTCCACGTTGGCCACCCCGTGGTCTATGCCGCGCCCGCCGTGTACGCGGTGGCGCGCCCCGCGGTGGCCGGCCCGTGCACCTGCCTGAGCAAGGAATACACGCAGGAAGGCGCGGTGCTGTTCAAGGATCGCTGCACCAACGAGATGGCGATGAACCCGCCAGCTCAGCCGCAGCAGGTCGGGATGGTCGAGCAGCCGTCGCAGACCGCGTATGTGCAGCAGCCGCAGGCCCAGGCCGCGCAGCAGTAAGCGTCGCGTGACGTCAGAGAGCCCCGGCGTTCGCGCCGGGGTTCTTATTCTTTGTAGTGCACCGCGAGCCAGACCGTCGGTTCGGTTGCGTCGGTCCATTCGACGCGATGGCGCACATGTGCGGGGATCGCGAGACGGTCGCCGTGGCTCAGACCGAGGCGCAATCGTCGCAGGTGAGCTACGCGCCCGCACTGCAGACCGTGCAGGCTCCGCAGAACACGATGCAGCAGAACGCAGCGTCATTACAAATGACATGCGAATGGTCGAGCGGACCCCGGCTTATAGTCAGGCCCCTTGCTTTTTGTGTGCACCGAAACCGGATCAGCGGCGACGCGCGCAGACGGCGCGATCGGGGGCCGTCGGCCGGACGCTGCGGAGTCGCCGGTCCGGAATCCTGAACATCCATTTATCGTTATTTTTTCGAGCGTTAGAGCGCCGGCCGCGGCCAAGGACATTGAACCTTTGCGGACGGCGGCCACACCAATGGCCCGGATAGGCGATCTAAAGGTCCCACAGGGATCACGAGGAGAGTTCGATGTTCCACAAGACCGCCCTGATGGCCATCGCCGCGACCGCCGCGCTCGGTGTTGCCATGTTGACTTCCATCACGGCGCACGCCGGCCCGGGTCCTGGTAAGGTCCAAATCCTGAAACCCGGCATCGTCGGCCAGCTCAAGCCGATCGGCGTGAAGCCGATCAAGCCGATCAAGCCGAAGTGGCCCCCGATCGTCGTGAAGCCGAAGTGGCCGAAGCCGATCCACGTCGTTCACGTTCACCGCCGCGTCATCTACGCCGCGCCCGCCGTCTACGCGGTGGCGCGCCCCGCGGTGGCCGGCCCGTGCACCTGCCTGAGCAAGGAGTACACCCAGGAGGGCGCGGTGCTGTTCAAGGATCGCTGCACCAACGAGATGGCGATGAACCCGCCGGCTCAGCCGCAGCAGGTCGGGATGGTCGAGCAGCAGTCGCAGACCGCGTACGTGCAGCAGCCGCAGGCTCAGGCCGCGCAGCAGTAAGCGTCGCTTGACGTCAGAGAGCCCCGGCGTTCGCGCCGGGGTTCTCATTCTTTGTAGTGCACCGCGAGCCAGACCGTCGGCTCGGTTGCGTCGGTCCATTCGACGCGGTGCTTGGCGTGCGCCGGGATGTGCAGATGGTCGCCACGCCGCAGAACGTGCGGCGACGCTTCGCCTTCGAACAGGACAGCGGCCGAGCCCGACAGAACGAGCACCCATTCGGCCTGCGGCTGGTCGTACCAGAAGCCCGGCGGGCTTGCGTGGCCTCGCGAGACGATGCGCTCGACGCGAACGTTCGGCACGTCGACGAGAGTGGTGAACAGCTCCTCGGGCAATTGCTCCGGAATTCCGCCGAAGATATTGCCGATCGCCTTGCTCATGCCCGCGCGTCTCCGTTCACGGCTTCGGCATTGTCTTTGACGCGGTTACTTCATGCGAACCGGCATTCAATTCGCTCGAAAACGCTATAGCCCGAACGCCTCCGCCAGCAGTTCGTAGCAGTGCTTGCGCGCCTCGTGGTCGTAGATCATCGAAGTCACCATCACCTCGTCGGCCTGCGTCGCCTCGATCAGCGGCGCCATGTGCGCCATCACTCTGTCCTTGCCGCCGACCACCAGCCGCGCACGGTTGCGCGCGACCCAGGCGCGGTCGGTAGCCGTGTACTCGTGCGCCGCCGCCTCTTCCGGGCTCGGGATCGGCTGGAACACGCCCTGCCGCCGCCGCGCGAAATTGAGGTCGACCGAACTGGCCAACCGCTCGGCTTCGTCGTCGGTGTCGGCGCAGACGACGTGCAGCGCCAGGATCGCGAGCGGCGTCGGCCGCTGCGGCGACGGCCGGAACTGGGCGCGATACATCGTCATCGGCGCAACCGGATCGAAATCGGAGAAGTGATGTGCGAACGAAAAGCCCGCGCCGACATGGGCCGCGAGCTGCGCGCTGTAGTCGCTCGAACCGAGCAGGTAGATCGGCGGCAGCGCCACGTCCTGCGGCATCGCCTGCACCTTCCGGAACGGATGGCTTTCGGGAAAGCCGCGCTGTTCGAACAGCAGCAGCTCCTGGAAGCGTTCGAGGAAATCGTCGCTTGCCGGATCGTCCTGGCGCCGCCGCAGGGCGTACGACGTTACCGGGTCGGTGCCGGGTGCGCGGCCTAGTCCGAGATCGATACGGCCGGGGAACAGGCCCTCCAGCACCTTGTAGCGTTCCGCGACCTGCAGCGGAGCGTGATTGGGCAGCATCACGCCGCCGGAGCCGACGCGCATGCGCTCCGTCACGGCGGCGATCTGGCCGATCATGATGTCGGGCGCCGAGCTTGCGATGTTGGGCAGGTTGTGATGCTCGGCCACCCAGTAGCGCGCGAAGCCGAGGCGGTCGGCGAGCCTGGCAAGATCGAGGCTGTTGCGCAGCGCCTGCGCTCCGGAGATTCCGGTGGTCACGGGCGACAGATCGAGGACGGACAGGGGACGCATGCGCACAGTTAGAGCATGTCCGCGCGATTTGGGAACAGGTCTTCCGGGCGCGGAGCGCCGCGGCGGTCAGTTGGAGAACGGAAAGCCGAACGGATCCTGCGCCGCCCGCTGCACGGGGCGGGCGCGCTTCTTCTTTGGCGCCGGCTCGGCCACCCGCGGTCTTGGCGTGGGCACGGTAGCTGCCACGGGCTGCTGATTGTCGTTCGCGACGGCGGAACCGTCGGTCGCGGGCGCGGCCTCCGGCGTTGCGGCTGCGGGAACCGGCGCCGGATCGGACGCAGCCGCGGCGTCTGGTGCGGCAGGAACGGCCGGGGGCTGCGTCACGCTGCCGGTGACGATGGCCGGCGCGGCCTCGGCTGCCGCTGGCTCGCCATCGGCGGCCGGCTTGGGCTTGGTAGCGGGAACCGCGGGCGGCGCTGCGGGCTCGGTCGCCGTCGCGGGCACGACGTCGGACTCGAGCGCGCCGGCGGTCGGCGGTTCCGCCGCGGAATCGTCGAGTCGGTCAGGTTGCGCCTCTGGCTCCGGCGGTGGGTCGTCCGGCGTGGCGCGGGTTGTCACGTCGGGATCGATGGCGGCCACCGCCGGTGGCGGGGCCTGCTGCTCCGCGAGTGGCAGCGGGTGGGGCAGGGCGGCGTCGATGCTGCCTGGGCTCTGCGAGTCGATGCCGGCTGCGGGCGGTGTCAGGCTGACCGGCAGCGGGGCGAGTGCGCTGTTGCCGCCCACGAACCGCAGATCGTACACGATGGGCGACGCCAGACGTAGTCCCGGCGGCTCGGCGAGCGCGCCGGCGGGCAGCGCTGCCGCGTGCGCGGAGGCGATCGGCATCGACGCATGGACGTGATGCAGGGTCGCGGCCAGCCGCAAGCCCGCAAACACCACCACAAAACCGCACAGGAACGCCGCAACGATAAGCCGGAAACTCGGAAGCATGACGCTCACCTCGATTCCAGAGCTGTTGTCCGGTGGCGGCCTGCATATCTGAGTCGGCTGTGGAGAAAAATGAAAATTGAAAGCAAACTCCGCCGGTTGCGGCGGGATCGCGATGCAGGCGGTGCGAGTCTGCACGCTGCATCTGGACGAGACGCTAAGTCTTTTGGATATTTGTTGCCGGACGCCGCCCCGGACATGATGCGCAGAGGCGGCGGACGACGCGACTGCGGACAGGGAGTTGCGAAATGGCGTCGTTGAGCGATTGGAAGGTGCCGGCGTCGGCACAGCCCAAGCCGGAAGACTACGCCTACGATCTCGAAGCGGCGCTCAGCGCCGTGGTCGGGGTCCGCGCCGTCATTCCGCCGGATGCGTTTACCGCCGACACGCTGGGAACCGAGCGCGCGGGAAACGGCGTGCTGATCCGAGCCGACGGCCTGGTGCTGACCATCGGCTATCTGGTGACCGAGGCGGAAACCATCTGGCTGACGCTGATCGACGGCCGCGCTGTTCCGGGAACGGTATTGGCTTACGACCAGGCCACCGGCTTCGGGCTGATCCAGGCTCTGGCGCGGCTCGACCTTCCGGCGCTGCCGATCGGGAACTCGGGCGCCGCGCCGGTCGGCGAGCGCGTGGTGGTTGCGGATGCCGGCGGGCGGCAGAAATCGGTCGCGGCGCGCATCATCGCCAAGCAGGAATTCGCGGGCTACTGGGAATACGTCGTCGACGAGGCGATCTTCACCGCACCGTCGCACCCGAACTGGGGCGGCACCGCCTTGATCGGTCCGGCCGGCGACCTGCTCGGCATCGGCTCGCTGCAATTGCAGGAAGGCCGCGAGCAGGGCCCGCCCGGCGACATCAACATGATCGTGCCGATCGACCTGCTCAAGCCGATCTTCGACGATCTTCTGACGCTCGGACGGCCCAAAGCTCCGCCGCGGCCGTGGCTCGGCCTCTATGCGACCGAAATCGAGGACAAGGTGGTGGTCGTGGGTCTTGCCAAGGACGGCCCGGCGCAGCGCGCCGACATCCGCACCCGAGACGTGCTGCTGTCGGCCGCGGGTGGCGAGGTGAGCGGGTTGTCGGGATTGTACAAGCGGGTGTGGTCGCTGGGCGCGGCCGGCGTCGAAGTGCCGTTCTCGATTTACCGCGACGGCAAGACCATGGAGATGCGGATCAAGACCGGCGATCGCAGCCGGTTCCTGAAAGCGCCCAAGCTGCATTGAGCTTCGGCCGGGCCGGCCACCACCGGTCATCGCATCCGTTGATGGCTCGCTCGACTTGAATTCATCGGCGCATCGCTGGATTGCGCTATCGCGCCGGGACTGCTCCGGGCGTTGATGCTAGGAATTGTCCGAAATCTGCCGGGATCCGTCATCGTGACCATGCACTCTGCCGCCGGGGCCTCTCCCGCGAGCGACATCGACTCCGCCCGCGCCTGGACGCGGCTCGGCGTTGCGCTTGCGCTCGGCACGGTCGGCAGCGTCGGCATGTGGTCGTTCGTGGTGGCGCTGCCGGCGGTGCAGGCGGACTTCGGTGTGGCACGCGGCGACGCGTCGCTGCCGTTCACGCTGACCATGATCGGCTTCGGCGCCGGCGGCATCGTGATGGGACGTCTCGCCGACCGCTACGGGATCGTCATTCCGGTCATTGCAGGCGCGCTGATGCTCGGCGCGGGCTATATCCTGTCGGGCATCGCCGGCAATCTCTGGCAGTTCGCACTGGCGCAGGGCCTGATCGGCTTCGGCAGCTCTGGCACGTTCGGCCCGCTGATGACCGACATCTCGCACTGGTTCGTGCGCCGGCGCGGCATCGCGGTGGCGCTGGTCTCCTGCGGCAACTATCTCGCCGGCACGATCTGGCCGCCGATCATCCAGCATTTCATCTCCACGGAAGGTTGGCGTTTCGCGCAGATCGGCATCGGCGTGGTCTGCCTCGTCACGATTCTGCCGCTGGCGTTCGGCATGCGCCGCAAGCCGCCGTCGCAGCTCGCAGCGCACGGCGTCGCCGCCGCGGCCGGCATGCGCGAGTCGCTCGGCATGTCGTCGAACGCGCTGATGATGCTGCTGTTCGTCGCGGGCATTGCCTGCTGCGTCGCCATGGCGATGCCGCAGGTCCATATCGTCGCCTACTGCGGCGACCTCGGATATGGCCCCGCGCGCGGCGCCGAGATGCTGTCGATGATGCTCGGCTTCGGGCTGATCAGTCGCATCGCGGGCGGCTTTATCGCCGACCGCATCGGCGGCGTCGCGACGCTGCTGATCAGTTCTGCGCTGCAAGGCGTCGCGCTGTTTCTCTACATGCTGTTCGACAGCCTGGTTTCGCTCTACGTGATCTCGGCGCTGTTCGGGCTGTTCCAGGGATCGATCGTGCCGATGTACGCCATCATCGTGCGCGAGTATTTCCCGCCGAAGGAAGCCGGCGTGCGGCTCGGCATCGTGCTGATGGCGACGCTCGGCGGCATGGCGCTCGGCGGCTGGATGTCGGGCGTCATCTTCGACCTGACCGGCTCGTACCAGGCCGCCTTCCTCAACGGGCTGGCGTGGAACTTGGTGAACGTTTCGATAATGACCTGGCTGCTGCTGCGGCCGGGACGCCGCTTGGCACCCGCCTGACCTCCGATCGCTAAAATTGCACACAAGCGCTTAGCGGAATGACAGCGCGCGCTTGCTATGGCTAGCGAGTGTCCAAAGGCGGGTCTTGAATTCCGAATGGCGACCCAGAAGGTCGAAAAAGCGATCGAAGGCCTGGTGATCCTCGTCGCCGACAGCAACGCCTATATGCGCAAGCTGACGCGGATGATGCTGGTCAACATCGGCGCCAAATCGATCTACGAGGCGGCCGACGGTGTGGCCGCGCTCGACGCCATTCGCGCCATCAATCCGGACGTTATGATCCTGGACTGGGACATGCCGGTGCTGGACGGCCGCGAGGTGATGCGCATCGTGCGCTCGCCCGGCGCGTTCCCCAAGCCGAACCTGCCGGTCATCATGGTTACCGATATCGGAATCAGCACCCGTGTCAGCACGGCCATGCGGCTCGGCGTCAACGAGTTTCTGGTCAAGCCGATCTCGCCCAAGACGCTGCAACAGCGATTGCTCGGCATCGTGCTCAAGCCGCGGCCGATGGTGCGCGCCGGCAAGTACTATATCCCGATGCCGCGCCGGCGGATCGACATGAAGGAATTCATCGACGCCACCAGCGACACGCCCGACGGCGAAGCGGCGGTCGTGGGCGCGGAGCCGGAAGAGGCCGCGACCGCCTAGCGGGTCGCGCGTCCGGGGCATTCGTTTCCAAGCACTGCAGACGATCGTGCGGCTTCAGGCTGCGGCGCTGCGCCGTCCGGCGGTCTGCCGCCGCTCGGCCTGCGCCTCGATGGCGCCGGCCACGGCCTCGGGCGCCGCGACGGCAACCCGGTTGCGGCCGTCCGCCTTGGCGCGGTAGAGCGCTTGGTCGGCCTGTAGCAGCAGGACCGGAAGCTCGTAGGCGCCCTTGGCGCTGAACACCATGCCGGTGCTCACCGTCGCCTTCACCGGATGGTTTGCGATCTCGGCCGCAGCGTTCTCGAAGGCGCATTGGATGCGCTCGGCCAGCGCGGCCGCGCCGTCGCGCTCGGCATCGCGGATGACGGCCACGAATTCGTCGCCGCCCCAACGGCTGATGATGCCGGCCGCACCGATGTTGGCCTTGGCGACGTCGGCGAAGGTCTGCAGCACGCGGTCGCCGACTGCGTGCCCATAGCGGTCGTTGATGGCCTTGAAGTGATCGAGGTCGAACAGCAGCACCGCCACGGTCTTGGCTTCGCCGCCCAGGCGGCGGCTTGTCACCGCCTGCTCCAGGAACCCGCGCCGGTTGGCGATGCCGGTCAGCGGATCGGTGCGCGCAGCGGCGCGGTGGCGGTATTCGGTGCGCTCCTTGGCCATCGCGAGGAGGATGAACGCGATCGAGATGGTGAACAGCAGCGCTTCGAGGCTCAGCACGTCGAGCCAGCCGCTGAGCGCGACGTTGCTGCCGGGCGATGCCTGCGGGGTAACGCCGAGCGGCGTGCGCAGAAGAAACAGCGCACCGTGCGCCGTCAGCATGAAGATTGCCGGCCAGCGCGACACCAGCGCCTCGGCGCGGCCGCGCCAGAACTCGTAGGCCGTGAGCCAGGTGTATCCGGCGACGATGCCTGAGCCGACCAGCGCCAGGGTCTCCGGCGAACCGGACCATGGCGACATCCGGCAGACGGCGATCCACACCGCCAATCCGACCAGCGACAGCGCCAGCTCCGGCTTGCGGCGGTCGAACACGCGCGCGCCGCACCAGGTGACCGCGAAGGAGGCGAACAGGATCGCGTTGGCGAGGTCGATCGACACGGCCTGCGGCACCGTGCCGTGCCAGCCGAACAGCATGATCGAGACTGCGCGCAGCAGGTGCGCCGAGCCCCACCAGGCCAGCGCCCGCTTCGAAAAGCCCTGCGACCACGCCACGAACAGCAACAGGCCGAGAATGATCTCGACGTACATCGTGACCAGGAACAGCGTCTTGACGTCGAGACTGAGCGCCATCGGTGCGGGGCCCGCGCGGCTGCGGATGGGAAAAGAAGAACAACGAAGCAATGCTGCGTTGCGGTTTATCGCCGGTCCGCGGTTAGCAAGAGCTTCGGGCGATTCGGACAATTTGCCGGATTGCCCAATTCGGAGCGGGCGCCGCGATCGGGGCGTTGGCCATGCCACGCCGCGTGCTAGAACGGCACAACTGCAATGCATTCGAACGAACGGGGTAAGACACAATGAACTGGACCGAGCGCCGCGAACGCCTGCGAGCCACGATCAGCGGCGACCGATGCATCTATCCGGCCTCGGTGTACGATGGAATCGCGGCGCGGATCGCGGGCGATCTCGGTTTCGAGGCGATGATGCTGGCAGGCTCGGTCGGCTCGTTCAGTGTGCTGGCCGCGCCCGACATCTGCGTGCTGACGCTGACCGAGTTCGCCGAACAGGCCTACCGCATCAATCGCGCGGGCTCGCTGCCGCTCTTGGTCGACGCCGATCACGGCTACGGCAACGCCATGAGCGTCAAACGCACGGTGGAGGAGTTGGAGACCGCAGGCGTATCGGGCATGACCATCGAGGACACGCTGCTGCCGACGCCCTATGGCGGTGGTGACGCGACGCTCATTCCGATCGCCGAGGGCGTGGGCAAGATGAAGGCGGCGCTCGCGGGCCGGCAGGACCCGCGCCTCGTCATCGTCGGCCGCACCAGTGCCATGGCCATCACCGGCGTCGAGGACACCATTGCGCGGCTGCAGACTTACGAGGCGGCAGGCGTCGACATGCTGTTCATGGCGGGGGTGAAGAACCGCGCCCAGCTCGACGCGGTATCAGCGGCGACCAAACTGCCGATCTTCCTCGGCGGCGTGCCGGAGGACATGCTGGATGCGGACTATCTGGCCGCGCGCCGGGTCCGCATCTGCCTGCAGGGCCACCACTCGTTCTGGGCGTCGGTGCAGGGCGTTTACGACACGCTGAAGGCGCTGCGCGAGGGTACGAGGCCGTCGCAGCTCAAGAACATTGCCGCCGCGGACCTGCAGAAGCGCGTGCTGCGCCAGGCCGATTACGACCGCTGGACCGGCGAGTTTTTGGGCGAAAAGTAAACAACCTAACTTCGAGGGGGTCTGTCATGCGCGCCTATCAAATCGCGAAAGCCGGTTGCGGCATCGAGGGGGTGACCAAGGTCGAGCGGCCGATGCCGAAACCGTCGCACCGGCAGGTGCTGGTCAAGGTCCAGGCCTGCTCGCTCAACTTCCGCGACCTCGGCATCGTGCGCGGCACCTACCGCCAGGCGGTGCGCGAGAACATCGTGCCGCTGTCGGACGGCGCGGGCGAGGTGGTGGAGGCCGGCGCCGGCGTGACGCGCGTCAAGGCCGGCGACAAAGTTGCGGGCAATTTCTTCCAGCGCTGGGTCGCGGGCGAGCCCCCGGCCGACGTGCAGGCCGGCGCGCTCGGCGGCGGCTGCGACGGCATGCTCGCGGAATACGTTGTGCTCGAAGAAGAAGGCGTCGTGAAAGTCCCCGCGCACCTGTCAATCGAGGAGGGCGCGGCGCTGCCCTGCGCCGCCGTGACCGCGTGGCACGCCATGGTCGAGCACGCCGGACTGATCGCGGGTCAGGCCGTGCTGCTGCAAGGCACCGGCGGCGTGTCGGTGTTCGGACTGCAGTTCGCGAAGGCGATGGGCGTGCGCGCGATCGTCACCTCGTCGAGCGACGACAAGCTCGCGCGCGCCAGGGCGCTCGGCGCGGCTCACACCGTCAATTACAAGTCGACGTCCGACTGGGAAAAGGCTGCGATGGAGTTCACCGGCGGGCGCGGCGTCGATCAGGTGGTCGAAGTCGGCGGCTCGGACACGCTGACGCGCTCGTTCGGCGCGATCCGCGTCGGAGGCAAGATCAGCATGATCGGCGGCCTGAGCGGGGCCGCGACGCAGCTCGACCCGCGGCTCATTCTTGCGCGGCGCGCCAACGTGCAGGGCATCTCGGTCGGCTCGACGCAGATGTTCGAGGCGATGAACCGCGCGATTGCGGCGAATGGCATCAAGCCGGTGATCGATAAGGTATTTGGCTTCGACGACGTGCAGGCGGCGTACCAGCACCTCGCCTCGGGCGCGCATTTCGGCAAGGTGGTGATCCGCGTCGGGTGAGCGGCATCAGCCGCCGCGGCGGTCGAAGAACTTGCGAACCGTGCCGACGGTGAGCGCGATCACGTAGATCCAGACGATAACCGCGCCGAGCCCGAACACGGAGCGGCCGATCAACTCGCCCGTGGTCCGCGTCTCGAACAGCGGACCGGAGACGTTGAAGGAGCGCGGGCCGCTGCCGATTGCGATCCAGGTGCCGACGATGGCGAGCGAGCCAACGATTGCGATGCCGAACACGCGATAGGACAGCTTGGTCCAAAGCGGCGCGCTTTCGGGTACCTCGTCCTGCTTGTCGTTCATCCCGGCTTTGGATCGGACGATGCAGGTGCAGCCCGCGAAGAAGAAGGCCAGGCCGGCGCAAAACAGGATCGGCCATGGAGCGTTCGCGCCGCCGTCCGGCATGGGCAGCACGCCAAGCGCAACGAGGCAGAAATAGGCGCCGCCGGCCATGAAAGCGATGCCGATACCGACGACGTCCTGAGGTTTGGACTGGTCCTGAGCACTCATGCACGGCCTCACGCAGCGCGAGGCCGTCATTGTGGACCGTCAAGGTTGCCAATCCGTTGCGGTCAGTCCCAGCCGCCGGCGATGCGCTCCACCGGATTGGCGATCCGGCCGTCGGGGCGCCTGAGCGCCGAAATGCGCTGCATCTCGTCGCCCGTGAGCGCAAAGTCGAACACATTCAGATTGGCGGCAATGCGCTCCGGCCGCGACGAGCGCGGGATCGGAACGACATTCTGCTGCACCAGCCAGCGCAGCGCGACTTGCGCGACGCTGCGCCCGCGCGCCTTGGCGATGTCGGCGAGCACCGGATCGGAGAACAGCCGGCCGCGCCCGAGCGGGCAATAGGCGACGAACGCCATGCCGCGCCTGCGGACGGCGCCGAGCAGCTTCGTCTGGTCGAGATAGGGATGATACTCGGCCTGCAGCGCGGCGAGCGGCTCGGGGCAGAGCGCGGCCGCCTCGTCGAGCAGCCGCGTGGTGAAGTTCGCAACGCCGATATGCCGCGCGACGCCGTTGCGCCTGGCCTTCGCCAGCGCCGGCATGGTGTCGGACAGCGGGATGGCGGGGTTCGGCCAGTGCACCATCAGGAGATCGAAGTAGTCGACGCGCAGCGCCTTGAGGCTCTGGTCCACCGAGCGTGCGAAATCGGCGGCCCGCAGGTTCTCGTGCGAGACTTTCGTAACCAGGAAGATTTCGGAACGCGGCACGCCGGAGGCGCGGATCGCCTCGCCGACCGCGCCTTCCGAGCCGTACTTGCGTGCGGTGTCGATGTGGCGGTAGCCGGCGCGCAATGCGGTCACGATCTCCTCGGTGGCGACCGAGCCGGTCTGCGGCGAGGTGCCATAGCCGAGCGCAGGAATTGCCGCGCCGTGGGCGGCGACGGTCGGGATGGCGGCGGGCGTCGTGATGTTCACGTCGACTCTTGAATACGTGGCGCACCCGAGAGGATTCGAACCTCTGACCTCTGCCTTCGGAGGGCAGCGCTCTATCCAGCTGAGCTACGGGTGCGTTGCGCCCTAGATAGCCCACCCCCCCGGAATCGGCAACGGCGCGCCGCCGCCTCCCGAACGCGGGAGGCGGCGGCGATTATTTGCCGAAGCGCCGGCTCAGATCGGTCCGCGTCAGTTCCGGATCGGCTTGGGCGGTTGAAAATAGCCGTCGCCAGACTGACTCAGCGTCGGAGTCCAACTGTCGGCCGTCGTCATGGGCTGACCCTTGTCGAGATAGTCCTTGAGCTTCTCGGAGCGGTCGGTGAACGTCGGCTTGGGTGTGCCGCCCGAATTGCGCAGCGGCGGCGGGAAGCGATGCTTGACCGGCGCAACACCGAAACCGGTCGAACCGTCGGTGCGGGTCATCGTCTGGCCCTTGCCCAGATGCGTGTCGAGCTTCTTGCCGGCATCCGACAACGTCTGGCCGGGGTTCCGCGGCGGCCGCTTGGGGTCCTTGGGATAGTGGTACTTCGGCGGCGCCTTCATAATGCCGGACGAATTGTCGGCCTGGCTCAGCGGTTGAGACTGGCCGAGATAGTCCTTCAACTTTCCGGACTTTTCGGAGAACGATTGCGGGTCGTGCGGACCATTCGGCCGCGGACGGCGTTCCGGCCAAGGACTAGGATTCCTCCAGGACACGCCGGATTTGCCATCGGTTTTCGTGAGCGGCTGACCTCTGTCCACGTAGCCTTTGAGGCCGGCGGATTTTTCCTGGAACGACGGCTGCCAGCCGGGCGGCTTCGTCACCGGACCGCCCGGTCCGCGGCCCATGTCGCGCACCTGAATGGTCGGCCCCCAGTTGCCGGTCTGCATCGTCGGCTGCCCGCGGTTGAGCGAGTTGCCGAGCTTGCCGAGCGACTGGGCCGAAGCTGAATTTGCAGTGGTGAAAGCCACGCCGAGCGCGGCAATGACCAGGGGAATTGACTTGCAGATCACGAGACACTCCTTGGATTGCCCCGCCTTCGGGCTTTAGTCGCCATTCCCGGAACCCAGTTCAAAGCCAGATCAGGCAATTTGTATCGCGCGTGTCGCAGGCGGCCCTGTGCCGCCCGCCGACGGCGGTTTGGCCGATTGACGACACGGCGCGGCCGTGTCGATAGAATGACCCTCAAGATCGTACCCAGCCGGAGTCCGCCATGTCGCGCGCCGCCTCGCACGAACCCAAGTCCCCGAAGCCCGCTCCCGTCCTCAAGGACGCCGACTTCAACTGGGAGGACCCGCTCGGCATCGAGGGCGAGCTGACCGAGGACGAGCGCATGGTGCGCGACAGCGTCCGCGCCTTTGCGCAGGAGCGGCTGATGCCGCGCGTGCAGCTCGCCTGGCGCGAGGAGCGCGTCGACAAGGAACTGCTGCCGGAGATGGGCGCGCAGGGCATGCTCGGCCCGACGATCCCCGAGGAATACGGCGGCGCGGGGCTCGGCTACGTCGCCTACGGCCTCATCGCGCGCGAACTCGAACGCGTCGATTCCGGCTACCGCTCCACGCTGTCCGTGCAGTCGTCGCTGGTGATGCATCCGATCTACGCCTACGGCACCGAGGCGCAGAAGAAGAAGTATCTGCCCAAGCTCGCCACCGCCGAGCTGGTCGGCTGCTTCGGGCTGACCGAGCCGGACTTCGGCTCCGATCCGGGCTCGATGATCACGCGCGCCGAGAAGGTTCCGAACGGCTTCAAGCTGAACGGCGCGAAGATGTGGATCTCGAATGCGCCGATTGCCGACCTCGCCGTCGTGTGGGCGAAGCTCGAAGGAAAAATCCGCGGCTTTATCGTCGAGCGCGGCGCCAAAGGCTTCTCGACGCCGAAGGTCGAGGGCAAGCTCAGCCTGCGCACGTCGGTGACCGGCGAGATCGTGTTGGAGGACGCGTTCGTGCCAGAAGAGAATCTGCTGCCAAACGTCTCGGGCCTTGCGGGCCCGTTCGGCTGCCTCAACATGGCGCGCTATGGCATCTGCTGGGGCGCGATGGGCGCGGCCGAGTTCTGCTGGCAGCGCGCGCGGCAATACGTCCTCGACCGCAAGCAGTTCAACCGGCCGCTGGCCGCGAACCAGCTGATCCAGAAGAAGCTCGCCGACATGCAGACCGAAATCGCGCTGGGGCTCTCGGGCGCGCTGCGGCTCGGCCGCATGCTCGAAGCGGGTAAGGCCGCGCCGCCGTCAATCTCGCTGATGAAGCGCAACAACTGCGGCAAGGCGCTCGACATCGCGCGCATGTCCCGCGATATGCACGGCGGCAACGGCATCTCCGACGAGTTCCATGTGATGCGCGTGCTGTGCAACCTCGAAACCGTGAACACCTACGAGGGTACGCACGACATCCACGCGCTGATTCTCGGCCGCGCGCAGACCGGTATCCAGGCGTTCATGTAATGCTGACTAACGAGGCAGCCGTGCCGCCGTTGCGGCCGAATGCGCAATGATGGACGTCACGTCGGTCCTGATGCTGTTCTTCGCCGGTGTGATCGGCGGGTCGCTGTCGGGCATCGTCGGCGGGGCGTCGCTGGTGACGTTCCCGACGCTGTTGTGGGTGGGTCTTTCGCCGATCGCGGCGGCGGCTTCGAACGTCTGCTCCATGTTGTTCGCCAACATCGCGGCGGCGCTGGCGGATCGCTCTAAGCTGCCGGCGCCGGACCGCTCGTTTGCCGGCTTGGTCGCGGCCTCGATCGTCGGCGCAATCGCCGGCGCTGCGCTCCTGATGGTGACGCCGGCGCGCCTGTTCGAAGTCCTGGTGCCGGTGCTGATCGGGTTTGCGACGGCGCTGTTCTGGCTGTCGCCGCGGGTCAGCGCGTGGCTGCGGGCCCGCGCCGAGGCGGCGGGCCGGGCGGCGCCGCGGGTCGGTGCGGGGACGGTTCCGCTGATGCTGCCGGTGTCCGTCTACGGCGGTTATTTCGGCGCGGGCGTCGGCGTGCTCGCGCTCGCCGTCACCTCGATCGGCACCGGCGGCGAGTACCGCTCCGCCAACGTCACCAAGAACGTGGTGATTGCGCTGAACACCGTTGCGGCGGCGGCGATGCTGGGCGTGTACGGCGCCGTCAATTGGCCGCCGACCTTGGTGATGATGGTGGGCGGCGCCTTCGGCGGTATGCTCGGAGGCACGATCGGCCGCTTCGTTCCGCAGGACATCATGCGGATCGGGATCATTGTCTTTGGCGTGCTGCTGACCGCGATCTACGCGTGGCGGTATTGGTTGTAGGGCCGCGAGCGAGACCCGTGTTCACACCTCTATGGTTTGGACGGTCGTTTTGCCGTCCAGATGCCCTGGGCAATCAATCGATTTGCCGTTTCCGCGATCAAGTTGGCGACCATGTGTTGTGCTCGCGTCTTCGGGCGGCGCGATAATGAGGCCATCGCTGCGTGGCGCGTGATCGTGGGCCGGACAATGCGCCGGGCGATCAGAAGACCTTCCGAGATCTCCTTTTGAATGGTGGCGGTCGGCAAAACCGTGTTCCCAAGACCGTCAATCACCATCTGCTTGATAGTCGACACGGAATCGATCTCCGCTCTGACGCGCAATCCACGCTTGGTGGCGAGGAATACGGCATCCTCTAGGGTTTTCCGCAGATCGTGCGAACGGCTGGCCAGAAGCAGGTCGTGTTCGTGGAGCTGTGCAAGGCTGACTGTCTGCTTTACGGCTGCCTTGGCGGGAGAGCTCACAAGATGCAGTGTCTCGACAACAAGAGGTCTTAAATCCAACCCGTCAGCGTCAGCGACGTTGAACAGCAGTGCAAGGTCGAGCCGCGAAGTATCGAGCCACTCACGAAGGAACCCCGAGTGGCTTTCGACAAGATGGAGAGTTACGCCCGGCAGCGATGCTAGGGCCGCTTCCAACAAAGGCTTTGCCAGAACCGGCGCTACCGTGGTCGGTAAGCCGACCGCAACCCGCCCCACAACCTCGTTGTCTGTTGGCGCGATCGCCTCGCGAGCGCGTTCAAGATCGCGCAGGACAATACGCGCATGCTCGAGAAAATCTGCGCCTACAGCGGTCGTTCGCACCCCTCGAGCCTCGCGCTCAAGAAGTTTGGCACCCAACTCTCTTTCCAGGGAGATAACGTGGTGACTGAGTGCCGGTTGAGCGATGCGGAGGCGATGCGACGCGGCAGTGAAGCTGCCAGCCTCGACGACGCCGATGAAGTAACGCAATTGCCGAAAATCCATAGTCCCCAATCCCATAACGTTTCCCTATAGAAGGTAGCTATATTACCTATTTGTCGTCTAGGTCGCGACCTTGCACAGTTGGCAACGGCTACTGTTCCTGCTCAGAGGAAAACGATCATGGATGCGACTCCACTCATCTGTAGCGAGGCGGATCTCGGAGCCCTGTATGGAACCGGCAGCGAAGCGTCGCTTGTGAAAGAGGTGGGCTATGTCCACCCTCACTATCGCAAGTTCATCGACGCATCGCCGTATTTCATCATCGCCAGTGTTGGGCCGGGCGGCATGGATGCGTCCCCGCGCGGCGATCCTGCCGGCTTCGTCATTGTCGAGGACGAGCGAACGTTGCTGATACCGGACCGCAGGGGAAACAACCGGGTCGACACGCTGCGCAATCTTGTTGCGGACCCGCGCATCGGCTTGTTGTTTCTCATTCCCGGTATTTCCGAGTGTCTGCGCGTAAACGGGAAAGCGGCAATATCGGTTGCTCCTTCTCTGCTGTCCCGGTTTGCCATGAACGGCAAACCGCCACGTTCGGTGCTCGTGGTTGCCGTCAAAGCGGTGTACTTCCAATGTCCGCGTGCGTCCGTGCGTGCCGATCTTTGGAACCCGGCAAAATTCGTGGACCGATCGTCGCTACCAAGCAATGGTACGATTCTGGCCGATCTTAGCGGCGACAAGCAGTATCGAGCCCGGGATGCAACACGAGATGTGGTCGTGCGGACGACCCTCTACTAGACTCGGCCGGCTAGCTCGACCAGCCGTTTGGTCATCGCGCTGTCCGGATCGGCCATCGCATCGCAGACGGTGAAGTGATTCATGCCGGGCACGGCCTCGTAGCGCGTCGCGTTGTCCTTCGCCCATGCGTCAGCGATGATCTTGCTCTGCCGCAGGAACTCCGATGACTCGATGCCGCCGACCACAGAGTCGAACACCTTGCCCTTCGGTGCGGGCCAGAACAGCGGCGAAATTTCCCTCGCGCTCGCCTCCGTCAGCTTGAACTCGGCATTGCCGGAGAGATGGGTGAGGACGGTCAGGTCGTACAGGCCGGAGATCGCGTAGGCGGCCGGCACGAGATCGGCGGGCGCGCCGTGCTTCTTCCAGTCGGTCGCGACCATGCAGGCGGCGAGCTGTCCGCCGGCGGAGTGGCCGCTGACCATGATGCGGCGGCCGAAGCGCTTCCAGAGTTGCAGGCACGCGGCCTGGGTCTGCTCGACGATCTTGCCGATGGTGACTTGCGGCACCAGGTCGTAGCCGATCACCGCGACCGTGATGCCGTGCGCGTTCATGCCGCGCGCGGTCTGCGAGAACGTCGACGGTTCCAACGAGCGCCAGTAGCCGCCGTGCACGAACATCGCGAGCGGCGCGTTTGCGCCGCTGCCCGCCGGCATGAACAGGTCGACGGTCTGGCGCACGCTCGGGCCGTATTTGATGCCGAGCTCGGCGCGGCCCTGCTTGCCCGTCTCGTCGCGGTAGGCCGCAGCCTCGCGCTGCCAGCGCGCGAAAATCTCCGGGTGCTCGGGCACCCGCGCGCGGTTGTTGTACTCAACCTCCCAGTCGATGGCCATGCAGAGCTCCCGCCGATTGCATCCGGCGGGAGCTTGGGACATCGGCCTCAAGCACGCAAGCTACCGGCGGACCTGCGTCTTGAGCGTTTCCGCCACCGCGCGGTCGAACGAGTCGGCGGCATGGGCTGGAGCTTTCTTGCGTTGCTCGGCGGCGTGGGTGTCGCGCTTCCTGACCAGGTCTGCCATGCGCTCGTTCAGCGCCTTACGCGCTGCCGCCTGTTTTTCGACGTGCGCCTTGCGATCTGCGGGGCTCATGCCGCGCACCGCGTCCGGAAGGTCGTCGTCCTTCACTGCTTCGAGCCGTTGGCGCCCGGCTGCGACATCGGCGACGAGATCGCCGCCGCCGGTGAGGGCTGCGCCGGTGCGCCCCGCGCTCTTGTTCAGGTAGCCGGCCATTTCGGACGCGACGGCCCGCGGCGCCGCAGCAATCTGCCGTGTCTTCTGTTCGACGCTGGAGCGCTGCGCACGCGGACCGTAGGGGATCACCGTGCCGTTGATTCGGCCCTGCAGCTCGATGATCTCGATGTCGTAGGGCGTCTCGATGACGACGATCTGGCCGCCGTCCTGCGGGATCGGGATGAAGCGGCCGTCGCCGCGCTGGGCGATCTCGCGCCATACCCGCTCGGTATCGCGCGCCGAGCCGGCCTGCACTGCGTTGACGACGATGCCGCGGTCGCGCGCCATGCGCAGCACCGCGGGGTATTTGACGTCCTGGGCGTAGTTCATGTGCGGCGGCGCGTCGCCGACCAGGAACATGATGCGATCGACACGGGGACCTTGCGACCACGCGAGTTTGGTCACTGCGGTGTGCAGCGCTTCGTTGACGCTCTCTGGCCAGTCGCCGCCGCCGCTGGCGCGCAATTCGAGCAATTTGGCGTAGAGGTCTTGCACGTCACCGGTGAGGTCGAAGGTCTTGGTGACGTATTCGTCGCCGATGTCGCGATAGGCGACGAGGCCCATTCGAACCTCGGCGTCCGGGTTCTCGTCGAGGATCGCGGTCGCGATCGACCAGATCTTGCGCTTGGCGCCCTCGATCAGCCGGCTCATGGAGCCGGTGGTGTCGAGCACGAACGCGACTTCGACGACCGGCCGCGCCGTTGCCTGGGCTGGCATCCCGAGCGCCGCAACGAACAACGCAATGGCAAACGCCCTCGTCAGCTTGGCAGTCATGTTTCCACCCCTCGAATGAAATGTCCGACGCTACGGACTGTTTTCCGGCATTCCGGCCGGTGCGGGCCGGAATTGCGGCTGGGCGCGGGCCGATTGTCGGCGCGATTTTTCCCGGGCAGCGCCGGGTCCGGCCGGACCGGAGGCGATTGGGGCGAATTCACGACCGTGTTGTTCTGCCGCAGGTCGAGGTTTAAGAGTCGGGCATGAAGGTCGGCGGCAGGCACACGCGCACCATCTGGGTCGAGCCGGACGGCTGGTCGGTCGGCGCCATCGACCAGACGATGCTGCCGCATCGCTTCGAAACCGTGGTGCTTCGCACCGCCGGCGACATGGCGCGCGCGATCGGAACCATGCAGGTTCGCGGCGCGCCGCTGATCGGGTCCGCGGCGGCCTACGGGCTTTGTCTTGCGTTACGCGCGGATGGGTCCGACGAAAGCCTGGATCGTGCCGCCGTTGCATTGCTCGCGACCCGCCCGACTGCGATCAACCTGAAATGGGCGCTGGATGAGATGACGGCGGCGGTCCGCGGCCTGCCCCGCGAGCAGCGCGTCGCGGCGGCCTACAGGCGCGCCGCCGAGATCGCCGACGAGGATGTTTCGATCAACCGGGCCATCGGCCGCAACGGCCTCGCATTGATCGAGGAAATTGCCGCGCGCAAGAAGGGCCAGCCGGTCAACGTGTTGACACATTGCAACGCAGGCTGGCTCGCCACGGTGGACTGGGGCACCGCGACTGCGCCGATCTACATGGCACACGACAAGGGCGTCGCGGTCCATGTCTGGGTCGACGAGACGCGGCCGCGCAACCAGGGCGCCTCGCTCACCGCATGGGAGATGGTGCAGCATGGCGTGCCGCACACCGTGATCGCCGACAACACCGGCGGCCATCTGATGCAGCACGGCATGGTCGACATCGTCCTCACCGGCACCGACCGCGTCACCGCGCAGGGCGACGTGTGCAACAAGATCGGCACGTATCTGAAGGCGCTGGCGGCGAAGGACAACGGCGTGCCGTTCTACGTGGCGCTGCCGTCGCCGACCATCGACTTCGCGGTGAGCGACGGCGTCGCCGAAGTGCCGATCGAGCAGCGCGGCGCGGAGGAGCAGGCGACCGTGACCGGCCGCACCGCGGACGGCCGCATCGAAACCGTGCGCGTCGTGCCGGACGGCTCGCCGGTTGCAAACTACGCCTTCGATGTGACTCCGGCGCGGCTCGTCACCGGGCTGATCACCGAGCGCGGCATCGTGCCGGCGACGCGCGCCGGCCTCGAACGCGCGTTCCCGGAGCGCGTGGCGGCGGCGCAGAAGCGGGCGGCGGCCGAATGACTTCGCCCTTCGCGCCGCTGACCGAGCTTCCGCCCGACGGCCGCCAGTCGGAGACCGCGCTCAGAATCGCCCGCGGCACCGCGCGGCTTCTGCACGCGCACGATTATTGCGTGGTGAGCGAGATGCCGCTCGCCTCGGGCCGGCGCGCCGACCTGGTGGCGCTCGGCCGCAACGGCGACATCTGGATTGTCGAAATCAAGTCCTCCGTCGCGGACTTCCGCGCCGACCACAAGTGGCAGGAGTACCGCCTGCACTGCGACCGGCTGTTCTTCGCCACCACCGTCGAGGTGCCGTGCGATATATTCCCCAGGGACACCGGCCTGATCGTCGCGGATTCCTTCGGCGCACAGATTGTCTGCGAAGCGCCGGAGCACAAGCTGCACGCCTCGACGCGCAAGAGCATGACGCTCGGCATCGCGCGTGCTGCGGCGCTGCGGTTGCAGTCGATGGCCGATCCGGCGGGGCCCTACGGGGTCGAGTTCTAGGGGGGATGCGATGATGCGGACAACCGCACGCACGGCCGCGATCGCAGCGGCGTTCTTGATGTCAATCGGCGCCCCGCCCGCCGCTGCGCAATCCGCGGCCGAGCCGTTCGCCGGCAAGCAGGTGTCGATGATCATCGGCTTCGGGCCGGGCGGCGGCTACGATCTGTGGGGCCGCACGGTGGCGCGCCACATCGGCAAGCACCTGCCGGGCAGGCCTTCGGTGGTGCCGCAGAACATGCCCGGCGCCGGCAGTTACGTCGCGACCAGCCACATCTACAACGCGGCGCCCAAGGACGGCACCGTCATGGGCATCATCGCGCGCGACGCGGCGCTAGGCCCGCTGAGCGGCGCGCCCGGCGCGCGCTTCGACGCCACGAAGCTGTCGTGGCTCGGCACGCCCACGAAAGAGCACAACGTCTGCATCGCCTATCGGACCGCGGCGGTGAAGACCGCCGCCGAATTGCGCGACAAGGAGCTGATTCTCGGCGACACCGGTCCCGGTACCGGCACGCGCTCCTATCCCAAGGTTCTGAGCGATCTGCTCGGCTACAAGTTCAAGCTGGTGTCCGGCTTCCGCTCGTCGGCCGACGTGTTCCTGGCGATGGAGCGCGGCGAGGTCGAAGGCATCTGCGAAAGTCTCGACAGCGTGCTCAACCGCAAGCCGCAGTGGATCGCCGACGGCACCATTCGTGTCCTTCTGCAGGCCGGCGACAAGCCCGACCCGCGCCTGAAGGACGTGCCGTTCGTGCTCGATCTGGCGCGCAACGCCGAGGAACGGCAGGTGCTGGAGTATCTCTACGCCGGGCAGGGCATCGGCCGGCCGTTCGTCGCGCCGCCGGACCTGCCGGCCGGGCGGCTGAAGTTGCTGCGCGACGCGTTCAACGCGACCATGAAGGACGCCGATTTTCTGTCCGACGCGAAAAAATCCAAGCTCGATCTGGAGCCGGAAACCGGCGAGCATCTCGCCGCCTTGATCGCGAAAATCTACGCGACGCCGAAACCGATTATCGAGCGCGTGAGCCGGCTGATCAAGTGAGTGTTACCGCGGCGCGCGCTTGGCCAGGATGCGCTGCAGGGTGCGCCGGTGCATGTTGAGCCGGCGCGCGGTTTCCGACACGTTGCGGCCGCACAATTCGTAGATGCGCTGGATGTGCTCCCAGCGCACGCGGTCGGCCGACATCGGATGCTCGGGCGGCTCGGCCTTGCGGCCTTCGAGCGCGAGCAGCGCCGACACCACATCGTCGGCGTCGGCGGGCTTGGCCAGATAATCGACCGCGCCGATCTTCACTGCGTTCACCGCGGTGGCGATGTTGCCGTATCCGGTGAGGATGATGGCGCGCGATTCCGGGCGGCGCTGCTTGAGCGCAGAGATCACGTCGAGGCCGTTGCCGTCGCCGAGCCGCATGTCGACGACCGCAAACGCCGGAGCGGACCGCTCCACTTCGAGCAGTCCATCGGAGACCGACTCGGCCGTGGTCACTGCGAAGCCGCGCGCCTCCATGGCGCGAGCGAGCCGCTGCAGGAACGACTTGTCGTCCTCCACAATCAGCAACGTTCGCTCGGTCGGAACGACCGCCAGCATGGCTTCGCTCATCGCAACGCCAATCCCTTTGCAGCACGAAATGTAGACAACGTAGCCGCCACGCTCAAGTGGCGAAGCCCGCGGGGCGCTCGAATTCGTCGCGGCCCCAGCGCACGCGAATGACGGCGCCGCGGTCCGGATAGGCGCGATTCTCGTAGTCGACCGTTGCGCCGGAGCGTTCCAGCAGAGTTTTGGCAATGAAGAAGCCCAGCCCCAGCCCGGTGGTTTCGCCGTCGCCGCCGAGCCGCCGCCGCTTGCTCGAACGCACGTAGGGTTCCCCGATGCGGTCGAGAATCTCCGGCGCGAACCCGGGCCCGTCGTCGCTGATGGTGACCGCGACGTTCTCGCCGGTCCAGTCGGCCGTCACTTCGACGCGGTCCTGCGCGAAGTCCACCGCGTTCTCCAGCAGGTTGCCGAGCCCGTAGAGGACCGCGGGGTTGCGCGCGCCCATCGGCGGCGAGGGGCTGCGCGCGAGCGTGACGTCGATTTCGACCCCGAAGTTGCGGTGCGGCGCCACGACCTCCTCGATCAGCGCCGGCAACGGCATGCGGTCGAACGGCTCGCCAGTCGACAACTCGGTGAGCTTCGAGAGGATCGCACGGCAACGCTGCGCCTGCTCGCGCAGAAGGCGGACGTCGTCGGCGTGCGGCGAATTGGCGTCGATGGCGCGCTCGAGTTCGCGCGCGATCACCGAAATCGTCGACAGCGGCGTTCCAAGCTCGTGCGCGGCCGCCGCGGCCAGTCCGTCGAGCTGCGACAAATGCTGTTCGCGCGCCAGGACCAGTTCGGTCGCGGCCAGCGCTTCGGAGAGCTGGCGCCCTTCTTCGGTGATCTGCCATGCGTAGATTCCGATGAAGCCGATCGCGAGCAGGATCGAAAGCCACACGCCGAGCAGGTAGATCCAAGGCAGTTCGAGCGGGTCCTCGGCATCCCACGGCAACGGATAATGCGCGAACACCAGCACGGTCGCGCACAGCATGGCGAAACCGCCGAGGACCAGCGTGATGCGCGGCGGCAGCGCGGTGGCAGACAGCAGCACCGGCGCGAGGAACAGGAACGCGAACGGGTTCTGCAGGCCGCCGGTCAGGAACAGCAGCACGGCGAGTTGCGCGATGTCGAACGCGAGCAGCCATGCGGCGCGCTCCGGCTCGAGCCGCTGCGTCGGCGAGAAGCGCACCCGCAGCGCGACGTTGAGCCATGCCGACAGCGCGATGACCGCGAGGCAGGCCCAGACCGGCAGCGGGAATTCGAGAACGTATTGGACCACCAGAACGGCGGTGGTCTGGCCGATGATCGCGAACCAGCGCAGGCGCAGCAGCGTATCGAGGCGGACGTTGCGGCGCCGCGGCAGGTGCAGTTGGTCGGCGGTGTCGTAGAGCACGGGCACAATTTACCCGTTCGTCCGCCTCCTTCAAAATCGCCGGCGTTGCGGGGGGCTTGCGCCCGGCGAGGCGGCGCGTCACATGTCCCGGGCATGCTCGCCCCCGCTGCCGCAGGCCACGCCGTCGTCGTCGATCGGTTGACCAAGGCCTACAAGGCCGTGGTCGCGGTGGATTCGATATCCTTCGCGCTCGATACCGGCGCCTGCACGGCGCTGCTCGGCGGCAACGGCGCGGGCAAGACCACCACCATTTCGACCATCATGGGCCTCGTGGAGCCGACCGGCGGTCGGGTGACCGTGCTGGGCGCGGAAATGCCGCGGCAGCGGCATCTCGTGCTGCACCGGATCAACTTCGAGAGCCCCTACGTCAACATGCCGATGCGGCTGACCGTGCGGCAGAACCTCAACGTGTTCGGCATGCTCTACGGCTGCGGGGACGTCGCGGGGCGCATCCGCAGCCTCGCCGAGGAATTGGAGCTGACGGACTTTCTCGACCGGCCGACCGGCAAGCTGTCGTCGGGCCAGAAAACCCGGGTCGCGCTGGCGAAGTCGCTGATCAACAATCCCGAGATTCTGCTGCTTGACGAGCCGACCGCTTCGCTCGACCCCGACACCGCCGACTGGGTGCGCGGACGGCTGGAGCGCTATCGCCGCGATCGCGGCGCCACTGTCCTGCTCGCATCGCACAACATGGGCGAGGTCGAACGCCTGTGCGACCGCGTCATCATGATGAAGGCCGGGCGGATCGTGGACGACGACACGCCGGCCAAGCTGGTCGCGCGCTACGGCCGCAGCAATCTGGAGGAGGTGTTCCTCGACATCGCCCGCGGGCGCGGCGAGGCCAGGGAGGCGGCACAATGAGCAATCTGCAGGCCGCCCTTGCGTTTCTCGCGCCGGCCGCTCGCTGCGCTCGCCGGCGCTTGCTGGAGGCGGCGCAATGAGCAAGCCGCAGGCTGCCCTTGCGCTTCTCGCGCCGGCCGCTCGCTGCGCTCGCCGGCGCTCGCTGGAGGCGGCGCAATGAGCATGCAATCGCCGGCTTATGCCGCGTTCTCGCTGCGCCGGATCGCCGCGCTGGTGCTGCGGCACTGGTACGTCATCAAGTCGTCGTGGCCGCGCGTGTTCGACCTGATGTACTGGCCGATGGTGCAGATGCTGATGTGGGGCTTCCTGCAGCTCTACGTGGCGGAACACTCCAACTTCTTTGCGCGCGCGGCCGGCACGTTCATTGCCGCGGTGATCCTCTGGGACATCCTGTTCCGGGGCCAGCTCGGATTCTCGATTTCGTTCCTGGAAGAGATGTACGCCCGCAACATGGGCAACCTGATGATGAGCCCGCTGCGGCCGGTCGAGTTCATCGCCGGATTAATGATCATGAGCATCGTCCGGCTCGCGATCGGCACCATTCCGGTGACGCTGCTCGCGATCGCGTTCTTCGGCTTCAACCTCTGGGCTATGGGGCTCGCGCTTTTTCTGTTCGTGTTCAACCTGTTCCTGACCGGATGGGCGGTGGGCCTGGTCGTGGCGGGCCTGCTGCTGCGCAACGGGCTCGGCGCGGAGAACCTCGCCTGGGGCATCATGTTCCTGTTCCTGCCGCTGGTGTGCGTCTACTACCCGGTGTCGGTGCTGCCAGAATGGCTGCAGCCCGTCGCCTGGGTGCTGCCTCCGACCTACGTGTTCGAAGGCATGCGCGCGCTCCTGATCGAGAAGGTGTTCCGCGGCGACCTGATGCTGCAGGCCTTTGCGCTGAACGCGGTCCTGTTCGGGGTCGCCGTGCTGGGATTCCAGTTGCTGCTGCGCAGCGCCCGGCGCGAGGGAACTTTGCTGCAGGGCGGCGATTGATGCACGCGGCCCCGACCCGCGATCCCGCGGAATTCCTCAATTCCTGCACCAGGTAACGATTGGCAAGGAACCTTCTTATATATTGACCATGTCATCGGTTCGTCACTATGCTGCGCCGCAGCAAGGGGTCCGGGGGCTCACTGGAATGGCGATTGGCGAATTTGGCGGAGCGCCGGACGCGCGCGGACCGGCGCACTCGAACGGGCTGTACTGGCTCTATGAAATGGGCCACGCCGCGCTGAATCCGGTGCGCGCCTTTGCCGACGTGACCCGGCTCTATTTCAAGAATCCGCTCAATCCGCTGACGCACACGACCTACGGCAAGTCGGTTGCGGCCGCCGCCGAACTGTTCGAGCGCTCGACGCGGCGCTACGGCCGGCCCGACTGGGATATCGATTCCACGCTGGTCGGCGGTGAGCGTGCGCCGCTGCATATCAATACGGTTTGGGAACGGCCGTTCTGCCGGCTGCAGCATTTCGAGCGCCTGTTCTGCCACATGCCGCGGCGGCCGCAGCCGAAGGTGCTGATCGTCGCGCCGATGTCGGGCCATTACGCGACGCTGCTGCGCGGCACGGTCGAGGCCTTCCTGCCGAACCACGACGTCTACATCACCGACTGGGTCGACGCGCGCATGGTGCCGCTGGCGGAAGGCCGCTTCGACCTCGACGACTACATCGACTACGTCATCGGCATGCTGCATTTCCTCGGCGGCGATGTGCACGTGATCGGGGTGTGCCAGCCGTCGGTCCCGGTGCTGGCCGCGGTCGCTTCCATGGAGGTGGGCAACGACGCCTACGTGCCGCGCTCGATGACCTTGATGGGCGGCCCGATCGACACGCGGCGCAACCCGACCGCGGTCAATCGGCTCGCGCAAGAGCGCGGCGTCGACTGGTTCCGCCGCAACGTTATCACCAAGGTGCCGTTCCCGCATCCGGGCGTGATGCGCGACGTCTATCCGGGCTTCCTGCAGCTCAACGGGTTCGTCAGCATGAACCTGGACCGGCACGTGGACGCCCACCGCAACCTGTTCTTTCATCTGGTCAAGGGCGACGGCGACTCGGCCCAGAAGCACCGCGAGTTCTATGACGAGTATCTCGCGGTCATGGATCTCACCGCCGAGTTCTATCTGCAAACCGTCGAGGCCGTGTTCGTCGATCACGCCTTGCCGAAAGGCCGGATGACCCACCGCGGCCGGCCGGTCGATCCGACCGCGATCCGCAATGTCGCGCTCCTGACCGTCGAAGGCGAGCACGACGACATTTCCGGTGTCGGCCAGACCGAGGCCGCGCACGACCTGTGCGTCAACATTCCAGCCGACCGCAAGGCGCACTACCTGCAGCCGGGCGTCGGCCACTATGGCGTGTTCAACGGTTCGCGTTTCCGCACCGAATGCGCCCCGCGGATCGCGGATTTCATCCTGACCCACGAAATGCGCCCGCAGGCCTCGCGGCCGCGGTCGCTGAAGGTCGCCGTCTAGGCTGTTAGCCTGAGCGCGCGCGCCGCGATGCCGGTGCCGTTGCGGCGCGGATATGCCACAATGCCTGTCGAGAATCGGGCTGGACCCACCGGCATGTCCTTGCGCGCGCTGCTCTATCGCCGTCCGAGCGAACCGCAGACGATCCAGGTCGCGTTCGAAGGCGCGATCTATCTCGTGCGCATCCGCCGCCACAGGCAGGCCCGCCGCTACACCCTGCGCATCCACGCCGCCACCCGCGAGGTCGTCCTCACCATGCCGCCGCGCGGCAGTCTGCGCGAGGCGAAGGAATTTGCGGAGAAGCATGGCGGATGGATCGCGGCGCGGCTCGACCGGCTGCCGGTGTCGCTGCCGTTTGAGCATGGCGCCGTGATCCCGCTGCGCGGCGTCGGTCATCGCATCGAGCATCGCGCGGGCCGGCGCGGGACGGTCTGGCAGGAAGCCGGCGACGGCGGCGAGACGCTGCTTTGCGTTGCCGGGGAGGCGCCGCATGTCGAGCGACGCATCGGCGATTTCCTGCAGCGCGAGGCCAAGCGCGATCTTGAAGCCGCCAGCCGCAGCGCCGCCGAGCGCCTGGGCGTCCGGATCAAGCGCATCTCGGTGCGCGACCAGTCGAGCCGCTGGGGTTCATGCTCGACCACCGGCGTGCTGTCCTACTCATGGCGGCTGATCCTCGCGCCGCCGTTCGTGTTGGAATACCTTACAGTGCACGAGGTGGCGCATCTGATCGAAATGAACCATTCGATGCGCTTCTGGCGCCTGGTGCACTCGATTTGTCCCGACGCGCAGCGCGCCAAGCACTGGCTCGATGCCAACGGCACCGAACTGCATCGCTACGGGCTGCCCGACCGCGGCGTCGGCCCGCGCGCGCAATAGGCGGCCGCAGTCCCGCATGCTTCGTCCAGACACGACGGCGATGACCATTCTGCTGGCCGTGCTGACGGGCCTCGGCCCGTTGACGGTCGACATGTATCTCGCCTCGATGCCGGACATCGGGCGAGCGCTCGCGGCGAGCCCCGCGCAGGTCCAGCTCACGATCTCGTCCTATCTGATCGGCTACGCCATCGGGCAGGTGTTCTACGGCCCGCTGTCGGACCGGCACGGCCGCCGTCCGGTGATGCTCGCAGCGCTCACGGTCTATGTGCTCGCAAGCTTTGCCTGCGCCGTTGCGCCGACGATCGAGCTGCTGATTGCGGCGCGGTTCGTTCAGGCCGTCGGCGGCGCTGGCGCTGTGGTGCTGGCGCGCGCCGTGGTGCGAGACGTGTACGAGGGCGTGCGCCTCGGCCGCGAGCTCGCTGTCATGGCGACGATCGTGGCGCTGGCGCCGATTGCGGCCCCCTTGCTCGGCGGCGTGCTGCAGACGCTGTTCGGCTGGCGCTCCAACTTCGTGCTGCTGCTGTTGTTCGGAATCGGCGCGGTCGGGTCGGTCTGGATGCTGATGCCGGAGACGCTGCGGACGCGCGCGCCGGAGCCGGTTTCGCCGGTCTCCATTCTGCGCTCGTATCGTAGCTTTCTCGGCCACCGGGCCTTCGTGGCGCATCTTGCGATCGCGACCGCTGCGTTTCTCGGACTGTTCGGCTGGATTTCCGTGTCCGCCTTTGTGCTGCAGGACATCTACGGTCAGTCGCCGCTCGCGTTCGGATTGGTGTTCGCAGCCTGCTCGTCGGGCTACATGGGGGGTACCGCCATCGCAGCCCGGGTCGTGATGCACTGGGGATCGGACCGGACCATGGGCGTGGGTTGCGCCGCGATGGCGGCGGGCGGGCTCGCCATGTCGCTTGCGCTGACGGTCGGCTGGCAATTGCCGGCGACGCTGGTGCTCGGCATGGCGTTGTTCCTCGGCGGCATGGGCATGGTGTGGCCGCAGGCCCAGGCCGGTGCGCTGATGCCATTTCCGGATCGCGCGGGCGCAGCGTCGTCGCTGATGGGCGTCGTGCAGCAGACCTCGTCGGCGGCGATCGGTGCACTGCTCGGCCACCTGATCGGCGCAACCGCCTGGCCGCTGGCGCTCGGCGTCGGGGGCGCAGGCGTTCTGGCCCTCGCGATCTGGGCTGCGACCCGGACCATCCGCCGCGTGTAATCACCGCCGGCCGAACAGTCGGTCCATCAGCCAGGTGTCGATGCCGCTCGCGGGCTCGGGGCGGGCGGCGGCGTCACGGTTCGGGACCGGCGCGGGCGGCGCTCCGAAGGGCGTGCGGAACGGCGGCAGGAGGCTCGCGCTCGACGTGCCACGCGGAAGTCCCGGCAGGCCCGCGACTGGCACGCTCTGGTGCGCCTGCCGCATGAAGCGGCTCCAGATTTCCGCCGGTAATCCGCCGCCGGTGGTCTTCTTCATCGGCGCGCCGTCGTCGTTGCCGAGCCAGACGCCGGCGACGAGATGGCCGGTGTAGCCGACGAACCAGGCGTCGCGGAACTCCTGCGACGTGCCGGTCTTGCCGGCGGCGGGCCAGCCCGGCAGTTCGGCCTTGCGCGCGGTGCCCGTGAGCAGGGTTTCGCGCATCATCTCGTTCATCATCGCGACGGCATGCGGCTCGACGATGCTGCCGAGACTCTGCCGCGCGCGGACGTAGAGCAACTTGCCGCCCGCGGTGCGCACGCGGTCCACGACGTGCGGCTGCACCGAATGGCCGCCGTTCGCGAACGGCGCGTAGGCGGAAACCAGTTCGAGCACCGAGACTTCCGACGTGCCGAGTGCGATCGAGGCGTTGGATTCGAGTTTCGATGCGATGCCAAGCCGGTGCGCCGTGCGGATCACGGCGGGCGGGCCGAATTCGAGCGTCAGCCGCACCGACACCGTGTTCAGCGACATGGCGAGCGCCTGCTTCAGCGTCACCGGGCCGAAATACTCGCGGCCGTAGTTCTCCGGCCGCCAGCCCTTGACCGCGACCGGCTTGTCGTCGCGCAGCGTGTCGGGAGTGAGCCCGCGCTCGATTGCGGTCAGATAGACGAACGGCTTGAACGCGGAGCCGGGCTGACGCCGCGCTGCCGCAGCACGATTGAACTGGCTCTCGGCGTAATTGCGTCCGCCGACCATGGCGCGAAGCTCGCCGCTCGGCGACATCGCGACGATGGCGCCCTGGCCGACACCGGCCTTCTCGCCGTGCCGCGCCAGCTCGTCGACCAGCGCAGCCTCGGCCGCGGCCTGGATCGCCGGGTCGACGGTCGTGTCGACAACGATGTCCTGCTCGACGCGGCCGATCAACGCGTCGACCACGTCCATCACCCAGTCCGCAACGTAGCCCGTCGATCCGGCGCCGGCGGACTTCACGGCCTGCGCCGGTTGCATCAGCGCGGCCTTGGCGGCGTTGTCGCCGATGAACTTCATGTCGACCATCGCCGACAGCACGACCTGGGCGCGGCGTTCGGCGCCGTCGGGATTGCGGCTCGGCGCAAGCCGCGACGGCGAGCGCACCAGCCCCGCGAGCATCGCGGACTCGGCCACGTTCAGCTTCTGCGCCGGCTTGCCGAAGTAGCGCTGCGCGGCGGCCTCGATGCCGTAGGCGCCGGCGCCGAAGTAGACGCGGTTGAGATAGAGCTCCAGGATCTGCCGCTTGCTGAACTTCTGTTCGAGCCATAGCGCCAGTCCGACTTCCTGCACCTTGCGCGTCAGCGTCCGCTCCTGGGTCAGGAACAGGTTCTTGGCGAGCTGCTGGGTGATGGTCGATCCGCCCTGTGCGACGCCGCGGCGCATGACGTTGGCGACGGCGGCGCGCGCGACGCCGAGCGGATCGATACCGTAATGCGAATAGAAGCGGCGGTCCTCGATGGCGAGAAAGGCCTGCGGCACGTGGCGCGGCAACTCCGCAAGCGGCACGGCCGCGCCGCCCATATCGCCGCGCGTGGCGAGCAGCCGCCCGTGCAGGTCGAGGATCTTGATCGAAGGCGGGCGCTTGGGGATTTCCAGGGATTGGATCGGCGGCATCGACGCCATGACAAGGGCCGCGCCGCCCACCGTCGCGATCGCGAGCCAAAGGCCGGTGACGGCGCCCCAGTAGGCGACCCGGCCGAGGCCGGTCCGTTTTGCGCCGCGCCGCCCGCCAAACAATTTCCGGAGGCCGCCGCGCTGGGGCCTGCGCTCCGGTCCGCCCTCGGCGCGTTTGGTCGCCTTGGGCCGGGGCGGCGACTCCGGAGACGGCGTCGCATCGAAAACGGGCTCGCGGCGTTCGCCGGCCCTGCGCCGTCCTGCCATGTCCCGTCCCGCTTGCATCGCCCGGCGCCTTGGCCGCCGGGTGCCGCCGGAGGCTAGAAGGGCGGCTTTAAGGGGGCGTTAAGCCGGTGGGCCGGTCCCCGCGATGCCAGGCGGCGCGGGGGTTTTGCGGGGCAGGAGAGGTGTCGAGATTGACCCCTGGGCGTATTTTCAATTGGGACAATTGTGTGCATGATGTCCGGGCACCGGGGGTTCCGGTGTTCAAAAAAGCCTGGGGATATCAAAATGCGTAAGGGTGCACTCCTGTTGGCGGCGCTGCTGGCGGCTGCCTTCGTGACGACTGCCGATGCCGCAAAGAAGAAGAAGGCGGCGCCAAAGGCCGATCCGGCCGCGTCGGCTCAGATGCAGACTGGCAACTTCGTGCGTGACGCGCTGAGCGGCGGCACGACGGCGGCTCCGGCCAAGAAGGCTCCCGCCAAGAAAGCGAAGAAGGCCAAGAAGGCAAAGAAGGCCGCCAAGAAGAAGTAGGTCCGGCCTGGGTCTTGTTGGCGGGCGATCGGACCGCTTCCGGTCCGGGCCCGCCGGCTGCATCAAACGGAAATGGCATCTGATGCCTGTGCATTCAGATGTCGTTTCCGTTTGCTCTTTGGGAGCTCCCGCGTGCTATGGTTAATGCGTACAACTGACAGCGCCATCATGGAGATGGGCGCAAACGGGGGAGCATAATGAAAAAGATCGCATTGATGGCCGCGCTTGCGGCACTCGTCGCAATCCCGGCGGAAGCCGCGACGAAGAAAAAGGCCAAGGCTGCGAAGAAGGCGGCCACCGCGCAGGTCAGCCCGAACGATGCCGGACGCCGCTTGGTGATGGACTCGCTGCCGAGCCTCTATCCGGCGCCGATCAAGTTCGTCATGTACCACGGCCAGAAGCAGGCAGCGGCGAAGCCGGCGAAGAAGGCCAAGAAGAAGAAGTAACCGGTTCCCGGCCTTTTTCTGCGGACAAGCGATCCTGGCCGGCGGCACCGGCCGGGATCGTTTTGCTTTGATCGGTCAACTTGCCGCCGCGCCCTTCGCGCCCGCGGGCTGTTCGGATCGCGCGAACAATTGCAGCAGCGCGCGCTTGATCGCCGTCTCGCGGGTCGGCGAGGCGATCTTGGCGCCCAGAAGATCGGTGACGTAGAACACGTCGACCACGCGCTCGCCGAACGTCGCCACATGCGCCGATGTGATGTTGAGGCTGAGCTTCGACAGCGTCGCGGTCAGTTCGTACAGCAGGCCCGGCCGGTCGAGCCCTGTCACCTCGATCACCGTGTAGCGGTTCGACCATTGATTGTTGATCGTGACGTCCGGCTCGACCGCGAATGCGCGCAACCGGCCCTTGGCCGCCGAGCGCCGCGCCACCACTTCCGGTAATTTCAGCGTCCCGCCCAGCGCCTTCTCGATGGTCTCGGCGATGCGCGCGGCGCGCCGGCTCTCGTCCTCGACGCTCTCGAACTCGCGCGACACCGCCACGGTGTCGAGCGCACGGCCGTCGGTGGTGGTGAAAATCTGCGCGTCGACGATGTTGGCACCGGTCGCGGCGCAGGCGCCGGCGAGCGTCGACAGCAGCCACGGGTGGTCGGGCGCCAGCACCGTGATCTCCGTGACGCCGCGCGCGGCGTCGAGGGCGTAGGTGGTGGCGAGCGTCTTGCCTGCGTCCTCCGCCGACCGTACGAAGCGGGCGTGCTGCACGCGGTGCGGCAGATCGACCTTGAGCCAATATGCCGGATAGTGCCGTGCGATATAGGCGTCGATGCGTTCCGGCGGCCAGTCCTTGAGTTCGGCCTTGAGCTCGCCTTGCGCCATCGCCACGCGCTGGGCGCGGTTGACCTCCGAGAAGCCGCCGGTCAGCACCGGCTCGGTCTCGTAGTACAGCGTGCGCAGGAGCTGCGCCTTCCAGCCGTTCCAGACGCCGGGGCCCACGGCTCGGATGTCGACGGTGGTCAGGATCGTCAACAGCTTCATCCGTTCCAGCGACTGCACGACGGCGGCGAAGTTTTCGATGGTCTTGCGGTCCGACAGGTCGCGCGATTGCGCGACGGTCGACATCACGAGGTGCTGCTCCACCAGCCAGGCGACGGTTTCGGTCTCGGCGGGCGACAGTCCGATTCGCGGGCAGAACCGCCGCGCCACGCGCGCGCCGGCGATCGAATGATCCTCGATCCGGCCCTTGGCGATGTCGTGCAGGAACAGCGCGACGTACAGCAGTGTGCGGTGCTCCGGCTGGATCTTCTTCATCAGATCGTTGGCGAGAACGAATTCGCCGTTGCTACCGCGCTCGATCTCCGCCAGCACGCCGATGCAGCGCAGCAGATGCTCGTCCACCGTGTAGTGGTGGTACATGTTGAACTGCATCATCGCAACGACCTGGCCGAAGGCGCGCACGAAGCGGCCCAGCACGCCGGTTTCGTTCATGCGCCGCAGGATGATCTCGGCGTCCTGGGACGTAAGGATTTCCAGGAACAGCCGGTTTGCCTCGGTGTCGGCGCGCAGGTCCGCGTCGATCAGCTTCAGCGACTTGGTCGCGGCGCGCAGCGCGTCGGGGTGCAGGACGAGATTGTGCTTCTGCGCCAAGCGAAACATGCGGATCAGGTTGACCGGATCGCGCGCGAACACGTCCTTGCCGGCGATGGTCAGGCGGTTGTTGTCCTCGAGGAAGTCTTCGCTCTCGCGCAGCGGCTGTCGGCCGCGCGGGCGCAGCTTCGCCATCATGCGGCTCAAGACCGGCGCGGGCTTTGTCTGCTGGTCCTCCAGCGCCGAACACAGGATCGCGGTCAGGTCCCCGACGTCCTTTGCGATCAGGAAGTAGTGCTTCATGAACCGCTCGACGTCCTTCATGCCGGCGCGCTGCGTGTAGCCGAGCCGCACCGCGAGGTCGCGCTGGATGTCGAACGACAGCCGCTCTTCGGCGCGTCCGGTGACGAAATGCATATTGCAGCGGACCGACCAGAGAAAATCCTCGCAGCGCCGGAACAGCCGCAGCTCCTCCTGGTCGAACACGCCGCGATCGACCAGCGCGCCAAGGTCGGGCACGCGATAGACGTACTTGGCGATCCAGAACAGGGTGTGCAGGTCGCGCAGGCCTCCCTTGCCGTCCTTGACGTTGGGCTCGACCAGATAGCGCGACTGTCCGGCGCGGCGGTGGCGCTCCTCGCGCTCGGCGAGCTTGGCGGCGACGAACTCGGGGCCGGTGCCCTGAACGACGGACTTGTCGAAGCGCGCCAGCAGTTCGTCGAACAGCTTGCGGTCGCCGAGCAGGAAACGCGACTCGAGGATGGCGGTGCGGATCGTCATGTCCGCCTTGGCCTGGCGGATGCATTCGTCGATCGAGCGCGTGGCATGGCCGACCTTGAGCCCGAGGTCCCACAGGCAATAGAGCACCGCTTCCGCGATCGACTCGCCCCAGGCGGTCTGCTTGTACGGCAAGAGAAACAGAAGGTCGATGTCGGAGCCCGGCGCGAGCAGGCCGCGGCCGTAGCCGCCGGTCGCGACGATCGCCATGCGCTCGGCCTCGGACGGATTCTCCGACGGATAGAGATGCCGCGCCGCGAACTCGTAGAGCACGCGGATGATCTCGTCCTGCATCAGGCACAGGCGTTCGGCGCAGCGGCGGCCCTGACGATCTTGCAGCAGCGCCTGCTCGGCGGCCGCGCGGCCTTCCGCCAACACTGTCTTCAGACGCTGCGCCACGGCGCGACGCAGCTCCTGCTCGCGGCTGCCGTATTCGCCGGCGAGGCGTTCGAGGTCGGCGACCAGCGCGGACTCGTCGAACAGGACGTCCGCGCCGTTCGGCTTGTCAGGTGTGAGCATGCGGGCTTCCGGATAGCCGAGCGCGGCGGCTGTGTCACCGCCGGCGCAACCATGTGGGAAAAACGGACTCACTCCAAGAGGCTGCGGGCAAGGAACGCCGTTCCAACTTATCGCGCGCGGACGAACATGATTTTCTCATTGACTTACAATCACTTAGGTCATATCAAGATATCAGCGCCGATTTGAAGCGAGCAGCTTGCGGGCGCTTAACAAATGCAGCTAAAGCGGTCGGGGCCCGCCCCGTCGCAAAGCTGACGGGCGGGCAAATTCTTGTCCGCCTCCATCAACCGCGGCAACGCGCCCCTTGGGCGCGAACGTCCGCACTTTGTCTGGAGGTTGCAGTGTCCACTCTGTCTCGTCGTGTTCTCATCGCCGGGTTTGCGTTCGGCGCAATGCTGCCGGCCGCGGCGGCGTTCGCGTCCGAAAAGCCGAAGGAAATCCGCATCGACTGGGCGACCTACAATCCGGTCTCGCTCCTGCTCAAGGACAAGGGGCTGCTGGAAAAGGAGTTCGCCAAGGACGGCATCGCCGTGCGCTGGGTGCGGACCGTGTCGTCCAGCAACGCGCTGCAGTTCCTCAACGCCGGCTCGATCGACTTCGGCTCGACCGCGGGCTCTGCGGCGCTGGTCGCCAAGATCAACGGCAATCCGATCAAGTCGATCTACACCTATTCGCGGCCGGAATGGACCGCGCTCGTGGCCGCCAAGAACAGTAAGATTGCGAAGGTTGCGGACCTCAAGGGCAAGAAGGTCGCGATGGTGCGCGGCACCGATCCGCACATCTTCCTGGTGCGCGCGCTGCTGGGCGCGGGCCTGACCGACAAGGACATCCAGCCGGTGCTGGTGCAACAGCATGCCGACGGCGGCACCGCACTGCTCCGCGGCGACATCGACGCCTGGGCCGGCCTCGATCCGATGATGGCGCAGCACGAGGTGCAGGACGGCGTGCGGCTGTTCTTCCGCAAGCCCGAGGCCAACACCTGGGGAATTCTCAACACCCGCGAGGACTTCCTTCAGAAGCATCCGGACGTCGTGCGCCGCGTGCTCGCGGTCTACGAGGAGGCGCGCAAGCACGCGCTCGCCAACTATCCGGAGCTGAAGAAGGTGTTCATCGCCGTGACCAATCTGTCCGACGCGGTGGTCGACAAGCAGCTCAAGGAGCGCACCGGCCTGACGTTCAACCGCGTCGGCTCCGAGCAGCGCGAGTCGATCCTCGAAGCCGGCCTAGCGCTGCAGAAGGGCGGCGTGATCCGGGCCAACGTCGACGTGCGCAAGGCGCTGGACGACCTGATCGACAGCCGCCACGTCGCGGTCACCAACTGACGCGGAGTTGATCCGAATCGGGCCGCCGTCCAGTCGACCCGTCCCCGGTGACCCGGCACTGCGGCGATGTCGGCGGGTGGCGGCCCGAACCAAAGATGAAATCGCAAACCGTGAGGCGCGATCATGTCTCTCGTCCTGACGTCCACGCGCAATGAATGGGCCGCCGTCCGCGGCGAAGCCGCACGGGCGGGACTGGCCCTGCTTCGCCCCGGCCTCGGCCTGATCCTGCCGGTCGGTCTCGCGCTGTTGTGGGAGCTTGCGGTCTATGCCGGCTGGTCGACGGGCCGGCTCGTTCCGCCGCCCTCGGTCGTGTTCGCGACCTTCGCCGAGCTGTGGAGCGCCGGCGAATTGCAGACGCACGCGCTCGCCACCATGTCGCGCGTCGCGGCCGGCTTCGTGTGCGGTGTTGCGGCTGGCACGGTTCTCGGGGCGATCACCGGCTATTCCATGCTGTCGCACCGGCTGGTCGATCCGACCTTGCAGGCGCTGCGGTCGATTCCGTCCATCGCCTGGGTGCCGCTGTTCATCCTGTGGTTCGGCATCTTCGAGGCCTCGAAGATCATCCTGATTGCGGTCGGCGTCTTCTTCCCGGTCTATCTCGGCGTGATGGGCGCGGTGATTTCCGTGGATCGCAAGATCGTCGAGGTCGGGCGCGCGTTCCGGCTGTCGGGCTTCGCCATGGTCCGGCGAATCCTGCTGCCGGCGGTGCTGCCGGCTTACGTGCTGTCGCTGCGCGCGGGGCTCGGGCTCGGCTGGATGTTCGTGGTGGCTGCCGAGTTTCTTGGCGCGTCCACCGGGTTGGGCTTCCTGCTGATCGACGGCCAGCAGCTCGGCAAGCCCGCGACCATTGTTGCGGCGATCGTCGCGTTCGCGATCCTCGGCAAGGCGACCGATGCGCTGCTCGCACTCGCGACCGCGCCGCTGCTGCGCTGGGAAGACCGGCACGGGAGGCGGTGATGCTGACACTCGACCGCGTCGGCAAGACCTATTCCGGCGGCCTGCGCGCATTGGACGGCGTTTCGCTCGACATTGCGCCCGGCGAGATCGTCGTTGTGATCGGCGGCTCGGGCTGCGGCAAGTCCACGCTGCTGCGCGCCATCAGCGGTCTCGATGCGCCGAGCGACGGCAGCGTTCGGCTCGAGGGCGAGCGGATCGTGGCGCCGCACGAAAAGATCGGCATCGTGTTCCAGGAGCCGCGCCTGCTGCCGTGGCTCAGCGTCGCAGGCAACGTCGGCTTCGGGCTGGAGCACCGGCCGAAACGCGAGCGCGAGGAGCGTGTGGCTGCTGCGCTTGCGCGCGTGGGACTGGCGGACAAGGCGGGCGTCTGGCCGCGGCAGCTTTCCGGCGGGCAGGCGCAGCGCGTTGCGATCGCGCGCGCGCTGGTGCCGCGCCCCCAGGTGCTTTTGCTCGACGAGCCGTTCTCCGCGCTCGACGCCTTCACCCGCGCCGACTTGCAGGATCACCTGCTCGACCTGTGGGCGGACGGCAGGCCGACGCTGGTCGTCGTGACCCACGACGTCGACGAGGCCATCGTATTGGCCGACCGGATTGTGGTGATGCAGCCGCGCCCCGGCCGGATTTCCGAAGAGATCGCGGTCGATCTGCCGCGTCCGCGCGATCGCCAGTCGGCGCCGTTCGACGTCGCCAAGCGCCGGGTCTTGGCCGCTCTCGACCGCTCGCTCGACCGTGCCGCTGAGCCCGCGGATGCCGGCCAGCGCGCGGCGGCGGGCGGGGCGCTGTGGTGGTGACATTCGGAGCTTCGTGCCCCTCGGCGGTGTGGCATCCCGTCCTGCTCGATCCTGGGGTAGAGTTTCCCGGCAGGAAATTTCTGGGCCGCCCGCCTTCGCGGCTGCCCGGGCCGGGAGCGACCATGCGCAGCTTTCAGATTTGCCAGTGCGGCGAGCCGCTTCAATGCGTCGAATGCTCAACACCGCAACCCAAGGGGACCGAGGTGCTTCTGAGGATGTTGGCCGCCGGCGTTTGCCACAGCGACCTGCATCTGTCTGACGGCTATTTCGACCTGGGCGGCGGCAAGCGGCTCAGCGTCGTCGAGCGCGGCATGCGGCTGCCGGTGACGCTCGGCCATGAGAACGTCGGCGAGGTCGTGGCGCTCGGGCCGCAGGCGAAGGGCGTCAAGCTTGGCGACCGCGTGCTGGTCGACCCGTGGATGGGCTGCGGCGAATGCCGCGTCTGCCGGCGCGGCGACGAGAACCTCTGCACCAGGCCGTCGAGTCTCGGCGTGTTCCGCGACGGCGGCTACAGCGACCATCTGCTGGTGCCGCATCCTCGCTATCTGTTCGACATCGGCGATCTGCCGCCGGAGCGCGTTGCGCCGCTCGCCTGTTCCGGCGTCACCACCTACAGCGCGCTCAAGAAGGTCGGGCCAGCGCTCACGACCGATCCCATCGTGATTGTCGGCGCCGGCGGGCTCGGCCTGATGTGCCTCGCGCTGCACCGCGCGATGGGCGGCCACAGCGCCGTCGTCGTCGACATCGATCCAGCCAAGCGCGAAGCGGCGAGGCGCGCGGGCGCCGCTGCGGTGGTCGACGGCGCTGCGCCGGACGCCGCAAAGCAGATAGTCGCTGCGACCGGCGGCGGGGCATGGGCGGTGATCGATCTCGTGGGCTCGACGGCGTCCGTACGCCTCGGGCTGGACAGCCTGATCAAGGGCGGAAAATTGATCCTCGTCGGCCTCTACGGCGGTGACATCACCCTGTCGCTGCCGCCGTTCCCGATGAAGGCGATCGCAATCCAGGGCTCTTACACCGGCAGCCTGAGCGAGACCGCGGAATTGCTCGATCTGGTCCGCCGCACCGGTCTGCCGCCGGTCCCGGTTGCGACCCGGCCGCTCGGCGACGTGAACGCCGTGCTCGACGAACTGCGTGCCGGCAAGGTAATCGGACGCGTGGTGCTGACGAACGCTTGAGAGCGACAGGGAGAATCGGAATGGATGCCAGCGAACTGCGCGCGATGCAGGCGCCGATCAAGGATCGCTACCGCAGCGATCCCGGTACGGCGCTGATCACGCTGAAGGCGCGCGGTGCGCTCGACGACGCCAGCATCGCTTGCAAGGTCGAGACCGGCCGCGCGCTCGCGGTCGCGGGTCTGCATCCGGCGACCGGCGGTTCGGGCTTGGAGCTCTGCTCCGGCGACATGCTGCTGGAGGCGCTGGTGGCCTGCGCCGGCGTCACGCTCAAGGCGGTTTCGACGGCGCTCGGCATTCCACTCAAGTCCGGCGCGGTATCTGCCGAGGGCGACCTCGATTTCCGCGGCACGCTGGGCGTTGCCAAGGATGCTCCGGTCGGGTTCCGCGAAATCCGGCTGCATTTCGAGGTCGAAACCGACGCACCGCAAGAACAGCTCGATCAGCTGCTGAAACTGACCGAGCGCTATTGCGTGGTCTATCAGACCATCGCCAAGGGACCGCCGGTGGACATCAAGCTCCGACGCGTGTGATATCCGGGGCACGCGCCGGGCTTTCCCGGCCTCACGCGGCCCGCGGCCGCCCTTCGGGATGAGGGGCGGAACACATTCATGTCCCCCGATCTCCTGTTCTGGCTCTCGCTCGCGCTGAAGATGGCCGTTACGGCGGGCTTCGTGATCGTCGCCGCCATGGTGGCCGAGCGCGCAGGGCCGGCCATCGGTGCGCTGGTGGCGACGCTGCCGATCGCCGCTGGGCCCGCGTACTTCTTCCTCGCGCTCGACTTCGACGCGAATTTCATCTCGCAGAGTGCCATCGGCAGCATTGCGGCGCATGGCGCGACGGCGGTGTTCTCGCTCGCCTACGTGTTGCTGGCGCAACGCTTCGGCATTGCGGTGAGCGTGCCGGGCGCCGTTGCCGTGTGGTTTGCGGTCGCATACTGGCTGCGCGGCATGGAATGGACGTTCCTCACCGTCGCCGCCGCCAATCTCGCGCTGTTCGCAGTCTGCATTCCGCTCACCGCGCGCTTCCGGCACGTCGCGATGCCGCCGATCGTGCGCAAATGGTACGACGTGCCGTTGCGCGCCGCGATGGTGGCCTGCCTTGTGGCCGCGGTGGTCGGGCTGTCGGGCCGCGTCGGTCCGACGGTGACCGGGTTGCTTGCGGTCTATCCGATCGTGATGACCAGCCTGATGCTGATCTTCCAGTCGCGCGTCGGCGGACCCGCGACTGCGGCGTTGATCGCCAACACCATGTGGGGCCTGGTCGGCTTCAGCGCCTGCCTGTTCACGGTGCATCTGGCGACCGTGCCGTTCGGCGTGGCGGCGGGACTTGTACTGTCGCTAGCCGTGTCGGTCGGATGGAACCTGATGCTGTGGACTTTGCGCGGGCGTGCGCCGTTCCGCACACGCCCGCGCTGAAGATATCCGGACGCGTCAGTGCGCGATGGAGAGATTCTGCTCGCGGATCACCTTGGCCCAGTTTTGCGTTTCTGTCCGCAGAAAGGCCTGGAACTCCTCCGGTGAGCTGTCCATCGCCTCGGCGTACTGCCGCTCCATGAACCGCTTCTTGAACGCATCTTCCGCCATGACCGCGCGTACGTCCTTGTTGATCTTGTCGACGATGGGCCGCGGTGTGCCGCCGGTCACGGCCATGCCGAACCACGTGCCCGCGACATAGCCCGGCAGCTTGCCGGACTCCGCGGTGGTGGGGAATTCCGGCAGTTGCGGAAGACGCTTGCTGCTGCCGATGCTGAGCATCTTGAGCTTTCCATCGCGGTGCACCGGCAGGGCGAGGCCGACGCTGACCATCATCATGTTGGTGTGGCCGCCGATGATGTCGTTGATGGCCGGGTTGGCGCCGCGATAGTGGATCGGGATCAGCTTGACTTTGGCTACGTTTTCGAACCGCGAGACGTTGACATGCGGGCCGGAGCCGATTCCGGCGGTGCCGTAAGTGATCTCGCCGGGCTTCTTTTTCGCCAGGTCGATCAGTTCGGAGACGTTGTTCACGCCGAGCTTGTTCGACACCATCACCGAGTGGTGAATGCGGATCAGGCCGGTGATCGGGATGAAGTCCTTCACCATGTCGAAGGGCAGCTTGTCCTTCGGATAGAGGTTGGGATTGATGACGTAGGTGCCGGCCTCGGCGAACATGATTGTGTGCCCGTCAGGCGAGGCCTTGGCGACCTGCTGCGCGCCGACGATGTGCGCGCCGCCGCCCTTGTTCTCGATGACGACCTGCTGGCCCCACATCTCCGAAAGCCGCGCGCCGATGGCGCGGGCGAGCACGTCGGTCACGCCGCCGGCCGCGGCGGTGACGACGATGGTGACCGTCCGCGACGGGTAGGTCTGCGCTTGCGCCGGTGCCGCCAGCGCGAGCAGCGCGGCCGAGGTCAGAAGGCTGAGCCACTTGGTCATGACGTTTCCCCCTTTCAGCGTTCCGCTTGGCGCGGACCTGTCCTGGATCAGTCTATTGCGGCGGAGCGCGCCGGGCCACCGGCGCGCTGGCGCATATTGCCGCGTCCAATCGGATTTCAGTCGATCTTCAGGTTGGCTTCCTTGATCACTCTGGCCCATTTCGCGGAGTCCTTGTTCAGATACTCGGCGAAGCCCTCGAGCGAACCCGGGATCGGCTGCACCACCATCGGCTCGAGGAACTTCTTGTGAAACTCGGGCTCCTTGATGACGTCCTGAACGTCGGCATTGACCTTTGCCAGCACGCTGCGCGGCGTGCGCGCCAGCGCGAACATGCCGAACGAAACGCTGGCGTCGTAGCCCGGAACGGTTTCCGCAACGGTCGGCACCTCGGGCATCTGCGCGACGCGCTTGAGGCCGCCGAAGGCGAGCAAATTGACCTTGCCCGCGCGGACCGCGGGCAGCGCTACCGACGGGCCCATGATCACGACGTTGATGTGCCCCGCGATCAGGTCGTTGAGCGCCGGCGCCGCGCCGCGGTAGTGCACGGCGGTGAGCTTGATGCCCGCGAGGCTTTGCAGCAGGAGCGCAGCGGTGTGCAGCGCGGTGCCGGGACCCGCGGTGCCGAAGTTCAACGAGCCCGGCTTCTCCCTGGCGCGCGCCAGCAGCTCCGGCAGCGACTTCGCGACCGACGGATGCACCAAAACACCGACCGGGATGCTGGCGTAGCCGGCGACCGGCACGAAATCGTTGTGGATGTCGACCGGCGCCTTGCCCTTGGCGTAGAGATGCGGCTGGCTCGACCACAAGCCGGTCTCCGACGACAGCAGCGTGTGTCCGTCCAGACCGGCATTCATCACCACGCCGGCCGCGAGATAGTGGCCGCCTCCGCCACGGTTTTCGACCACGACGTTCTGGCCCCACTTCTGCGTCAGGCGTTGCGACACCGCGCGCGTCAGCACGTCGGTTGCGGCGCCGGCGGCGGAGGTCACGACGACGTTGACGGTGCGGTTTGGAAAAGTCTGGGCCTGCGCGCCGGTGGTGGCGACGGCGAGGCCGAGCAGAATCGCGCTGCCGAATGATGTCTTCATGACCTCCCTCATGTGCTGTCGCGCTTGTGTCGCGCGCATGTCGTGTTGGCGTGCCGCTGCGGCCGCGCGAAAAGCATAGCACAGGCCGCGGCGGGCGAACCTACGGCAGACCTGCGGCCTTTTGCTTGAGGGCGTAGAGCGCCTCCATCGCCTCGCGTGGCGACATCTCGTCCGGGTCGACGGCGGCGAGCGCGGCGACCAGAGCCTCGAAGGCGGCCTGGCGCGGATCGGGCGTGGCGGGCCGGTTCGGGGCCGCGAACAGCGGCAGGTCCTCGAAGCCGCGCGGCGCCGAACGGTCGTCGGCTTCCAGCATCGCCAGTACGACCTTCGCGCGCTCGATCACGCTCGCCGGCAGGCCCGCGAGCTTGGCGACCTGGATGCCGTAGGAGCGGTCGGCTGCACCGGGCACCACCTCGTGCAGGAACACCACCTCGCCTTGCCATTCCTTCACCCGCACGGTGGCGTTGTGCAGGCGCGGGAGCTTGGTCGCGAGCGCGGTGAGTTCGTGGAAGTGGGTGGCGAACAGCGCGCGGCAACGGTTCTGCTCGTGCAGGTGCTCGATGGTCGCCCAGGCGATGGACAGGCCGTCGAAGGTGGCGGTGCCGCGGCCGATCTCGTCGAGCACGACCAGGGACCGTTCGGTGGCCTGGTTGAGGATCGCGGCGGTCTCGACCATCTCCACCATGAAGGTCGAGCGGCCGCGCGCCAGATCGTCCGCTGCGCCGACACGCGAGAACAGCCGGTCGACCGCGCCGATTCTTGCATGGCGCGCGGGCACGTAGGAGCCCATCTGCGCCAGCACTGCGATCAGTGCGTTCTGCCGCAGGAACGTCGACTTGCCGCCCATGTTGGGCCCGGTGAGAAGCCAGATGCGGCCGGAGCCGATATTGCCCGCGCCGGCGTCGGTGCCCGCGCCGCCCGGCGGCGACAGATCGCAGTCGTTGGCGATGAACGGCGTGCTCAAGGCCTGTTCGACAACGGCGTGGCGGCCGCCCTGGATCGCGAAGCCGACGCTGCGGTCGACCTCCGGCCGCACGTACGCGCGCTCGACCGCAAGCGCGGCCAGCGCCGAGGCGACGTCGAGCGCGGCCAGCGACTGCGCCGCCGCCATGATGGCGTCGCCCTGCGCGACGACGGCCGTGCACAGGCGCTCGAACGCCTCCAGCTCCAGCGAGAGCGCGCGGTCGGCCGCGCCCGCGATCCTGGCCTCCAGCTCGCCGAGTTCCGCGGTGGTGAAGCGCACCTGGCCCGCGAGCGTCTGGCGGTGGATGTAGGTCGCGTTGAGCGGCGCCGAGAACAATTTGTCGCCGTGCTGCGCGGTGACTTCGACGAAGTAGCCGAGCACATTGTTGTGCTTGATCTTGAGCCCGCGCACGCCGGTCTCTTCGGCGTAGCGCGCCTGAAGCTGCGCCACCACGCGCCGCGACTCGTCGCGCAGGCTGCGCGCCTCGTCGAGCGCTCCGACGTAGCCCTCATGGATAAATCCGCCGTCGCGCTTGAGCAGCGGCAATTCTTCAGCCAGCGCCGCGGCCAACTCCCGCGCCAGCGCCGGGTCCGGTGCGTGCAGCGCCTCGGCGGCCTCGGCAATCTCGGATGGTCTTTTCGCCATAGCCTCGATGCGGCGCGCGAGCGCGGCCGCGGCGCCGATGCCGTCGCGGATGGCCGCAAGGTCGCGGGGGCCGCCGCGCCCGACCGTGAGCCGCGACAGCGCGCGGGCGAGATCGGGTGCGATGTTGAGATGCTCGCGAGTCTCCTGGCGCGCGAGCGCATCGGCCACATAGGCCTCGACCGCGTCGAGCCGCCGCGCGATGGCTTCGGGCTCGGTGAGCGGCGCCGCGAGCCGCTGCGCCAGCAGGCGCGCGCCCGCCGCGGTTACCGTGCGGTCGATGGCCGACAGCAGCGAGCCGCGCCGCTCGCCCCCAAGCGTCCGCATCAGTTCGAGATTCGCGCGCGTCGCCTGGTCGATGGCGAGCGTTGCGCCCTGCGCTTCGCGCACCGGCGGCGACAGCGGGGGCCGCTTGCCGAGCTGCGTTCGCTCCACATAGGTCACGCAAGCCGCGGCCGCCGTCAGCTCCAGCCTCGTCAGCGCGCCGAAGGCTTCCGTGGTGGCGACGGCGAAATAGTCGGAGAGGCGCCGCTCGGCGGTCGCGCCGTCGAAGGCGTCGCGCGTCAGCGGCGTGACCGCGGGGAGGGTGCGCAGATATGGCGTCAGCTCGGGATCGGCGTAGAGCGCGTCGGACACCACGATCTCGCCGGGCTCAAGCCGTGCGATCTCGGCCGCAAATCCCAGGCGGTCGCATTCGGCGACGCGAAACTCGCCGGTCGATATGTCGATCCAGGCCAGCGCGAAGCGGGCGGTATCGCGTTCGGTCGAGGCGCGCGCGCGGGCGACGGCGAGGAGATAGTTGTTGCGCCGCGCGTCGAGCAGCGTGTCCTCGGTCAGCGTGCCGGGCGTGACGAGGCGGATGACGTCACGCTTCACGACGCTTTTGGCGCCGCGCTTCTTCGCTTCCGCCGGGTCCTCCATCTGCTCGCAGACCGCGACGCGATGGCCGAGCGCGATCAGCCGGTGCAGATATTCGTCGGCGCGATGCACCGGCACGCCGCACATCGGGATGTCCTGGCCGAGATGCTTGCCCCGCTTGGTGAGCACGATGCCGAGCGCACGCGAGGCGACCTCGGCGTCCTCGAAGAACAGCTCGTAGAAGTCGCCCATCCGGTAGAACAGCAGGCTGTCCGGATTGGCGGCCTTGATCTCGATGTATTGCTCCATGACCGGAGTGGCGCGCGGAGCGGGCTCCGGCGGCGCTGCGTCATCGGGCGGAATCGAGCGGGCGGCGTCCATAAATGGGACGCTAGCAGATGGCGGCTCGTGAATCAGGCGCGGATGCCGCAAAAACCCACAAACAATCGCCGTCCCGGCGGGATCGAAGGTTAACGGAAATTCTCCGCTGAACCTGTCCCGCCGTTCATCCGACCAACGCGCGAAGGCAACCGGATCGTCTGCAAGCGAAGCGGCACACTCGCTGCCGTGTGGGCTCGGGCGATTCACAAAACAATAGACGGAGGGCTTCCATGCTGCGCCTCAAATCGACGCTGAGATTTGCATTGCCGCTCGCCCTGCTGCTGGCCACCACGGCGGTCTCTACGGTACTCGTGCCGACATCCGCAAAGGCCTGGGAGAACACGTGGACGTCGGGCGACGGTTCGGTGAAGCTCTGGTATCAGGTCGGATCGGACGGCCAGACCAAGTTCGCCGTCACCATCGAAAAGGACGGCAAGTTCGGCGTCTATTTGGAGCCGGGCGTCATCGACGCCGTGTTCGACAAGATGGGCGGAAGCAATCCCGACCCGAACGATCCAAACAACGGGGCTGGCACCTTCAAGCCGGATGTCGAGGAACTGCTCAGGAAGGTGAAGGACGCGTCCGCGGTCTTCCACAACGAGATTCTGGATTCCCCGCTTGGCGCCTATCTGGAGCGCGGCGGGGACGGCAAGGGACCGAAATGGAATCCCGGCCCCGATGGCGACGACAGCGGTCCCAACAATCCGCCGAGCAGCAAGGAGCCCAAGGGCGGCTTGACCGCCGAGCAGCAGAAAAATCTGGACAAGATGGCCAACGCCGCGATGAGGCATGCGAAGGCGATCAAGGGCGGCATGTACGACGGTTCGGAAGGCGGCACCGAAGGCCCGCCGACCCTGGACATGAAGGGCAGCCCCAAGAACAACAACAGCACGGGAGGCAACGACAAGGATGGCGACGGCAAGAACGACTACGAGCCGACGATTCCCGGCAACGATCTCGGCCCGAAGCCCGAACTGGTCAACCCGCCGGTTCTGAACGATGCCAAGAAGCAGACCGCCAAGCGCGGCACCTCGGCCCGCAAGCAGGTCGTCGTGGCCTCCGAGAGGAACGGCAAGACCGCCAAGACGTCGAATTTGATGTCGCGCGGCCTGCTCGACGGTTCGGGCGGGTTCAACTCGACCGGTCCGGCCGGCACCGGCGCCGTGGGTGGCGCAGGCGCCATGACGGCTCCGGTCGCCGCCCGGCTTCGCTGATCCGAATGCGACCGGCGGCCGCGCCTGACAGCGCGGCCGTCGGATTTCATTCGTTTGTCACGCGCAGCGCGATCAATATCCGCGCCGGCGAACCTTCTTCGCGGCCTTGCGCGCCGCATAGCGCGCGTCGCGTGCGGCCTTCTGTTCCGCAGCAAGCTGTAACTCACGCTCCGCCTCTTCGGCGGCGGCGATCGCAGCGATCCGCTCGGCTTCGAGCCGCGCCTGTTCGGCGAGCTCCGCCTCGCGTGCGGCTTGCGCGGCCAGTTCGGCTTCGCGCGCGAGCCTTTGCTTCTCGCGCTCGGCCATGCGCTCCTGGCGTGCCTGATGAATGGCCGCACGCGCGGCCTGCTTTTCCGCCACCGAGGGGTCGTTCGCGGCGGCCTTGAACTTTTCCAGCGCAGACTTCCTGGCCGTTGCGGCGGCCTGCTGTCGTTCGTGCAAGTCGGGAGTACGGAAGCTCATCGGGTTCCTTCGTTCGAGAGATGGGAGCCGCCCATGGTGCACCGCGCGTGAGGCGCTGTCGCACAAGGGCCGGAGGATAATGTCGTTAGCTATCCGCGCGCCGCGCGGATTTCAAGTCTTACGCGGGCAGAGCCGTCATGCGGCGCGATGGCGCTGCCTGACTGCGGCGCCAAACGCCTGGAACAACGTCTTGTTAACCGGGTTGCGCTGCGGGTCGTATTCCGCGTGCCACTGCACGCCGAGCGCGAAGCCTGGCGCGTCGGCCACGCGCACCGCCTCGACGGTGCTGTCGTCGGCCACCCCTTCGACCACAATTCGGCGGCCGGGGGTTTCGATGCCCTGGCCGTGCAGCGAGTTGACGCGGATGGTCTCGCGGCCGAGGAGGCGGGCGAATTCGCCGCCCGGCGTGAGCCGCACGTCGTGGCGCTCGCCGAAGATCACCTCGAGATCGGGGTGGATTTCGCCGTTCTCCAGCCGCGGCATGCGGTGGTTGATGCGGCCGGGGATTTCGCGGATTTCCGGATGCAGCGTGCCGCCGAAGGCGACGTTCATCTCCTGCATACCGCGGCAGATGCCGAACAGCGGCACGCCGCGCGCGACGCAGGCCTCGACCAGAGACAGCGCGATGGCGTCGCGCCGCTCGTCGTAGGGTTCGTACCTCGCTCCGGGTTCGGCCCCGAACCGCGCCGGATGGACGTTGGCGCGACCGCCGGTCAGCAGGATGCCGTCGACCGAATCGAGCAGGTCGCCAATTTCGGTGATCTTCGGGCAGCCCGCGAACATCATCGGTAGCGCGCCCGCGACCTCGGCGACCGCGCGCAGGCTCGGCTCGCCGACCAGCTGCGCGGTGAAGCGGTCCTCGATCAGGCGCGTATTGGCGATGACGCCGATCACGGGCCGCTTCATGGTCAGTTTCTCATTCCCACCGGCAATTTCCGCGGGTCCGAGCTGCGGGAGAACGAGCTACACCAGCTTCCGGCCAGTGAGCTTCTCAAGGTTGCCGTGCATGATCGCCTTGTACTTCGCCTTCGACAGGCCGAGCCCGTCGAGAATCTTCAGCGTCTCGCGGATGTAGTAGGTGCCCTTCTCGGGATCGAACGGGCAGTCGGAGGCGAACACGATCTTGTCCGCGTCGTAGAAGGCGAGCCCGCACTCGGTCGCGGGCTTGCCGCCGAACACGGCGGTGTCGCAGTAGAAGTTGTGCTTGAAATAGTCGAGCGGGCGCTTCTTCAGCTTGTTCTTCACCTTCTGCAGATCTTCGTCGGAGGTGCGCGCGCCGATTTGGTCCCAGCCCGGTCCGAGGCGGCCCTCCAGCATCGGCACGATGCCGCCGAAGTGGTGGGTGATGATCTTGAGCTTCGGGTAGCGGTCCATCATCCCGGTGATCACCAGCCGCGACATGGCGGCGGCGGTCTCGTAGGACCAGCCGAGCGTCCACCAGATTTCGTATTTCGATTTGGTCTCGGTCTGATAGTCGGCGAAGCTCGCGGTGCGCGACGGATGCAGCCAGATCGGCGTGCCTGACTTGTTCATCGCCTTCCAGAACGGCTCGAAGTCGGGATGGTCGAGCGGCTTGCCGGCGACGTTGGTGTAGATCTGCACGCCGAGCGCGCCGTTCTTCATGGCCCGCGCGGCCTCGCGCACGCCGACGTCGGGCGCCGACATCGGCGCTTGCGCCACCCAGCCGGGGAAGTGGTCGGGGTACTTCTTGCAGAGCTCGACGAAGCCGTCGTTGACGATCTTGGCGTATTCCTCGGCCTTCTTGCCGTCCTTGGTCATCAGTTCGAAGGGCGGCATCGGGTACGACAGGATCTGGCAATAGTCCTTGAACTTGTCGACCACCTTGAGGCGCACGTTCACGTCATAGATCGACGGCACGCCCATCATGCGCTTGCCGATGTCGGCATAGGCGCCGACCGACATCACCTCCTTGTAGAAGCGCGTCGGTATGAAGTGGGTGTAGGCGTCAACTCGCATGGTCATCGTCAGGGTCTCCCGGATGTCGCGGCTTGTTTATAGCGGCGGTGCGATTTGTCGAGGGGGTGTGCGTCAAGTCGGACAAATCACATTCACCAGCGCCTGGCGGCCTTCCTTGACCACGACATCGCGGGCGCGGGCGAGCGCGGCCGGCAATTCCGAGGCCTTCTCCACCCGCACGCCGTGGCCGCCCTGGGCCTGCACCGCAAGCTCGAACGCCGGGCTCGGGCTGAGGTCGGCCATGAAGCGGCCGCCGTCCTGCCCGGCCACGCCGTCCTTGAACATCGACATGGTCGCGCCGCGCACGGCCGCGTAGAGGCTGTTGTTGAAGATAATGGTGAGGATCGGCAACTTGTGGATGTCCGCCGTCCAATGGCTGACCATCGGATTGGAGAACATGTGGGCGCCGTCGCCCAATGTCGCGACGATGAGCTTGTCGGGCGCGGCGAGCTTGGCGCCCAGCGCCGCGCCGAAGCCCCAGCCGAGGCCCGCCGCCGCGGAGTTGCCGTAGAACGTGTTCGGCTTGGTGCGCTCGATGTGCTCCTGCATCAGCGAATACTCGTTGAACACGATGGCGTCCTCGCCGATGCATTCGCCGACCAGACGCGAGAGATAAGCGAAGTTGATCTTGTCGTTGGCCGGGACGGCGGACGCTTTTGCCAAGGCTTCCTTGCGCTTGCGGTTGAACTCGGCGGCGCGGGTGCGGCGCGCGGCGATACGCGCTTCGGGTATCGAGAGCTTGGACAGCGCCTGTTCCAGCGCCGCCAGCCCTGCCGCGGTATTCGACATGATGGAAAGGTCGTTCGGAAAGCTCCGCATCGGATAGCGGCGGAAGTTCGGGTCCTCGCCCAGCGACGCGAAGCGCGCGTTGGGGTTCGGCTGCTGGTCGTTCGGAACCCACGGCACGTCGGCGTCGAGGATGACGATGAGGTCGGCATCCGGGATCAACGCATGCGAGTCATAGCCCATGTGCATCGGATGGTTCGACGGCAGGCACACCTCGCGCTGGCGCTGCGTCACGACCGGCAGCGCGTATTTCTCGGCGATGCGGCCGAGCGGGCCGATGGCTGCAGCCCCGCTCGCGGTGGCGATGAAAAGCGGCTTCTCGGAGGCCGCGATCCATTCGGCCAGCGTCGCAATCTGCGCCGGATCGGGATGCGGCGGTGCCGGCACCGCGCGCGGCTTCACCGGGCCGATCGGTTCGGGCAGCGGTGCGGACAGCGGCTCGCGCGGCAAAGAGAGATAAACGGGTCCGCGTGGACTCGTCATGGTGATCTCGCAGGCGCGCGACACCACGTCGGCGGTTTGCTCCGGAAGGCGCAGTTCGTAGTCCCACTTCACGATCTCGCGCAGCATCGCGGCCTGGTCGAACATTTCCTGGCCCCAGTGGATGTAGCGATTGCGCCCGCCGAACTTGCCTTTCTCGGTGATCGGGGTGCGGCCGGCGCAAAGCAGGACCGGGACGTAGTCGCGGCTCATGTTGATGAGGTTGCTGATGGCGTTGGCGGTGCCGACGTTGACATGCAGCATCACAGCCGCGGGCTTGCCCGTCATGGCGTAGCTGCCGTGCGCCATCGCCATCGCAAGATTCTCGTGGGGGATTACGAGCGGCGTGGGAACCTTGTGGTTGGAAATCTTGGCGCGGCTGTAAGCCTCGACCACCGGCGGGAAGTCGGTGCCGGGGTTGGCGAAGAGGTACTCGACCCCGTGATCGGCAAGGGCGCGCAGGAAGGCCTCTCCGGCGATCGGCGCGCGTTCCTTGGAGTCGGACCGCTGTGCGGTCGGCTGTGCAACCATGTCGATTCAGGCTCCGGTTGGTTTCGGCTTCGGCGTGCCGCGATCATAGCGGTCCGGGACGCTGCTGTGCCACCGCGGAAGCGATGGCACCCATGCGCCGGGGCGGCGGCGTGACGCTGCCCGCCGATTACCCGTGGAAACGTCGTCGGGATGCCGCATTGCGGTGGACTATGGCGCCGCGGCCCGCGCAGCATGACGGGCCGCCGATTCGGCGCGGTTCCATTCGGAGCGACAGGTGAAGGTCGAAAGCGTCAAACCGCCCAAAGCGCCCGCGGATCAGGGCACGCTGCACAAGAAGATGATGCAGCTTCTCAGCAACCTGTGGGTGTCGCATGCCATCGGCAGCTTCGCGCGGCTTGGCCTCGCCGATGCGATGGCCAAAGGTGCGGCCGACGCTCACGCGATCGCAGCGCCGCTCGGCCTCGATGGGGACCGTGTTTACCGGCTGCTGCGCGCGCTTTCGACCGTAGGCGTCGTGACGGAAGGCGTGCGCGGAACGTTCGCGCTTGCGCCGCTCGGCCGGTTGCTGTGCTCGGACGCGCCGCTGTCGATGCACACCGCCGCTGCGCTGATGACCGAGTATCACGCCGACATCTGGCGCTATCTCGACACGGCGCTGAAGGGTGGCGTGGCGTTCGAGACGCTGCACGGCCGGCCGCTGTTCGACTGGCTCGGCGATCGCCCGGACGAAGGCGCGCGCTTCCAGCGCATGATGCTCGAAGTGCACGGGCCTGAAACGCCGGCGATCGTGGCGGCTTACGACTTTTCGCGCTTCAAGCACGTTATCGACGTGGCCGGCGGCAACGGCTCGCTGCTGTCGGCCATCGTCGCGGCCCATCCTGCGCTTCAAGCCACGCTGTACGATCTGCCGGGAGGCATTGCCGCCGCGCGGCGCGGCGACGGCGGCCCGTTGCCGGGCGTCGCGCTGGCCGAGGGCAATATGTTTGACGGCGTGCCGGCGGGTGGCGATCTGTATTTGTTGCGCCACGTGCTGCACGACTACGACGACGCCGAGGCGCTCATGGTTCTCGCCAATGTGCGCCGTGCCATGCCGCCCGGCGCGCGCTTGCTGGTCCTGGAGAAGACCGTGCCGGCCGACGACACGCCGGGACCGGGCCGCTGGCTCGACCTGCACGTCATGCTGCTGGTCGGCGGCCGCGAGCGCACCGAGGCCGAGTACGGGGCGCTGCTTGCAAAGGCGGACCTGCGCATTGAGCGGGTCCTGCCCACTGCGCATCCGGCGATCGAGATCGTCGAGGCGGTCCAGGCGACGCCGGGCTGACCGCGCGTCGGGCACCTTCCTGCGCGTCGGGCGCCTTCCTGTCGGTGGCTGAACGACGCTTCCGGTAGCCGCCGGAGCCGGCCAGCCATGCCGGCAGCGGGCGGTGCACAGGAGAAAGGCATTCTCCGTTTGCCGCCACGCGGGAGCTCCGACGGCCGTTCATCGTTGCGTTGCTGCGATGCTGTCGCGACACACCTCCGCGGGAAATCGTATGCCCACGGTGGACGAAATCGCCGCCCATTCGCTAAGGTGTTCTCGGCGCTCGGCCTTTGGGGGGCCTGCCGCCATCCAAGTCGCAGTCCGGGTGCGGGATTGCCGCCTTCAGGTCGAGTTGCAGTATGAATGTCGTTGAGTGCTGCTTGCTGCACGGCCTCAAGACCGCCGGCGCGGATCGCGCGGCGGTTATGAGTGTCGATGAGACGCTGTCCTATGGGCAACTTGCCGCCCGCGTCAGCCAGTTCGCAGCCGGTCTGACGGCCAGCGGGCTGCGCCCCGGCGACCGCGTCGCCATGCTGATGTTCGACACCCCGGACTTGGTCGCGATGCATCTTGCGACCATGGCGGCCGGCGGCATCGCGGTCGCGGTCTCGACCCGCGCCAGCGCCGACGAACTGGCGCAGACCCTTGCCATCGCGAAGCCCTACGCCGTCGTGGTCGACGCCGAGTTCGATGTGGCGGCGGCGACGGCCATGGCGCAGGTGGCGCCGCAGGCGCAACTCATCCGCCGCGACCGCGAATTGCGTTTGTGGAAAGGCCGCGACGCCGGTCCGCTGCGGCCCGTGAACCGGGCGCCGGTAGATCCCGCATTCTGGGTGATGACTTCGGGCACCACGGGCCAGCCGAAGGCGGTCGAGCACCACCACGGCACGGTATCCGTGTGCGGTGCGTTCCCCGAGCAGGTTCTCAAGGTGACGCCCGCCGACCGTGCCTTCACCACCTCGTGTTTGCACTTCGCCTACGCGCTGTCGACGCTGTTCGGCATGATGCGGGCCGGCGCCACCAGCGTCCTGCTGGAACGCTGGGCGACGTCGCCGTCGGTCGCGGCGACGGTGGAGCGGTTCGAGCCCACGATCGTGCTGAGCGTGCCGTCGGTCTATCACCGTCTGATCGAAGATGGCCTGCCCAAGCTGCCCGCGTTCGGCGCGGTGCGTTGCTATGTGTCGGCCGGCGAGCGCCTGCCGCCGCGCATCTGGAACGCCTGGCACGAGGCGAGCGGCCGGCCGATCCTGGATTGTCTGGGCTGCTCCGAGTCCATGTACATGATCGTCGCCAACCGGCCGGATGCGTGCCGGCCCGGCTCTTCGGGGCTTTCGGTGCCCGGCGTCGAGGTGCGAATCGTGGACGAGTTCGGCAAGACTGTAACCGAGCCGGCGCAGAGCGGCCGGCTCGAAGTGCGCACGCCGTCGATCTGTTCCGGATATCGCGATGTGGAAACCGGCCCGGCCGGCCCGCTGCTTCGCCCGGCGGAGCGGTTCCGCGGCGACGATTGGTTCGCGACCGGCGACGAATACATGCTCGACGACGAGGGCTACCTGCATCATCGCGGTCGTACCGGCGACATGCTGCGCGTGTCGGGCATGTGGATCTCGCCGAGCGAAATCGAGGATGCGCTGGCCGGGGTACCGTCGATCGCGGATGCCGCGGCAGTGCTCGGCGAAGGCCCGCTCGGTCTCGCCGAGATCGTGCTTTACGTCGTTCCCGCGCCCGGCGTCGTGCCGTCGCAGGCCGTCAACGGCCATTCGGTGACCGCCACGGCGCGCGAGCGGCTGGAGAAGGTGCTGCCGTCCTACAAGCTGCCGAGGCGTTTCGAGGCGGTGGACGACCTGCCGCGCACGGCGAGCGGCAAGGTGCAGCGCCACAAGCTGCGCGACCTCCTGCGCCGCGAAGCGCCGTAATGCGCTGCCTGTGAACCGCGGCGTCCTGAGCCTTCAATCGGTGAGGTTGCGGTGATCCGGCGGCGGCACGTCATCTACGTCGAGGGCTACGACCCGCAGGGCGCGGAAGGTTACTACGACCTGTTCCAGCGCTCCTTCGTCCGCTTCCAGAAGCTGTGGCGCTTCGGCGGTGCGCTCGGCCCGCTGCAGATCGACTCCGAGGACTTCGCCCATTGGGACGTCGCGGCCGAAGGGCCGAACTGGCGCACGGAAACGCGCTACGAGTTCCTGCGCCAGGAGCAGATGATCCGCGCCAACATGGCCGAGCCGCTGCCGAAGCTGGTGTTCCGAGCCTTGCGCTGGACGGCTTGCTTCATGGTCGACGGCTCGAATTATCGCATCATTCGCGCCGGGTGGCGGTACGGCGTATCGCTGGTGCACTTCCAGATGATGATGGTGCTTTGGGTCGGGCTGGCCGCATTGGGCGGCGCCCTCGCCGGCTGGGCGATCGTGCGCTATCTGGGCCGCATCGAGTCGGTCGGCGTGATGGGCGGCCTGATTGCGGCGGCGCTGCTGTTTTTCGCGATGAAACCCCTCGCGCACCGCTGGTTTGTCATCCAGATCAACAGCCATTGGCCACATCTTGTCGAATACGTGCGCGGCGAGAAGTCCTGCTTCGAGCATCCGGTTGAAGTCTGCGCGCAGCGCCTCGTGGAGGCTGCGCGCGCCAACGCCGCCGACGAAATCGTCATCGTCGGCCACAGCGGCGGCGGAATTCTGCTTCCAGTGATCGTCGCGCGCGCACTCGAACTCGATTCCGATCTGGGCCGCCACGGGCCCAGGATCGTCATGTTCACGACCGGCTCGATCATGCCGTCGGTCGGCGTGCAGCCGTGGGCAACGGTGCTGCGCCGCGCGATCGAACGCGTTGCAATCGAGCCGTCGATCGTGTGGATCGACGCGCAGTCGCGCAAGGACGTGTTGAATTTCTGGGGCCTCGATCCGGTCGCAGGTCTTGGCATCGACGTCGGCGAGCGGCGGCGCAATCCGCTGGTCTGGGATGTCCGCTTCCGCGACATGCTTTCGGAAGAGCGCTACAGCCGCGTGCGCCTCAACCTGTTCGTGATGCACTACCAGTTCCTGATGGCGAACGACAAAAGCGCGCCGTACGACTATTGCATGTTGGCCGCGGGGCCGGTCGCGGTCGAGGACTGGGCTTGTCGCGGCGCCGACATCGTGCCGGCGTTCGCCGCGGACGGATCGTTCGCGGGGGTGCCTGCGGCCTCGTCGTAGCCGCCGTCATCGCGGAAGGATTGGACGATCTCCCAGCCGCGTTCGCGCCACACCGGCGCCGGAACCGGGCCGCAGGTCAGCATGCAATAGTCGTACGGCGCGCGCAGCTCGTTGCCCATGATGAACTGGTAGTGCTTGCGGAACAGGTTCCATTGCAGGCGCGCGACGGATTCTTCAGTCAGCATATCGCGGAAACGGACTTGCCAGATGGCGGGATTGCAGCGCGGCGCCTTGGGCCTGATCCCGACGCCTTCGATCGGGTCGAGGCCATAGAAGTTGAGCCAGTCGGTGCGCGACTGGCAATCGATCCATTGGATCGACGGCTCGACCGCGACGCGCTCGACTTCCATCCGCAAAGCATCGGCCTTCGGATGCAGCGCCGCCGCCGGCATGATCGAGCCGAGCGTCATCAGTATGACGGGCGGTCCGCGCCGGCCGAGCTCTGGATCGATCTTCAGAGCGCGCGCCATCACGCAGGGTGCGAACACGCCGCCGCCGCTGTGGCCGACCACGAGAATTTCGTCGGCTTCGCCGGCACGCGCCGCCGCGACGAGGCGCTCGGCAAATGCGTCGAGCGGCGCATTGAGCGTCGACGGCGCGCCGCCGGCGAAGTCGCGCACATACGGCCAGCAGTTGTTGATCTGGACGACGAAGAAGCGGTCGGCGAGCGGGCGCAGCAGAACGAACGCCGCCAGCGCGGCGGCGACGGCGATCGCGAGGCCCGCCGCAAACGGCAGGCTCAGATATCTGGCCGACAGCCAGCCCGCGAGCGCGCCGATGCCGGCGGACAGGGCGAGCCACGCCAGCAACATGAACTGGAAGTAGAGCAGATGAAGCGCAAACCGCGGCCCGGCGCGAAAGATGCGGATCGTCGCGCCGCCAAAATGATCGCCCAGAGCCCAGCGCCACGCGCGCCATATCTGTCGCAAGAGCGGCTGCGCCATGTTTGCGCGCAGGGGGCCCTCCAGCCGCAGGAACTCGTAGCGCGTGTCGGTCTGCCAGCCTTCGCCGGAGGTGCGCACATCCCAGTGCGCGGTCAATTCGTCGTCGAGCCACAACGGGCTCGAGTCCAGGCGCACCGGCCAGACGTTGCGGAACCGCTTGGCGGCGTACTGAAAGATGCCGTAGTAGCCCTCCGCGCCCTGCGGATCGTAGCCCTCGACATAGAAGACGTGACGCCGCCGGATCACTCGCCGCTCCACACTTGCGCGGGGCCAGCTTTATTTTGACGCGCTTTCGTCACGCGAACCGGTGGCCACTTCGCTCGAAAACGCTATAGCACCTCGAATTCGCCGCGGCCATGGCGCGCCAGCGGAGCGCTTCAGCCTTCGCGCAGCCGCAAGCGCATGATCCACAAAATCATGCCGCGCGGCAGAAGGCGCGGCAGCAGCGCGGTCACCCGGTTGTCGGTGCCGGGAATGACGATGCGCCGTCCGCGCATCAGGCCGTCGTAGCCTTCGCGCGCGACGCGATCGGCCGAGCGCGAGAAGCTGCGGGGAAAGTAGCCGTCCGGCATTCCGGCGCGGGCCTGGAACTCGGTGTCGACCGGCCCCGGGCACAGCGCGGTGACGCGCACGCCCCTGGGCTTGAGCTCGCGATGGAGTGCCTCGCTGAACGACACCACGTAGGCTTTGGTCGCGTGATAGGCCGCCATCCCCGGCCCCGGCATGAAGCCCGCGACCGACGCGACGTTGAGAATGCCGCCCTTGTGCTCGGCGAGGCTCGGCACGAAACGCAGCGACAGGTCGGTGAGCACGCGTGCGTTCAAGTCGATCATCGCAAGCTGCTCGCCGCGGTCGAGCGTCGCGGCATGGCCGACCATTCCGAACCCAGCGTTGTTGACCACGAACTGCGGTGCAAGCCCGCGCGCCCTCAACTCGGCCTCGATGCGGGCGGGCGCGTCCGGCTGTGCGAGATCGAGCGCCAGCACCTGCGGCTGCGGGCGTCCGCGCGCCTCGATCGCGCTGGCCACCGCCTTGAGCTGCGCCGCGCGGCGCGCAACCAGAAGCAGGCTGTGACCGCGGTCGGCAAATACATCCGCCAGCGCCACGCCGATGCCCGCCGATGCGCCGGTGATGATGGTGACGAGCTTGGGATCGGCCATGGTTCGGACTCGCGGCGCGGCCCGCGTCTCAGGCGGCGGACAGCTTTGCGATCACCTCCTGCGGGATCGGAGCGGACTTGATGTCCTGCGGGTCGGCGGACATCTGCTTCACCCAGACACGCGTGTCGTTGCACTCGACGCAGAGTTCGCCGCCGAGCATCAGCCGGTGCTGGACATCGAAGCTGGAGCGGCGGAACGCCGTCACCTGGGTGTGGATCGCGACGTCGTCGCCGTACTTGCACGGCTTCAGGAACCGCGCGCGGGTGTCGACCAGCGGATAGCCGTTGAACGCGTGGTGACGGAGGAACTGGTACTTGCTCATGCCGAGCGCCTGCGAGAACAGCGCCGTGGTGCAACTGTCGAACATCGCAAAGTAGCGCGGGAAGAACACGATCCCGGCCGGGTCGCAGTCGCCCCACTCGATGCGCGCATTCCTCGTATAGACCATCATTCCAGACGCCCCCCGTTCCGTCCGGTCAGCGCGGCGCCATGCGGAGCGCGCCGTCGAGCCGGATCGTTTCGCCGTTGAGATAACCGTTGCGCACGATCGTCAGCACGAGATCGGCGAATTCCCGCGGGTCGCCGAGCCGCTTCGGGAACGGCACCGACGCGCCGAGCGAGTCCTGCGCCGCCTGCGGCAGCGCGCGCAGCATCGGCGTGGCGAAAATGCCCGGGGCAATCGCCATGACGCGGATACCGAACTGCGACAGCTCGCGCGCGGCGGGCACCGTCAGCGCCGCCACGCCGCCCTTGGAGGCGGCATAGGCGGCCTGGCCGATCTGGCCTTCGTACGCGGCGACCGACGCTGTCGACACGATGACGCCGCGCGCGCCGTCGTCGAGCGGGCCGAGACTCTGCATGTCGGCGGCAACAAGCCGCATCATGTTGAACGTTCCGATCAGGTTGATCGCGATCACGCGCTCGAAGTCGGGGAGGGGCATCGCACCGTCGCGGCCGACGATGCGTTTGGCGGGTCCTATGCCCGCGCAATTGACCAGAATCCGCGCCGGACCGTTCTTGGCCTTGGCGTCCGCGATCGCGCGTGCGGCGTCGTCGGCGCTGGTGACGTCGCAGCGGATGGCGTGGCCGCCGATCGTCGCCGCGTGCTCGCGTGCGCCGTCGAGGTTGACGTCGAGCAGTGCCACCCTGGCGCCGGCGGCCGAGAGCGCCTCGGCCGTTGCGGCGCCGAGGCCGGAGGCCGCGCCGGTGACGATGGCGGCGTGTCCCTGGGGGTTCATCGCTGTCAGGTCCGCGTTTCGATGGCGATCACGTCGGGCGGAGCGAGTGTGGCATAAAGCCGTTCGACCAGGTCCTTGCGCCGGGCCAGCACCGCACGCTGGTTGATCGAGCCCTTGTCGGTCATTTCGCCGGCGTCGAGCGACGGCGGCTCGGCCAAAAGGATCGCACGGCAGACGCGGGTGGAGCCGCCCGTGCTCTGCTTCGCGAGCGAATTCATCCGCCGGCGGAACTCCTCGCGCACAGCTTTTGCACCGAGCACGTCGGCGACCGGGGCGTCGGCCGCAAATCCCGCGAGCTTTCGGCAGGCTTCGACGTCCGGGAACACCAGCACGGCGATGTCGTCCCGATCCGCGCCCGCGATCACCGCGTCGCGAACCAGCGGGGAGCAATGATCGACGAACCGCGCGCGCAGCGCGCCGGCGCTGACCCAGGTGCCGCTGGCGAGCTTGAAGTCCTCGGCGAGCCGGCCGTCGAACAGGAGGCCCTTGGCGGGATCGGCGGGATCGACGAACTTCAGCGCGTCGCCGATCTTGTAATAGCCCTCGTCGTCGAACGCCTCTTTGGTGAGGTCCGGCCGCCGCCAATAGCCCGGCGTGATGTTGGGTCCTTTCAAGCGCGCTTCGAGCTTCCCCTCGTTCGGAACGAGCTTCAGTTCCATCCCCGGCGACGGCAGGCCGATATTGCCGGGCATCGGGGAGTCCCAATGCAGCGCGAGCGCCAGCGGTGCGGTCTCGGTCGAGCCGATGCTGGAGATGAAGATAATGCGCTCGCCGGTGGTGGCGATGCTCATGTCCTGCAATTCGTCCCAGACGTACTGCTGGAGCGAGGCCCCGGCGTAGAACAGGACTTTCAGCCGGCTGAAGAAATTTTCCCGCAGCGCGCGGTCGTCGCGCAGATACGGCAGCAGCATCTCGTAGCCCTTGGGCACGTTGAAGTACATCGTCGGCGCGACGTCTTTCAGGTTCTTCGCCGTGGCCGCGATCGCGCCGGGCAGCGGCTTACCCTCGTCGATGTAGAGCGAGCCGCCGTTGTCGAGCACGAGGTTGAAATTGTGGTTTGAGCCGAAGGTGTGGTTCCACGGCAGCCAGTCGACGATGACCGGCGGCTCCTCGCGCACGAGGGCGAAGCCGAAGCCGATCTGCGCCTGGTTGGCGCACATCATGCGCTGGGTGTTGATGACGCCCTTGGGCGATCCGGTGGAGCCGGAGGTGAACAGGATCTTGCCGATTGTGTCGGGGCCGACCCTGGCATGGGCGTCGTCGACCGCGGCGGTGGGCTTCACCGCGAGCAGGTCGGCGAAGGCCGTGGTGGCGCGGCCCGGCACCGCGTGTGCGCTGGCCACGATCTCGACATCCGCTGGCACCGCTGCCTCGATGGCGCGCGCGAACGGCCGGCCGTCGCTGACGAACACGAGGCCCGGCGTCAGGTCGGCCATGATCGACTTCAGCTTTCCGAAATCGCTCGACATCAGCGAGTAGGGCACCGAGATCGGCGCATAGGGCACGCCGATGGTCATCGCAGCGAGACCCAGCAGCGCGTGCTCGATGTCGTTGCCGGAGAGGATAGCGACCGGCCGCTCCGGCGAGACGTTTCGTTGCAGCAGCGCCTGCGCGATCGCGCGCACCTGTTGCAGCGCTTGCGCGTAAGTCAGCGTGCGCCACGCGCCGTCCGGCGTGCGCTGCGCCAGGAACACGCGGTCCGGCGCGGCCTTGGCCCAGTGCTCCAGCCGGTCCGTGAGCTTCCTGGGATAGGCGCCGAGCGGCTGCGGCGTGCGCATGACGATCGTGCCGTCGGGCCTGCGCTCCAGCACGCATTCGGCCGGTCCGAGCTTCACCGGCCGCAACGGCGCCGTGCCGCGCGCGGAGCCCGCCGCCGATGCAACCGTCTGCGTCACCGCTTCAGCACCTTCTTCCCGCGCTTCTCCAGGAAATCCTTCAGCCGCGTCTTGGCTTCCGCGCTGTCCTGCGCGACCGCCGCCATCAGCGACTCGGCGAGATAACCGCTCGCCGGATCGCTTTCGGCGATCCGTGGCAGCGCCTGCATGATCGCGTAATTCGACAGCGGTGCGTTGCTCGCAATCTGCCTGGCAAGCTCGATGCCTTTGGCCAGGCCCGCGCCGTTCTTGACCAGATGGTGCGAGAGTCCGATCGTCTGGCCTTCCTGCGCGCTGTAGGTGCGACCGGTCAGCATCAATTCCATCACCCGCGACACGCCGATCAGGCGCGGCAGGCGCACCGAGCCGCCGCCGCCGAGAAAGATGCCGCGGCTGCCTTCCGGCAGCGCGTAATAGGTCGAGCGCTCGGCGACGCGGATGTGCGCCGCCGCGGCCAGCTCAAGCCCGCCGCCGACCACCGCGCCGTGCAACACGGCGACCGCCGGCACCTTGCCGAACTGGATCGCGTCGAACACGCGGTGCCACATGCGCGAATGCTGCACGCCTTCCGCGGCGTCGCGGCGGGTCAGTTCGCCGAGGTCGAGGCCCGAGGAGAAGTGCTCGCCCTCGCCGCGGATCACCGCCGCGCGGACGTCGGCCGGCAGCGTGGTGAAGAACCGCTCAACGCCGAGGATGGTCTCGTCGTCCAGCGCATTGCGCTTCTGCGGCCGCGCCAGCGTCAGGATGGCGATCTCGCCGCGCCGCTCGGCCTTGAGCGAGGTGGGCAGGTTAAGCGCGAGGCGGCTGTTCGTTTTGGCCATGAACGGTCCTTGAGCGGTCTCTGGGCATCCGTTGTCCAGGTCAACAATCTAACTCATGCGGATTCCGCCCCCGCGGGTCAAGCGGGTGGGGGGCGCGTTCCGGGCGCTACTTCACCTCGAACACCTCGATCTGCACCGCCCGGTTCTGCCGTGTGCCGCGGCCGATGCAGAGAATCCGGTTGAGCCAGGCGCATTGCGGGTCCGAGGTCTCGAACCGCATGAAGGCACGGAAATAGTACAGCGACGGGTCCACCGTCTCGTCGCGCGCCAGCCGCTCCATCACGTCCGGCGGGCCGTGGCGGTAGCCCTCGCTGTCCACGAGAATGAGCCCGCCGCCGGCGGTCTCGATGGTGTAGCGCGCGTGCAGATGCACGACACCGTCGGTGCGCACGATCTGCCAGTCGGCGCCGCCGCGCAGCACCCTGCCGTTGAGCTTCGGCCCTTCCACCGTGCCGTCGAGGATGTCGATGATACGCCGCTCGCCATAGGGCGTCTGGCCGAGCTTCTGGATGCCCGCGAGTCCCGAGCGGATGGTGAAGATCGGCTGTTCCGAGAGCATGGACATGTTTGACCCCGCCTGTGTTGGCCCGTAAATTCCCGCACGAAAACGCCGTGCGATCAATGCACGCGGAGTAAAAGTCCAATGTCACGCGTCCTCTCGCTCGCCGAAGCCGTCGAACAGCACGTTCGCGACGGCGACACGGTTGCGATGGAGGGCTTCACCCACCTGATCCCGCACGCCGCCGCCCATGAGGTGATCCGCCAGGGCCGCAAGCGCCTGACGCTGGTGCGGATGACACCCGACCTGATCTACGACCAGATGATCGGCATGGGCTGCGCCGAGAAAGCCGTGTTCTCCTGGGGCGGTAATCCGGGCGTCGGCTCGCTGCACCGCTTCCGCGATGCGGTGGAGAACGGCTGGCCGCATCCGCTCGCGATCGAGGAGCACTCGCACGCGGCGATGGCCAACGCCTACGACGCGGGCGCGGCGGGGCTGCCCTGCGCGGTGCTGCGCGGCTACGTCGGCGCCGACCTGCCGAAGGTGAATTCCAACATCAGGTCTATCGTCTGCCCGTTCACCGGCGAGAAGCTCGCGGCGGTGCCGGCGATCCGGCCCGACGTTGGCATCGTGCACGCGCAGAAGGCCGACCGCGCCGGCAACGTGATGCTGGAAGGCATCGTCGGCGTGCAGAAGGAAGTGGTGCTGGCGTCGAAACGATCCATCGTGACGGTCGAGGAGATCGTCGATGAGTTCGGGCAGCGCTCGCCGAACGCCGTGATCCTGCCGGCCTGGACGATCGGCTGCGTCGTCAAGGTGCCGGGCGGCGCCTATCCGTCCTATGCCTTCGGCTACTACAAGCGCGACAACGCCTTCTACAAGGCATGGGACGCCATCGCTAAGGACCGCGACGGCTTCCGCGCCTGGATGAAGGCGAACGTGCTCGATCAGGGACCGGAGGTGTTCGCGGCGCACGCGCGCAAGATGCTGCAGGCGGCGGAGTAGGCAATGGCCGATTACACCCCCAACGAAATGATGACCGTCGCCGCGGCGCGCGCGCTGCGAAACGAGGATGTCTGCTTCGTCGGCATCGGCATGCCGTCGGCGGCGGCGAACCTTGCGCGGCTGACGCATGCGCCGGACATCGTGCTGATCTACGAGTCCGGCACGCTCGGCACCAAGCCGACTGTGCTGCCGCTCTCCATCGGTGACGGCGAATTGTGCGAGACCGCGCTCACCACCGTTCCGGTGCCGGAGATGTTCCGCTACTGGCTGCAGGGCGGGCGCATCACCGTCGGCTTCCTCGGCGGCGCGCAGATCGACAAGTTCGCGAACCTCAACACCACGGTGGTCGGCGCCTACGACAAGCCGAAGGTGCGGCTGCCCGGAGGCGGCGGCGCGCCCGAGATCGCAACTTCGTGTGGCGAGATTTTCATCATCATGGCGCAGTCCAAGCGCGCCTTCGTGCCGAAGCTCGACTTCGTCACGTCGCTCGGCCACGGCGAGGACGGACAGACGCGGGCGCGGCTCGGCGTCAAGACCAAGGGTCCGACGCGGCTGATGACGGATCTCGCGGTGTTTCAGCCCGAGCCCGGCAGCAACGAAATGATCGTCGCCTCAATCCACCCCGGCGTGACGCGCGAGCAGGTTTCCGAGGCGACCGGCTGGCCGGTGCGGTTCGCGGCGAACGTCACTGAAACGCTCGCGCCCACCGCGAAAGAACTCGAAACCCTGCGCGATCTGCACGCACGCACGCGGCGCGCCCACGGCGAAGCGGCGTAAAGGAGAGCGACCATGCCCGAAGCCTTCATCTGCGACGGCGTTCGCACGGCCATCGGCCGCTACGCCGGCGGGCTCGCCAAGGTTCGCACCGACGATCTCGGCGCGGTGCCGATCAAGGCGCTGATGGCGCGCAATCCGAACGTCGACTGGTCGGCGCTCGACGAGGTGATCTATGGGTGCGCCAACCAGGCCGGCGAGGACAACCGCAACGTCGCGCGCATGGCGCTCCTGCTCGCAGGCCTGCCGGACTCGGTGCCGGGTTCGACCGTCAACCGGTTGTGCTCGTCGGGGCTGAACGCGGTGGGCCTCGCGGCGCAGGCGATCAAGGCCGGCGAGATGGACTTTGCCATCGCCGGCGGCGTCGAGTCGATGACGCGCGCGCCGCTGGTCATGGGCAAGGCGCAGGAAGCGTTCCAGCGCAGCGCCGCGGTCGAGGACACGACCATCGGCTGGCGCTTCGTCAATCCGCTGATGAAGAAGCAGTACGGCGTCGACGCCATGCCGGAGACGGCGGAGAACGTGGCGGAAGACTATCAGATCGGGCGCAGGGACCAGGACGCCTTTGCCTTGAGATCGCAGCAACGCGCGGCGAAGGCGCAGGCCGCAGGTTTCTTCGCCGAGGAGATCGTCCCGGTGACGGTGCCGGGCGGCAAGGCCGGGCCCGTCATCGTCGACAAGGACGAGCACCTGCGTCCCGACACCACGGCGGAGGCGCTCGCGAAGCTCAAGAACTTCGTCCGCGATCCGGGCACGGTTACGGCGGGCAACGCTTCGGGCGTCAACGATGGCGCTGCGGCGATGCTGATCGCCTCGGAGGCGGCGGTGAAAAAGCACGGGCTGAAGCCGATCGCGCGCGTCACCGGCATGGCCGCGGCCGGCGTGCCGCCGCGGGTCATGGGTATCGGCCCGGTGCCATCGACGCAGAAGCTGATGGCGCGGCTGGGCCTGAAGATCGGCGACTTTGACGTGATCGAACTGAACGAAGCCTTCGCCTCGCAGGCGCTGGCCTGTCTGCGCCAGCTCGGCGTCGCCGACGACGCCGAGCACGTCAATCCGAACGGCGGCGCCATCGCGCTCGGCCATCCGCTCGGCATGTCGGGCGCGCGGCTGGCGCTGACCGCGGCGCATCAGCTCGCCAAGACCGGCGGAAAGCGCGGGCTTGCGACCATGTGCGTCGGCGTGGGGCAGGGCGTGTCGCTGGCGATCGAGCGGGTTTAACAAGCAAGAAGATCGAAGGAGAACAACAAAATGCCGATGAGTCCCGGCTACATCCCGTTCCATCCCAACCCGTCGAAGCCGAAGTACAAGCCGCCGGCGGGCGCGGTCGACGCGCACAACCACGTGTTCGGTCCGGAGGCGCGGTTTCCGTTCGCGCCCAAGCGCAAGTACACGCCCTGCGACGCGCCGAAGGAGAAGCTGTTCGCGCTGCACGACTTCCTCGGCTTCGACAAGGCGGTGATCGTGCAGGCGACCTGCCACGACACCGACAACCGCGCGCTGGTCGATGCATTGATAACGTCGAACGGCCGCGCCAAGGGCGTGGCGTTCGTCGACGAGAGCTTTTCGGACGATCAGTACCGGGAGCTGGACCGCGCCGGCATTAAGGGCGTGCGCTTCAACTTTATCAAGCGGCTGGTGGACTCGACGCCCAAGGACGTGATGGTGCGGATCGCCAGCCGCATCGCGAAGCTCGGCTGGCACATCGTGATCTATTTCGAGCACGCCGACCTCGACGAGATGGGGCCGTTCCTGAAGTCGCTGCCGACGCCGCTGGTGTTCGACCACATGGCGTGTCCGAGCGTGAAGGACGGCCTGAACGGCACGGCCTGGAAGAAATGGCTCGACGCGATCGCGGCCAACCAGAGCTGGACCGTCAAGGTGACGTGCCCGGAGCGCTTCACGCAGATCGGCCCGCCCTATGACGACGTGGTGCCGTTCGCGCGCACCATCGTCGAGGCGTTCCCCGACCGCGTGATCTGGGGCACCGACTGGCCGCATCCGAACATGCCGAAGGAGGCGCCGGACGACGGCATCATCACCGACATGATTCCGAAGATCGCGACCACGGCGGAGCTGCAGAAAAGGCTGCTGGTCGACAATCCGATGAAGCTCTATTGGGCTTAGGTGATGTTGGGATTGCGCAACATACTCCGCTCGTTCCCGCGGAAGCGGGAACCCAGCACTCGGCCAAAGAACTGGGTCCCCGCTTGCGCGGGGACGAACGGTGCCTGGGCTTCGCGTCATGCCTGATCACTACGTCCATCGCCTGCAGACCAGCATGCCGCTTACGACGGCGGAGACCATCGCCGACGCCGCGCTGAAGGCCGGCGGCGAGGCGGGGCTGCTGCCGCTCACCGTCGCGGTGCTCGACGTCGGCGGCAACCTCGTGGTGCTCAAGCGCCAGGACGGCTCCGGCAACCTGCGTGCCGACATCGCGATTGGCAAAGCGGCAGGTGCGCTCGGCATGGGCATCTCCAGCCGCACCATTAGAGACCGTCTAAAAGACCGTCCGGCGTTTCAGTCGGCGATTGCGGCGGCCTCCGAAGGCCGGTTCATTCCGGTGCCGGGCGGCGTGCTGGCGCTGAACGCGGCCGGAGACGTGATCGGAGCGGTCGGCATTTCCGGCGACGCCTCGGACAAGGACGAGTACGCCGCCATCGCGGGCGTTCACGCGGCGGGGCTGAAAAGTCATCCCGAACAGCCGGCGCCAAACTGGAAAGAGGCTGGACTGTAGAAGCGTGTGTCCCACACGCGGTGCAGCGCCGCGCCCGGGACAGGTGCCGTTGCAATGCCCGGCATCGCTGGATATATCGAATGAAATTCAGCCCCTTGGCGGGTCCCGACGACCCTGGCCGGAGCGGAGCAGCACCAATGCCAGCAAAACAGATGCCCGACAAAGACTACGACGACATTCCGGGCACTTACGTGTTCGACGCCGACCGCTCGCGGCGCGGCTACCATCTCAACATGTTCTGCATGTCGCTGATGAAGGCCGAGAACCGCAAGGCGTTCAAGGACGACGAGTCCGGCTATCTCGACCGCAACTTTCCGCTGCTGACCCGCGAGCAGCGCGAGGCGATCCTCAAGCGGCAGTACAACCGCCTGCTGGAGCTCGGCGGCAATATCTATTTCACCGCCAAGCTCGGCGCGACCGACGGTCACGCGTTCCAGCATCTGGCCGCGGTGATGACCGGCTCGACCCAGCAGGACTACGCCGACATGATGCTGCGCGGCGGACGCAACGTGGACGGCAACCGCAGCCGGACCGGCCGGGACATTCTCGCAAAATCCAAATCGGCGAAGCCGAAATCCGCCAAGGGCAAGGCTTCCAGCAAAGGAAAGAAACGCCGTGGCTAGAATCGTCGCAGGAGTGACGTCATCGCACGTGCCGGCGATCGGCGCCGCGATCGACAACCACCGCACCAGCGAGCCCTACTGGCAGCGCGTGTTCGAGGGCTTCGAGCGCTCCAAGGAGTGGATCGCCAAGGTCAAGCCCGACGTCTGCATCGTCGTCTACAACGACCACGCCTCGGCATTCTCGGTGGAGATGATCCCGACCTTTGCGCTTGGCACCGCCGCCGAGTTCCCGATCGCCGACGAGGGCTGGGGGCCGCGCCCGGTGCCGGTCGTCAAGGGGCATCCGCAGCTTGCCGCGCACATCGCGCAGTCGGTGATCCTCGACGAGTTCGATCTCACGCTCTGCAACAAGATGGAGGTCGATCACGGCCTCACCGTGCCGCTCAACCTGATGTTCGGCACGCCGAAGGAATGGCCGTGCCCGGTGATCCCGCTCGCCGTGAACGTGGTGATGTTTCCGCCGCCGACCGGCAACCGCTGCTTCAACCTCGGCCGCGCCATCAAGAAGGCGGTGGAGTCCTATCCGGAGGACCTCAAGGTTGTCGTGTTCGGCACCGGCGGCATGTCGCACCAGATTTCGGGCCAGCGCGCGGGGCTGATCAATTCCAAATTCGACCACGCCTTCCTCGACAACCTCACCAGGAATCCGCAGAAGCTCGTGCGCATGGATCATCTCGAATACATGCGCGAGGCGGGCGCCGAGGGCGTCGAGATGGTGATGTGGCTGATCATGCGCGGTGCGCTCGAGGACAAGGTCGACGAGGTCTACCGCTTCTACACCGTGCCGGCGTCGAACACGGCCGTGGGGCACATCATCCTTGAGAACCGCAGCAAGGGCGGAAGGAAGGCGGCAGCCCGCAAGCCTGCGGCCAAGTCGCGCAAGTCTGCCCCGAAGCTCAAGCGCGCCGCGGCGCGCCAGAAGATTCAGCGAATCCGGAGCTAAAGTCTTGTTGCCCGCGCGCCACTTGCTCCGTCATGGCCGGGCTTGTCCCGGCCATCCCGTTTAGGTAGGCACTGCGCTCACCTGATCGGGATGCGCGGGTCAAGCCCGCGCATGACGGCTGAGAGTTGGTCGAACACGTCAGAGAAGAGGTAACCCATGAAAATCTGTGTCGCCGGCCAAGGCGCATTCGGCCAGAAGCATCTCGATGCGCTCAAGCGCATTCCAGGTGTCGAAGTGACGTCGCTCGTCGGCGGCAACCAGGACGCCACCGCCCAGGTCGCCAAGAAGTACGGCATCCCGCACTACACCGGCGAACTCTCCGAAGGCATCAAGCGCGCCGACGCGGTGATCCTGACGACGCCGACCAAGATGCACTTCCGGCAGGGCGAGCAGGTGATGCGCGCCGGCAAGCACGTGCTGGTCGAAATCCCGGTCACCGACTCGGTGGAGGACGCGGAGAACCTGGTGAAGATCGCCAGGGAGACCGGCGTCACCGCGATGGGCGGCCACGTCCGGCGTTTCAACCCGAGCCATCAGTACGTGCACAAGAAGATCGTGGCCGGCGAACTGTCGATCCAGCAGATGGACGTGCAGACTTATTTCTTCCGGCGCAAGAACATCAACGCCGCCGGCAATCCGCGGAGCTGGACCGACCATCTGCTCTGGCATCACGCCGCCCACACCATCGACCTGTTCCAGTATCAGGCCGGCGAGAACATCTCGGACTGCTACGCGGTGCAAGGGCCGATCCATCCGCAGCTCAATATCGCGATGGACATGGGCATCGTGGCGCGGACTCCTTCGGGCAAGATGCTCACCCTGTCGCTGTCGTTCAATAACGACGGCCCGCTCGGATCGTTCTTCCGCTACATCTGCGACAACGGCACGTTCAAGGCGTTCTACGACGACCTGAGCGACGGCAAGGACAACAAGATCGACGTGTCCAAGGTCGACGTGTCGATGGACGGCATCGAGCTAGAGGATCGCGAGTTCATCGCCGCGATCAAGGAGAAGCGCGAGCCGAAGGGTTCGCTGGCGCAACTCCTGCCCTGCATGCACGTGCTGGGCAAGCTCGAGAAGATCATCGACCCGCAGCGCAAGGCGCACGCCTGAAGCCGGCACGCGAAATGAAAATGCCCGGCGCATGCGCCGGGCATTTTTGCGTTTCTGGAGCGCTCGCGACGGCTACTTCGCCTTGGCGCCGGCAGCCTTGATCACCTTGCCCCACTTCTCGGTTTCGCTGGCGAGGAACTTGCCCCATTCCGCGGGCGTCATCGACATCGGATCGCCGCCCAACTCTCCGATCCGCTGCTTGATCTTGGCGTCGGCGAGCGCCGCGCGAATTTCCTTGTTGATCGCCGCAATGACGTCCGGCGGCGTGCCCTTCGGCGCGGACATCCCGTACCACTGCTGCGAATCGAAGCCTTTCACGAAATCGCCCAACGGCGGCACGTCCGGCAGGGTCGCCGACCGGGCCTTGGTGGTCACCGCAAGCGCGCGCAGCTTGCCGGACTTGATGTGGCCGATGGCGGCGGGGATGGTGCTGAACACCGACTGGATCTGCCCGCCGATCACGTCCTGCACGGCCGGCGCGAGCCCGCGATAGGGCACGTGCACGATGTTGGTGCCGGTCATCATCTTGAACAGTTCGAGCGAGCCGTGGTCCGGCCCGCCAGCGCCGCCGGAGCCGCAATTGATCTTGCCGGGATTGGCCTTCGCGTAGGCGATCAGTTCGGGGACCGTCTTGAACGGCGCCGACGGCGTGACGACCAGCACGAACGGCACGCTCATGATGCTCGCGACCGGAGCGGTATCGGCAAGAAAATCGAACGGCAGTTTTTCGTAGTACGTCGCGTTGATCGCGTTGGCGGCGTTGGTGAGCAACAGCGTATAGCCGTCGTTGGGCGAGCGGATCATCACTTCGGTGGCGATGTTGGTCGCCGCGCCGGTGCGGTTCTCGATCACGAACTGCTGGCCGAGCTTCTCCGAGAGCCATTGACCCATCAGGCGCGCGGTGATGTCGACGCCGCCGCCCGCGGAATAGCCGACCAGAATTTTGACCGGGCGCGTCGGATAGGCCTGCGCCGAAGACGTGCGCGCGAGCAGCGGCAGCGCGGCCGCGCCGCCCGCCAGTCGAAGAATCTGACGACGATGAACGTTCATTGGCGTTCCCCCGATTGAAATGAATCGTCCGCGAGAATTATCGGCCCGCCGCGCGGCTCGCCGCAAGGTGCGATCGTACGCGCAGCGCGCGACTTATTCGCCCACCCCGATGAGCTTGTGCAGCCGCTCGGGGTCCTGGCGCAACTCGGCCGACGGTCCGTCGTGCACGATGCGCCCCTTGTCCATAACAATGGCGCGTTCCGAAAATTCCAGCGCCACGCGGCTGTTCTGCTCGACCAGCACGATCGACAGGCCGGATTCGCTGCGCAGCCTGATCAGCACCGCGGTCAGCGCTTCCACGATCACAGGCGCAAGGCCTTCGGTCGGCTCGTCCATCAGCAGCAGCGCCGGATTGGTGAGCAAGGCGCGCGCGATCGACAGCATCTGCTGCTCGCCCCCGGAGAGCTGGTTGCCGCGGTTGCCCAACCTTTCGCGCAAGTTCGGGAACAGTTCGAACACGCGCTCCTTGGTCCAGCCGCCGGGGCGTGCGCCCACCTCCAGGTTTTCAAGGACTGTGAGCGAAGGAAAAATCTCGCGCTCCTGCGGCACGTAGCCGATGCCGGCGACGGCCCGGCGATAGACCGGCACGCGGTTCAGGCTTGCGCCATTGAGCAGCACGTCGCCCCGGTGCAGCGTGGTGTGGCCCATGACGGTCGAAAGCAGCGTGGTCTTGCCGACGCCGTTGCGGCCGATGATGCTGATGCTTTCGCCCGCGGCGACGGTGAGGCCGATGTCCTCCAGCACCACGGTCTCGCCGTAGCCGGCGTAAACGCCCTTGAGCTCCAGCGCGCTAGCCATTGGTCCTACGCACCATGGGTGGTCGCCTGGCCGAGATAGACCGCACGCACGTCCGCGTTCGATCCGATCTCCCTGGGCGTGCCTTCGGCGAAAATCGCGCCGCGCACCAGCACGGTGATGCGCTTGGCGAAACGGAACACCAGGTCCATGTCGTGGTCGATGATCAGCACGCCGATATCCTTGGGCAGCGCGTCGATGGCGTCCAGAATGATGTGGCTCTCCGCGCTCGGCACGCCCGCCGCCGGCTCGTCGAGCAGCAGCACTTCCGGCTTCAATCCGAGCGCGATGGCAAGCTCCACCAGCCGCTGCCGCCCGTAGGGCAGGCCCGCGATGGTGCGCTGTGCGTCGTCGGCGAGCTTCAGCGTCTCCAGCAGATGCATCGCCTCGTCGATCACGTCGCGCCGCTTGCCTGCGGGCGTGACCATGTTGGTCGCGGCGCCGACGCGCTCGGCGACCGAGATATAGACGTTCTCCAGCACGGTGAGACCGCGGAACAGCCGGTTGATCTGGAAGGTGCGGGCGATGCCGCGCTTCACCCGCGCGGCTTGCTCCATGGTGGTGATGTCCTCGCCGCGCAGCAGCACGGTTCCGGTGGTCGGCAGCAGCACGCCGGTCATGAGATTGATGAACGTGGTCTTGCCCGCGCCGTTCGGCCCGATCAGCGCATGGCGCGCGCCCTTTTCCAGGGTGAACGTGATGTCGCGCGCGGCCTGCAGCGCCCCGAAGTTTTTGCTTACCGAGCGGGTTTCGAGCAGCGTGCCGTTCATGGTGACGGCCGTGACGCGGGTTCTTTGGGCGGGATTTTCGGCCTGAGCCGCTGCATCAGGACCTCGCCGATGCCGAGCATTCCGCCGCGCGCGAACAGCGCGATGACGACCAGCAGCAGGCCGAGGCCGAGCTGCCAGGCGGTCGGATAGATTTTCGACAGGAAGTGCGCGAGCACCATGTAGGCCACTGCGCCGACGAACGCGCCGTAAAGCCTGCCGAAGCCGCCGAGCACCAGGATGATCAGCACGGTGGCGGCGCGGTCGAGGCCGAGCGTGCCGAGGTTCACGTAGGCGTTGGCCTGCGCCCAGATGCCGCCGGCGATGCCGGCGATGGCCGCCGAGATCGTGTAGCAGACCACGAGCCGCGTGCGCACCGGCGCGCCGACCGCGTGCATGCGGAGCGTGTTCTCGCGGATGCCGGTCAGCCCCTGGCCGAACGGCGAATACGCCAGCATCCGCACGAACAGGAAGCACAGGAACAGCACGCCCAGCACGTAGAGGAACTGCGTCTTCGGAATTAGCGGATTGAACTCGAACACGCCGAACAGCGGCGGGATGTTCAGGCTCGGCAGGCCGTCGAAGCCCCCGGTCCAGTGGTGTCCGAGGTTGGCCGCCTCCTCCAGCATCAGCATCGTGCATAGCGTCAGCATCAGGAACGTCAGCCCGGTGGTCCGCAGCAGCACGAGGCCGGAGAGGAAACCGACAGCCGCCGCGACCAGCGCGGCCAGCGCAAGACCCGTCAGCGGCTCGTTCCAGATGCCGTGATGCGCCAGGATGCCGACGGTGTAGGCGCCGGCGCCGAAGAACGCGGCGTGGCCCAACGTGATGATGCCGGCGTAGCCGAGCGCGAGGTCGAGCGAGATCGCGAACAGCACCATGATCAGCAGTTCGGTGCCGAAGCCGAGATGGTTCGGATATGCAAAGAAGAACGCCAGCGCCGCGATCCACGGCAGCGATTCCCACCAGCGCAGGCTGTGGCGGCGGGCCAGCGCCAGCGCCGCCGGATGGTCCGGCATATGCGGCGTGACGCTCATGCGGGTTTCCCGAACAGCCCCTGCGGCCGCCACAGCAGCAGCAAGATGGCGAGCGCGTAGATGAACAGCGTGCCGCCCTGCGGCAGGTACTTCTTCAGCACGAAGTCGAGCACGCCGATGATCAGCGAGGCCCAGAACACGCCAGCGATGCTGCCCAGCCCGCCGACCGACACCACGATCAGGAAAAAGACGAGGTACTTCAGCGCGTATTGCGGGTCGAGGCCGAGAAATTCCGCGCCGAGGCCGCCGCCGAGCGCGGCCATGCCGCTGCCGAAGCCGAAGGTGACGGCGAACAGCCGGTCGATGTTGATGCCGAGCGATTCCGCCATGCGGCGGTTGTCGACCGCGGCGCGGATCTGAGCGCCGAAGCGCGTGCGCTCGAAGCCGAACCAGAGACCGATCGCGATCGCTACTCCGACGACGATCAGGAAAATGCTGTAGGTGCGGTATTGCAGCAGCCCGAGGTCGAGCTGGCCGCGCAACGCATCCGGCAACGTCAGCGGCTGGTTTTCCGGTCCGACGAACACAGTTAGCGACGCGATGAACACGAAGCACAGTCCGATGGTGAACAGCACCTGGTCGAGTTCGCCCGCCTTATAGAGTCGCGAATAGAGCAGCCGCTCGAACACCATGCTGATGGCGGCGGTCAGGACGAACGAGATCGCCAGCGCCAGCGCGAAGCCGACGCCCCAGTGCCGCATCACCAGAACGACGATGTAGCCGCCGAGCATGGCGAAGGCGCCGTGCGCGAGGTTGGCGAAGCCCATCAGCCCCATGGTCACGGACAGGCCGACCGACACGATAAACAGCACCATGCCGGCCGCCATGCCGCCGAGCAGCATGCTGGCGATGTTGTCGACCGTGAAGATCATCGCGGTCCCGCCTTGGCGAGCCGCACTGACGGTTCGGTACGCCCGATCACTGTGTTTAGTTCCCCGCGCCGGTTGGTCCCGGCCGCCCTTTGGCAAAGTTTAGGTCGAAAGCCGCGGACTGCATAGCGAAGCGCGTTCGCCCGGACAATCCTGATCCGGAAACAAAACCGCCGCCCCTTGCGGGGCGGCGGGATGCTCGGGACGGATGTCCTTGCAGGCTACTTGCAGGGCGCGATTTTCTGCGCCTTGCAGGCGTCCTTCACGTTGTCGATCTGGCCGATGACCTTCTGCATCAGCCGGCCATCCGGGCCCTTCACGACCTCGGACAGGTACTCGTTCATCACGATGTCGCGGGTGTCCGGATCGATCGAGATCGGGCCGCGCGGGCTGTTGAACTTGAACGTGCCGGCGGCCTTGATGGCGGCGTCGCCGTCGATCTTGCCCTTGAGCTGGTGAGCGACGTGCATGATCAGCGCCATGCCGTCATAGCCGCCGACAGCCATGAAGTCCGGAACGGCGTTGGCGCCGTAGGCCTTCTTCCACTCGGCCACGAAGCGCTTGTTTTCCGCGTTCGGCAGGTCGGCGTGATAGTGGTGCATGGTGATCAGGCCGATCGCCGCGTCGCCCATCGCCTGCAGCTTGGTGTCCTGGGTGATGTCGCCCGGGCCGATCAGCCGGATGCCGGCCTGCCGCATGCCGAGCGCGCCGTAGGTGCGCGTCACCGCGGCCGCATGGTCGCCGGCCGGCACAAACACGAAGAACACGTCCGGCTTCTTGTCCTTGGCGCGCTGGAAGAACGGCGTGAAGTCCGGCACCGCGCCCGCGCCGCCCATCGGGATCTCGTCGATGACCTTGCCGCCGCTGGCCTCGAAGGCGCGCTTGAAGGCGTTGAGGCTGTCCTTGCCGGGCGGGAAGTCGGTGTAGCCGACCACCGCGGTCTTGGCCTTGAGCTGCTTGGCCGCGGCCTCGCCCATGGCGTAGCCGGCGTGCCACATGCTGAACGAGGTGCGCGCGTAGTAGCCCGACATCTGCGTGATGTGCGCGGTGCCGGCGTTCATGATCACGGCGAACTTCTTGCCGGCGTTGACCACCGGAGCCGATGCGATGGCGTTCGGCGAATAGACCCAGCCGGCGAGCACGTCGACTTTTTCCTGCGTCAGGAGTTCCTGCGTCGCGACGCGCGCGTCGTTGCCGCCGGGGTTCTTGGCGTCGCGCTTGATCAGCTTGATCTGGTAGGGCTTGACCTTGTCGGCATTGAGCTTGAGGTACATTTCCATGCCGCGGTCGATCAGCTGCGCGAACTCGGCGCCGATGCCGGTGTAGGGTAGGACCACGCCCACCTTGACCTCCTGGGCGCCGGCAAGCGCCGTGGACACGGCCAGCGCGGCGGACGCCGCGAGAATGCGCTTCAACATCGAACAACCTCCCAATATTGATGTCAGCCGGCCATGCAAAGGACGCCGGGCTTCGGGGCGGAGTGTAGGTCGAAAGCCCGAAACGGCGCAAGCGAACGGCGCGCGGCGCGGCCGCGCCGATGCGCGGAAATCGCCCGAAAATCGGCCATCCAGCGTCGCTTTCATTCCAGCGCCGCGGCGGCCCTGCGAGCACGGCTGCGTGCACTGCCGCTTGGGCCGCTTCCCACGGCCGATGCAAGCGAGGCAAGCCGCAGCCGGGCGCAATTCTCGACCGTTGACAGCAGCCGTGCAATGGTTTGCAAACGCCGTAACGAACGATCCGGGGAGCAGGAGACGACCCAATGAAAAGAACCAGACCGCCGTTTCGCGCCGACCACGTTGGAAGCTATCTGCGTTCGCCGGCGATCGCGGAAGCGCGGGCCAAGCGGGAGAAGGGTCTGATCGGCGCCGCCGACCTGAAGAAGATCGAGGACGCGGAAATTCCCAAGGTCATCCGCAAGCAGGAAGAGGTCGGCCTGCAATGCGCGACCGACGGCGAGTATCGCCGGATGTTCTGGCATTACGATTTCTACGACGGGCTGGACAACGTCGAGATCTACGAGCTGCCCGGCGGCATCCAGTTCCAGGGCGTGGCGACCAAGCCGAAGGGCGTCAAGATCACCGGCAAGATCGGCTTCAGCAATCATCCGATGCTGGAGCACTTCACCTTCGTGAAGAACCACACCAAGGTGATGCCGAAAATGTGCATCCCGTCGCCGACGGTGCTGCACTTCCGCCTGGAGCCGGGCTCGGTCGACAAGGCGGCCTATCCGGACCACGACGCCATCTTCTCCGACCTGTCGGCGGCCTACCGCAAGGCGGTGAAGGCGTTCTACGACGCCGGGTGCCGCTATCTGCAGTTCGACGACACCGCCTGGGCCTATCTCTGCTCCGACGTCGAGCTGGACAAGGCCAAGAAGCGCGGCATGAATGTCGCCGCGCTCGCCGACAACTACGTGAAGGTCATCAACGACTCGATCAAGGACAAGCCGGCGGACATGACGATCACGACGCATGTCTGCCGCGGAAACTTCCGTTCGACCTGGATCGCGTCCGGAGGCTACGAGCCGATCGCGGAGCGCATGCTCGCGCAGTGCAACTACGACGGCTATTTCCTGGAATACGACAGCGATCGCGCCGGCGGCTTCGAGCCGCTGCGGTTCCTGCCGAAGGGCAACAAGATCGTTGTGGTCGGCGTCATTACGTCCAAGAGCGGCACTTTGGAGCCGAAGGATCTGGTCAAGCGCCGCATCGATGAGGCGGCGAAGTTCGCGCCGCTCGAACAGCTCGCGCTCAGCCCGCAATGCGGCTTCGCCTCGACCGAGGAAGGCAACGTGCTGACCGAGGATCAGCAGTGGGCGAAGATGCGCGAAGTGGTGGAGATCGCCGAAGAGGTATGGGGCAAGTGATGGCACAGCGCAGCAAACCGCCGTTCCGCGCCGATCACGTCGGCAGCCTGCTTCGCACCGCGCCGCTGAAGGACGCGCGCGCGAAGTTTGCCGCAGGCAAGCTCGCCGCAGCCCAGCTTGCGGAGGTCGAGGACCGCGAGATCGAGAACATCGTCCGCAAGCAGGAGGAGGTGGGCCTAAAGCTCGCCACCGACGGCGAGTTCCGCCGCTCGTGGTGGCAGTTCGACTTCTATAAAGGCCTGGGCGGCGTTGAGATGTACTCCACCGGCAAAGGCATCGTGTTCGCCGGCGTCGAGACCAAGGCCGAGAGCGTGCGCGTGGTCGGCAAGGTCGATTTCGTGGGCCACCCGCACATCGACCACTTCAGGTTCCTGAAGTCGAAGGCCAAGGTCACGCCCAAGATGACCATCCCCGCGCCGAGCACGCTGCATTTCCGGCAGGGACGGCAATCGATCTCGAAGGACATTTACCCGGACCTCGACGCCTATTTCGACGATGTTGCGATAGCCTACCGAAAGGCAATCCGCGCGTTCTACGACGCCGGCTGCCGTTACCTGCAACTCGACGACACCGCCTGGTCGATGCTTTGCGACCCGAAGGAGCGCGAGCAGTCGCGCACCCGCGGCGACAATCCCGACGCGCTGCCGGCGAAGTACATGGAAATGACCAACAAGGCGCTGGAGGGCAAGCCGGCGGACATGACCGTCGCCATGCACTCCTGCCGCGGCAACTTCCGCTCCACCTTTATCGCCTCGGGCGGCTACGAGTTCGTGGCGGAGAAGCTGCTCGGCGGCGTCAACCTCGACGCCTATTTCCTGGAGTATGACACCGATCGCGCCGGAGGCTTCGAGCCGCTGCGGTTCTTCCCCAAGGGCAGCAAGCAGCTTGTGCTCGGCCTCGTGACGTCCAAGAGCGGCGTGCTGGAGAAGAAGGACGACATCAAGCGCCGGATCGACGAGGCGACGAAGTACGTCGCGCTCGACCAGCTTTGTCTTTCGCCGCAATGCGGCTTCGCCTCGACCGAGGAAGGCAACGTGCTGGCCGAGGAGGAGCAGTGGGCGAAGCTCAGGATGATCGTGGAACTCGCCGACGAAGTGTGGGGCCGGTGACACAGCGCACCAAGCCCCCTTTCCGCGCCGACCACGTCGGTAGCCTGCTTCGCACGCAGGCGCTGAAGGACGCGCGGGCGAAGCGCGAGAAGAACGAAATCACCGCCGAGCAATTGCGCGAGGTCGAGGACCGTGAGATCGGGGCGATCGTCCGCAAGCAGGAAGAGGTCGGCCTGCATTCGATCACCGACGGCGAGTTCCGCCGCGCGTTCTGGAACTACGACTTTCTCGGCAAGCTTCCCGGCGTCGAGGCTTATCTCGGCGAGCGCAAGATCCAGTTCCAGGGCAAGCAGCCCCGGCCGATGATGCTGCGCGTGACCGGCAAGCTCGGTGCCTACGCGCCGCATCCGATGATCGAGCACTTCAAGTTCCTGGCCGCCAACACCAGGCGCACGCCGAAGATGACGATCCCGTCGCCGTCGTCGCTGCACTTCCGCTACGGCCGCTCGGCGGTTCCGGAGAGTATCTATCCGGACATGGCGGAGTTTTACCGCGATCTTGGCGTGAGCTACCGCAAGGCGGTTCGCGCCTTCGCCGACGCCGGCTGCCGCTATCTGCAACTCGACGAGGTGAACTTCACTTATCTGTGCGACACGAAGCTCCGGCAAGTCGTGAAGGACCGTGGCGAGGACCCGGACGCGCTGCCGCACGTCTACGCCGAGATGCTCAACACGGCGATCTCCGACATCCCCGCCGACATGACCATCGCGATGCACCTGTGCCGCGGCAACTTCCAGTCGACGTTCGTGGCCTCGGGCGGCTACGAGCCGGTCGCCGACATCCTGTTCAACACGGTGAAAGTGCCGAACTACTTCATGGAGTACGACAGCGACCGCGCCGGCGGCTTCGAGCCGCTGCGCTTCGTGCCCAAGGGCAAGAACGTGGTGCTGGGGCTGGTTACGTCGAAGTCCGGCACGCTCGAATCGAAGGACACGCTCAAGCGCCGCATCGACGAGGCGTCGAAGTTCATTTCGCTCGATCAGCTTTGCCTGTCGCCGCAATGCGGCTTCGCCTCGACCGAGGAGGGCAACATCCTCGCCGAGGACGAGCAGTGGGCGAAGCTTCGGACGATCGTCGAGGTGGCGGAAGAGGTGTGGGGGAAGTAGAGCTTCGTGTCCCGGGCGCAACGCAGCATGGAGCGAAGCGAAATGATGCGTTGCAGACCCGGGGACCCCGGTTTTCTGTTGTTGAAGATAACCGGGGTCCCGGATTAGCAGTGCACCGCTACGCCATAGCGCGTCCAAGACGCGCGTGAACGCGCTTATGGCTCCGCGCTGCACCGCATCCGGGACACGAGCGCAGAGGACAATTTGAAATGCACCGCATCGATCCCCCCTTCCGCGCCGACCACGTCGGCAGCCTGCTGCGTTCGGCGGCTCTGAAAGAGGCGCGCTCCAAGCGCGCCGCAGGCACAATCTCCGCCGAGCAGCTCCGCGAGGCCGAGGACCGCGCCATCGAAGTCCTGATCAAGAAGCAGGAAGAGGTGGGCCTGCAATCGATCACCGACGGCGAGAACCGCCGGCAGTCGTGGCAGGTGGACTTTCTGGAGCGGTTGCCCGGCATCGAATCCTACGCCGGCGAGCGCAAGTTCAAGTTCCAGGGCCAGCAGCCCAGGCAGGTGCTGATCCGCGTCAACGGCAAGCTCGGCACGTTCGACACCCATCCGATGATCGAGCATTTCAAGTTCGTCGCCGCGCGCACGAAGCGCACGCCGAAGATGACGATCCCGTCGCCGTCCGCCGTGCATTTCCGCCACGGACGCGAGGGCGTGCCGGCGTCGATCTATCCCGACATGAACGAGTTCTACCGCGACCTCGGCCAGACCTACCGCAAGGCGGTGCGCGCCTTCGCCGACGCCGGCTGCCGGTATCTGCAGCTCGACGAGGTCAACCTGACTTACTTATGCGACCCCAGCCAGCGCCAGATCGTGATCGACCGCGGCGAGGACCCGGACGCGCTGCCCTCAGCCTACGCCGGCATGATCAACGCCGCGATGTCCGACATCCCGCCGGACATGACCATCACCATGCATCTGTGCCGCGGCAATTTCCGCTCGACCTTCATCGCCTCCGGCGGCTACGAGCCGGTCGCCGAGATGATGTTCAACACCATTAACGTGCACGGCTACTTCATGGAATTCGACTCGGAGCGCGCCGGCGGCTTCGAGCCGCTGCGCTTCGTGCCCAAGGGCAAGACGGTGGTGCTCGGCGTGGTTACGTCCAAGACCGGCGAGCTGGAATCGAAGGACTTCATCAAGCGCCGCATCGAGGAGGCTTCGAAGTTCGTGCCGCTGGAGCAGCTTTGCCTGTCGCCGCAGTGCGGGTTTTCGTCGAGCGAGGAAGGCAATATCCTCAGTGAAGAAGAACAGTGGGCGAAGCTGCGGATGATCGTGGAGATTGCGGACGAGGTGTGGGGGAGATGAGCGGCGCGTGTCCCGGGCGCAGCGCGGCATGAAATGACGCGCTGCAGACCCGGGACCCCGGTTCACTTCCTTGAATTGAGACAACCGGGGTCCCGGATCGGCGGCGCACCGCTTCGCGCTGCACCGCGTCCGGGACACGAGTGGAGAGGACAATGCCAATGAAGCGCACCAAGCCCCCGTTCCGCGCCGATCACGTCGGCAGTCTGCTGCGCCCCAAGGCGCTGGCCGAGGCCCGTGCCAGGCGCGCCAAGGGCGAGATTTCGGCCGAACAGCTCAAGGAAGTCGAAGACCGCGAGATTACGCGCGTCATCAAGAAGCAGGGGGAGGTCGGCCTTCATGCCATCACCGACGGCGAGTTCCGCCGTTCGTGGTGGCATCTCGATTTCCTCTGGGGCCTCGACGGCGCCGAGAAGCATGTGATGGACAGCGGCATCGCGTTCGCCGCGGTGACGACGCGCAACGAGGGCGTCAAGGTCACCGGCAAGCTCGGCATGGCCGGTCCGCACCCGATGGTCGAGCACTTCAAGTTCGTCAAAGACCGCACGTCGCGCACGCCGAAGATCACCATCCCCGCGCCGTCGGCGATCTACGGCCGGCCGATGCCGACGCCGATCGACAAGTCGGTCTATCCGACGATGGACAGGTTCTGGGACGATCTCGGCAACGCCTACAAGCGCGCGGTGCGCGGCTTTGCCGACGCCGGCTGCCGCTATCTGCAGCTCGACGAAGTCTTCATCGCCATGCTGTGCGACCCGAAGTACTGCCAGCAGATGCGCGACCGCGGCGACGATCCCGACCGGCTCGGCCCGCTCTACGGCGATCTCATCAACGCCGCGATGTCGGACATTCCCTCCGACATGACGATCACCATGCATCTGTGCCGCGGCAACTACAAATCGACCTTCATGGGCACAGGCGGCTACGACGCCGAGGCCGACGTGCTGTTCAACCGCATCGACGTGCACGGCTATTTCATGGAGTACGACACCGAGCGCGCCGGCGGCTTCGAGCCGCTGCGGCTGGTGCCGAAGGGCAAGATCGTGGTGCTCGGCCTCGTCACCACCAAAAGCGGCCAGCTGGAGAGCAAGGACCTGCTCAAGCGCCGGATCGAGGAGGCGGCGAAATTCGTCGACATCGACCAGCTCGCGCTGTCCGGCCAATGCGGTTTCGCGTCCACGGAGGAGGGCAACACGCTCACCGAGGACGAGCAATGGGCGAAGCTGAAGCTGATCGTCGAGGTGGCGGACGAGGTGTGGGGGCGGTAGCTCCCGTGCGCGATGCAGCACGGCGCTTCCTCTCCCTCTCCCCGCTTGCGGGGAGAGGGTCGGGGTGAGGGGGCTTTTCCAAACGCTCAGGCCGTGGCATTGCCCCCTCACCCGACCGCCTTCGCTACACTCAGGCGGTCGACCTCTCCCCGCAGGCGGGGAGAGGTGAAGCCGCCGCGGGGAGAGTCGTAACAATGCCAGGCATCGTCACAGGAAAAGTCGCTATCGTCACCGGCGCGGGCCGCGGCATCGGGCGCGCCATCGCCATGCTGATGGCCGAGGAGGGCGCGGCCGTCGTCGTCAACGACGTCGGCGTGGCGCTCGACGGTTCGGGGGGCGACGCCGGCCCGGCCCAGGAGGTCGTCGACGAGATCAAGAAAAATGGCGGCAAGGCCATCGCCTCGACGCTCGCGATCGGCGATCCGGCCAACGCCGACAAGATCGTGGCGTCCGCGATCGAGACGTTCGGCCGCGTCGACATCCTCGTGAACAACGCCGGCATCCTGCGCGACAAGATCTTCCATCGCATGAGCTGGTCGGACTGGTCCGACGTGATCGCGGTGCATCTGCACGGTTCGTTCTCGATGGCGCGAGCCTGCGCCGAGCATTTCCGCGCGCAGAATTCGGGCAGCTTCATCCACATGACCTCGACCTCGGGGCTGATCGGCAACTTCGGCCAGGCCAATTATATGGCGGCGAAGATGGGCATCGTCGGGCTTTCTCGTGGAATTGCCCTGGACATGCAGCGCTTCAACGTGCGCTCCAACGCCATCGCGCCGTTCGCCTGGGGCCGCATGATCGGCTCGATCCCGACCGAGACGGACGCGGAGAAGGAGCGCGTCGCGCGGTTGCAGCAGATGACTCCGGAGAAGATCGCGCCGCTCGCGGTCTATCTCGGCTCCGACAAGGCCGACGGCATCTCCGGGCAGATATTCTCGGTGCGCAACAACGAGATTTTCCTGTTCCAGCAGACCCGGCCGCTGCGCTCGATCCACCGCTCCGATGGCTGGACGCCGGACAAGATCGACGCCCAGCTCAAGGGCGCGTTCGGGCCGTCGCTGACGCCGCTCGACCGCTCTGGGGATGTGTTCAGCTGGGACCCGATTTGAGGCAGCCTTTCAGCATACGCGGTCTTACCTCCCCTCTTGAGGGGGAGGTCGCCAAACGCAGGCTTGCCTGCGCTTGGCGGGTGGGGGGTATTCAACAGGCGCACTCGATTTGTGCTACCCCCCTCCCCAACCCTCCCCCTCAAGGGGGGAGGGAGTGCCGCCCGCGCTAGAGGCGAGGCCATGCCCATCGACTACGACAAGCTGCTCGCGCTGAAAATCCCCGAGGCCGAGCACACCTACACCGACAAGGACACGATCCTCTACGCGCTCGGCGTCGGCCTCGGCCACGATCCGCTCGACGCAAAGCAACTCGACTTCGTCTACGAGAAGAACCTCAAGGCGCTCCCGACCTACGCCGCGATGCTGGGCTATCCCGGCTTCTGGATTCGCGAGCTGCCGACCGGCATCGACTGGGTGCGCCTCGTCAACGGCGAGCAGGGCGTGACGCTGCACAAGCCCATCGCCGCGACCGGCACCGTGATCGGCCGCGCGCGCGTCACTGAAGTGATCGACAAGGGCGAGGGCAAGGGCGCGCTGGTCTATTCCGAGCGCACCGTTTTCGACAAGGCGACCGGCGACCTGATCGCGACCGTGACCCAGACCACGTTCTGCCGCGCCGACGGCGGCTTCGGCGGGCCGCCGCGCGAGCAGCCGCCGGCGCACAAGCTGCCGGAGCGCGCGCCCGATCTCGTGTGCGATCTCGGCACGCGGCCGGAGCAGGCGGCGATCTATCGGCTCACGGGCGACCGCAATCCGCTCCATGTCGATCCGGAAGTCGCCAAGACCGCGGGTTTCCCGCGCCCGATCTTTCACGGGCTCGGCACCTTCGGCGTGGTCGGCCACGCGCTCCTGCGTGCGGTGTGCGACTACGATCCCGCGCGCGTGAAGTCGTTCGCCGGGCGGTTCTCGGCGCCGGTGTTCCCCGGCGAGACCATCCGCACCGAGTTCTGGCGCGACGGCGATGTGGTGAGCTTCCGCGCCTCGGCGCTGGAGCGCAACGTGATGGTGATGACCAACGGCCGCGCGGAGGTGGGGTGAGCGCCGGCGCTTCAGCATGGTCATGGCCGGGCTTGACCCGGCCATCTCGATTCGTGGGTCACGGCTGTGCCACGATGATCGGGATCGCCGGGTCAAGCCCGGCGATGACGGCGTTGGTTGCGGCGAGTATCGTGCAACATGACTGAAACAAGCTTCACCGACGACCTCGCCCCCATCCGCGAAGCGGTGCGCGCGCTGTGCGCCGGGTTTCCCGGCGAGTACTGGCGCAAGGTCGACCGCGAGCGCGCCTATCCGGCGGAGTTTGTTGCGGCGCTGACCCAGGCGGGATTTCTCGCCGCGCTGATTCCGGAAGAATACGGCGGCAGCGGGCTGACCATGTCGACGGCCTCCGCGATCATGGAAGAAATCCACGCCGCGGGCTGCAACGGCGCCGCCTGCCACGCGCAGATGTACACCATGGGCACGGTGCTGCGGCACGGCAGCGCCGCGCAGAAGCAGAAGTACCTGCCCGGCATCGCAAGCGGTGAGCTGCGCCTGCAGGCCTTCGGCGTCACCGAGCCGACGTCCGGCACCGACACGCTGAGCCTTCGCACGGTCGCCGAGCGCAAGGGCAACAGCGAATACATCGTCAATGGCCAGAAGATCTGGACCTCGCGTGCCGAGTTTTCCGACCTGATGCTGCTGCTGGCGCGCACCACGCCGCGCGAGCAGGCCAAGTCGCGCACCGACGGGCTGTCGGTGTTCCTCGTCGACATGCGCACGGTGAAGGACAAGGGCCTGACCATCCGCCAGATCCGCACCATGATGAACCACGCCACCACGGAGGTGTTTTTCGACAACATGCCGGTGCCGGCGGAGAATCTGATCGGCGAAGAGGGCAGGGGCTTCCGCTACATCCTCTCCGGCATGAACGCCGAGCGCATTCTCATCGCGTCGGAGTGCATCGGCGATTGCAAGTGGTTCATCGAAAAGGCGGGTGCCTACGCGAAGGAGCGCGTGCTGTTCGGGCGCCCGATCGGCCAGAACCAGGGCGTGCAGTTTCCGATCGCGCGCTGCTACATGCAGATGCGCGCGGCCGAGCTGATGGTGAAGGAGGCGGCGCGGCTTTACGAGGCCGGTGAGGACTGCGGCGAGCAGGCCAACATGGCCAAGCAGCTCGCGGCCGAGGCGTCATGGGCCGCGGCCGACATGTGCGTGCAGACCCACGGCGGCTTCGGCTTCGCCGAGGAATTCGACATCGAGCGCAAGTTCCGCGAGACGCGGCTTTATACGGTGGCGCCGATTTCGACCAATCTGGTGCTGTCGTATCTGGCGGAGCACGTGTTGGGCTTGCCGCGGTCGTATTAGGATGTGCGAGGCCGCACGGCTCGGTTACCTCTCCCCGCTTGCGGGGAGAGGTCGACCGCCGAAGGCGGTCGGGTGAGGGGGCGTAGCAGCATGCGTGGCGCCAATTTCAAGCGAACGGCAATTGCGCGAAAGCTACGCTCGGATTCAACTAATGCAGAACAGAGGCTGTGGTATCGGCTGCGGTCGCGCGGTCTCGACGGCTGCAAGTTCGTCCGTCAGGAGCCGATCGGCCGTTACGTCGTCGATTTCGTCTGCCGTGAACGGTGCCTGGTCATCGAGGTGGATGGCGGTCAGCATGCGGACAGCGCGGAGGATAAGCTGCGCGACCAGTGGCTTCGGCATAACAGCTATCGCGTGCTACGATTCTGGAACAACGATGTGCTGACGAACATGGACGGCGTTTTGCAGGTGATCGCAGAAGCTCTGCAAGCGGAGAGGCCCCCTCACCCGACGCGCTTCGCGCGTCGACCTCTCCCCGCACGCGGGGAGAGGTGACTCGTGGCACTTCCTCTGCATGGCCTCCTCGTCGTTTCCCTCGAACAGGCCGTCGCCGCGCCGACCTGCTCGTGCAAGCTTGCCGACGCCGGCGCGCGCGTCATCAAGATCGAGCGGCCGGAGGGCGACTTTGCGCGCGAGTACGACCATTTGGCGCAGGGCCAGTCGACCTATTTCGTCTGGCTCAATCGCGGCAAGGAATCGCTGGTCCTCGATCTCACCAAGCAAGACGACAAGGCGCTGCTCGAAGCCATGCTCGCGCGCGCCGATGTGTTCATCCAGAATCTCAAGCCCGGCGCGGTCGCAAAGCTCGGCTTCGCGGTCGAGCGCCTGCGCAGCAATTATCCGAAGCTGATCGTCGCTTCCATCACCGGTTACGGCGAAACCGGCCCCTACGCCGAGCGCAAGGCCTACGACATGCTGGTGCAGGCCGAGTCGGGCGTCGCCTCCGTCACCGGCGGGCCGGAGGCGCCGGCCCGCGTCGGCGTGTCGATCTGCGACGTGGCGGCGGGATTGAATGCCTACGAAGCCATCCTCGAAGCGCTGATCGCGCGCGGCAAATCGGGCGAGGGCCGCGCCATCACGGTGTCGATGTTCGACGGTATGGCGGACTGGATGACCGTGCCGCTGCTCCAGCACGAAGGCGGCTCGCCGCCGAAGCGCATCGGCTTGGCGCACACGTCGATTTCGCCCTATAGCGTGTTCAAGTCGCGCGACGGCGCGGACATCCTGATTTCGATCCAGAGCGACCGCGAATGGCGCGTGCTGGCCGAGAAGGTGCTGGGCGACAAGGCGCTCGGCACCGATCCGGATTTCGCCACCAACACCGAGCGCGTGAAGCGCCGCGCGCAGACCGACGGCAAGGTCGCCGCCGTGTTCGCGCAGCACGACGTCGGACCGCTGTCGGAGAAGCTCACCGCCGCCGACATCGCCTTCGGCCGCGTCAACACGACGGCCGAGTTGGGGAGGCATCCGCACCTGCGCCGCGTCACCGTCGGCTCGCCCAACGGGCCAGTGTCGGTGCCTGCGCCCGCCGCGCAGCACGTGGGCGAGCCGCGCGCCTACGGTCCGGTGCCGGCGGTGGGCGAGCACAGCGAAAAGATTCGCGCCGAGTTCGGCGCCGGTGCTGCTAAGGTTCGTTGATCTTCGGGAGGAGCACGAAATGGAAATCGGGTTCATCGGTCTCGGCAACATGGGCGGCCCCATGAGCCGCCGTCTGGTCGAGGCCGGCCATCGGGTCACGGTGTTCGACGTCCGCAAGGACGCGGTGGACAAGCTCGTCAAGCTCGGCGCCACCGCGGCGAACTCGCCGGCCGACGTTGCGAGCCGCGTCGAGACCGTGATGACGTCGCTGCCTTCGCTCGACATCGGCCTGAAGGTGGTCGACGGCGAGGACGGCATCACCCGCGGCAACCGCATCAAACGCTACATCGACCTGTCGACCACCGGCTCTCGCGCGGCGCAGAAGACCGCCGGGATCATGGAGAAGCGCGGCATCGTGCAGATCGACTGCCCGGTGTCCGGCGGCGTCGCAGGCGCCGAGAAGGGCACGCTTGCGGTGATGACGTCGGGCCCGAAGGACGAGGTCGAGCTGGTGCGCCCGGCGCTCGAAGTGTTCGGCAAGGTGTTCTACTGCGGCGACAAGCCCGGCATGGCGCAGAGCATGAAGCTCGCCAACAATTTCCTGTCGGCGACCGGCATGGCGGCAAGCTCGGAAGCGATCGCGATGGGCGTCAAAGCCGGCCTCGACCCGAGCCTGATGTGCGACGTGATCAATGCCGGAAGCGGCATGAACACGGCGACGACGCAGAAGTTTCCGCGTTCGGTGCTGCCCGGCACGTTCGACTACGGCTTCGGCATGGCGCTGATGGTGAAGGACGTGCGGCTGTTCCTGCAGGAGGCCGAGGACTACGGCATTCCGCTGGAGGTCGCCGCCGCGGTCGGGCGGCTGTGGGAGAAGGCGATGGCCGAGCACGGTCCGAATTCGGATTTCACCGAGCTCGCCAAGACGGTCGAGAAGGGCGCCGGCGTGCAGATGCGGGCGAAGAAGTAGCAACTGGCACGGACTTCACCTCTCCCCGCTTACGGGGAGAGGTCGGCGAGCGAAGCTCGCCGGGTGAGGGGAGCTTCAACGAGTCTGGGCCGCACAGCATCGCGGAAACGCCCCCTCACCCCGACCCTCTCCCCGCAAAGCGGGGAGAGGGAGCGCACCGTGCCATAAGGAGAGAGTCACATGTCCGACGACATCTACGAAGTGTTTGCGATCAAGTACGCCCATCATCCGCGCAAGGCGGCGGAGAACTTCATCGGCGGCGATCCGCACGACATCATCCAGCCGCTCGATTATTTCGTCTATGCGCTGAAAGGTGCGAAGCGCACCGTCATCCTCGACACCGGCTTCGACGAGGTCGTCGGCAAGCGGCGTGGCCGCACCCACACCAAGCCGCTGCGCGACGGGCTGAAAGCCGTCGGTGTCGATCCCGACAGGATCGACACCGTGATCGTCAGCCACATGCACTACGATCACTGCGGCAACTTCGACATCTTCCCGAACGCCACCTATCACGTTCAGGACAAGGAGATGGAGATGTGCACCGGGCGCTGCATGTGCCACGCGCAACTCCGCAATTCCTACGAGGAGGATTACGTGGTGGCGATGGTGCGCAAGCTGTTCGCCGGCCGCGTGCGTTATCACAACGGCGTCGACGAGATCGCGCCCGGAATCACTGTGCATCACATCGGCGGTCACGCGAAGGGCCTGCAGAGCGTGGTGGTGAAGACCAAGCGCGGCCCGGTGGTGCTGGCGTCGGACGCCGTGCATCTGGCGCCGCATCTCGACGAGGCGCGCATCTTCCCGACGACCTACAACATCGCCGAGGTGCTGGAAGGCTACGAGACGCTGAAGCGGCTAGCGCCGTCGCGCCAGCACATCGTGCCGGGTCACGATCCGGCGGTGACGGCGGCGTATCCGGCGGCGAAGCCTGGATTGGAGGGCTGGGTGGTGCGGCTCGACGAAGCGCCGAAGGGGTGAAGTTGCGGCGTGCACAGGTGCATTACCTCGCCCCGCTTGCGGGGAGAGGTCGACCGCCGAAGGCGGTCGGGTGAGGGGGACTCTCCGCGAGTCGAGTCCATCGAGAGTCCCCCTCACCCCAACCCTTTCCCCACAGGCGGGGAGAGGGAGCGCAGCCGTACATGCGGCATCTCTACGTTGTCCCCAAATCTGCCAGCGCCTTCATGTGGTGCTCCGCCGACTCCTGCGAGAAGCAGCAGAACACCACGCGCTCGAACGCGCGCGGCCATCGCGAAAGCTCCGCCGCCACGACGTTGACCGCGATGTCTGCGGCGATGTCGGCGGGAAACCGGTAGACGCCGGTCGAGATGGCCGGGAACGCGATGGATTGCAGACCGGCGTCGCCGGCGATTTCGAGCGCGATGGCGTAGCACGTCGTCAACAGGTCGGCCTCGCCGTGTCCGCCGCCGCGCCACACCGGACCGACGGCGTGAATGACGTGCTTCGCCGGCAGCCGGTAGCCGCGCGTGATCTTCGCCGAGCCGGCCGGGCAGCCGCCGAGCGTGCGGCACTCCGCGAGCAGCTCCGGGCCCGCGGCGCGGTGGCTCACGAACTCGATGGCGCG